>Ga0308411_10001423_pt1 | contig 16316 bp, 7 predicted proteins | sample HotsprottomLayer_2_FD_203530 | JGI IMG/M metagenome (GOLD analysis project Ga0308411, IMG submission 203530) | Hot spring phototrophic mat microbial communities from Octopus Spring, Yellowstone National Park, Wyoming, United States -... | ecosystem: Environmental > Aquatic > Thermal springs >...
GGAACCGTCGAGCTTGAGGGTCTGGGCGTTGGTGCCTTCCTTGAATTGGAGCGGCAGGATGCCCATGCCCACCAGGTTCGAGCGATGGATGCGCTCGAAGCTCTGCGCGACGACCGCCTTCACCCCTAGCAGGGCCGGGCCCTTGGCCGCCCAGTCGCGCGAGCTGCCGGTGCCGTATTCGTGGCCGGCGATGACAATCAGCGGTGTCTGGCTCTCGGCGTAGCGCATGGCGGCGTCGAAGATGGTCATCTTCTCGCCGCCGGGCTGGAAGCGCGTGTACCCCCCTTCCTCGCCGCCGAGCATGAGGTTTTTGATGCGAACGTTGGCGAAGGTGCCGCGGGTCATGACGCGGTCGTTGCCCCGGCGGGCGCCGTAGCTGTTGAACTCCGCCACGGCCACGCGGTGTTCGAGCAGGTACTTGCCGGCGGGGGAGTCTTTCTTGATCGCGCCAGCGGGGGAGATGTGGTCGGTGGTGACACTGTCGCCGAAGATGGCCAGGCAGCGGGCGCCCTTGATTTCGGTGATGGCGTGCGGCCGCCGGGAGAAGTCGCGGAAGAACGGCGGCTCCTGGATGTAAGTGCTGGCGGGGTCCCACTGATAGACCGGGCCGGTGACGCTGGGGATTTCGTTCCACTTGGGATTCTGCGCGGCGAAGTCGCGGTACAGGGCGCGGTACACCGCGGGATCGAGGGCGTGTTGAAGCAGGGCGCGAATCTCCTCGAGGCTGGGCCAGAGTTCGCGCAGGTACACGGGGCGGCCGTCCGCGCCCGTGCCCAGGGGTTCCTCGGCCAGGTTGATGTCCACGCGGCCGGCCAGGGCGAAGGCCACGACCAGGGGCGGGGACATGAGGAAATTGGCCTTGAGGCTCTGGTGCACGCGGGCCTCGAAGTTGCGGTTGCCGGAGAGGACGGCGGCGGCCACGAGGTCGTTTTGAAGGACGGCTTCCTCGAGGTGCGCCTCGAGCGGGCCGGAGTTGCCGATGCAGGTGGTGCAGCCGTAGCCCACCAGGTGGAAGCCCAGGCGGTCCAGGGATTCCTGCAGGCCGGTGCGGGTCAGGTAATCAGTGACCACGCGCGAGCCGGGGGCGAGGGAGGTTTTGACCGTGGGCGGCACGCGCAGGCCGCGCTCGACGGCCTTGCGGGCGAGCAGGCCGGCGGCGAGCATGACGGTGGGGTTCGAGGTGTTGGTGCAACTGGTGATCGCGGCGATGAGCACCGAGCCGTGCCGCAATTCACATTTAATCTCGTCGCGGGTGATGGTGATGTTGTCCGGCGCGGGATGCTGGTCGCGCATCTCGCTTTCGCTGGGTTCGACCTGCGGGTGCCGCAAGCCGGCCTGCCACTCGGAGTGGAGGTGGGCGGGGCGGTAGCCGTTGACCTGGACGCGGCGGGCAAGTTCGGCGGGAGGTTTGCCGTAGCCACCTTCCTGGACCGGGCGGGTCAGCAACTCGGTGAAACGCGTCTTGAGCGCGGGCAGTTCGATGCGGTCCTGCGGCCGTTTCGGGCCGGCGACGCTGGGCACGATGCTGCCCAGGTCCAATTCGAGTTCCTGCGAGTAGGCGATCTGGCCTTGTTGCGGCATGCCGAAAAGGCCCTGGGCGCGGTAGTACGCCTCGTAGGCCCGCAACAGGTCCTCGTCGCGGCCGGTGGCGCGCAGGTAGTTCACGCATTCCTGGTCCACCGGGAAGAACCCCAGCGTGGCGCCGTACTCGGGGGCCATGTTGGCGATCGTGGCCCGGTCCACCACCGAGAGCGCGGCGGCGCCGGGGCCGAAGAATTCGACGAACTTGCCCACCACTTTCGCCTGCCGGAGCATCTGCGTGACGGTCAGCACCACGTCGGTCGCGGTGACGCCCTCGCGCAGGGCGCCGGTCAGGTGCACGCCCACCACGTCGGGGGTCAGGAAATACACCGGCTGGCCGAGCATCCCGGCCTCGGCCTCGATGCCGCCCACGCCCCAGCCCACGATGCCCAGGCCGTTGATCATGGTGGTGTGGGAGTCGGTGCCCACCAGCGTGTCCGGGTAGTACACGTCGCCCTGGTGCAACACGCCGCGGGCGAGGTACTCGAGGTTGACCTGGTGCACGATGCCGATGCCCGGCGGCACCACCCGGAAGGTGCGGAAGGCCTGCATGCCCCATTTCAGGAAGGCGTACCGCTCCCGGTTGCGCAGGAACTCCATCTCGAGGTTGTTCCGAAAAGCGTCCGGCGAGCCCGCGAAGTCCACCTGCACCGAGTGGTCCACCACCAGGTCCACCGGCACCAACGGCTCGACCAAGCCGGGGTCCTTGCCCAGGCGGGCCACGGCCGAGCGCATGGCCGCCAGGTCCACCAGCAGCGGCACGCCGGTGAAGTCCTGCAACAAAATGCGCGCCACCACGAAGGGAATTTCAGCCGTGCGGGGCGCCCGCGGCTCCCATTGCGCCAGCGCGCGCACGTGGTCTTCGGTAATGCGGGTGCCGTCGCAGTGGCGCAGCACCGATTCGAGCACCAGTCGCAGCGACACCGGCAGGCGGGACACCGGGCCCACCCCGGCCTCCTCGAGGGCAGGCAGGGAGTACAGCCAGCCCTGCCGGCCGTGGCCCAGGTCAAACGCGCGCCGGGCGCCGAATGGATTGTGTGGTTCCGTCATGGCCTTGAAATGCTTTCTTTCGGGATGTTGCCGGAAAAGCGAGCGGCCAAAATGCGGATTGCCTCCCGGACTGTCAAGCAGCCGAGCCGGACAATTGGGGGCCTTCGGGCGGAGGCGAAAGCGCCCGGTCAACGGCCCGGCACCGCCGCCCCGGCGCCCGCCCGCGGCAACCGGCCGCTCCACATTCCGCCCCGCGTGTGATGCCACTCCAGGCCCGGGATGGCCGGCGGGCTGCCGGGGTCCCCGCGCACAAACAACCGGTCCGCCGGGCGCAACTTCTCCACCCAGGGCCGGTAGCTGGCGCCCGCCCCGAAGTTCCACAAGATGCGGTGCAGGATTTCAAAATCCTCCGCCGGCATGAGGGTCATCTCGAAACCCAGGATGTAGCGCCAATCCGCCCGCGGGTTCTTGAAGAAGGTCTCGTAGAAAAACGCCGGGTCCGCGGCGTAAAAAATCCCGCCCGGCTCGGGCAACCAGCCGGCCAGCTCGGGATCGCCCTGCACCAGGTACTGCCGCGTGAGACTGCGCGTCCAACGGCTGTCCGTGTCGCTGGTCACCGCGCAAAACAGCGCCCCGGCCAGGCACGCGGTGACCGCCAGCCGGCGGGGCGCAGCCGGCGCGAGCGCCGCGCGCAGGTACAGGTCCAGGTCGCCGGCCGCCAGTACCATCAACGCCGGCAAGCCCCAGTCCTCCCAGAACCGCCGGTTCCAAAAACCCAGCGTCCAACCCAGCGCCGCCAGCCAAAAGGCCGGGAACCGGGACAACGGACGCGCCTCCAGCCGGGCCAGGGCGCGCAGCGTCAACAACCCGCCCAGCACCAGGAACAACAGCAGCCCGCTCGACGCCGGTTGAAGTTCCGAGACCCGCGTCCGCGCAGTCGGGTGCATCTGCACCGCGCGCCACGCCGTGCGCACGGCTTCGACGAGGTAATCCACCGGCTGGCCGGTCGCCAGGGCGGCCAACGCGCTGCCGCCCAGCCACGCCCCGGCCAGGGCCAGCCCCCAGCGGCGTTCCCCGGCCAGAAAACACGCGGCCACCGCCAGCGCCCACAAATACCACACCCCGTGCACAAACACGGCCAGCGCGAGAAGCGCCACGAGCCCGAACCACCGGCCCCGGCCGAGCTGCGGGGCCGGCGCCGATTGAATCCAAAACAGCACCGCGACCAGCGCGGCGACACTCAACAACAGCGGCCGGCCGTTCATCCAGCGCAGGGCCAGCGGCGGCCAGGCGACGCCAAACACCAGCAACACGCCCAGCCACGCCTCGGGCCGCCGCACCCCTGCCAGTCCCGCGCCGGCGGCCAGGACAAACAGGCCCAGCACCGACCAATCCACCAGCCGTTCGGCGTCCCAGCCGGTGAGCTGGTGCACCTGCCGCAGCCAGGCCTCCCAGCCGTAGTTGTGGTCCACGGTGTAATGCGGACCCAGCACCAGAATTTCCGGCCAGGTTTTGCCGCTGACCGCCTTGGCCGCATGCCGCAGCGCGTCATCCGCCGGCAGGTAGCCGTAGGTGATGACCCACGCCGGGATGGCCAACAGGACCAGCAGCGCCAGCCAGAACACCAGTCGCGACACGGGCGCCGAGGCCGGGGCGGTGGCGGGCGAATTTTCGCGTGGTTGGGCGGCCGGTTCGGTCACGCCGCCCTTGTGACACGAATCCGCGGCGAAACGAAGTCCAAAGGCGGCGCGCGGCCGGCGGCAGTTTGTGCGGGTGTGGTGCAACGCGGTTGGCAAGGGCCGGGCGGCGGGGGTACCCTCGAGGCATGTTTCCCCGGGCTGGCTGGTGGTGGTGGCTGTTGGCGGGTTGGGGTGTGCCGACGTTGGTCAGCGCCCCGGCGCCGCCCGCGCCGGAACAACTGCGTTGCGAATACCGCGTCCACCCGATGGGGCCAGACGGCAACGTCCGCAACCCCTGTCTGCTGCCATCGGCTAATTGGGTCGTTCTACCGGAACTGTAGCGTCTTCCAATAACTAATGTCATTGATTGATCACATCACTTGTACTGCTATGTGAATTTGTCACCTTCAAAATGCTTGCCAACGGCCGTTTTTTTCGTTACCAAGCCTTTTGTTTAGCAATGGTAGTCCGTTCTTTTCAACGACACTTTCGCGTGGCTGACGGCCACGGGCTCGCTTGAAAACCGGAACGTTTCTGCCCCCGAGGGTCTCGGGGAATGCGCCCACATGGTGCGCCTTCGGCCAAGGTTCCGACTAACGGCGCTGCTTCCAGGTTTCCCAAGTGAGGGTGTGTTGGGTGACACACCCACTGCTTCAGTGTGGCCGATCGGTCCCGCGGAGAAACAGCCAACATGACGCAAACAACCAACATGAACCAATCCACCCTCAGCCTGGTTGCAGCTTTCGGTTTGATCGTAATCACCGGCTGTATGACCACGCAGTCAGTACCCCCCTCGAGGACATCCACGACGCTGCAGAAGGTAAACGTACCCGAAATCGTGGCGACTTCGGACACTCAACTCACCCAAGGAGAGTCCTTGAAAATCACGGTAATTCCCGTCACCTACACGGCCAAACTGGTCAGTCACACGCGGTACGAGCTAGCCGACATCCCCCGGATTGTCTGGGATATCCCTCCGGACTCCGTGTACGTGTGGGAAACGATCCAACATGCCCTCAAGGTTGATCCGGAGTACCTACGGTTCCAAGTGCGGATCAATAATCAACTTGACCGCTCCTTCCGCGGCGCCGGGACCGTGGTGCAGTTCAATGTAGATGGCAAGCTGACCGATGTAGGCCAACTCAACTACCAGGAGTTGCTCAACGTGATCGTACCCCCGAGGTCAGAGAAGGAGGTTTACATTTACGGACCGTCTCCCGCCACCCTTTCACAGAACGCGGCCATTGGCGTGATGTTTTACGACGTGGTGACGGAAACCGACGTTGCGGGCAACGTGACCCGCCGCCAAAACTTCCAGTGGGTCTTCCAGAGCAAACTCAAGGAAGTGGAGCAGGCAGTGCCGGGTACAACCCGCGAGAAAAAGTGGATCCCGGCCGAGAAGTACCGGCAATACATGATGCAGACCCAGTCCCAAGCGCTGCAACAGCAATTCCAACAGCTTCAGGGTGTCCCGCCGGGGACCCTTCAGTGGACACCAGCGCGATGACAACTTTCGAAGCCCTCAAGGCATCGGCCCAACACCCCTTACCCTATAAACCCCATGACCCTGCTTTTGCGGAAACCCGACGGAACTCTCTCAACCGTTACCGAGGACCAGCTCACCATAGGCTGGAACGCCGGTGAAATCGCGGGCGACTGGCAGGTTCAGCGGCCCGGCGAGTCACAGTGGCGCACTGTGGCTGAACAATTGGGCATTGAAATCCCTTCCGGACAGGTCGCGTCTGCGGAAACCAGTGCCCCCTCCACGGGCAGCCGGAGTTTGCCCTTTGCAGCGCTGAGATCCCGTTATAGGGACGCCTACCGCATGGCCACCGGGGCGGTTGTGATCGGCGGCACCCTCAAGATCATGGCAGTGTGCGCGGGCGGGTTTGTCTTGATCATGTCCATGTTGCCCGTGAGTCGCGCCATCGCGGTAACTGGAGGCGCCGATACCACGGCCTTGCTCATCGGTCTGGTAGCAGCGGTCTTGGTTGGCGTACCGCTGTATGCCCTTGGCATTCTCGTTTCCGCCCACGGCCAGATGCTCAAGGCCACGCTCGATACCGCCGTCAACACCTCGCCGCTGCTGGAGAACGACCAGAAGGCCAGCATTATGTCGTTGTGAATCTGCACCTTGGAATCTCGCTGCCTTGACTGGTCCATGAACGCCTATGCGCTTGCATCGCATCTGCCTCTGACGGCGCTGGCTGCCAGCGCGCTCACCCTTCTCGCTGCCTGCTCCGGCGGTAAACCATCCGCTAGTGACGGCAAGGCGGTCATCCAAAACCGGATTCGCAGCGAATCTGAAGGGCGTATCACCTTGGTTCGATTTGAAAAGACTGACGCCCAGCAGGGCGAGGTCTTTGGTGTTCCTTTCTACAAACTTGAGTGGACAGCGGAGATCGAGTTCACCCAGCCGTGCAAGTGGGTAACCGGGTTGTTTGGCCTGGGCGCCGGTTTTCAAACACGGGCTCCAACGTCGGGTGCCGGCAAGGGCTACTGGGATGGGTTTCTGGAACAGTCCCAATACCCCGGGGTACTCGTCAATCCAGGGGACCGCGCGACCTTGTGGGGTGCGGTGATCTTCCGCAAGACCGAGAAAGGTTGGAAGGCTGAACAATGTGAAGTAGCCAAGTACCAGCTCCTGCGTGGTCACTAACACAACAATAAGTAACTACATAAGTACGTCTCAATCGTGGTCTGCAACGGGAGCGCAGCACTGGTGGAGTTGTCCGACCATGTCAGGTAATCGTCTTTCCTCCAAAAAGACCGATCGGTTCGCGGAGAGGCGATCTCCCCGACGGAGTGTGTGGTCCTCGCGCCTGCACAAGTGGAACATCTCGAGCCGCACTGTGTCTATTGTCTCGATCCTCGCATCTGCAGTCGGCGATCTTGCTGTACACGCCCAACCCAACCTTCGACCCCTTCCGCCTGCTGGCTGGCCGGTCCCGCTGATCATTTCGACGCGGCAAGGGGACCGTCAGACGGCAACTGAGGCCTATGACGACCAAGACCTGTACATTGACTGGGCCGTGCGAAACACCTCGACCACCGCCGCAGTCTGGGGCAGGTTCTACTACCGCCTTACGGTGGACGGCTACAAGTGGTTCGAGTGGTACAACGATTATGTCGCGCCGGGCAATACGGACTGGGTTGAGGATTACCTTCTCGGACGCCTGAATGCCGGTGTCCACACCATACGCATCGAGGCCGACGTCACCCGCGTGATTCATGAGACCAACGAATCGGACAACGCGTACGAACGGCAAATCACGATCCTGCCCCGTCGCGCCAACGGCCACTTCTACGCACTGACGACCAAGGCTGGGACATGGCACGAGGCTCAGGTGGAAGCGACCAGCTACGGAGGTCACTTGGTCACGATCACCAGCCTGTCGGAGCAGCGCTTTGTGGTTGGGAACTTCCTGCGCAATGGCTTCGAGACAAAACCTCTGTGGATTGGGCTCACCGATCACGTTCAAGAGGGAGTCTTTCGATGGGTGACCGGCGAACCCTTCGAGTTTGCCAATTGGAATCCGCAGGAGCCCAATAACTGCGGCAATGAGGACTACGTCGCCATCAACTGGCACGTCGCGCACAACCGCTCGAACAGCCGCTTGGGCGATTGGAATGACGCCCCTGCTGCCGGAACCGACGGCTGCTTCTTCAGTCGGCCCGAAAGCTATTTCGGCATCATCGAGTGGAACACGGAACCCACGGGATTTCCGGGACAGGTGTTCCAGTGGGCCGGTCCGGTGGCGGAGCCGGAGACGGTTTGGCGTCGCACTGCTGGCGGAAACGACCATGCCTATCAAGCCTTCTGGGTAGCCGAGGGCATCACTTGGAGCGAGGCAAAAGCCTTCGCCGAAGGGCGAGGCGGCACGCTGGCCTCCATCACTTCCTCGTCCGAAAACACGTTTGTCGCAGCCCTAATTCAACATGATCGCTTCTGGCAGGACCGACGCCGCTACGGCAGTGACGTTTCCTTCGGTCCGTGGCTGGGGGGATACCAACCCACTGACGCGCTCGAACCCGCCGGCGGCTGGCGGTGGATAACCGGCGAGATCTTCTCCTACTCGAATTGGGACACGCACCAGCCCGACAACTACGGGCCCAATGGAGAAAGCAGACTTCATTTTTTTCAGGGCAATCCACCCGGGCGTCGTGACCTATGGAACGATGAAGAACCTGACACCCGCATGGGTGGCTTCATAGTCGAGTACTCTGGAGCACTTCCCCAGATCAGCAGTGTTTCGCCCAACCCGGTGGTGGGTAGGGACGCTCGCCAGACGATCACGATCAACGGCGCGAACTTCGTCAACAAACCCACCGTTACGCTGACCTGGAGCGGACAGCCGGGCTACCGGTTGCCGGACGGGCAGGTAACGTTCATCAGCGCCAACAAGCTGGAGATCGCCATCGTGACGGGTACCGCGGCGGACACTTGGACCGTGAAAGTCACCAATGCCGATGGCAGGTCGTCAGAGCCATTTCCGTTCACCGTTCAGCCAGCCGCGTGCCCGCCCGGCGCGTCCGCCTTCGGTCTGACCATCATCACGCATGGGTATCAGTGGGACCGAGCCTTCCCACTCTGGCTGAAGGACATGGCAGAGGCGATCGCCGCTCGACTGCGAAGCGATCAGACGCAGTGCGTTCCGATTTACAGGATGGTAGTTACCGACAATTCGGGCGTAATCAAGGCCGATACGATCCGCCGCGAGGACAGTTGTGGCCACACCGACGTAACGTTTAGGAGCTTGGGCGCAGCGATCTTGATCGTTGACTGGTCGGATGTTGCAGGGGGCGATTTCGGGAATTGCAAGAGTCCGTGGTGGCGGTTTACGGAGACGTGGAAAGTGGCCGACGCGGTCTTTTCGCACCTGCAAGACCATCAGAGTGATTTGGGTGGTGGGGGTGGACCAGTGTTCCCCTGCACTTGATTGGACATAGCCGCGGCGGGTCAGTTGTGTCACGTCTCGCGTACCGACTGGGTGGGACCGGCATTTGGGTTGATCACGTTACTACCTTAGACCCGCAGCCGATTACCACCTGTGGTGATTTCCAGGTGGGAGCGTGGGAGAACGTGCTATTCGCCGACAACTACTACCGCGACAGTGTTTCCAAGGCGGGCGCGCCACCTTACGGCGAGCCAATCGTCGGCACTTACGAGCGCAGCCTGAACGGCATCGTGACTGGAGACGGGTATCAATGCAGTGACTTGGTAATACCTTGGTTCAACGGTACGGCACACGAGCAGGTTCACGCGTACTACCACGGCACGATTGACACCGTTGCCAAGTGCGCGGACACGGTGGAGATTCAGGCGGACTGGTACAATCGCCAATACCCTCGCGACAGAACCGGCTACTACTTCAGCCGGACGGGCGGAGGGGACCGGTACAGCGGCAAGGCCGAGGAAGGTCTCCACTATCGGTTGGCGCGATCAGCGACGGTCAATCGCAAGCCAGTGCAAGTCACGCAATCCGCCTGGCCGAACGCCACATTCAAACCATCGGATCAGCACGTGGTCCGGGCCGGATCAGTGATCCCGCTGGTGTATTTCTACCAGGACGCGGACAGCTTGATGACCGTCGAGTTTTACCTGGACAACGATTCCAACCCGTTCAACAACTCGGGCAACCCGTGCTATCGCAAAATCGGAGAAGCACCCAATTTGCCCTCCCGCCCCGTGATCAGTGCCCCACAAACCTTCGACTGGACACCCCGCGACTCCGACGTCGGCAAGTGGTATCTCCAGATCAAGGCCACGGACGGTTCCAGAGTCCGCTACGATTACCTGCCCCACCTGGTTACGATCACAGCGTCTGGTCAGCCGCCGTCTGACCTGGTAATCGAGAATCTGCGGGTCTCCCCGGGACAGGCAGTTGCGGGCGACGCCGTGACGGTTTCGTTCTCGATCCGGAACGCGGGCAGCGGGGTGGCTTACCCGTCTGTGGCGAACATCCGCTTGAATGCCTCCAGCACGGCCGTCCTGCCTAGCGACGAACCGTTGGTCCTGGGTCTGGAGACACCCCGGCTGCTGCCGGGCACTGTCCAAGAGTTCAACCGGGTGGTGACGCTTCCGGCGGTGAGCGCGTCGGGCACGTACTACGTCTGGGTCATCGCGGACGTTAACAACCAAGCCAATCAGAGCGACGTTTCGGATGCCTCGGACAAGGCGAGGACCGCTATGAACATCACCGTCCCGCCACGGGGCGGAGTCGGCGACTGGGTCGAAGTGTATGGCACTGGTGGAATCGGCCTACGCGTGCGGGGTCCGGGGCCATGTGACGCGCCGATCGAAGGCGCGAAACGCCTCGAGGGCCAAAAAGGGCTCGTTCTCGATGGACCCCGGACCTGCGACATTGGCGGGCAGAATTACACCTTCTGGAAGATTCGGTGGTCGGACTGCGTGGAGGGCTGGTCGGCGCAGGACTGGCTGCGGAAGGTCGCCACGGGGACGGCGTTCAATTGTGGTCGTTCACTGGTCGTGAATTGGACACCGGCCGGCGGCGGGACAGTGACCCGGCAACCGGCCACAACCGAACCCCAGTACGGCGACGTCGTTACGCTCACCGCGCACCCTGCGCGGGGCTACTATTTTGAGGGCTGGGAGGAAGTGGACCTCGCCGATGGCCTAACCGCCCAGGTCAAGATGAACTTTAATCGGACGGTGACGGCACGGTTCAAGGCGATGGAGCCTGATCCCGGCTGCGGCTGCGCGGTCGAATGTGCCGCAGGCTCGGGTGGCGGCGCGCGCTTGGCCGGGCCAGGGGAGGCCATTGACCTGAACCTGCTGCGGCGCTTCCGCGACGAGGTACTGTCAGCCACACCGGAAGGGCGGGCTTTGATTGACGATTTCTACCAGAACAGCGCGGAGATTCTCCATCACATGGCTGCCAACCCGGCGGTGCTGGCGGGAGTAAAGGACACGATCTTGAGCCTCCAACCGACAATTCGCGATCTCGTGGACGGCGACGGGCAGCAACCCCTTCCCGAAGCGACTGTCGAGGCCGTCAGCGCGCTCGCCCAGCAGTTGCATCGGGCCGGCGGCGAGGTCCTGCGATCCGCGATCGAGAGCGAACTGGAGCGCACCGGCCCGCTCAACGACCTGATCGGCCAGACCAGCACCGAAGCGCGACGCAAGATCGTGGGCACCTACCTGCGGATCGTGCAACCCCGGGTCGTGAGCGGCGGCTTTGAGTTCCGCGTCACGGGCGATGTCGTCGGCAATTTGCGGGCGGAGTACTCGGACGATCTTAGGTCGTGGACACCGCTGGGTGGCAGTGTAATTTCGCAATTGCCGGCCACCGTCCGGGATGGGAACTCGCCCGCGAGCGGCGTTCGGTATTACCGGGTTGTGAGCGAGCCGTGACAGTAGCAAGCCGCAGCGCGTCATCCGCCGGCAGGTAGCCGTAGGTGATGACCCACGCCGGGATGGCCAGCAGGACCAGCAGCGCCAGCCAGAACACCAGTCGCGACACGGGCGCCGAGGCCGGGGCGGCGGCGGGCGAATTTTCGCGTGGTTGGGCGGCCGGTTCGGTCACGCCGCCCTTGTGACACGAATCCGCGGCGAAACGAAGTCCAAAGGCGGCGCAGCGGCCGGCGGCAGTTTGTGCGGGCGTGGTGCAACGCGGTTGGCAAGGGCCGGGCGGCGGGGGTACCCTCGCGGCATGTTTCCCCGGGCTGGCTGGTGGTGGTGGCTGTTGGCGGGTTGGGGTGTGCCGACGTTGGTCAGCGCCCCGGTGCCGCCCGCGCCGGAACAACTGCGTTGCGAATACCGCGTCCACCCGACGGGGGTGGACGTCGCGCAGCCCCGCCTGGGTTGGGTGCCGGTTGCCCCGGAGCGGGGCTGGGCGCAAAGCGCCTACCAAATCCTGGCCGCTTCGACCGCCGAGAACCTGGCCCGCGACCAGGCCGATCTGTGGGACTCGGGCAAGGTCGCGTCCGACCAAACCTTGCACGTGGTGTACGCCGGCCGGCCGCTGACCTCGCGCCAGCCGGTCTGGTGGAAAGTGCGCGTCTGGGACCATGCCGATCAGCCGTCGGCCTGGAGCGCGCCGGCCACCTGGACCATGGGTTTGTTGGAGGCCGCGGACTGGCGCGCCCAATGGATCGCCGATGCCGCCAGCCTGACCCACGCCGCCGCGCGCCGCCCGCTCAACGGTTATCACAGCGCCCTGGCCAAGACCGCCGAGGCCCCCAAGTGGGTGGTGGTGGACCTCGGCCAGGCCCGCCCGTTCAACGCGGTGCGCCTGTTTCCGGCCCGGCCCTACGACTGGCAGCCGGACACGCCCGGTTTCCTGTTCCCCCTCCGCTTCAAGCTCGAGGCCGCCGCGCGCGCCGATTTTGCCGATGCGCGGCTGTTGTTGGACCACACGGCGGCCGACGAACCCAACCCCGGCACCAACGCGCCCACCTACGCGGTCCCGGCCACCACCGCCCGGTACGTCCGCCTGACCGCCACGCGCCTGGCCCGTCGCGATGCGGACAACTACGGCCTGGCACTGGCTGAGCTGGAAGTGCTCAACGGCCCGACCAACCTCGCCCGGGGCGCGGCGGTGCTGGCGCTCGATTCCATCGAGACAGGCCCGTGGGCCAAATCGAACCTCACCGACGGGGTGGTCGTGACTGTGCCGCCCGGCGGCGAGCCGGGCGCGTTGCCCGCGGCCATGTTGCGCAGGTCGTTCAGCGTGGACCGGCCGGTCCGGCGGGCCACGGCGTACGCCAGCGCATTGGGCCTTTACGAGCTGCGGCTCAACGGCCGGCGGGTGGGCGAGCAGGTCCTGGCGCCCGAGTGGACCAGTTACCGGCGGCGCGTGCAGTATCAGGTTTACGAGGTCACCCCGTGGCTGCGTCCGGGCGAGAACGTCGTGGGCGCGCTCCTGGGCGAAGGTTGGTACGCGGGCCGGTTGATGGTGGTGGGGCGGTTTGCTTACGGCACCACGCCGCGGTTTTTGCTGCAACTGGAGATCGAATACGCCGACGGCTCGCGCCAATGGGTGGTCAGCGACGCATCCTGGCGCAGCACGCTCGAGGGCCCGATCCGCGCCGCCGGCATTTATGATGGCGAGACCTACGACGCCCGGCGCGAGCAACCCGGTTGGGACGCCCCGGGATTCGATGACTCGGCGTGGTCGCCGGTACAAGCCTTCCCGCGCGAGGGCCCACGCTTGGTCTGGCAGTGCAACGAACCGATCCAGGTGGTCAAGGAACTGAAGCCGGTAGCGGTCAGCCAGCCGCGGCCGGGCGTGTTTGTCTTCGACCTTGGCCAGAACATGGTCGGGTGGTGCCGCCTCGAGGCGGTCGGCCAGGCCGGCCAGACCGTCACGCTCCGCCATGCCGAGATGCTCGACGCGGACGGCACCCTTTACACCGCCAACTTGCGGGGCGCCGCGCAAACCGACCGCTACACCCCCGCCGCCGATGGTCCGTTTCGTTTCGAGCCACGCTTCACCTATCACGGGTTCCGCTACGTCGAGGTGCGCGGCCTGGCGGCGGCGCCGGACACCAACGCGCTGGTGGGGCGCGTCTTCCATTCCGCGGCGCCGGTGGTGGGGCGGTTCGAGTGCTCGGACCCGGCACTGACCCGGCTCCTGGAGAACATCCTCTGGACCCAGCGCGCCAACCTGATGAGCACGCCCAACGACTGCCCGCAGCGCGACGAGCGTTTCGGCTGGATGGGCGACATCCAGGCCTTCGCCCAGACGGCCATCTTCCACATGGACCTGGCGGCGTTCTTCACGAAGTTCGTTCGCGACATCCGCGACGACCAGGCCGAGGACGGCCGGTTCCCCGACTTCGCGCCGCATCCGGGCGATCCCAACCAACACTTCAGCGGCGCCCCGGCCTGGGCGGATGCGGGCGTGATCGTGCCCTGGCGGGTCTGGCAAAACTACGCCGACACCCGGGTGCTGGCCGAGCACTTCGACGCCGCGCGGCGCTGGGTGGACTACGTGCACCGCCACAACCCGGACCTGATCTGGGCCACCAACCGCCACAACGACTACAACGACTGGCTCAACGGCGACTGGATCAAACAGGCCGGCTGGCCGGCCCAGGGCGCGACGGTGCCGAAAGAGGTTTTTGCCACCGCCTTTTTTGCGCACTCGACCGAGCTGGTGGCCCGCATGGCCGCCGTGTTGGGCCGCGCCGAGGAAGCCCGGCGTTACGCCGACCTGGCCGAGCGCATCAAGGCCGTGTTCAACCGCCGCTTTGTCCAGCCCGATGGCCGCATCACTGGCGACACCCAGGCCGGGTACGCCCTGGCGCTGCACTTCGAGCTGTTGCCCGAGCCGCTCCGTCCCCGGGCGGCGGAGCACCTGGTCGCCGGCATCCGCCGTTACCAGGACCATCTCTCGACCGGGATCCAATCCACGCACCGGGCGATGCTCGAGCTGAGCCGGTGGGGTTACCCCGACCTGGCCTGGCGTCTGTTGACCAACCGCACTTTTCCCTCCTGGCTGTACATGCTCGACAACGGCGCCACCACCATTTGGGAACGCTGGGATGGCTACGTCAAAGGCCGCGGCTTCCAGGACCCCGGCATGAATTCCTTCAACCACTGGGCCTTCGGCGCGGTGGGCGAATGGGTCTGGCGCCACGTCGCCGGCTTGAACCCGGACGAAGCCCGGCCCGGCTGGAAACATTTCACCATCGCACCGCGGCCGGGCGGCGGCGTCACCTGGGCGCGGGCCGAATACGACTCGATCCGCGGCCGCATCGCCACCGCCTGGCGCCTCCGCGATGGCGGGTTCGACCTCGAGGTGACCGTCCCGCCGAACACCACCGCGACCGTGGTGTTGCCGGCGGCGGACGCCGACGCCCTGACCGAGAGCGGCCGGCCGCTGGCCGAGGCAAGACACGTCCAATTACTGCGCCGGGCCGGGAACGAGGCGACGTTGTCGGTCGCTGCCGGCACTTACAAGTTCACCACCCGCCTGCCCTGACATGTCCGCCTTCAATCCGCCCCCTTGCCGCGCGCGGCTGGCCGCCGTCCTCGTCCTGGCCCTGGCCACACTTGCCCGACGGTATGGAGCCGCCGCTCCGACCACAACCGCTGCGGCGCCCGTCCCATCCGCCCCCGCGTTGACGCTCAGCGTGTACGCCACCGCGAGCGATGTGTTGCGGCACCTGGCCCCGCCAACGGCGCGCGCCGCCGTCCTGGCCCGGCTGCGGCCGCTGCGCGTGAGCCGGGTGTTCCTCGAGGGACGCCGCGGCGATGAATACGTGCCGCCCGCCACGCTGGCCGAGGTGCGCGATTTCCTGGCCGCGCAGGGCCTGGCGAGTGCCGGCGGCATTGCCACCGTGCCGGGCACCAACTTCGGCGTGCGCCAAAACGAGGGCTTGGGCTGGCTGAACTGGGAGCCCGAAAAAACTCGGCGTGACGTCGCGCACTTCTTCACGGAAAACGCCGCGGTCTTCGATACCCTCATCGTGGACGACTTTTTCTGCACGGGCGACACCTCGCCCGCCTCGGCGGCGGCGCGGGGCGCGCGGTCGTGGGCCGCGTACCGGCGCGACCTGCTGGTGTCCTTGATCGAGCCGCTGATGCTCGGCCCGGCGCGGGCGCAACGGCCGGACGTGCAGTTGATCATCAAGTTCCCGCAATGGTACGACCGGTTCCACCTCTTCGGCTACGATCCGGCGCGCATGGCCGGGCCGTTTGCACGGGTGTGGGTGGGCACCGAGGTGCGCAACCCGCACACCCGGCGCATGGGCTACGTGCCACCGACCGAGGGCTACGTGAACTTCCGCTGGCTGCACGCGGTTTGCGGCGAGAAAACCACCGGCGCGTGGTTCGACCACATCGAGTGCACGGCAGAAAACTTCACGGACCAGGCCTTTCAAAGCGTCCTGGCCGGGGCGCGCGAGCTGACCCTGTTCCGGCTGGGTGACCTGATGGCGGATCACCCCGGGGACGCCCTCCTGGCGCAGCGTTTACCGGAGTTGTTCGAGCTGGCGGCCAAGGTCCGCCAGCGCACGCCGCACGGGCTGGCCTGGTACAAGCCGCCGAACAGCGACGCCGAGGACAACCTCTACCTGGCCGACTACCTGGCCCAGATG
>Ga0308411_10001424_pt1 | contig 16314 bp, 15 predicted proteins | sample HotsprottomLayer_2_FD_203530 | JGI IMG/M metagenome (GOLD analysis project Ga0308411, IMG submission 203530) | Hot spring phototrophic mat microbial communities from Octopus Spring, Yellowstone National Park, Wyoming, United States -... | ecosystem: Environmental > Aquatic > Thermal springs >...
CCTGCACGGTCTGTACTTCGCCAGGGGTCAGCGCCGTGATGGGCCGCTGGTCGCTGAGATCCACATAACCGCGTGGCAGGTGCAGCAGTAATTCGCCGAGGGTAGTGATGCCGAGTTTTCCCAGCAATTCGAGGCGATGCGGGGTAATGCCCGGCAACGAGTCGAGTGGTAAGGGCAGGTCGCGAGGGTTCACGGCAGCCTCATTCGTCACAACCTCTCCGTTTGAGCGAAGGAGGTTTCAGGAAGCAGAGCCGCTGGGAGATCGCCTCGACTTGCTATCCAGAGGTGGTGGCGTGGAAGACGAGGCAGCAATGCGGATAGGAGTCTTGCACAGCAGACAGGCTACGGTCTTGCCACGGTCGTGTTGTTCCACGAGCATGAACTTGCGACAGCGGGGATTGGGACACTGTACGGCGAACACACCGGCCGGGGCGGATGGTGTGGTGGGAGTCATGTTAGCCTCACTGGATGCGGAGATTGCGGACGAACTCAGCTTCGCGGGCTAGTTCTTCTTCACTCAAGCCATTGGAGCGGTGGATGACGGTTCGGGCGATCTTGCCACTGGTCATGTCCAGTGCCATCACGTCGATGAGTCCGTTGCTGCCCACGCCACAGCGCACTTGCACGGGAGCCCCCTTTGGCAGATTGGCGGGAAGCCCCTCGATCCAACACTCGCCGATAGAAATGCAATCCTCGGCACGCGGGGCATCGCCTTGCAGTACCTTGACGCGCACCTTGGGTTGATTTTCGACCACCGTGTAGTAGACGCGACTGGCAGCGGTCGGCAACTGGGTATTCTTAGGGATCAAGATATCATTGATGCGTTCCTCGCCCTTGCCACGAATCTCGATGCCGAGACTGTGGGCGTTGACGTTGATCTCGACGATCTGTTCGAGCAATTCCTGGGCGACGGCATCGAGCAACTGCTCCTCGCTGAGATGCTGGGCGGTCACAATGCCTGCGTGTAAGGCAGCGCCTCGAGCCACCACTTCGCTGACGGCCAGAGAGTTGTCGGGCATCTTGCCGGTCAAGTCGTGGAGCATTTGAGCGGTCATGGGCATGTGGGTCGAGCCGCCCACCAGGAGGATGCGATCGACCTGATCCCAAGTCAGCCCAGCCCGGCGAAGCACCTGCTGCGTGGTCAGACGGGTTCGCATCAGCAAATCGCTGGTCATTTTCTCGAACTCAGCGCGGGTCAGAGTGAGCGTCAGACGTTTGCCCCCATGCTGGCAACTGATAGTGGTCGAGGGTAATTTGCTCAACGTGCGTTTGGCGCGTTCCGCGTTGGCCCGCAGAATACTCAGCGACTGCGGATCGCTGCGTGGATCCATCTGATGTTCTTTAAGGAAGGCCGAGGCAACGTAATCGACGATCCGATCATCCCAGTCTTTGCCGCCGAGTTGCACATCGCCCTCAATGGCGAGGGTTTCAAAGCGTCGGGCCCCGAGCCGAACCAGGGTCACGTCAAAAGTGCCCCCGCCCAGATCATAGACCAGAACCGTGCGGTGCTCACCGGGCGAAAGAGGCGGCACGGTTGCCATGCCATGCAAGGGGCGAGGCGGTTGCAGACTGTAGGCAAGGGCAGCGGCGGTCGGTTCATCAAGAATGTCCAGCACCTCCAGACCAGCGATACGACCGGCATCTTTGGTGGCCTTGCGACGCGTATCGTCGAAGTAGGCTGGTACGGTGATCACGGCTCGATCAATCGGCCCGATGCGGAGTTCGGCATCCTGGACAAGTTTACGGAGCAGGATGGCGGACAGCGTTTCAGGGCGGAACTCACGCCCGGCAATGGGGCGGTCGAGTTTATCCTTGCCCATGCTGCGTTTGATGAGGGTAGCGACGCGATCGGGTTGTTCCAAAGCCACATCGAGGGCAGCTTGACCGACGACGGCCGTACCGTCGTCCAGCAGGAGAACCGCGCTGGGCGTGAGCATCTCGTTATCGCGATTGGGCAGCGTATAGGGCTGACCGTGCGCGTCGAGGGTTGCGATGGCTGAGAATGTAGTTCCCAGATCAATGCCGACCAGGTTGCCCGCCATGCCTGGATCCTTTCCACCCCGATGCGCGCAATTTAGAGTCTTGCAAGAGGTTGGTTCACTTCTTCAACCTCCTGATAAGCAGATGAGAACATTCTAGCGAACAAAGCGAGCAAGCGGAAGCGGGGGAGAAGCGACAAATCTAGCAGAGCGAGCAAACAGCTACTCTTTTGCCTGCTCGTCGTCTGGGCATGCTCTCTTGCTCCGCCCTTACACGGCTCTGCTAAAGGTCAAACCAGACAGGAAGTTGCGATGTCCTCCTGTGCTGTGACTTTGTGCGCTGGTATGGCAGCTTGCCTGCTCTCATCGTATTATTCGTGAACCTGTCTTCAGTTGCCAGGTTGGCCGAGCAGACAAGCGGCGGCGGCTTGGCCTGATAGCCAAGCTCCTTCCATGCGTCCACCCGCCAACCAGTCGCCGCAGACCGCTAACCCAGTGGCCGGATCGAACAGAGCCAGGCGGTCGAGCGATGGCACTGGTGCGCTGTAGAGCCAACGATGCGCTTCCAGATAGAGAGTCGGAGGCAAGGGGCGACCGCTCAGGCCGGCCAGTTCCGCCAACAAGGTCGTCGCCACCCAGGCTCGAGGTGATTCTCGATTCGTCGCCGACCACTCGGGCGCGGCGTGCAACACCCAGCAGTCCCTCGCGGCATCGCGGCCCGGCTTGGAACTATTCCGGGCCATCCAGGCCAGTGCGGAATCGTGGACGAAGGCCCCATCCCAGGACACCTCCAGGGCCGTCTCAAAGGCCACCAACACTGCCCAGCATGGACTCATCGGAACCGCTCGCGCCTCAGCGGCAAGCGGATGATCGGCGAGCAACTCCGCCGTCTGCGGAGCGGGCAGCGATACGATCAACTGCTCGAAGGGCCCGAGTTCGTGTCCTGCCGCATCGACCAGTTTCCAGCAGCCGGCAACCCGCTTGAGTTCGACAATTCGCGTGTCCAATCGCAACGGCAACTCCGCCGCTAGATGGCGAGCGATGGCGGTCATGCTCGGCACTCCGACGTAGCGGGGCGGTTGGTTCGTCTTGGGCCGAACTTCCCCCCCGACGATCTCAACGATTCGGCCCTGCCACTCTGCGACGAGGCCGCATTCCAGCCAGGTCGCCACCTGAGCCGCGAAGGAAGATTGACGAGCCGTGAAATACTGTGCGCCGTGATCGAAGGATAACCCCGGATCGGCTCGTCGCGTGGCGACTCGTCCTCCAGGGCCACGGCTCTTGTCTATCACCGTGATCTCAAAACCGTGTTGCCGAAGTACCTGAGCCGCACGCAGGCCCGATATTCCTGCACCGACGACGGCGACCCGTCGAGGTGATGAAAGGTTCTGCTTGGTCGATACAACATCGTTGACGCCTCGCATCGGGTTCTCCCTTCCTTTAGGCATAATTGTAGGTGACCTTCTCTGGCATGATTCGAGTATCCTCATTGCCGCGCGTTAGGCGGTACTCTCTGCTATCTGGGTTCCCTCATTCCGTTCAGAGCTTGTGAAACCCTATGGTTGCGGTTCTGCAAGTGGCAAAGTTGCAATGGCTTGGTTGGACTGAAAAGTGTTTCCACGGCAACGAGACAGGCACCTCTCGGTTTCCGGTTGTTGGCTTGACAAGAGTTGAGTCCTCGCTATAGGTAGGTATAGGGATTCAGGTTTCAAAAACTCGAGAATCGGATGCGACAAGCTCAGATCGAACGCACCATCTGCGAGCATGAGTTGTATCTCAGGCTCTTCATCACCTCCAGCGGCGGGTTGTAAATCCGCGCTGTTTCCTTTTCGCGCCGATCGCGAACAAATCTACGTTTCTGTCGAGTATTGCGCTGACTCTGAGCCAGTCTGTGCCAGCAGGTTCTCACCATCGAGTCATAGATCAACTGGAGTGGATTGATGGGTTTGCAAACACCCCCGCAGCGTGCGGGGAACAGCCCCGTTGTGTGGAACGGGCAACCAGTCGGGCCTGTCGGTCGCTGGACTCAGGCACTCGTTCAGTTCTTTCAGATTGAAGCAGCCAGCGGCATCCTGCTGTTGTTCTGCACCGTGGTGTCGCTGGCATTGGCCAACTCGCCGTGGTCGTCCGCCTTTGCCGACTTCTGGCAAACCTACCTGGGAGTGACGGTCGCTGGATTCGAGTTGAAAAAGCCGCTGCTGTTGTGGATCAACGATGGCCTGATGACCATCTTTTTCTTTGTCGTGGGCCTGGAAATCAAGCGGGAACTGGTCGCTGGCGAACTGCGTGATGCCCGCAAGGCAGCCCTTCCGGTCGCGGCGGCTCTGGGCGGAATGATCGCGCCGGCACTGGTCTATCTCGCCTGGCAACAGGGCCAGGCTGGCGAACGCGGTTGGGGCATTCCGATGGCCACAGACATCGCCTTCGTCGTCGGCTTCCTGGCTCTGCTGGGCAACCGAGTGCCGGCTGGCCTCAAGATCGTGCTGCTGTCGCTGGCCATCGTGGACGACATCGGTTCCATTCTGGTCATCGCTCTGTTCTACAGTTCGGGCATCTCCTCGCAGGCATTGGGCGTAGCGGCACTGGGACTGGCCGCCACCATCGTGCTGCGCTACGCTGGAATGCGCAGCGTCGGGGTCTATGTCGTGGTGGGGGCCGCCATCTGGCTGGCCGTGCTGAAGTCCGGCGTTCATCCCACAGTGGCCGGCGTGCTGTTGGGATTGTTGACTCCGGCCTACGCCTGGCTGCCCGATCGAACCTTTCTGAATGTGGCCAACGATGCCCTGGCTCGCTTGCGCGGTGAAAAAGGAGAACTGGAAGAAGAAGATCGTCTTCGACTCATCGCTACTCTGCGAATGGCCAGTCGTGAAGCCGTTTCACCGCTGGAGCGATTGGAGACGGCACTGCATCCGTGGGTGGCTTATTTCATCATGCCGTTGTTCGCCCTGGCCAATGCTGGTGTCCCCTTGCAACTCGGTGCCCTGAGCGATCCGGTGGCACTGGCCGTGGCCAGCGGTCTGGTGGTCGGCAAGCCGCTGGGAATTGTGCTGTGCAGTTGGCTGGCCGTGCAGGCTGGGCTGGCCCGCTTGCCGGCCGGGATGAACTGGAAGGTGTTGCTGGGCGGCGGATTCCTGGCCGGCATCGGCTTCACCATGTCGCTGTTCATTGCCGGTCTGGCTCTAGAAGGCTCATTGCTTGCAGCGGGCAAGATTGGTACGCTTCTTGGATCGGTGATCAGTGCGATGGTGGGAGTGAGTCTGTTGTACGTCGTGTTGCCGGGCCAGTCGGCCGACAAGGCCGAAGAGATCGAATCGGCTCTAGTCGCGCAAGGGAGAGTATCCTCACCCTAGCGAATCGGGCCTGCACCGGGGCTTCTGTCCCGTGGAAAGGAGGAGGCTGTGATATCGGTCATTATTCCGGTGCTGAACGAATCACAAACCATCGGTTCTGTGGTGGAGTTTGCTCGCCGTCATCCACAGGTGACAGAGGTTATCGTGGTGGATGACGGCTCGATTGACGAGACCCCCGATCAGGCGCGAGCGGCTGGGGCCAGGGTCATCACCAGCACCTTGCTGGGCAAGGGGGCCTCGATGGAAGATGGCATGTGGGCCGCCACCAACGATGTATTGCTCTACATGGACGGCGACTTGCAAGGATTGCGGGAGGATCTGATCTCGGCCATGACCGAGCCGATCTTCAGTGGCAAGGCCGACTTCGTCAAGGCAAAGTTCTCGCGAGCGGCCGGACGCGTCACCACGCTGACGGCCCGGCCGCTGTTGCGGATCTTCTTTCCCGAACTGGCGCACTTTGAGCAACCGCTGGGCGGCATCATTGCCGCCCGTCGCTCGTTGTTGCGCAACCTGCCCTTCGAGAACGACTACGGGGTCGATCTGGGCCTGCTGCTGGACGTGTCCGCCACCGGGGCGAGGATCGTTGAGGTGGACATCGGCCACATCGCCCACGACAGTCAATCGCTGGAAGTTCTGGGCGATATGGCCAGCCAAGTGGTGCGCGTCTTGCTCGAACGAGCGGGGCGTTATGGCCGGCTCAGTCTGACGCATATTCGCGAAGTCGCGGAGGTGGAACGACAGATGCAGGCAGAAATGGCCATCTCGTTGCAAAAAGTCGGCAAGGCCGAGCGGTTGGCCCTGTTCGACATGGACGGCACCTTGTTGCAAGACCGCTACATCATGAACCTGGCTCAACGCACCAATCGCACGGCCGAACTCGCTCGGTTTCTGGACAACAACTCCTTGAGTGCCGACGAGCGAACGCGACGCATCGCCGCGCTGTTTCGCGGCGTGTCCAAGGAAGTGTTCGAGGAAACGGCGCGGAACATGCCGTTGATGCCCGGAGCGGTTGAGACGGTCATCCACCTGCGCAAGGCCGGCTATCGCGTCGGCATTGTCACCGACAGCTATCGACTAGCAGCGGAAATCGTCCGGCGACGGGTCTTTGCTGATTTCAGCCTCTCGCACATCATGAAGTTTCGCCGCGACAAAGCCACCGGAGACATCACGCTGTCGCCCGCGATGGTGCATCCCGACGGCTGCACCGTCCACGAACACTGCAAACGCAACATCATGCTCCATCTGTGCGAAAAGATGCACGTCGCGCCCGCATCGGTGCTGGCAGTTGGCGATGGTGAGAACGACATTTGCCTGCTACAATCGGCGGGTATATCCTTTGCCTTTCAGCCCAAATCGCTCGAGGTACGGGCGGCCGGCAAATTCGTGATCGAGGGCGATTTGAGCGAGATAATCCCTCTGCTGCAATCCTTCACTGGAGCAACAGCGTGAAGGCTCGATTGATGAGCTTTCCCATCGGGAGAACGGTATCATGTTAGCGGCCCTTCCCTTCGACCTCGAAGGGCGATTGTTCGGTATCTTCCTCGGCCTGTTGGTAGGAACGATCGTCACCTCGATTGTGGCACGCTGGCGGTTGGCGAAGGCGCGTCAGAGTGTGCTTCGCGGCGATGCAGGCGACATGGTCGCCATTGAGTTGCATCTGGTGGAGTCCGTCGGAGCGTCTGTGATAGCCAACGGTGAAGGGACGCCATTACGCTTGCGGCGACGCTATCTGGGACAACGGGCGTTGAGCGAGGTCATTCCCAATCTGCATCTGTCGCGCGAACTTCGCAAACGAGCCAGCAAGGTCGATGAACGCAACACGCTCATCTCGATGGAAGGGGCGACCGGCACGTATCTGCTGGAAACGCTGTGCGGGTTCGTATGCGATCGCGTTTGCAACGGCCCATTTGAACACGACGTGTACGTCATGGCCCCCTGTCGGGAGCCGGCCAAACTGGCCTACCACAAGCCCATTACGGTGATCCTGATCGCGCAAAAAGATCTGGAGTATTTTCTGGACTGGCCCACTGTGCGAGCCATGCAGACCGAACACGCCTCCGATGGAGTTCGCCTCATCACTTTGATGGATCTGGCAAATCGGTATAAACAGGAACGAGCGGCCATCCTGGCAGCGCGAGCTGCAGGTCGTAGTACTCGCTACATGGAAACCATGTTTTTGCTCGATCTGGCTCTGGACAAACGCGCCGCACCGCTGCCCACCCAGGCCGTTCCCTGGAAACGCTTCGTTACTGCTCTGACAGAGCGCCAACTGGAGTTGCAACCATCAGCCCCGCAAGGTTCCTGACGAAAGGCGGTTGCCATGCCCCACGCGCGCTGGACATTGTTGTTGCCCGCGGTGCTGACATTGACCGCAGGAGTGCTGTTGCTGCTCTGTGCTGCGACGAGGCCGCAAGGAAGTCTAGTCGGCTTGCTGCTGGCTATCATTGGAATTCTCCTGCTAATTTGCTGGGGCAGAGCCAATGCCCAGCAGGAGGAAGCCTGGTTGCGCGCGACGAAGGCTACGGTCGCAACCGGCGAAGACTTGCCGACTCCGAGGTATCCGAGTATCCGCAAGCAACCGGGAGGGATGGGATGAGCGTACTTTTCTCGCCGCTTCTGTGGGCAGCCAGCCCGGATACGCCGGCCCAGGGCTACGACTTCATCAACCTGGCCGCCATCCTGATCGCGCTCACCGCCTTGTTCGCCTATCTGAATCATCGCTTTTTGCGACTCGCCCCCAGTATCGGTGTCATGGCTCTGGCTCTGGCCTTCTCGTTAGCCGTCGTTCTCGTCGGCCTGATTGTGCCCGCTGTCGAGCAAAAGGCCACCGAACTGGTCAAACAGATCGACTTCAACAAGACCGTCCTCAACGGGATGCTCGGCTTTCTGCTCTTTGCCGGTGCCTTGCACATCGATTTGGACGATCTAGCTAGTCGAAAAGTCCTCATTGCGGTGCTGGCCACTGTCGGAGTCGTCCTGACGACATTGATCGTGGGATTGTGTACCTGGTTGGTACTGAGTGGACTCGGGGTGCCAGCCCGATTGCTCTATTGTTTCATGTTTGGAGCCTTGATCGCGCCGACCGATCCGATCGCCGTGCTGGCCATGCTCAAGGAGGCGGCGGCTCCCAAACCACTGGAAGTGACCATAGCCGGCGAGTCGCTGTTCAATGACGGCGTGGGCGTGGTGGTGTTCCTAGGCTTTCTGCAAGCGGCCCTCAGCGGTCAGGACATCACTCTGGCAGGGCTGGCCTGGGCGTTCTTGCAAGAAGGCGTGGGCGGAGCATTGTTCGGCCTGGCAGGCGGCGTACTCTTCTACTATCTCTTCAAATCGGTCGATCGCTATCAGGTCGAGATTCTGCTGTCTCTCGCGCTGGTGGCGGGGGGCTATGCTCTGGCGACCTACTTGCACGTCTCGGCTCCCATTGCCATCGTCGTGGCCGGCCTGCTGATCGGCAATCACGGTCGCACCTTCGCCATGTCCGAAACCACTCGCGAGCACCTGGACACCTTTTGGGAGTTAATCGACGAGATTCTCAACGCACTGCTGTTCGTTCTGCTCGGCGTGGAAGTGCTAGCGTTGACGTTCACCGCTTCCTATCTGGGCATCGGGCTGTTGCTCATTCCGTTCATCCTGTTGGCTCGATTGGCAGCGGTCATGTTGCCGGTCGTGATGCTGCGGCAGTGGATGCCGATCGATCGCTACACGGGCCGCCTGCTGTGGTGGGGAGGTCTACGCGGCGGGTTGTCGGTGGCGATGGCACTGTCTGTGCCGGAACTGGTCGCGGGAGAGCCGATTCCAGAGCGGAAATGGATGCTGACGGCCACTTATGTCGTGGTTGCCTTCTCGATTCTCGTGCAGGGTTTGACGGTTGGCCCGCTCATGCGCCGCTGGCTGCGATCGAACAGCGCGACTCCTTCGACTTCGTTAACCCCGGCTCAACCTTGAGAAACCTGGCATGAACTTTTCGGATCTGTTTGTCGTCGTTGCTCTGGGATCGGGATTGTATGCGGTGCTGGTGGCGATCACCGGGCAGAGGCACTTCCTGATTAAGGGAGTCAATCCCTACCGGATCACTTGGCTGATGGCCAGCGTGTCGGTGCTGTGGGTCGGCCTGAGTCTGATGCGCTGGGAGGCGGGCAACTGGGATGTCCAGAAATGGGCCGAGTTGTTTGCCCAGCTTGTCAGCGATGCCCCTACTCCGGTGCGTGTCAAGGTGGCCTCGCTGGCGCTGTTCTTTGCTCTGCTGCTGTGTGGCCTGGTCGTGTGGTGTGTGGTGTTTTTTCCGCGCGATCCTGGTACCTTTCGCACTCCCAAGGATCGCAAGTCGGCGTTTCGCTATTATGTGCGGCTGCGCGGCGGCCTGGATTTTGCCCTGTTGAGCCTAGGCGACGGCGAGCGGCTAGTTGAAGAAGCCGACATGCGTCAGATCGAGGCCTGGTGCGAGAATCTGCCCAAGGTGCAGATCGGCAGCGAGCCTCCACGGCTGCGAACGGCTGAGGATCAGGTCGAGTTCTGGAGACAACTGGCCAGTAGAATTCATGAGCGGATGAAGGATCTGGATCAACTCGTCGAACTGGCCCATCAGGGACACAATCGCCGACTGGTGTTCGATTGCGAGTATGGCGGCATCTTCTTCCGCTATCTGCGCTTGCCCGATCCGGCCAAGAAGGTGGATACCGGCCTGTATCTGTTCGGAGCCACGCTGAACCAAACCGAGATGAGCAACGGCCGGGCCGAGCGGCACTTTCAGTTGTTGCTGGAAGCTCTGTATCACATCGACAAGTCCGTTCGCATGACTTGACCAGTGCAGGCGGGCGGTCACCTCATGGGAGAAACCTCCCAAGAGCGTCTGGAACCTGGAAGACTTCGGTCACTTGCCAGCAATGACGCGGTCGAACAATTGATAGGCCCGCTGTCGCATTTCCGGCGGGAAGTCGTGGCCACACTCGGGATGTTCGACTTGTAGCGAGTCGGCCTTGCCGTGCAACTTGAAGATGGGGCGAGCGGCAGCTGCGATGCGATCGACGCTGTCGGCGCGAAAATTGTCATCGCGAGTCGGAGCGATGATCAGCACCTCACGCGGTGCCAAGGCGGCGATCATCTCGTGGAAGTCAAAGGGGATGTCGGCCAATCGGCCGCGATAATCGGCTAGTTTTCGCATGTAGCGGGTCTGGCACCAGCCTTTTTCAGGGAACCAGTTTCTCTCGTCGCCGTTGTAGTAGTCGAGAAAGGAGTCCAGCCCGCAACTCGAAACGATGACTCGTAGGCGGGTGTCGAAGACTGCTGTGAAGACGGCGTTGTGTCCGCCCAGCGAGTGGCCGATCACTCCAAAGCCGCGTTCCGTTTGGACGAAGGGCAACGATTCGAGGACATCCAGGCCGCGAAGGTTGTCCCAGACGGCCTTGAGGGTGCCACTCTGCCAGCCGAGTTTGACCAGGTCGGGCTGATAGCGTGCCAGCAGTGGGTAGTTGGGAGCCAAGGTGACGTAGCCTCGCTGCGCCAATTCCAGGGCATAGCCACGATTGGATCGCCCGCCCAGGCCGACCACGGTGCCATGCCCGATGACGTTGTCGGTGCTATGCAAACAGAGAATGGCTGGAGCTTTGCGTTTGCCGTCGAGAACCTGTTTGGGGATGAGCAAATAGGCAGGCACTCGCGAACCGGGTTCGGCAGCATAGCTGATGAGTCGGCGGATGTGTGTGCCACAATCCACTTCTTCCTCGATCTTGACATCGAGAGGGCAGCGTCTCTCCTTGCCGGGCAGTTTGCCCATGATGGATTCCATGCCGCGAACGATCTCGGCTCGGCGTTTGCCCCAGTCAGCGAGGTTCTGCACCGCAGCAGGCTTGCCGTCCGCTCCCCGGTAGACGAGCAAGTTGTCGCGCGGCAAGCGTGGCGTGGGGTTGGCTGGTTTCTCCGCGAGCAACCACAGGCCACCGAACAACCAGGCCAGCAGAGCAATAGTGCGAAAGGGGAGCGTCAACATGGCTTTCTCCTTGGGAATCCCGGCCGTCTTGTTCAGCCTGATTGGTAGGTCATGGTATCCCAAGCGATGCGGCGAGCAAGAAAAATCTGCCAGGCAAAGCAAGTGCTAAGAAGCAACTCCGCCGAACCGCCTTCGGAGAAAGCGGTTCAGCGGATGAATGTTGGCCGATCTCAGATGATCGATCACCGAGCCTGTTCCAGAGCGGTGTTGTTTGACCAATAGAGCCAATAGCCCGCCCAGAACTGACGGCTAGCTTCCGCCTCGCTGGTCGTCACGCCGTAGGCAATCTGGCGAGTTGGTTCCGCCAGGTTACGACGAACGTGATCCTCGGGAGCGTAAGATCGCATCGGTTGCGGCGACTGCGGTACGCTCGCTGGATAACTGTGTAGAGCCGGTTGCTGCGGCACCAGCGCACCATAGCCGGGCGTTCCCATGTAGGGCAGGCCACCAATCGACGGTAGAGTCACGCCGTAAGCTCCGCCGTTCTGGGTGAGAACGGGGAAGATTTCGCCGAAGTAACCCTGTGCCCAGGCTTGAGCCAGTCCCGGATTGCCGTCGCCCATATGGCTGAAGGTGCCCGCCGGGGTGAAGTAACCCGGATTGTGGCCGAGCGGCCAGTTCTGTCCCCAGGCTGTTCCCGCTGTTAGTGCCGCCAACCAGGTAGCCAGCACGACTACTCGCACACGCATTGCTTGCATCACCGCCCCCTGCGTTGTCTAGTGCTTGATGACCTGCCCTGGTCGCCGATTTGCCTCGCTACAAGTTCTGATTGTCCTGTTCAGCACAATTGCCGTCAATTGCCCAGAATACCTAGATTACCCATCAGTAGTTGCCGGAAGCCGCACAATCGTGCCGACCTGTGCGGTCGGGAGGGTTGTCTCAATCAGCACACTGTGTCAGCATCGCACATCCGTTAACCAGAATCCGCCCAGTTGGCCTCACGTCGCGACGGGAAAATGCGGCAGGTAGGCCGAGTAGCGTGATGGGCACTCAATTTGCAGAGAGTTGGTTTGTAAGCCCCACTAGATGACCAGCCTGGGCCAAGACGCAGGAGGGTTCCATGTCCACCACCTCGGATAGTGTTGTTCAGGCACTGGCTCGACTGCACAGTTATGCGGATCGGAAGACCAGCGAGCCGCGTCGGAACGAATTGCAAATAACCGTCGCGATCAGCCGACAGGCCGGCTCGCGAGGTGCCGAGATTGCCAGGGCCGTGGGTGCCCAACTTCGTTGGCCAGTCTACGACCACGAGATTCTCGATCGCATCGCACAGGAAAAAGGGCTGCATCGTCGCCTGCTCGAACAGCTCGACGAGCGGCACCTGAGTTGGCTAGAAGAAGTGATGCGGAGTTTCGGCAGCAACAGCACCTACAGCGAAAGCGGCTACATTCGACATCTGCTCGAACAGTTTGCCTCGCTGGGCGAAGTGGGCCATTGCCTCATCGTTGGGCGAGGTGCGGCACAGGTGTTGCCGGCGGAAAACACCCTACGAGTGCGTGTGATTGCCAGCCGTCCCTTCCGAGTGGCTGCCATCGCCAAAGAAAAAAGTCTGTCCCAAGAAGAAGCCGAACGCTGGGTCGATCGAACCGATCAGGAGCGAACCCGCTTTGTTCAGCAGGTCTTTCACAAAGATCCAACGGATCCAACGGGATACGATCTCATTCTGAACTCCGAACGACTGGGCAAGGAAGTCTGCATGCGGTTGATCATAGAAGCCGCCCTGGGACTGGAAGCCGCTCTTCGTCAGAAGCAACCAGCAGCCTCTGTCTGAAAGAGCGCGGCGAGCGGATTCTGCCGAACCGAACGATTTTGCTTAGTCTCTCGACAAATGCGGCGATATGCCCTGGAATTATCCCAGGCACATCTATTGTCCTGACTTCTGGTAAGGGGTTTTCTCCACCGGTCACAGCAGGTTCGCCATGGCGATTGCTCAGGGATTTCCAGGCGGTCTGCGTTGAGCAAAGCCCTCCTCACCTAACCCGGCGAGATGCGGCCGCAGTGTCTCGCCGGGTATCTGTTTTCCGGCGTTGCTCTACGAGCAACACCGCCAGTATCTTCAGGGTTGGTGGCGAGTTCTGGCTCTCCACAGGAACTGGCCGTATAATGGCAGAAAGTGATCGCGTTAGCTTGTCGTGGGATTGGTTTCCGGACATCCGTCTTGCTGCCATTCAGGGAGTTGATTGCTCATGTCAAGCCCTTTGCCGGGAATGAATCCGTATCTGGAAGAGGAATCGCTCTGGCCGAGTTTTCAGCACCAGTTGGTTCAGTGCCTGTATCAAAAGTTGTTGCCCGGACTGATCGATCGCTATCGAGCAAGGGTCTGTCAGCGGCACTACCTCATCGAACAAATCCTGTTCACCTCCGTCACTCGCGAAGAGCGGCAGGAAGAATACATCGAGATTCGTCAACGGAGCGACAACCGCCTGATCACGCTACTCGAGGTCGTCAGCCCCTCTAACAAAACTAGCCAGCAAGGCCGAACAGCCTACCTGGACAAGCGTCGCGAGTGCCGCGCCAACAACGCCAGTCTGGTCGAGATCGATCTGATCTTGCAAGGACAACCGCTGATCGACTATCCGCGTGAAGGGTTGCCCGATTGGGACTACGCCGTTACCGTGACCCGTTCGACGCAGCCGGATCGTTACGAGATCTACACCGCCACGCTGCAAAAACGGCTGCCGCGGTTCCGAATGCCCTTGGCCGCTGACGATCGCGATACCGTTGTCGATCTGCAACTGGCCTTCAATCAGGCGTTCGATCAGGGCAACTTTTCCGCCCAGATTGACTACCGTCGCGACCCGCGCACTCGCCTGGATGACGACGACCGTCGCTGGCTCGACGACTGGCTCAAGCAACACAAGTACCGCTAACCTTGTAGAGAACAGGTTGTGAAGCCTTTCTCGAGGCGATCGAGAATCGAGGGGTGGAAACTGCTCTCAAGAACTGATGCCTCATGGGCCAACCGCGTAGTCCCGTCCCCGTACTCCTGGTTGTAGTGGGCTTCAGCCGTCACGAAGCCGCGCTGAGCTGGGCCAAAGAGCAGCTGCAACTTCGGTATGGCCCCATCGCTCTGTCCAGCGAGCCTTACTGCTTCGATCAGACTCGCTACTATCAGGACAGCATGGGAACGGATCTGCGCAAGCAGTTGTGGGCCTTCGAGCAACTCATTGCTCCCGATGCGTTGCCGGACATCAAACGCAGTAGCAACACCCTGGAAGAGGAACTGGCCAGATCGGGAACTTACCAAGAGGAACGCCCCATCAACCTCGATCCTGGCTATCTGAACCTGGGCAAGTTCGTGCTGGCCACCACTAAGGATCAGGCGCACCGGATCTACTTGCGCGACGGCATACTTGCCGAGGTGACCTTGCACTTCCAGGCGGGCCGCTATCGTCCCTGGCCGTGGACGTATGCCGACTATCGGCTCGATGCCGTCCTCGACTTCCTGGGGCGGGCACGCGAGTGCTACCGCCAGTTGTTGTTGCAGCGTCGAGCGCAGCCTGTAAATAAGAATTAAAGAGGCCCGCAATGGTTTTATCGATGCGCAACTCCACAACAGCCCGTGCAGGCCAAGTCTATGGCGGAGCAGTGATCTGGACACAAGATCGTTTGCAACCGAGGGCAACCAAGCCCTTGGTCGCCACGCCCATACCACACTAGACTACGAATGTTCAGAGTCATTTGTCCCCAACTTGCTTGAAGAGTTGACGTAACTGACTCGTCCGATGGCAAAGGCAGAATCCCTCAAAGGATCAACCATGAAGCGATTGCTTATTCCGTTCGTCGGGCTGACCGTTGTTGTACTGGTGCTGGGGTGCAGCAAACCGTCCGCCACCCGCAGTCACAGTGGTTGGAGCAGCGTTACCGAATCCGCTCTGACCGAGTCGCAACGTCAGCAAGTACAGACGGCTCAGGCGGCCCGCGACGAGTTATTCGGTCGGCTGATGCAGCGATTGGAAACAGTCACCAAGACGGCTGGGTCAGCCAAAGCTGTAGTCGTGTGCAAAGACGAAGCACCGCAAATCGCCCAGAGCGTCGCCAAGGAGAAGAACCTCCGCATTGGACGTACCTCGTTCAAGCTGCGCAACCCAGCCAACCAACCTCCTGATTGGGCCAGCGACGGCGTGCAACAGCGCGTCGCCGAGCCGTGGTTCACCGCCCACTCCGATGGTCGGCTTGGCGTGCTGTTGCCCATCCGTCTAAAGGATCAGTGCCTAGTGTGTCATGGCTCGTCTGAGCAAGTGGCCGAGCCAGTTCGGGCGGAATTGGCCACCCACTACCCCAACGATCGCGCCACAGGCTTCGCTGTGGGAGACCTCCGCGGCTGGTTCTGGGTGGAAGTTCCGCCAGTCGAACCATGAGGCGGAACGGCTGTCTGCATCGCTGGACGCAACTTTCGCAACAATCGCCACTTTGCAGCCCAGCGTGCCGACATTAGCCCTACAACGCGGGCTCTGGAAATTGCATAGCCCCCTGGATCGTCTGTGAACCCGCTTGACCGCCCTTGCTCTGGCCAGCAATTGCTCTTGACAGAGCGATTTCGCTCTGCCATCGTTTAATGACTGGCCGGTCAGTCAGCTAATTCGACGAGGAAGAGATCCTGCGCATGGGAGTGATCCCCGAACGCAAACGCGGCAGACCTAGTGACGAGCAACTACGAGCGCGTCGTCGCGAGGACATTCTCGCCAAGGCCGCTGAGGTCTTTGCCCAGCGCGGCTATCCCAGCACGGACATGCAGGCCCTGGCCTCGGCGGTCGGCATCGCCAAGGGCACTCTGTATCTGTACTTCGATAGCAAGGAAGCCCTGTTCCTGGCTGCTGTCGATCAGGGCATGAACGCCCTTCAGCAGTTCATCGACCAGGCCATCGCCGCCATCGACGATCCGCTCCAGCGAATTGTCGTTGCCATCGGTGCCTACCTGCGGTTCTTCAAAGAGCATCCCGAACAGGTCGAGTTGCTGGTTCAGGAGCGGGCTGAGTTCCGTGATCGCAAGCGA
>Ga0308411_10001428_pt1 | contig 16295 bp, 9 predicted proteins | sample HotsprottomLayer_2_FD_203530 | JGI IMG/M metagenome (GOLD analysis project Ga0308411, IMG submission 203530) | Hot spring phototrophic mat microbial communities from Octopus Spring, Yellowstone National Park, Wyoming, United States -... | ecosystem: Environmental > Aquatic > Thermal springs >...
AGGAGATCCCCGATCCCGCGAAGAGGACGGTCGCCAGAGTGAACAGAGCCGGCCACAACGCACGCTGGAGATACATCGTCACGGGGAGATCTCCCTCACCTCGGTCGTGTCGATTGGGATTTCGAGTATGCCAGGAACGAGCGCAAATTCGAGATGGACGACCCATGACGCGGCGGCGAGACTCTGCCCGAATCCGCCGTCGGCGTCAAGCCAACATCTGGCGTCTGAGCCAGCTTCCAAAATCCAACCATGCCCCCCTGGACCCGTTGGGCAGCCCCGGGGCGATCGCGCAAATCGGGCTCGAGCCAGGGTTGAAGGAATCGCAGTGAATCTTACAATGGGTTTTCCAGCGAGTAAACTGAAGCATGAGAAGACTTCGCGAGTATGGTGTTCGATTGATGGCATGGCGAGGGGTGGTCGCAGGCTTCGGGCTGATCTGGTGGGCGACGAGCGTCGCCGGGTCGGATGACGTCGAAGCGTTGTTGCTGAGGGATGGACAACAGGTCATCGCACCCGTCGCGGCCGAAAAGTCGGGAAGCGTCTACGTGGACCTCGGCTTTGACCTGATCCGGATTCCCCGTGATGCGATCGCCCGTCGTGGAAAGTATGATCCGCGGGAACCGGCTCAGCTTCCGGATGCTGAGCTGGAGGCCGATCCGAATGGTTTTTATACCACGGGGACCCTTCGGCCCATGCCGGTCAAGGAATTGGTCACCCGGTTCGGAGAGGCTGTGATTTCGATCGAAACCCCTTCCGGCAAGGGGTCGGGGTTCCTGATTAACCAGGACGGTTATGCCATCACCAATGCTCACGTCATCCAGGGAGAGACGAGGGTCTCGGCCATCCTCTACCAAAATCAACCCGGAGGTTTGGTTCGGCGGCGGATCGAGGACGTCGAAATCGTGGCGTTGAATTCCTTCTTCGATCTTGCTTTGCTGCGGCTCCCGCTTCCCGAGGATTTGAAACCCAGGGTGGTGATCCTTGGTAATGGTCATGACATCAACCCAGGGGACGGAGTTTTTGCCGTCGGCAATCCCCTCGGGTTCGAGCGTTCCGTGACGCAGGGAATTGTGAGTAGCCGCAGCCGGAACTTGGAGGGACAGGTCTACCTTCAAACGGACACTGCGATCAATCCCGGCAATTCCGGTGGCCCTCTCTTCAATCTGCGGGGCGAGGTGATCGGGGTGACGAGTCGGGGCGCACGTGCCGACCTTGCGGACAACCTCGGATTTGCGATCCCTGTCGGTTACGTGAAGGATTTCCTGCGTCATCGGGAGGCATTCTCGTTTGACAAGACCAATCCAAATAGTGGTTACCGTTATGTTGATCCGCCCCGCCGTTGGGGTGGGTGAAGCCATCACGCAGCGGCGTTCCGACTAACTGACGACTCCGGCGCTCGAGCGTTGCCAGCTCAACGATGAACCGCGGGATGGAACCGCGCAAGGTTCGAGTGAGGGACCAGGGTTGAGGATTCTCGAGCTCGTCGGTCACCGCCGGCGAACCGCCAGGCTTGGGGCTTGGCAAGCGCGGAAGCGGACGGGAAACTCGGCCGGTGATTTCTCGATTTTGCCCACGGCCGGTGAGCCCTGGGTACTGCCCTACGGAGTTGATGTGATGCAATTGGTGAAGCGGGCGATTTCACGCCTGGCCAAGTTCGCGGTGATGGGAGCGGTGAGCTCCCTGGCCTTCGCTCCCGATTGGACGCGCGCAGCGGCCCCTCCGGAGCGAGTCCTGCCGGATTCCACAGTCTTTCTGCTCAAAGTCGAAAACGTACGAGCGCTCCGCGAAGCTTTCCAGCAAAGCCAGTATGGTCAGTTGTGGAACGACGAAGGCATGCGTGACCTTCGCGAAGATTTGGCATCCAAGCTCAAGGAAGCCAGCGACACTTTGCGAGCGAAGATTGGAGTCACGCTTCGTGAACTCTTGGAGCTACCCCAGGGAACGTTTGCGGTTGCGGCAATCGCGCGGGATGATCCCAAGCTTCCCGTCGCAGTTTCGGTCATGGCCGACGCCGGCGCCAACGCTGCCAAGATGACCGAGGTGATGAACCGGAGCACCAAGCAAGCGGAGCAGGCCGGCGCCAAGGTCGTCGTGGAGACCTTTCAGGGAATGCCGCTGCACATCGTTCAGCCGCCAGCGGCCCAGGATCAGAATGATGAGCTGGCGAATGTCCCGCGTCCCCCCCTGGTCTGGACATCCTCCGGCAGCCTCTTCTACCTCGGCAGCAACGTCGATGTGGTGAAAGACCTGGTGGCCAATGACAAAGGCCGCAGCTCCGGATCCCTGGCGACTTCCCAAGCATTCCTCAAGACCCAATCCAAGATCGTCTCGAGCGACTCCCAGGCACTTTGGTATCTCGATCTCGGCAAGCTCATCAAATTGCTGACTCGGGCGAGTTCGAGGGGAGGCGAAGCCCAGGCCCAGCAGATCGAATTCCTGATCCAGGAATTGGGCTTAAATGGACTGAAGTCGATTGGCGGGACGCTGGCGATGAACGTTGGCAACTACAACAGCATGACGAAGACTTTTTTCCACGCTCCGGCGCCCCTTCAAGGCCTGCTGAAGATCTTTTCGCTTCCTCCGATGAACCTCCGCCCAGAAGCCTGGGTTCCTGCCACCGTCTCCAGCTATCAAACCCTGAGCTGGGATCTCGATGCCGCCTACGATGCAATCAACGATTTGGTCAACAAGTTCCAGCCAGGCATGCTCAATGTCCTCGAGCAGCAACTGGTCGGTCCCGAAGGCGGTGAGCCCCTGAGCTTCCAGAAAGACCTGTTTGGGCCGTTGGGCGACCGGATCACCGTGATCAGCGATTTCAAGAAACCGATCACCGAGGAGAGCCAGCGAATGCTGGTTGGAATCGCTTTGGAAGATGCGAAAGGCTTCCAGCGGACGCTCGACCGGATGATTGAGCTGGCCAACGCGGCTCCGAACAAGCGTGAGTTCCAGGGCACGACGATCCTGGACTTCGAGCTCCCCAACCTCCCCAATCCCAACGGTGGCAATCTCCCAGCGTTGCGGGGGCCGATGAGTGTTGCGGTCGCCAAAGAGACCCTCTTCCTGACGACGGACACGACGCTTCTGGAGCAGGTTCTCCGGCCAGGTGTTGTTCCGCTCGCCGAGAGTTCGGCGTTTGAGCTGGTTGCCCGGGAACTTCCCCAGAAAATCAGCGGGATGACCTTCGCACGGCCCGACGAACAAGCCCGGCTGTCGTACGACATGCTCAAGTCAGGCCAGTTCGAGGCGGCGATCCGTCAGGGCATGGCTGCTCGTGGCGGCGATGCTCCGGAAATCCCGAAGCTTATCGATCCCGAGAAATTGCCTGATTTCTCGGTGTTCGCGAAGTATTTGACCGTTGCCGGGAGTTACAGTGTCTCCGACGAGGATGGCCTGGTCTCCACGGCATTCACGCTCCGCAAGACCAATCCGTGAGCGAGACGCTCCCGCGATTCTGGGGGCTCACTGAGACTTCTGGCAGTTCGTTGCGGCGGGCCGGATTCGTCCGGCTCGCTTGCTTTCGTTTGTTTGCTGTCGTCCCGCTCGCTTCCTCGACGGAGGAGCGTTGGAATCCAGAGGGGCACCGCTCTTGGCCACCGTTGCATCTCGGCCTCCCCAGCGGGTCATCCGCCTCCGGAAGGTGAGAACCCACAATCTCAAGGAGATTGACCTCGAGCTTCCTCTCGATCACCTGATTGTCGTCACTGGCGTGAGCGGGGCTGGGAAAAGCTCGCTGGCATTCGACACCCTTTACGCCGAAGGCCAGCGCCGGTATGTGGAGACCTTTTCTCCGTTCACGAGGCAGTTTCTTGAACCGCTGGGAAAGCCCGAAGCTGATCAGATCGAAGGGGTTCCCCCAGCCATCGCAGTCCGCGGCGAGGTCGGTCGACCCTCCCCTTGGAGCACCGTGGGGACGCTCACGGGGATCCACGAGGAGCTTGGTCTCCTCTTTTCTCGGTTCGGCGAAGTGCAATGTTGGGACTGTGGCGAGTTGCTCGCACCGGCGACCGCAAGCTCGGTCGCTCGCGCGATTGACGAGCTTCCTTCAGGAGCGCGGTATGAGGTCGGATTTCCGCTGGAGCTTCGTCAGGAATCCGACCCGCTCGCCTTGAGCCGCGCCCTCCTCGAGGAGGGCTTCACGCGGGTGCGATGCGGAACCGAGGTTGCGATCCTGACCCCCGACGGATCGGGACTGGCCGCGTTGGTCGCGCGCGGGGAGGCGGTGGAGGTCGTCGTCGATCGGTTGGTCCGGGGGAAGGATCCGATCGAGCGTCGGACGGACTCGATCGAGACAGCGTTCGGACGAGGACTCGGGCGGTGCATCGTTCGGTACGACGGCGGGTTTCGCACCTATTCCCGGAGTTGGCGGTGCGCCCGTTGTGGGCGGAATTTCCTCCAGCCGCAGCCCCACCTTTTTCGGTATCGGAGCCGATTGGGGGCATGCCCACGATGCGCCGGTCAGGGTTCCGTGGTCGAGTGGGATCTCGACCGAATCATTCCCGACCGGAGCCGGACGATCCGCGAGGGAGCCATCGCACCGGGGAATGCGCCGGTCCCGTTGGGCAGGCTCGACCGTCTGATCAAGGCGCTGTCCCAGCTGGGAATACCGACCGACGTACCGGTTGCGGAGTTGACCGCAGAGCAGTGGCGGTGGATTCTGGAAGGCGATCCGGCCTCCGGATACGAGGGACTCTTCAGCTTTTTCAGGCGAAGGACGGGAGCAGAGGATTGGCTCGGGGTACCAAAACGAGTCCGCAACTGGCAGCGGAGCCGGAAATGCCCGGATTGCCGAGGAGCGCGGCTCCGTCCGGAGGCCTTGGCGGTACGGGTGGATGGTTTCTCGATCGCCGACGTCGTCGCCAGGCCGATTGCCGAGGTCGCGAATCTGATCGGCGGTTGGAGCCGGATCCCAGAACTCGCCGGGTCTTCCCGCCTTCTGAATCGGCTCCTCCGCCGCCTGGAACTCCTTTCGTTGCTTCAGTTGGATCATCTCAGTCTTGACCGATCGCCGCGGAGCCTCTCGTCCGGCGAGCTTCGGCGGGTTGTGATGGCCCGGACGCTGGGGGCGGGGCTGGTCAAGACCCTCTTCGTTCTCGACGAGCCCACGACCGGCTTTCATCCCCACGAGCTCAATCGGCTCATTGCGGTTCTCGAGCGGCTCCGCGACGCCGGGAACACGCTGGTGGTGGTGGATCACGAGCCAGACCTGATCCGCCGGGCGGACCACATCCTCGACTTGGGCCCAGGCGCGGGCGGGGCGGGAGGTCAGGTGGTCTACTCCGGTCCGCTGTCAGGATTTACCGAGGTTGGGGGGTCGCTGACCAGCGACTTCCTCGACGGCCGAACGCGCTTTGAGCCTCCCGCCTCGGGCCGTCGGCCCGCACGCGAATCGCTCACCTTGCTAGGCGCCTGCAGTCGCAACCTGAGAGAGATCGATGTCACTTTTCCCTTGGGGGTTCTGTGCGTGGTGGCCGGCGTCAGCGGCTCGGGCAAGAGTGCACTCGTCGAGGAGACGCTGTATCCGGCAGTGCTGCGCCGGCTCGGCCGCTTGACCGCTGCACCGGAGGGATATCGGGACCTGCGAGGCGGCGCCGGCCTGGACGACGCGTCCCTGCTCACCGCGTCGACCAGGCGATGCTCCAATCGATCGACTCCGGTGACCAGCGTCGGCGCGTTCGATGAGATCCGGCGAACCTTTGCCGAAACCCACGAGGCCCGACGACGCAACTACGATGCGGGGATGTTTGGCTTCCATTCGGAGGCGGGACGGTGCGGCCGTTGCCGCGGGGAAGGAACGCTCTCCATCGACATGCACTTCCTGCCCGAGGTGTCGATCCCCTGTCCCGACTGCCGTGGTCAGCGATATCGCCCCGAAGTCCTCGAGGTCACCTACCGGGGTCGCAACATCGCCGAGGTCTTGCAACTGACGGTGAAGGAGGCTTTTCTCTTCTTTCGCCATCGTCCCCGCGTTCAGCGGCGGCTGCGGCCGCTTTTGGACATCGGGCTGGAGTATCTCTGCCTGGGTCAGTCCGCCAGAACGCTCTCGGGCGGCGAGTTCCAAAGGCTCCGCCTGGCGCGATTCCTGGCGCAGTCGCTGGGGGCGTTGCGGGGGTCACGCTCCGGCAGCCACACCCTGCTGATCCTGGATCAGCCGACGGCGGGGCTTCATCCCTCCGATGTCCGCCGACTCCTCGATGCGCTTGGATCTCTGGTCGAGAGTGGCCACTCGGTCATCGTGGTCGAACACCGGCTGGAGCTCATGATCCGCGCGGACTGGATCATCGAGTTGGGACCTGGGCCAGGGGAGCAGGGGGGGCAACTGGTTGCCGAGGGAACCCCCGAGGACGTCGCTCGCGAAGCGACGCCCACTGGCCTGGCTTTGAGGAAGGCCTTGCGGGCGATTGCCAGTTCCACGGACTGAACCCGTGCCGGGCCTCTGATGTCCAGTGTAAGATACGGGAGAAGGGACGAAACAGAACGGGCAATTGGCTGGAGAATCGATCATGGGCACGACCGGAGCGTATCAAGGCCCACTGGAGCGCCTCGGTCCTTGCCAGTGGAGGATCCCCCGGACCTATCGCGCGGACATGCGGGTCGACGGGATCATCTTCGCGGACGACGTTCTGATCGAGCAGATTAAGCAGGACCAGGGTCCAGAGCAAGTCGCAAACGTCGCGACCCTCCCCGGAATCCAGAAGGCCAGTCTGGCCATGCCCGATATCCACTGGGGCTACGGGTTTTGTATCGGAGGGGTCGCCGCCACCGACCCCGAAGAGGGGGGGGTCATCTCACCTGGGGGAGTCGGTTACGACATCAACTGCGGCGTGCGCCTGCTCCGGTCCGCTTTGACCTGGGACGATTTGAAGGATCGGATCCGACCACTGGTGGATCAGCTCTTCCGAGACATCCCGACGGGCGTGGGCCAGCGGGGTCGCTACGTCTTCAGCAAACCGGAGATGGTCCGTCTGATGGCCGAGGGGGCGTCGTTTGTTGTCAGCCGCGGCCTGGGGGTTGAACGCGACCTGAGATTCACCGAGGCAGGGGGACGGCTTGCCGACGCCAATCCGGAGCGGGTGAGCGACCGGGCCATTCAGCGGGGATCGGATCAATGCGGCACGCTGGGCTCGGGCAACCACTTCCTCGAGATCCAGGTGGTCGATCGGATCCTGGACCCGGAGGCGGCCGCCGTCATGGGGCTTCGCGAAGGCCAGGTCACCATCCTGATCCACTCCGGGTCGCGCGGGCTGGGGTATCAGGTCTGTGACGACTACTTGCACGTCTTCAAGAATGCACCCCAGAAGTATGGTTTTACGCTTCCGGATCGCCAACTGGCCTGCGCGCCGGTGCACAGTCCGGAGGGGCAGGCTTATCTCGGGGCGATGCGCGCGGCCGCCAACTTTGCGTGGTGCAATCGTCAACTCCTGGCTCATCAGGCGCGGGAGGTTTTTTCGAGGATTTTCGGTCAGCCCTGGGAACGGTTGGAAATGGACCTGGTTTACGACGTCGCCCACAACATCGCCAAGTTTGAGGATCACGATGTCGATGGCCGACGGAAAGAGGTCTGCGTCCACCGCAAGGGGGCGACCCGCGCGTTTCCTCCCGGTCATCCCGAGGTTCCCGCCGCCTACGCGGCGATCGGCCAGCCGGTGATCATCCCCGGCAGCATGGGAACGGCGAGCTGGGTGCTCGTCGGACAGCCCGGAAGCATGGAGCGATCGTTTGGAACCACGTGCCATGGCGCGGGGCGGATGATGAGTCGCACCGCCGCCATTCGGCTGGCCGAGGGGAGACGGATCGACCGAGAACTCGACGCCATCGGCATCATCGCCCGCGCCCGCGGCCACAAGGGCCTCGCGGAGGAGCAGCCGGCCGCGTACAAAGACGTCGACGTTGTCGTCGACGTGGTAGAGCGGCTGGGGATTTCCAAGAAAGTGGCACGCCTGCGCCCCGTCGGTGTCATCAAGGGATGATTGAACCGTACCCGTTTGCAGCCGGCTCTCGAGCTTGGCGAGGCCTGCTCGATCGGCTACGATCAGGTTGCAGTCAATGATCCAGGAACCAGGAGTGCCCGGGACCGAGGACGCATGAAGAATCTGATTGTGTACCACATCGACGGCGAGTGGATCGGCGAGGAAGTCACTTGGAAGCGGTCGGGGAGCGGTTTCTATCGCGAGACCTCCCGAATTTGGATCCCCCAGTCGAAATCCGAGATCGAGAAGTTCGCCGCCGAAAACAACTTCAAGATCGAGTGGAGGGGCGAGATTCCGACGGAAGCCGAGACGGGTGCGAGCGTTTGAGTTCCGCGGTCGAGTCGCCGAGGCGCCGGCTTCGCCACACGAGCTGCAGGCGGTTTCCCTCCGGATCTTGAAAGAACCGGGTCTTCATCGCGTCATTGGCAACGGCGGTCTCGGCCTCGAATTCGATCCCCTTGTCTTGGAGTTCCGCCGCCGCCGCCTCGAAGTCATCGACCCAGAATGCGATGTGGCAGATCCAGCGTTGATTGACATTCGCTTCCTCAGGGGGCCGGGCGATGATTTCCAGGGCCATCGCGTTTTCGTCGGCCAGGAAGTAGCTGGGAGGGTTGCCGCCGTCATCTCGGACGACCCTCATCCCCATCACATCGACGTAGAAGTCTTTGAGACGGATCGGATTGCGCGCGTACAGGGCAAAATGTTCGAGCAGTGATTTCACGATGCGTTTTCCGGAACGCCGTTCAGCGGGTCTTCCTGGTCTTGCTGCCGGCGATGTTGGTGATGATCTTCCATTCGCTCGGGGTCACTGGCTGGACCGAGAGACGGCTCCCTTTGCGCAACAGTTCCATCCCTGCGAGTTCGGGAATCTCGCGTAATTGCGGCAGGGTCAACGGAGGGTTGAGCTTCCGAACCGCTTGAATCGAAACCTGATACCAGGTCGGCCGCTCGGGGTCGCTTTTGGGATCGTAGTGCTTTGAGTGGGGGTCGAAGGCCGTTGGATCGGGATGCCCTGGCCGAACGACTCGGGCGATGCCGGCGATGCAGGGCGGGTTTGCGTTCGAGTGGTAGAAGAGGACACCGTCGCCAACCTGGACGACGTCTCGGAGGTAATTTCTCGCCTGGTAGTTGCGTACCCCGTCCCAGCCCGTGGTTTGCCGGGGCTCCGCCAGCAAGTCGTCAAAGGAGTATTCCTCGGGCTCGCTCTTGAACAGCCAGTAAGCCATGAGGATCGCGGTCCGCAACTGGTGCCGCGGCTGGTCAGCAAGAACCGCGGCTGAGGGTGAATCGGTCCATGATCTACTCTTACCAGGAGTCAAAGAACCGTTCGAGATCTCACCGCCTGGGCTGGGGTGAAGCTTGGGGGGGTGATTTCGGCGCAACCTGTTTGCCTTTGGGCCGAGACTTGCGGCGTTGGTCCCCGACGCGAGATCACTTGCAAGGAGGATGAAAAGCGTGAACGATCGGCCGGATGATCACGGGGAGGTCACGCGGGTCGCGGTCCTGACGGCGAGGGGTCGGGGAGCAATTGCGGTCGTCCGCGTCTGGGGGGAGCGGGCGGTGGCGATTGCCGATTCCGTGTTTCGGCCGTTTCGGGGGTCACGGCTTTCGAATGCGCCGGTGGGGCGACTTCGCCTGGGACGAATCGGCCGAGGGCAAGGAGACGAGGTGCTGGCGGTGGTTATGGCGGGCCATCCCCAGGAAGTCGAAGTTCAGTGCCACGGTGGGCCAGCCGCGATCGAGCTGGTCGTCGAAGCCTTGGTCGAAGCCGGAGCCGAGCGTTCCACGCCCGATCGCTGGGTCCAGGACCGTTCCGAGACCCCCATTCGCGCGGCGGCGCTGAGTGACCTGGTTCGCGCACCCACGTTCCGAGCCGCGTCCCTTTTGCTGGACCAAAGCACAGGTGCGCTGGAGCGCGAGTTGGGAGGTTGCTTGGATTCGATTCGGAGCGGGGAGGATCGCTCCGCGGCCGAGGTCCTCACAACGCTCGCAGATCGAGGGAAGGTCGGAACGCGACTTCTGGAGGGATGGAAGGTCGTGCTTTGCGGCCGGCCCAACGTTGGGAAGAGCCGGCTGCTGAACGCGTTGGCCGGGTACACCCGTGCGATTGTGTCACCGAGTCCAGGCACGACGCGGGATGTGGTCAGCGTGCGCACCGCGCTTGATGGTTGGCCGGTGGAGCTTGCCGACACCGCCGGCTTGAGGCAAACCGATGACGAAATCGAGAATCTGGGCATCGAGCTTGCTGGGCGGTGGATTGCATCGGCCGACCTTGTGATCGCGGTCCTGGACCGCTCCACGTCCCTGAAACCCAGCGATCGGGCGGTCCTCGAGCTGAGGGGCCGCCGAGTGCTGCTGGTCGCCAACAAGTCGGATCTCCCCGCCGCCTGGGATGCCGCCGCGATCCCGGGTGTGGGAAGAGGGGCGATCCCGATTTCCGCCGAACGTGGCGATGGGCTTGATCGGCTCATTGAGGCGATCGTTGGCCAGTTGGTTCCATCACCTCCTCAGCCCGGCGAAGGAGTCCCCTTTCGCTCCGATCAGCTCCAGGTGATCGAGCAAGTCTCGGAGGCCCTGAAAGCGGCTGGAGGGAGGAATCGGGCGATGGAGCTGATCGAGCAACTCCTGGCCAGGCGGGAAGGGTCCTGCGTTGGTGCGAGCGTCAAGAATCGGCCGGGGGTGGGGCGGGGATTGCCGTGAAATCTGGCCCATTCTTGGCCACCGGGCTCCGCGGATCGAGTCTGAGGTCGTCTTTAGTGAGAGCCCAGGAGGAGTGCCACGCCTCGGGTTTGCGGAGGAACCGAAGGTCGCCGAAAACCGGTGATTCATCCTTGGGATCGAATGCGTTTTTCCAGTCCGAGAGGGTGTAGTTCTGGGGCGAGACCCCGGTTTGGAGGATCTGGTCGCGGCGGTAGTTCGTGATCTGGTGGTATGCGACCCGCTCAGCAGTCCAGCGGATCCGATCGCGAAGCTCCTCGATTTGCCGTTGGCCATCAACCCGCAGGAGCGGATTGTCTTGCTCGGCGGTGCTGAAGATCGAGCTTTCGGCGATGATCTCGGTCAGGGGGATCTCGGGCTCATCGACGCTGCTTTCGAGATGAACCACCCCTCCTTTGCAACGGGCCAGCACCCGATGAACGCCCATGCGCAAACAGACCTCGTCTGCCGGCGCGCGGGTTCGGCCCAAGGCATGCAGCAGGCTGGAATCGGTCGCGACCAGGGTATTCCACAATTCCAGGTGGAGCCGTCGATCGGACCCGACCAGAACGCCGTCCCCTGAGGAGCGGAGGAACGAGTTGCGGATCTCGATCTGGGCGGGAGGCGGGTCGTCTTCGGATCCGAGACTCGAACGGCCTGGTGGGGAGGGGATGGCCAGAGCCGCTGAGAACGAGGGGACACCGGCCACGGTGAGCGTGCAGCCGGAAATTTTCAGCTCGGCGCCAGGCCAGACGCCCACCAACGCCTGGCGTCCGGTCGCGGAGGCGTCACCTTTGAGGATCACGAGGTCGATTCCGTCAAGCGTGAGGGATCCCGAGCGGATGTGGAACAAGGCGGACCATCCCGTGGCTCCGGTCGAGGCCTGAGGGAATGGCCGAAAGCGAAGCCGGGGGCGCCGCGCCCCAGGTTCGGCCTCGATCCGCCGTGAGACCTGACCGCGGAACTCGAAGGTAGAAAGCTCCAGATCGGCATCGTGGGCAAGCCGGATCGTTCCTCCCTGACTGTCCAGGCGATCGAGCTGTCTTGAGAACTCTTCGGGAGTCTGCACAACGGCAGTCCCCTCGCGCCCAGAATCGAAATTGCGAGTTGCCGCGGTTGCCGAGTCGCCTCCCGCGTTCCCGGAGGTGGTCCGGCCGGGGGGAGCTGCGGTTGGTTCCTTCACAAACTCCGGAATCGGCAGGGGAGCCGCTGCCGTGGGCAAATCATCCGCAAGGCCCGGGGAACTCATCGGGGGCATTTCGCTCAAAGCAGCCGCCGCGGTACTCCGACTGGATGACGGGGCAGGGGACATCGGCTGGGCAAGCGAGTCTTCCATTTCCATCGGAAGCGATGGAGGGGGGCCGGCTGGCTCCTCTTCCGGCGGCCGCGTCCTGAGGTCGAGCTCTTTCTCCACCTGCGCCGAGTTCGCCGCGACGGAGAGACCGGCCGAATGATCGGGGATTCGCGGGGAACGGCGGGCCGGATCCACCAGTTGTGTTCCCCGAGGACCCTGACGCGCGCCAAAGGTCGAAATCGCCAAAAACTCCGGCGCGATCTGAAACGCCCGGGTGGCGTCATCCCGATCCAGAAGCAATTCCCGGAGCGGATCGGCCGATCGCCAGACGGAGCTGGCGGCCAGGTGGGAACCGACCTCCCGGATCTCGGCGGGGGTCTCCGCCCATTGGGCGAAGCCTTCGACGGCGGGAAACCGATCGCCGGGTTCCGTGGAGGCCATGAACGCACGGATTCCGAAATAGAGATTCGACCGTCCCCGCCAGATAACGTTCCGAGGGTCGTCGGTCGCGACGACGATCACAGGTTCCGCCGAGCCAGGGGCGATCGCGCAGTCGTCTGCATGGATTCGGGCCAGGGTGCCGTCAACGCGGAACAGGGGACCTCCTCCAGCCATGAAGCTGCAGTGGCGGAGCCGAAGCTCGGCGGGCAGCCGCCCCCCCCGTTGACGATTGTCGAGCCAGACGGCAGGAATCGCCGAACCGAAGGTGCAATCACGCAAGACCAGGTCGGCCGCCCCCTCCACGTGAATCCCGACCTGCCCTCCATCAAAATGGCACTGATCGAACACCGCGGCGGGAGGACGATCGCCGGTTTCCGTGGCCGCGCGGAGATTCCGGAGCTGGACCGCGAAATGGTTGGCGTTGGAACGCGCGGAGAGCTGGCGGAACGTGCATCCGCGAAGTGTCAGTTCGGTTTCTTCGGTCTGAATTGCCGCTGTCTGGGTTTCCGGATTGTCGGAATCGAGCTCGAAGATCACTCCGTCAACGGTTAACCGGCCGCCGCTGACGCCCAAAAGCGCCGGGAGCGGACGATCCACCAGCCGAGCGTCGCTGGCGAAACGGACCACCGGGCGTGCACCAGCCTCCGCCTTGATCGTCACATCGACGACGGGAAGCGGGCCTGATCCGCGCATGCCGCCGTTTCGGCCCCCCACGAAGTAGGGGCCATCCTCGGACAAGGTGATGACCGATCGCCGTCCGGACGTCGCAATCAACTGAACGAGATCGTCGCCGGGTCGGGCGGTGACGGCCCTCGGAAATCGAGGGCTGGAGCCGGTGGCAGCCGTCCCCGATTCCGCCGCCGTTCCATTCAATCGGGTTTCCGAGGTTGCGGCCAGACTGCCAACCTTGACGAGTCCCTCGGAAACTTCGGCCTGGAGCTGACTCAGGGGATTCGGCGACGGCCCCTGGCTGGCCGGCTCCCTCCCCCACCAAACCAGCCCCACAAGGATGAGCAAGAACGCTACCGCCGGAAGGGACCAGACCAGATGACGCTCCCAGAAACGGCTGGCGTTCGCAGCCATCCACGATGGGTGGTCCGCGTGGTCAAAGGCCAGGCCCACCTTGCCCGCAATCGCCAGCAGATCACAGGCGAGTTGCTCGGGCGTCTGGTAGCGCCGATCTCGGTCTTTGGCCAGCAGCTTCGCAAGGATTCGTGCAAGCTCGGGTGGAACTGCGGGATTGAGCGAGCGGACGTCCGGCGGCGGCTCTTCCTGGTGCTGGAGGAGCTTCTGCAAAACCGTGCCGCCGGCAAACGGGGGCTGTCCGGTGAGCATGTGAAACAGCGTGCAACCCAGAGAATACAGATCGCTCCGCACATCAACGTCCCGGGGATCTCGAGCTTGCTCGGGGCTGATGTAATCAAACGTCCCCAAAGTCATACCGCTTTGGGTCAGACCCAGATCCCGCTCCCGCTCAAACCGACGTGCCAGGCCCATGTCCACAAGCTTGGCCGTCCCCTGCGGCGTCAGAATGATGTTCGACGGTTTGATGTCGCGATGGACAACTCCGCGCTCGGCGGCATGGACCAGAGCCTGAGCAATCTGGAGCGTGATATCGACGGCGTCGGGGATCGGGAGTGGCCCTTCCTCATCAACCCGACGTCGGACCGTCTTCCCCTCGATGAACTCAAACACGATAAAATGGTGCGGTCCATCGTGCCCGATACTGAAGACCCGCGCGATGTTCTCGTGGTCGAGCTGGGCGGCTGATCGGCCTTCCTGATAAAACCGCTGAACGATTTCCGGATCGACCGTCTGGTCGGGAGGAAGGAGCTTCAACGCGACATGGCGATCGAGCTGAAGATCGTGCGCCCGAAAAACCGCGCCCATCCCCCCAACTCCGATCGCCTCCTGAATCTGGAACCCAGCGACCAGGTCCCCTGGTTTCGGCAGAACATGCGTGGGGGCGACCAAGACTTCCACCACCGAGCGACGGCTGGTGCTGGAACCGCGAACGACCGTCGGCTGCTCCGGCGCGGCTGAAGTCGCCCCCTCATCGGCGAGAGGCATGATCCCCGAATCGCCACTCCTGGGGAGTTCGACAGCTTCAATTCCCTCGGAGATTTGCTTCGGCTCGGATTCGTTCGACATACGCAGGGGCAATCCCCAGGTTGACATCCGTGTGGCAGTCGCGTTCTCAGAATTGGCGAATCGCGAGACATGAGTAAGACGAGATTGCATGCAATTGCAGCATATCCTCTCCACGACTATAGACGTGCCCCGCTGGCTTGTCAATCGATTTCGGCCCCAGCATTGACTCAAGTCCCAATTTCACTTGACTCTACAACGGGAAAGGGGGGGCATTTCGGCGGTTGAGGGAGGGTTTCGCGGGAAAACCTGGGGGAGCCAACGACAGCCTGGGTCGACATGGCCCCGCAACCCAGTTCAAGCCAATCAACCCTCACGTCCGATACATCAGTTAGACGTTTCGCGCTCTGGGGACCGCTTTGGATCGGCGGGATCGGACACCCGGCCTCGCGAACGGGAGGAGAAAAAGCATGCTGGACCGAATCTGGAGAGTCGGCTTCTTCGCCAGACGGCCGGCAAGCGGGTGGAATCCCCAGCTCACGAAGCGGTCCCGGCGCAAACCGTTGCTCGAAATCCTCGAGGCGCGGGAAATGCTGACCGCGTCCCTCGCCCCCCTGAGTAACGTGACAGTCCCCCAACAGTTGGGGTTCCAAGTCCCGTTGGACGGGAGCGCCAACCCCTCCGGTGTCCAAAACTACACAGTCAGTTCCAGCAATCCCCGGATCGCTGCCAGAATCGCCCAAGGCCCCTACTGGACCCTCAACGTCCAGCACGACGCCGCACCCGCCGAGCCCACCGATGTCTCCTTCGCGGGAAGCCTGGTCTTCCAACTCTTTGAAGACCTCACGCCGCTTACAGTCTCGCGGATCATCCAGTTTACCCAAAATGGCTATTACAACGGGAAGAACTTCACCCGGATCGCCCCCAACTTCCCGGGACCGACCGATTACGTGGCCCAAGGTGGAGCCCCAAATCCCGACGGAACGGGGAACAGCGGACAGCCGGGGACGCCGTTTGCCGACGAGTTCGTCCAGCAACTCGCCTTCACCGGCCGCGGCCAGCTCGCAATGGCCAACGCCGGTCCCAACACCAACGACACCCAGTTCTTCGTCACCACCGGAACTCCCACCTTCCTGGACTTCCGCCACACGGTCTTCGGCCAGCTGGTTGCAGGCTCGAACATCCTCGCACTCATGACTCAGGTCGCGACCCAGCCCAATCCCGCTCTTGGGGGCGAGGATTCGTTGCCGGTCAGCCCGATTGTCATCAACTCGGCAACGATCACCCCATCCCATCCCAACGGGGTGATCCTGATCGACGCCACCTCGGCGCGGCTGGGAGATTCCGCGACCATCACGGTCACGGCGGTCGATCCGACCGACAACACCTCGGTCACCGAACAATTTCAGGTCACCATCGGTCCTTACAACGGTCCCTCAACGCCTCCGATCAACTTTGTTCCGTTCGCCAACCCCGTGAACCTGTCGACGGAAGCCAACACCGCCGCCAACGTCCAGCTTCTGGGTCAGAGCGGCTTTCCCTCCCCCTCCGCAAACGTCACCTTGACCTATCAGCTGGTCTCGCAGCCCGCCAACGGCACCATCAGCCAGTTTGACCCTGCGACCGGCACTCTGGTTTACACCCCCAACCCCAACTTCTTCGGAATCGACACCTTCGAATATCGGGTGACCTCCACGGGGCCGCAGGCGACGCCCGCTCAGACGGTGAGCATCCCCGGCACGGTGACCGTCAACGTGGGAGCTGCCCGAACCGGCGCTGTCCGGCTGATCAACGGAGCCCTCGTCGTC
>Ga0308411_10001430_pt1 | contig 16292 bp, 12 predicted proteins | sample HotsprottomLayer_2_FD_203530 | JGI IMG/M metagenome (GOLD analysis project Ga0308411, IMG submission 203530) | Hot spring phototrophic mat microbial communities from Octopus Spring, Yellowstone National Park, Wyoming, United States -... | ecosystem: Environmental > Aquatic > Thermal springs >...
GCCCAGACTGGGAGGAACTCGACCGCGCCCGCGCCCACGATCGCCCCGAGCCCGAGCAGGATCACCGTCGCCGGCACGAGGAAGGAGACGAAGGCGAGGGATTCGCAGAACGCGACAAGGAAGGTCACAGGCACGGCGAGCGCGCCGTTGGCCCGGACGAAGTCAAGGACGTCGTTGGTGATCTCCTCCACCGATGCGCAGATGGGGCGTGGGTGCCGAACCGGTCAACCCCCCAGCCAGCGCGCAGACAATCACCTGCGCGCGGCCCGCGGCTGGGGCGTGGGTGCCGACCGATCAACCCCCGGGCCGCATCGCCTCGCGCACCACGGAGCGGAATTCCCGCCGGTGCAGCTCCGCCAGCACCGCCAGGCTCGCAGCGATCAGCGCCAGCGGGTGGATGATCCAGGCGAGAGCGGCGAGGCCGAAATAATAGGCGCGCAAGCCCGTGTTGAAGTGACGCGCTGCGCGGTTGGCGACCTTCGCCGCCATCTCCGCCTGGGCGAAGGCCACCTCGTCTGGTTTTGGGCCAATTCCGCCCATGATGATCTGAGTGTAGTTGAACTGGCGAATCGACCAGGTGAGCGCGAAGAACGCCTGGATGAAGATCAGGATCAGCAGCCCGACCTTGATCTCCCAGAGCGCTGCGGTCGGCGCCTCCGCGAAGGGCAGGGCGCCGATCACGCCTATCCCCATCTCCGTCGCCCCCAGCATCGCAACGAGGCCGCCGAGGATGAAGATCGCGGTCGTGGCAAGGAAGGTCGCCGAGGACATCAGGTTGCCGACGACGACAGCGTCGAACACGCGCGGGTCGCGGCCGACCATGGCCCGCATCCAGCGCCGCCGATGCTCGTCCATCGCCGCGATCACGCTGCGGGCGCGGATCGCCGGGATTCGGTCGACCACGGCGGCGTAGCCGAACCAGCAAGCTGCGAACACCGCAAGCGCCGCGAGATCGAGCCCTGAGAGCGGGGCGAACACGGCCGTCCCTGCGAGCCGCCTCCCACCCGCCGCTCAGCGCCGCGCGCGACCGCCTCGCGCAGGCTGCGCCCTCCTGCCCGAGGTCCTCGGCTTGGGCACCTTCCTGCCCTTCGGCGGCGCGCCGACGCGGGCAGCGGTGTTGCCTGAGAGGTTCTCGACCTCAATCGTCTCGAAGCCGAGCTCGACCTCCTCGAGCGGCGGCAGCGGCATCAGACTCGAGGGCTCGGCCTCGAGGCCGATGAAGGAGCGCAAGCCGATCACCCGTGCCCCCGACAGCCGGATTCTCTGGAACACAGTCTCGACGCCCTCATCGCTTGAACGGAGGAACTCGAACGTCACCTCCGTCAGCACCTCGCCTGTAGAAAGCGCCTCGAGGAGCTGCGGGCTCGCAGCACCCCATTGCTTGGTGAATCTGACCGAACCGAAGGAGGGTTTGGCGGACCCCCTGCGGGTCCCGCCCTGGGCAACGCGGGAGACCTGCTCGAAGGCGAGCCCGACCAGCTTGCCCTCCTGGCTGCCGGTCGCCTCGCCCTTGAACGCGCCCTGCCGGGCACCGGTGATCGTGACGTAGAACTCGTACATCGCCCTCTCCCTCCCTGGCCTTGCGGGTAGCGTCGCCCTACCAAGCCGCCATCGCCGCCTTGAGGTTGCTGTCGATCTTGTCGAGGAAGGCCTGGGTGTTCAGCCACTTCTGGTGGGGCCCGATCAGGGCGGCGAGGTCCTTGGTCATGAACCCCGCTTCTACGGTCTCTATGCAAACGCGCTCGAGGGTGGCGGCGAAGCGCTCCACCTCAGGGGTGCCGTCGAAGCGGCCGCGATAGGCAAGCCCGCGAGTCCAGGCGAAGATCGAGGCGATCGGGTTGGTCGAGGTCTCGCGGCCTGCCTGGTGGTCGCGGAAGTGGCGCGTCACCGTGCCGTGCGCCGCCTCGCTCTCGACCGTGCAGCCGTCAGGCGTGAGCAGCACGGAGGTCATCAGACCGAGCGAGCCGAAGCCTTGCGCGACGATGTCGCTCTCGACGTCGCCGTCATAGTTCTTGCAGGCCCAGATGTAGCCGCCGCGCCATTTCAGGGCGCAGGCCACCATGTCGTCGATCAGCCTGTGTTCGTAGGTGAGGCCGCGCTTGTCGAACTCGGCCTTGAACTCGCGCTCGAAGACCTCCTGAAACACCTCCTTGAAAGTGCCGTCATAGGCCTTGAGGATCGTGTTCTTGGTCGAGAGATAGACCGGGTAGTTGCGCATCAGGCCGTAGTTGAAGGAGGCGCGCGCGAAGCCCTCGATCGAGGCCACGGTGTTGTGCATCCCGAGCGCCACGCCAGGGCCCTTCATGTCGATCACCTCGACGGCAAGGCCTGGGGTCCCGTCATGCGGCGTCCAGGTGATGGTGACGCTGCCCGGGCCGGGGATCTTGAATTCGGCCGCCTTGTAGATGTCCCCGTAGGCGTGGCGGCCGATCACGATCGGCTTGTCCCAGTGCGGCACGAGGCGGGGGACGTTGCGGCAGATGATCGGCTCGCGGAAGATCGTGCCGTCGAGAATGTTGCGGATCGTCCCGTTTGGGCTGCGCCACATCTTTTTGAGGCCGAACTCCTTCACCCGCGCCTCGTCCGGCGTGATGGTCGCGCACTTGACCGCGACGCCGTATTGCTTCGTCGCGTTCGCGGCATCGACCGTAACCTGGTCGTTCGTCCGGTCGCGGTTCTCGATCCCGAGGTCGAAATATTTCAGCTCGATGTCGAGATAGGGCAGGATCAACTTCTCCTTGATGAACCCCCAGATGATGCGTGTCATCTCATCCCCGTCCATCTCGACGACGGGGTTCTTGACCTTGATCTTCGGCATGGGCGTTCGGTCTCCGCCAGGCGGATTGTCTCGCTCGCGCCGGGTCGGCGCGGTGGCACCTTAGGTAGGCTGACCTTCCCGGGCAAGGCGGTGCGGGCCAGTGGCGGTTGTTGCGCCGGCCGGTCCTGCCCGGCAGAGTGGCGACGCTCCTGGATGAAAGGCTAGCGGAGGACGGATGACCGGGCCGGTTCCCTCAGCGTCGCAACCCGCGGCTTGGCAGCCTGCCCCGTCGGGCGCCGCAGCGCGGGCTCGTGCGCCGGGGCGTCTTGCCCGCGTGCTCGCCGGGCGGCCCGGTGTCCTCGGCCTGCTCGCGGCGTGCCTCGTCGCGGCGGGGCTTCTCTGGGCCGGCGTGCTCGCCCAGCTCGCGGCGGAGGACGAGGCGGAGCGGGAGCAGTCGGCGCGTCTCGCCGCGACCACTGCAGCGACTCTCGAGGCGCATGCGCGCCGCGTCTTCTCGCTGGCCTATGAGAAGCTCGCCGCAGCCCGCGACAAGTCGGCGCGCGACCCCGCCGGCGAGGGGGGCCGGATCACCGCCGGCCCGCTCTTCGAGCGGCTTCGGCTTTTGGACGAGTCGGTCGCCGAGGTCCTGGTGATCGGCCCCGACGGGGTGATGGCCGATTCCGCCCCCGTGCCGCCAGCCGGCCTCATCCCTTTGGGCGACCGCGACTTCTTCCTCGCCCTCGCTGCCGGTGAGGGAGGCAGGCCCCAGCTCGGCCGGCCCTTCGCAAGCCATCTCACCGGCCGCTCCCTCGTCCCCGTGCCGGTGCGACTGTCGCGGCCCGACGGCTCCTTCAACGGCGTGCTCGCGGTCGCGCTCGACCCGGCAGACCTCGTGCGCCCGATCGTCGACGCGGCGCCGGACGGCAGCCCAGATCTCGCCCTCATCGGCAGCGACGGGGTGGTGCGTGCTTCCTCGGGGCAGCTCCTCGGCGAGGTCGGGCGCGACATCAGCGCCTCGCCACTGTTCTACGCCATGCGTGCGGCGCCGCGCGGCACGCTCGCCGCCGCCTCGCCGGTGGTGCCGGGCGAGACCTTGCACGTTGCCTTCCGACACGTCCCGGAGGTTCCGCTCATCGCTGTGGTGGCGATGCCGGAGCGAATGATCCGCGCAGCGATCACGCAACGCTCGCTCGCGACACTCTTCGCCGCCGTGGCGGTGACGCTGGCCCTCGCTGCGCTCGCCGGCGCCCTGCTGGTCGGGCTCATCCGCCGCGGCCGCCGCGAGCAAGACCTCGCGCGCGAGCGCATGGTGCTCGAGCAGGCGAACCGCGAGATGGCGCGTGCCAAGCGCCAGGCGGACGAGAAGACGGCTCTGCTCGAGACCACGCTCGCCAACCTCTCTGACGGCGTGACCGTGTTCGACGCCAACTGGCGCCTCGTGACCTGGAACAACCGGCTTGAGGACCTTTTGAACCTGCCGCCCTCTGTGCTGTTCGAGGGGGCGACCTACGAGAGCATCATCCGCGCCCAGGCAGCGTCTGGCGAATTCGGCGCCGCCGACATTGAGGCGGAGGTGCGCAGGCGGCTTGACGTGGTGCGCGCGGGAAGCTTCGGCATCTACGAGCGCACCCGCCCCGACGGCAGGGTGATCGAGGCCAAGCGCACCGCTCTGCCAGGCGGCGGCTTCGTGACCGTCTACACCGACATCACTCCCCGCCGCCGCGCCGAGGAGGAGATGCGCCGCGCGCGCGAGATCGCCGAGGCCGCCTCCGCGGCGAAATCGAGCTTCGTCGCGGTGGTGAGCCACGAGATCCGCACGCCGATGAACGCCGTGCTCGGCACGCTCGGCCTGCTCATGGACACGCCGCTCGACCCGGAGCAGAGACGCTATGTCGAGACCGCGCGCGAGAGCGCCGAGCATCTGCTTGCGATCATCAACGACATCCTCGACCTCTCCAAGATCGAGGCGGGCAAGCTCGTGCTCGAGCCGTCCGATTTCGCGCTCGCGCCGCTCGTCTCTGGGGCGGTTGAGCTGTTCCGACCTGCGGCCCGCGAGCGGGACCTCGAGATCGCGCTCGAGATCGGCGCGGGCGTGCCGGCGGCGCTGCGCGGCGATGCAGGGCGCATCCGGCAGATCCTGCTCAACCTGATCTCGAATGCGGTGAAGTTGAGCCAGCGCGGCCAGATCCTCGTCTCGGTCGTTGCCGAGGCAGCGCCCACGCCCGGCTCGCGATTCCACCGGCTGCGCTTCGCTGTCGCCGACCGCGGCCCCGGCATCCCGCCTGAGCAGCGGCACCGGCTGTTCCAGCCTTTCTCGCAGCTCGAGTGTCCGGATGCGCGGCGCACCGGAGGCACGGGGCTCGGGCTTGCGATCTGCCGGCGCCTCGTGGAACTGCTCGGCGGCTCGATCGGGATCGACTCTCGGCCGGGCGGCGGCAGCATCTTCTGGTTCACCCTCGCCCTGCCTGAGGCTGAACGCGCGCCAGAGCCGCAGGTCGAGCCCGTGCCGCTCAACCCGCCGCGGCGGGCGCGCGTCCTTCTGGCGGAGGACAGCCCCGCGAACCAACTCGTCGCGGCGACGCTCCTGCGCAAGGAAGGCCACCACGTCGATGTCGCCGGCAACGGGCTCGAGGCGGTTGAGGCGGCGCGCGCCCGCCCCTACGACATAATCTTCATGGACATGTTCATGCCCGAGATGGACGGGCTTGCCGCGACGCGCGAGATACGCGCCCTGCCTGGTCCCGCCGGCCGGGTGCCGATCATCGCGCTGACCGCGAACGTGATGGCCGGCGACCGCGAGCGCTTCCTCGCCTCCGGAATGAACGGGGTGCTTGCGAAGCCGGTCACGGCGCGGATGCTGAACGAGGCGCTCGCGCGCCACCTGCCGTGCGCCCCGGCCGAAGCCGCACCCGTCGCCGGCCCGAGTGGCATCGACGAGGACCATTTCGCACGGCTTCGCCGAGGCCTCTCGCCCGATACGCTCGCGATGCTGATCGGCGCCTGCGTCGACGAGGTGCGCAGCCGCGCCCGCGCTCTCGACTCCGCCGCCGCCTCGGCCGATCTCGCGGCGCTGCAGCGGGAGGCGCACGCGCTGCGCGGCGGCGCCGCCAACTACGGGCTGCGCGAACTCGCCGCCTGCGCGGGCGAGATAGAGCGCGCCGCCCGCGAGGGCCGCGCCGACGAGGCGGTTGCGCGGGTGAAGGGGCTTGCTGAGGTGGTCGACCGCGCGCTCGCAGCGCTGAAGGCAGAGCGCCCGGCGAGGGCGGGATGAGCGGCCGCGGCGATCCGGCGCGCGGCACCGCCCGCGCGCTTGCGGCAAGCCTCGACCGGGCGAGCTACGCCGGCTACGTGGCCGGGTTCGAGGCGGCGCGCGACGCGGCAGCGGCGCTCGCCCGCGCCCGGGGTGCGGCCGAGCTCGCGGACGCAATCGCCGCGCTTGCGCCGCTGCCCGACCGTGGCCGGAACGATCCGGGGCAGGCCTGATGCGGGAGCCGCTCCTCTGCCCGCATTGCGAGGAGGTGACGATGCCAAATCGGCTCGCGGACGGAACCGTTGTCTGCTCCTGCGCCGCCGAGCGTAGGCTCGACGGCGCAGGAGCGGCGCAGGATCAGAGATCCATGCCCCAGGGAGCGGGATACCAGCCGAAGCCCTCGCCCTCAGCCGCGACATGGCCCACCCCAGGGAAGGGGAAGTGGTAGGCGACGATGCCCATGCGCTCCTGGGCGAGGAGGCGCAGCACCCTGAGCCGCGACTGGGCCGACTGCCGTGGGTCCGTGTCGAAGGCGAACTCGATCTGCGGCCGGCGCAGCATGATCACCTGGTGGTGTGCGAGGTCGCCGATGAACATGGCGCGGCTGTTGCCCGACTGGATGGCATAGACCGTGTGCCCGACCGTGTGGCCGGGCGCTGCCATGGCGACCACGCCCGGAACCACCTCCTTGCCGTCCTCGACGAAGGTGATCCGGTCGCGCACCGGCAGGAGGTTGCGCCGCGCGCCCTTGACGAAGTCGCCGAGCCAGCCTTGGGCATTCTGCCGGTCCTCCGCCGTCCAGAAGTCGAAATCGGCCTTGGAGATGAAGACCTGGGCGTTCGGGAAGTTCGGCTTGCCGTCGGCGCCGATGATGCCCCAGCAGTGGTCGATGTGCGCATGGCTGATCACCAGCGCGTCGACCTGCTCGGGCTGGAGTCCGGCAGCCCGCATGTTCGCAAGCAGGAGCCCCGTCTTCGGGCCGAAAGGACGGGTGACGCCGACGCCGTTGTCGAACAGGACGAGCTGCCGGCCGGTGTTGAGGAACAGGCAGTTCTGGTCGAGTGTCAGCGCGTTGGTCGGCAGGAAGTTCGACCGCAACAGCGTCGTGAGGTCGTCGCGCGGGTGCTGGGGGAAGCCGCCCGCGGGCTCGCCGAGCGCAAGTGGGCCATCCTGCACGACGGTCGCCTCGAACTCACCGATTCGGAACCGGTACCAGTCGGGCTGGCGTATGCCGGTGATCGGCGCCGCCGCCTCCGCCGTGCCAACGAGCGGCAGGGCGGCGGCAGCGCCGAAGGCGCCGAGCGCGGCGCGGCGGGACAGTCGCAGGGAAGAGGCTTGGTGCATCGTTTCCTCTTGCGTCAGTTGCTGGGGTTGGGCGCCTTGAGCGGTGCGCCGGAGTGACGGTAGCACGCGGCAGCGTTTTTGCACCCCCGGGCTGCAGGCCCCGCCCCGCAGAAAAGACACGGCCGGGGCTCGCATGGAGCCGACCCGCCGAGGCGGCGCGCTGCGCCGGATGGCGACAGATGCGCGATCCGCAAGCGGCGCCGCGGCATCCCCGTGCTCGACACGACGACGCTGCCGCTGTGGTGGGCGCTCAGGCGGCTCGGCTACGGCACGGCGCCGCTTGCCGAGCGCTGGGGAAGCCTGTTCGGGCAGCCACTGCCCGACCGAAGGCGATCGGTCTCAGGTCGGCGGGCGCCCCGCCTTGACCGCGCCGGTCCCGGTGCCAACCCTCGGGGGCGCAGAAACCGGGAGCACAGCATGAACGCCGCGCCGACCGAAGCCGCCATCACCGCCTGGCTTGCGACACAGAAGGACGCCATGCTCGCGATGCTCGAGCGCCTGGTGAACACCGACAGCTCCAGCGCCGACAAGCGTGGCGTCGATTCGGTGGGCGACCAGATCAGAGCCTTCCTCGCAGACTCTGGCGTTCCCGTCGAGGTCATGCCTGGGCGGAAGCTCGGGGATGTGCTGCGCGCGGTGCTGGATGGGCCGGAGGCGTCGCGCGCGGCTGCGAATGCGGGGCGCAGCATCCTGCTGCTGGGCCACCGCGACACTGTGTTTCCCCAGGGCGAGGCGTCGCGCCGCCCGTTCCGCATCGAGAACGGGCTCGCCTACGGGCCTGGTGTGGCCGACATGAAGGCCGGGCTCGTGATGAACGCGTTCGTCATCGCCGCCTTCCGCAAGTTCGGCGGCCACCCGGCCCCGATCGTTGGGCTGTTCACGGGCGATGAGGAGATCGCCTCGCCAGAGAGCCGCCCGCTGATCGAGGCCGAGGGGAGACGCGCCCGGGCGGTGTTCAACAGCGAGCCTGGCCGCCCCTCAGGCAACGTCGTCACCGGCCGCAAGGGGGGTGTGTTCTCGACCGTCGCGATCGAGGGGAAGGCCGCGCATGCGGGCGGCAATTTCGAGGCCGGAATATCGGCGATCGAGGAGCTCGCGCGCAAGGTCCAGGCCGTGCATGCGCTGACCGACCTTGCGCGCGGCATCACCCTCAATGTCGGGGTGGTGCGCGGCGGGCAGAGCGTCAACACGGTCGCTCCTTGGGCCGAGTTCGACATCGACCTCCGCCATGTCGAGCCGCAGCGGCGCGAGCAGGTCCTCGGCCGGATAGAGGCGATCGTGCAGACGGCTAATGTTCCGGGCGCGAAATCGCGCTTGCGTATCAATGGCGAGTTCCTGCCCCTGACGCAGGGCAGCGCGTCGGAGGCTTTGTTCGCGCTCTACCGCGACGCATCCGGCAATCCAGGGCTCGAGGGCGAGTTCTCCGGCGGCTGCGCCGACAGCGGATTCACGGCCGCCGTTGGCGCGCCGACGATCTGCGGGGTGGGGCCGGTGGGGGGGAAGGCGCATACGGCGGAGGAGTATCTCGAGGTCGAGAGCCTCGTGCCGCGCGCGCAGGCGCTCGCGCGCGCCATCTGCAGGCTGGAGGCGGCCGGGCTCTGAGCGGGCCCGTCGCGTGATCCCCCTCCCGGTCCTTGCGCCGTTCTTCGCGCTGATCCTGCTCGGCTGGCTCATCGGCCGCGGGCCGCTCGCCCCTGCGGCGGCGCAGGCGGGCCTGCGCGCCTTCGTGCTCTATGCGGCCCTGCCTGCCTTCGTCTTCCGGTTCGTTGTCGAGGCGGAAAGGCCCCCGCCTGCCGCCCTGCTCGCCCCAGTGGCGTTCGCCGCTGCCTCGGCCCTCGCCGGCACGGCAGCTGCATTGTCGGCGCGGCGCGGCCTGCGACGGATGGCCTTCATGGCAGCAATCAGCGCCAATCTCGGCTATATCGGCTTGCCCGCGATCGCCGTCTCGCCGCTCGGGAGCGACCCAGCGGCTGTGGGCGCTGCGATTGCGATCCTCGTGCTTGATGTGCTCGGCACGCTCAATCTCGGCATGGTGCTGATGACGAAGGGCGGCATCCGCGCGGGGCTCGCTGCTCTCCTCCGCGCGCCGATCGCCTGGGCCATGCTCGCGGCGCTTATGATGCGCGGCGCCGGGCTTGCGCTGCCGGACCCGCTCGCGCGGCTTGCGTCGATGCTCTCTGGCGGGGCTGTGCCCGGTGCGCTGGTCAGCCTCGGTGCGGCGCTCGCCGCGGGCGGTGCGGGGCTGTCGTTCCGGCCGCTTGCGGGTGTCGCCTCGGCGCTGCCGGCGAAGCTTCTCCTGCACCCTGCCGCCTATGCGGGGGCGGCGATCCTGCTCGGGCTGCCGCGGGGTGCGGTGGTGGCGGGGGCGATGATGGCCGCCTGCCCCGTCTCGCTCGGCTTCTTCCTGGTCGCCGCCGCGGGCGGGCAGGATACGCGTAGGGCGGCTGCGCTCTGCCTCTGGAGCACGGTCGCAGCGGCGCCGAGCTTCGTGCTGTGGAACGCGCTGCTCGGCTGAGCCGCATCCGAGCTGGTTCCGCACGGGTCGAAAGTGCTCGCGCGTTCCTTGCGAGCATCTTCAGGCACTGAGCTGACGCGAGCCGTGTCGATTCCTCCAGAAGCCTGTCGGATTTGATCGATCATTCCGTAATGATCGAGTGGGCGTTGCGAGACAGCAGACTTGCACAGGCACATCGCGACCGCAGTGCTCGCCAAAGCGCAACAGCGCTGCGTGGCGAGGCTGAATCCGACAGGCTGCTAGCCGACGTGGGGGCGCGCGGCCCTGGCGTGTTCCTCGCGGCGGATGCTTTCGAGGATCAGCCGCTCCGCCACCTCAGGCCCTGCCCATTCGCCCAGGCTCACCTCCTTGCCCTTCTCGAGATCCTTGTAGTGCTTGAAGAAATGCGCGATCTGCTCGATCAGGATGACGGGCAGGTCGGTGTAGCTGCGCACCCCGGTGTAGAACGGGTGCAGCTTGTCCACAGGCACCGCGAGCACCTTCTCGTCCGGCCCCGCCTCGTCGCGCATCTGCAACACGCCGACTGGGCGGCAGCGGACGACGCAGCCTGGCACGAGCACCGCCTGCGTCACGATCATCACATCCATCGGGTCGCCGTCCTCGGCGAGGGTGTGCGGGATGAACCCGTAATTGCCCGGGTAGTACATCGCGGTGTGCAGGAAGCGGTCGACGGTCAGCGCGCCGCTCTCCTTGTCGAGCTCGTATTTCACAGGCACGCCGCCCTGCGGGATCTCGACGATCACGTTGATGTCGGATGGCGGGTTGCGGCCGATCGCGATGCGGCTGATGTCCAAGAGCGTCTCCGTGCGCGGGGCCTGGGGTGCGCGGCTTTTAGCCGCAGGCGCAGGCGAGCGCCACGACCTTGTTGCGCAGGGCCCCGGCCCGCGTGCAACATCCGCACGAGGGGCCCGCCGAGAGGCCCCGATGGAGAGGACGCCCATGCTGAGACGCCACCTGCTCGCCGCGCTTGGCGGCCTCGCGCTCGCCGCCCCAGCCCTTGCCCAGGGGCAGACCCAGCCGCCGGCAGAGCTGATCGTCGCCAAGCGGAGCTTCGAGATTCCGCGCTTTGTGACGCAAGGGGGCCAGACAATCCCGGGCTTGCGCATCGGTTACCAGACGGCGGGGCGGCTGAACGCAGCTGGGGATAACGCGGTGCTGATCGCGCATTTCTTCTCGGGCACGAGCCACGCCTTTGGACGCTACGCGCCGGGCGGCCCTGTCGGCTACTGGGACGCGATCATCGGCCCGGGCAAGCCGATCGACACCGACCGGTACTTCGTCGTCTCCGCCGACACGCCGGCCAATCTCAACATGGGCGATCCGAACACGATCACCACTGGGCCGGCGAGCATCAACCCGGAGACCGGCCGCGCTTGGGGCCTCACCTTTCCGGTGCTCTCGATCCGCGACTTCGTCGAGACCCAGAAGGCGCTGCTCGAGAGCCTCGGCGTGCGGCGGCTTGCCCTCGTCGCCGGCGCCTCGATGGGGGCCCTGCAGACGATCGAGTGGGCGGTCGCCTACCCGGAGATGGTCGAGCGCGCGATGCCTGTGATCGGCACGGACCGGATGGATGCCTGGGTGATCGGCTGGCTCGACATCTGGGCGGCGCCGATACGCCTCGACCCGAACTGGCGTGGCGGCGAGTATTACGGCGGTGCCGCGCCGGCTGCCGGGCTTGCCGAGGCCCTCAAGATCGTCACCCTGCAGGCGCGCGACCATCTCTGGGCAGCGACGATAGGCCCGCGCTTCGCCGAAGGCCAGGACCCGCGCCGCGCCATCACGGGGCGGTTCCAGATTGAGGCGTGGCTTGAGGATACCGCGAAAGCGCGCGCGCGCATTGCGGACGCCAACCACTTCCTCTATCTCGTCCGCGCCAACCAGCTTTTCCTTGCCGGCTACGAGAGCCCCGAGGCGGCCTATGCGCGCAGCCGGGCGCGCTGGCTCGTGGTGCCTGCCCTGCACGACCGGGTGTTCCCGATCGAGTACAACCGCCGCCTGGTCGAGATACTGCGGGCGCAGGGCCGGTCGGTGGACGTGGTCGAGCTCGACGGACCGCTCGGCCATCTCGAGGGCGTGGTGAGCATCGCCAAGGCGTCGGACGCAATCCGCAGGCTGCTCGCGAACTGATCGGGGCTTGCCCGACCGCTTGCCCTTCCGCATCAATGGCAATGGTGGGCCGGTAGCTCAACGGTCAGAGCTGGCCGCTCATAACGGCCTGGTTGCAGGTTCGAATCCTGCCCGGCCCATCGCCTGCTGCCTCGCTCGTGGCCAGCTTCTCGCAGCCACGCACGAGCTCCTTTTGCGCGCCCCCCAGGTCGGGGCAGAGGGTGGAGGCGATCGGCACTCTGCGCGGCCTCGCGGCGGCGGCGGCACCCTGTGCGGCGCCGGGAATCAGGGCAGGCCCAGGCGTTGCGCATCTCTACAGCCGTCTCGCGCCGGCTTCACGAGCGTCTCCGGCGCCGGGGGGCGGGGACGAGGCGGCTGCCCTTGCGCGCTCGGCTTGCGCTCTCGCGCGGCCCCGTGACAGCGCCGCCGAACCTTCGCCACCCGCCGCATAAGCCGCAGGCATCGCGACGCCACCGTCCGGCGCAGCGACGGCCGCGTCGCGGCCGCAGCGGTCTCCGGCGAGCGCGCTTGTCGCGGTTGCGGCCGCTCCGGGGCGCGGCTAGAACCGCGGCTTCCCAACGCGCCCTGAGCCGAAGGCAGAGCCCATGCCCGCCTACCAGTACGTCTACGTGATGAAGAACCTGACCAAGGCCTATCCGGGCGGGCGGGAGGTGTTCAAGGGCATCACCCTCTCCTTCCTGCCGGGGGCGAAGATCGGCGTGCTCGGCGTCAACGGCGCCGGCAAATCCACCCTGCTCAGGATCATGGCCGGGCTGGACAAGGACTATGGCGGCGAGGCCTGGGCTGCCGAGGGCGTGCGCGTCGGCTACCTGCCGCAGGAGCCCGAGCTCGACCCGGCGAAGACGGTGGCCGAGAACGTGCGCGACGGGCTCGGCGAGGTCGTCTCCTGGCTCGACCGCTTCAACGCAATATCCGCCCGCTTCGCCGAGGAGATCGGCGAGGAGGAGATGAACGCCCTGCTCGCCGAACAGGCGGCTCTGCAGGAGAAGATCGACGCCGCCAATGGCTGGGAGATCGACCGCCAGATCGAGATCGCGCTCGATGCGCTGCGCTGCCCACCTCCCGACAGCCCGGTGACCAACCTCTCAGGCGGCGAGAAGCGCCGGGTCGCTCTCTGCCGGCTCCTGCTCGAGAAGCCCGACCTGCTTCTGCTCGACGAGCCGACCAACCACCTCGACGCCGAGAGCGTCGCCTGGCTCGAGCGCACCCTGCGCGAGTATCCGGGGACGGTGATGGTGGTCACCCACGACCGCTACTTCCTCGACAACGTCACCGGCTGGATCCTCGAGATCGAGCGCGGGCGGGGAATCCCCTACGAGGGCAACTACTCCTCCTGGCTCGAGCAGAAGCGCAAGCGGCTGGCGCAGGAGGAGAAGGAGGAGACGGCGCGGATGCGGGCGCTCGCCGCCGAGGCGGAGTGGATCGCCGCGAGCCCGAAGGCGCGGCAGACCAAGAACAAGGCGCGAATCCAGCGCTACGAGGAGATGCTCGCGAAGAGCCAGGAGCAGGCGGGGGGTGTCGCCGAGATCGTCATTCCCCCGGGCCCGCGCCTCGGCAGCACCGTGATCGAGGCCGAAGGCCTGACCAAGGGCTACGGCGACCGGCTCCTGATCGAGAACCTGAGCTTCAAGCTACCGCCTGGCGGAATCGTCGGCGTCATCGGGCCGAACGGCGCCGGCAAGACGACGCTCTTCCGCATGATCACTGGCCAGGAAAAGCCTGATGCCGGAACCTTGCGCATCGGCGAGACGGTGAAGCTCGGCTACGTCGACCAGAGCCGCGACAGTCTCGACCCGGACAAGACCGTCTGGGAGGAGATCTCCGGCGGCCTGGACGTGATCCAGCTCGGCAAGCGGGCGGTGCCCTCGCGCGCCTATGTGGGGGCCTTCAACTTCAAGGGCCCGGACCAGCAGAAGAAGGTCGGCATCCTCTCGGGCGGCGAGCGCAACCGGGTGCATCTCGCCAAGATGCTGAAGTCCGGGGCAAATGTTCTCCTCCTCGACGAGCCGACAAACGACCTCGACGTCGATACGCTGCGCGCGCTCGAGGAGGCGCTTGCCGACTTCGCCGGCTGCGCCGTGGTGATCAGCCACGACCGCTGGTTCCTCGACCGGCTCTGCACCCACATCCTCGCCTTCGAGGGCGACAGCCACGTCGAGTGGTTCGAGGGCAACTTCCAGGCCTACGAGGAGGACAAGCGCCGACGCCTCGGCGAGCACGCGACCGACCCGCATCGGATCAGATACAAGCCGCTCGTCAGGGTGTGAGGCGGAGCGGCGGCAGCCGCGCCACGAGAGCGGCAAGGTCCGCCTGGCGTCGGCAGCCGGTTCGGGCGAGCACCGCCTTGAGCCGAGACCGCGCCGTCTCGAGCGGCACCCCAGCGGCGGCGGCATGCGCTGCCAGCGGAACGCCCGAGGCGATGTCGCGCGCGAGTTCCGCCTGCGGGCCGGAGAGGCCGAACAGCGTGGCAAGACCCGCGCTCTCCGGTGTGTCGGGGGCGAGAGGGTCCGTGACGATCGCAAGCACCTGGGACGCAGGCGGCGGGGTCGGGATCACGTCCACGAGATAGGGCACTGAGCCTTTGCCGCGCCAGATCGCGACCCGGGCGCCGCGCCCTGGGTTGCGGATCGAATCGGCCAGCGCTGTGCGATCCCCGGGCCGCGTGGGCACGATCCCCCCCGGGCCGAGCGCGATCCCGTCGCCGCGCGCGGCGAGCCGGCGCAGCGCCGCGTTCGCCCCGAGATACCGCCCCGTGCGGTCGTAGCGGGCCATCGCGAGGTCGAGAACACGCGTCACCGCCTCAGGCAGCAGTGAGGCGGCCTCGGCGTCGAGCAGCCTCAGCCGCGCGCGCGCCGCCCGCAACAGGTGCGGGGCGAGCAGGCCGAGCCGCGCCCGCGCCTCCTCGGGGAAAGGCCCGTTCTCCGGCAGCCGGCCGATGCCGAAGCGCGCCTGCAGCCCGGGCGCCACCCGCACGGCGAGGCCGAGCGCGTGCAGCATCGGCACGTGGTGGCGCATGAACTCGCGCCATACCGGCATGCCGACGAACGCCTCCGCAGGCACGATCCGCTCGAAGTCGATCACATGCCCGTCCGGCGCCTCTGCCCAGGCGCGGCTCTGGCGCACATTCAGCCGCGCCCAGTCCTCGGTGTATTCGTCGATCCGGTCGAGCGAGACGGCGCCCGAGACGTGCTGGTCGAAGCGGGTGCCATCGTCCAGCCGGCCCACATAGTAGAAGGACGTGTCTGCGCCGAGTGCGCTGCGGCAGAGCGCGAGCGCGTCGGCGAAACTGCCGGTTCCGGAGGCGGCGGCGTAGAAGGCAAGCGCGACCGGAGCGGCCCAGTCCTCGGCCGGGGGGGCGCTCACCCGACGGCTCCGTGGCCGAGGCGGACAAGCAGGCGGACGAGCTCTGCCTGACGGGAGCAGCCCGTCTTGCCGAGCAGCGACCGGAGCTGGGTGCGCGCGGTCTCGACCGAGATCCCACGCGCAGCCGCGGCGCTGCTGAGCGTGGCGCCGCGCGCGAGCATCGCGGCAAGCTCCGACTCAGCCGCGGTGAAACCGAGCAGCCTGCGAAGCAAGCGCGGGTCTGGCGCGCCCTCATCCGGGTCGGTCACGATGAACAGCACGCCATGCCGGGAAGCGGCCTCCGCGCCGAGCGATATCGCATGGACGAGGAGGGGGCGCCGCCCGCCCGGCCGCGGCACGGCGATGCCGCGCATCCGCCTGGTCCCTGCTGCCGCGGCACGCGCGAGCTCTTCGGCTGCAGCCGCGAGCGCCCGATCGGCCGTGGCGTCTGCGGCAAGCAGGCGCTCCCGCCCGAGCGCCAGCCCCTCGCCCCGGTCGGCGAGGCGGCGTAGAGCGGCGTTCGCGTGCGAGAGCCGCGGCGTGGCGTCGGTGATCGCGAGCGGGATCGGCAGAACCTCGAGCTCGGCGATTGCTTCCGCGGCGGGAAGGGCGCCGAAGGGCGGCGCGACCATCCGCCGCCCGCGCAGCGCGGCCGCAAGGTGCGGGCCGAGGTCCGACAGCAGGGCGGACACCCGGGCATCGAATGGGCCGCCCAAGTTCCGCCCGACCGCAAGCCGCGCCTCCTCCCCGTCTCCGAGGTGCAGCCGTATGCCGGAGAGATGCCGCGCCGGGAATCCGGCCTGCTGCATCAGAGCGGCAACCGGCCCCACTGCCAGCGCCTCAGGCGGCACATGGCGGTCGAACTCGATCGCCTCGCCGTGGGGCGCGCGCGCCCATACGGGCCGCCTCGGGTTGTGCGCGAGCGCAAGCCGGCGATAGGCGGCGAGCACGTCGTC
>Ga0308411_10001432_pt1 | contig 16288 bp, 14 predicted proteins | sample HotsprottomLayer_2_FD_203530 | JGI IMG/M metagenome (GOLD analysis project Ga0308411, IMG submission 203530) | Hot spring phototrophic mat microbial communities from Octopus Spring, Yellowstone National Park, Wyoming, United States -... | ecosystem: Environmental > Aquatic > Thermal springs >...
CATCACCGTGGAAGTGCGAGGTCACCGAGGTGGCATGCCCACCTCCTCTCCGAGATGGACTTCCGGCCATGCCCCCGCCGAGACCGGTCAGGTCCATCCGGTATCTCTGAAGCTGCGCACCATACCAGGACGCCTCGGGCTTGCCGAGCTTTCGGAGCAAGTCGACTGCGTCTTGACCACGGGCCACGGCTTCGTCACGCCGGCCCAACTCGGCGCAGGCGATCGCCAGGTTCCAGAGGATTTTGGCTTCCTGCTGTCGGTCGCCCAACGATCGCGTCATTGCCAGCGACTGATCAAAGAGGGCAATTGCGCCTGCCGAGTCGCCAGCCATGGAATGGGCCAAGCCGAGCCGTTCGAGCCCGAGCTTCTCGGCGTAGCGATCCCCCAAATCGCGGGCGATGGAGAGGCCTTGGTGAAGAGCCGACAGAGCGTTCCCCGCCTGCCCCAAAGCCAGATAGGCAGATCCCAGGTTGACCAGAGCGTCGGTTTCGCGGGGACGGTCGCCCGACTCACGGGCAAGCCCGAGGGCCCGAGTCAGGTGCTCGATCGCTCCCGCGGCGTCCCCCTCGTTCATGGTGAGGATCCCAAGATCGACCAACACGGCGGCTTGACGCCGAGGATCACCGACGCGGCGAGCGTCCTCGAGATCCTGCCAAGCCGTGGCAATCAGACAGCGAGCCTCATCACCGCTGGATCGGCGATCCGGAGGTTTCTGTTCGGTTGGGGTGGCTCCGTGTCGGATTCCCAGGATCACACAGATGCGGGTTCCGATCTTCCGAAACTCCGGGAAGTCCGGCCATCGCAGACGGACATCCGACTCCTGAATCGTGCGGGAATTGTCCGTGGTCCAGACCAACATCAGGTCGGTTCGCCGGTCGCCGTATTTCAGAACGGGATCACCAGTGGGGAGCCTCCAGGCTTCGTCTCCCCCCCCTCCTCTCCAGCGACGGAGGATTCCCCCGATCTTGCTGTGGCGGATTGGCTGGCGGGTCCGGATCAGCGATGCGGGAGTCCATACAAGACCGTCTGCCGTCTGAAACTCCGTCCCCGGCGACGTGCCGATCCGGTCCCAGTATCGATGGTCGCGGTCCTGGTCGATCGGGATCCAGAGAACGATCCGGCGGTCATTCCGGAGGGGTTCGACGAGAATCCCACCCTCGAGTTCCCATTCACTGAGATTGGGTGCGCTCATCCGGTCACTGAACTTGGGTGCGCTCATCCGGCTCACCTCAGCCGTGCGGTGGAACCTGGTCGCGTTCCTCGATGGCTGTCCTCGGGAGACTCGACGCCACTGATTCTAAGACTCCTCGTCCGCCGGCACAAAGTGGAGCCCCGCAGACTCCGCAGGAATCCCGCCCACACCGCCAACCTGAGACCGGACTCATGATCGAAATGCTCCGGCGGGAAAACGGGGCCTGGATCAACCGATCTCCCGACACACAAAACTCAGCGATCCCCTCTCGCTCGCGGCTGAACTTGCTGGTGTGAACCAACCCCTTCCGACTGTGGAGGAGGCTGTCTTGTTCCTGGGCGGTCCCCGGATCCCAAGAACCGGGTTCCGAAGGCAGCGAGCCAGGGGAGAGAAGCCTCAAGGGGGGGACGCCACCAATGAAATCCAGACCAAAAGGGGACAAAGGGGAGAAGCGACGCCCCCGCGGAGGGGAGATCCACGAGTCTCAAAACACCTCTTCCCCGATCACTCCGTAGGGGAGGAATCGAGCATCTTGGCGGTGAGCGGGGGTTCTGTGAGTTCCGTGTGAGAAGGAAATGAACTCGCGTCGCCCGCGATCATGGCGTCGATGATCCGCGAAAGCCCCCGGGCAGCACGGCGGGTGGTCCGGCGGAGCTGCCGGCTGCGAGGTCGTTGTTCATAGAGCGAAAGGATCGCTCCAGCGGCATGGTGGATTTCGCGTTCCGGTTGGATCCGTGCGATCGTCACGATGAAACAGACTCCGCAAGAATCGAACGTCTTTGTGGAAAACATGCTAATGAGACGCGAAAGATTTCGCCAGGGTCTCTTCATATTCGCTGAGCGGCACCATGCTTCGAGAGCCTCGGTTCGGATTCTGCCAGGAACTTCGGCTTTCGCTCGAAGTGTTTTTCCTTTTGGACTTAGAGTCGATATGCGAAGGTTCTCGAGGACCGCAGTCGGCGACGCCGACGGCGAGGACTTGGCCACCCGATAGTTCGGAGGACGGAGCTTGCTGTGATTGGCCAGGTGCTTCCGTCGGCTCGGGCGTTGACTCGCGGAGGACAGGTCGTCTGTTGAGCTTGCAGTCAGGTGGCGACTGCGGGGCTGGACGCGGGGGGAACTCCAGGCGACGAGACTTCCAGACCGCATGATCTCAGCCGTGACGACTCAGGGGGCGAGGATTCGAGGGGGTCAGGCGATGAGTGGCTGCATGGCCCGACGGATCGAATCGGCGAGTTCCTGGGGCCGTTGACTTCCGATCAGGAGCCGGTTTCCGTCCTCAAGTTCAAGCCGAACCCCTTGGTCACCGCGAGCGGTCAGCACGCGTTCGCCGTCGGGACCCTGACGGATCCCCCAGCCGCCATGCTCGCGGATGGGTCGGAAGCGAACGACCGACACTTTTCGGATATTGTCGATCATCACTTCTCGAGGGTATGCCGGTGTCCAACCAAACCAGATCCGCACCCTCGACGGCGTGACCTCGGTGGTCATTCGCAGCAAGAAGATCGCGAGCACAACCGGTAAGGCAAGACCCGTGAGGATCGCGAGGAAGAATTGGAGCGACCAGGGAGAACCCAGAAAGGTCGCCAGCCCGCCACCATTGGGGGTGATCCAGATCAGGCCCCCTCCCACGAGCAACTCAAAGGCCGGAATCAGCGCATAGACTTTCCAATCGAAACACTGTTCCTCACGGAAAACCGTCGCAGCCGGCCGCATGGTCGCCACGGTGGACACGCTTGGGTCCTCCTCACGGGGCAAGCGAGCGCCGGTCCCGGAACCTGGTTCCCAAGACCCGGAGGACGGATTGATAGCCCAGTTCGCAAACGTGGTCGACGGGAACCTGCCAAAGCCGAGGGTTGAGCAATTCCAAGGAGACGGGGCCTGAGTAACCCGCTCTGGCGAGTTCGTCGAGCAGCGGGTCGAGCGCGAAATCCCCTTCGCCGGGCAAAATCCGGTCTCGATCGGAGGCCAGTTCTCGGAACGTGCCGCTCAAATCACTCACCTGGACCCACGCCAGGTTCTCCGCATTCAGATACGCGAGATCCTCGAACTTGCTGGGCCCCAGATAGTAGTGGAAGACATCGAGGCAGAGACCGACGGCTTTTGAATGGCTCTGGGCGATGAGGGTCAAGGCGGTGTCGACGCTCACGCAGAACCGGCCCCCTTTTTGGGGTTCGAGTGCAAGCCTGATTCCCCGGCTTTCGGCAACCTCCGCCGCTTGGGAGAGGGACTCGGCCCCGCGCTGGTAATCCTCCCACGTGCACTCCGGCGCGAAATCGGCCGCAACGATGAGTAACGGGACGCTCAGTTCTTGAAGCACGTCGAGCCGGCGACGAAAGAGCTCCCAGTGGGTTTCGCGTTCGAGCCCGCGGCTCAGGAGCAGACCCCCCTGCGACGAAGCGGCAGCCGCCACCAGCGAATGATTCGCCAGCAACTCTCGGAACTGTTGCAGGGAATGCGACTCGAGGTACGTCTCAACTTTCGTGAGCCAAAGTTCAACCAGCCTCCAGCCAGCTCGGGAGATGGCTGGGAGATCGACCTCGCAAGGACTGTTCAGGGTGGTGACTTGGCTGATACAGGGGATCATCGAATCGGCTCGCGTCCCAGACATTGAGCCCAAGGGAACATTCCGTAATGTCCCGTGGCGGGGAACCGATTCCGACGAGGCATCGAGGTGGATCGAGGAGACCTGAAATTGCTCACGGATCGGGATGCCCTTCGAGCAGGTCGCGAATGGCCGCGACGATCCCGGCAAGAGGCACGCGCCACTGCCGGCAGGTGTCGCGATCGCGAATGGTCACGGTGTCGTCGGTCAGGCTTTGACTGTCGACGGTGATGCAAAAGGGAGTCCCCGCCTCATCTTGCCGCCGGTACCGTCGGCCGATCGCTCCCTTCTCATCATAAAACACCTGGAAATGACGCTTGAGATCGCGGTAGACCGCCTCGGCCAATTCAGGCATTCCGTCCCGCTTGACCAGCGGGAACACAGCGGCCTTGATCGGGGCGATCCGGGGATGAAACTTGAGGACCGTCCGTGGCTCGCCCCCCACCTCGTCCTCGGTGTAAGCCTCGCAGAGAAACGCCAGGGCGGCTCGATCCGCTCCCGCAGACGGCTCGATGACATGCGGGACGTATCGCTCCTTCCGCTCCTCGTCGAAGTAACTCAAGTCTTTCCCACTAAACTTCATATGTTGGCTAAGGTCGTAATCGCCCCGGTGGGCGATGCCCTCCAGCTCGCTCACGCCAAACGGAAACGCATACTCGATGTCCGCCGTGGCCGTCGAGTAAAACGCCAGTTCCTCCTTCCCATGGTCGCGGAGCCGCAATCGCTCCGACTTCAGACCAAGCTCCACATACCACTGAAAACGAGCCTTGCGCCAATAGGCGTACCACTCACCTGCCTCCTCCGGCCGACAGAAGTACTCAATCTCCATTTGCTCAAATTCCCGCGAGCGAAACGTGAAGTTGCGGGGATTGATCTCGTTGCGAAAACTTTTTCCAACCTGCGCAATCCCAAAGGGGATCTTCACCCGGCCCGTATCGACGACGTTCTTAAAATTGGCGAAGATCCCCTGAGCGGTCTCCGGTCGCAGGTAAGCGACACTCGATTCGTTTTCCAGCGCCCCAACAAACGTCTTGAACATCAGATTGAAGGATCTGGGCTCGGTCAAAGTCCCACGCTCGTCCGTAGAAGGACCGATCACTTTCTCCCGATCTGCCGGGCTCAACTGCATGTATGGTATCACCGTGGGTGGAGCAATCGGCTGTCCGAATTTTTTCGCCAGCTTAGCCGCTCGCTTCTCGGGGAGCTCGGCTGCTTCCTCCGGAGAGCTCCCCAAACCAGCCAGCCAAGCCTCGGTTGGTTCTCCCTTATGGTTGACCGCCGGGAAGATGTACGCGAACACATAGAGCTGGTCGGCTCGATATCGCTCTTTGGTGGACTTGCAGTCCACCATGGGATCGCTAAAACCGCCGAGATGCCCGGAAGCTTCCCAGACCTTTGGGTTCATGATGATCGAACTGTCAAGTCCCACCATGTCGTCACGAAGCTGGACATGGTCCCGCCACCAGGCTTCCTTGATGTTCCGCTTCAGTTCCACTCCCAGTGGGCCATAGTCCCAAAAGCCATTGATTCCTCCGTAGATCTCGCTCGATGGAAAGATGAAACCCCTTCGTTTGCAGAGCGAGACCAGCTTTTCCATGACAACATCCATCGGCGATTCCACCTTCCCGTCCCACGGATCTGGTTGAGGCCGCAAGATCCCACCCTCAGCCAGCGAGCTCTCGTTGCAACTTCAATTCAACTCGGAAAGCTGGTGGCGACAATCCGCATGGGATTCCATACGACTTCGGCAACGAGCTGAAACCCCGGTCGATTTAGCCAGGACGCGTCTCGGATGTCCGCGGCGAAGCCCAACTCGGCCACGCGGCGCCCCCCTCGCCCCTTTTCCAACTCCCTCGCCAGCGAATCGACCGTTTCTTTCCCCGAAGCCCCCGAAAAAACTCGACGTTCGACCGCAGTCCAGAGGCCGGCGGCCACTTCCGCCGAGTCGTTGCCGATCTGCCGGCCCCGCGCCAGAAAATGCTTCACGAACGCCCCCGCCACCAGGGTATCCTCGTAACTGATCTGGCCGTCCGTCCCGGCACAGAGCAAATGGAGCGATCCGGATTCCCCCTCGAGCCGCGCGCAAGTCGCCTCGAAGTTGACAAGCGCCCCGATCACCACAGCCCTGGCCTCCAAACAGGCCTGCAAGGCACGGGTGCCGTTGGTCGTTGTGAACACCACCGTCTTCCCGTCGCACAGCTCTGGGGTGCACTCCGACGGGGAGTTCCCCAGGTCGAACCCCTCGATCGAAATCCCATCTCGTTCACCCGCCAGCAGAACCGACCCCTTCGGAAACGACCCGGCAACCCGCCACGCCTCCTCGATCTCCAGACACGGGATGATGCTCGAACAGCCCGCGCGAAGCGCATGGACAATCATCGTCGATGCACGCAACACGTCGATCACAAGCACAACGCCACCTCGCAAGGCCCCGTCCGGCACCAAAGGAGGTATCAGGTGCACGAAAACCACGCCGCTGCCTCTCCTTACAAGCGAAGCATGATTCCAGCTCCAGCTTCGTCAAGCACACCTCACGACGCTTCGCCAAAACGATTATGTCATAGGCGGGGCGATCGCGGGAGGGCCTGACCCGGCTCGGATCATTCCACCCTCTTCGAAGCCCGTTTCCGTCGCTCGCGAACCTTGCGATCAAGAACGCTCGGCAAACCCTTCGCGATGTCGCTGTTCCCGCACCCTTCGCCTTCCCTGGCGAGGGGTTTTCGAGTACCCTCCAAACTCACACCCAGGACGATCGCCCGAGGAATCCCAGGGACACCGCCCCGCGCCGGTTGCGACGGGGCAACTCATGGAGCCAAACCCAGACCGAGGTCGAGGTGCATGGATGCACGAGCCGAGCGGGCGTTACCTTTCCCTGACCGGACCGAGGCGGTTCATCGATGACCTGGTTCACTTTGCGCGGAAGGTGCCATCGGTCCCAGTCAGTCGGGTGATGGATGTCTCCGCGTTGTTTGAGCCGAGGAATCGGCATCCCTTGAGGCCGTCGTGGGCCTGCTTGTTCATGCGCGCCTACGCCCTGGTGGGCTCGGACCACCCGCCGCTGCGGCGCTCGTATCTCGAATTCCCCTGGCCGCGAGTCTACGAGCATCCCTGGATGAATTGTGCGCTCACCATTGAGCGGATGTATCAGGGAGAGGAAGGGGTCTTCGTGGGGATCTTCAGGGCCCCTGAGCGCCAGACCATCCGCCAGATCCAGCTTGCGCTGACCTGGTATAAAAGCGAACCGCTGGAGCAGGTGGGCTTCTATCGGCAAGCCTTGCGTTTCAGCCGTCTGCCGCGGCCTGCCCGGAGGTTCTTTTGGTGGAGCACGCTCAACGTGTCTGGCCACAAGAGATGCAAGCGGTTTGGAACCTTTGGACTGAGCAGCTATGGAGCCTTAGGAGCCGAGTCGCTGCACCCCATCTCCCCCCTGACAACCACGCTCACCTATGGGCCCATCGAGCCGCAGACCGGCCGGGTGGTCGCCAAGATCATCTATGATCACCGCGTGCTGGATGGAGCCTATGTCGCCCGCCGCCTCCGCGACATCGAAGAAACCCTCAATACCACGGTCCTCGACGAACTCTTACGCGATGCCAGTGATTCCCTCGAGGCCGGAGTGTCCGGTTGGCTCGGCCAGCGGAGGGAGAGCCGCTAAAATTGGGATCTTGGTCGAAAACCACAAGTCCGGATTTCCCGCCGCAGCCCGTGCTCCGGGTCCTGGCGGCTGGGATCCCATCGTGCCGCCAACCCCCTGAAGCGGCTGACTGTCGTTGCAAAGCCGTCGACCGCACCTTCGGCCGTCGCTCTGCGGCCATCCCGGTGTGGATGGTCGGGGGCAGACGCGGCAGTCGGGAGTCTGAATCGGCCGGAGATTCCGGCCGGCAAGGGCCCTATTCACCGAGATCTTGATCGGTGGTGATGCGGACCTCCAGGCGGCTCATGAGCTTCTTCGGGGCCTCTTCCTTCGAATTGATGAACAGAACATTGTCGAGGACGATCGCCCGCTCGACGGTCGGAATCCGCAAGACCAGACGCCCACCTCCCAGGAGGAAATACTCCAAGGTGTCCGGGATCTCCTTGTCAAACTTGAGCTGCATCGTCGGAAACCGCTCCAAATCGCTCAGCGGGCCGTGATGGTGGAGAATCTCGTTGGGAAACACCTCCCAGTAATCGAGCCAGCGAGTCAGGTAGATGACGGCGAAGATCGCCACCATCAAGACGAAATAGGTGAAGTAGAATCCAGCGTTCGCAAAGACATAAACGTGTGAGAATATATAGTCGATCGGCTTCATCAGGTCGAGCTGGAAGTAAGTGCCGATCCAGAGAATGAAGAAGATGATGAAGAGGATCGCGAGGATTCCTCCAACCAGCTCGAAGCGGGGAAAATCCAGCGCCATGACGAGGATGTTGAATCCCAACACGGTCAAGAAGAGGATTCCGAAGAGGTTTTGGGGAGTCGTAAACCGTTGAAGCTTGCTCATCGGGGCGGCGGCCCCCCCTTCCCCGCCGGTGGTGGAATCCGGCTGATTCGCAACGGCGGCCGGTGACGTCGTGGTGGGATCGTACTTCTTGTCTCGGAGCGACAGCATTCCCAGAGTGCAGACCAAGGCTGCGATCGCCGACGGATACAGGTAGATCACTTTGGGCCAGGTGAAGATCCGAATTCCCTTCTCGCGAGGCCGGCCCGGCGACGGGGTACCCGGGGAGGGTGACTTTTCATTCACCGACATGATCGAGTGTCTCCCAAGAGGAGGTGGTACGCGCCTGCGGCACCCCCCGAAGATGGATCGCAGTGCCAATTTGAGCCGGGTGTTTCGCGACCGAATCGGATGTCTGGAGCCGCGTCATCGTAACTGCCACCTTGGCCGCCGTAAAGTCCCCACGAACGCACGTCCAATCCGCCGTCCCCGGGCCTGCTGGCGGCCTGGGATTCGAGCCTTTCCCCGGCGCTTGCAAGGTCATTCGCAGTTCGCGGGCCAACCTTGGAAACCCCCTCTCCGAGGGATGCGGTTGAGCGACTGGTCGCAACCGAACCTCACCTCCACGCGCTGGAACGATCCGCTCCCCAACGAGCTTGAAACCTCTCCTGGCGGGCTCTCCCGGCAATGACTGGAACCGTCCCCGGCCAGCCCGTAAACTCCAATCGGTGTCGCCCCGTGGCAAGCTCGGGACGTGGGTTCTGGTCAAGAAAGGTCTCCAGCGATGAGGTTTTTTGACCGCCGCTTTGTTGCCGCCGTCGCCAGCGCCTCGGTTGTGACGGCGTTGTTGCTGGGAACGGATCCCCTCGATGCCCAGGAATCCGGAACCGGGAAAGCCCAAGAAAGCCGTGGCAATGACTCCAAAGTGGAGAAGTCGACGTCCGAGGGGAAAACGTCCAAGGCCAAGAAATCCGCCAAGAGTGGCGGTGGTGACCCCGCCCGACGCGTGCCCTATCTCTTTGGAAAGCTGGGGCTCACCGACGAGCAGCGGGAGGAGATCTACAAGATCGAGCGAAAGTATTACGCGGAGATCCAGGAACTGGAGCAACGGGTCGAGAGCCTCCGCTTGAAGATGATGTCCGAGTGCGAAGAGGTCTTGACCCCCAGCCAGAAGAAGATGCTCGATCAGCAGCGGAAAACCGCCGCAGAATCCCGGAAAACGGCCGCGAAGGCAAAAGCCAAGAGTGCAGGCTAGGAGGATTTCGCGAGCGTGCTGGGATACCATGCTGGCCGAGCACCCAGAAACGACGCGACGTGGACAGCTCTGGTGAATTGACGACATCCCTCGAAGTCCCCAGGAACCTTTGTCACAATGCGCCTCTGGCTTCGATTCGTCCCCCTGGTGTTGCCCATGTTCCCTGCCGGCGTTGCCGCGGCCGCCGAGGGAGCCGGACCATTCGTTCAGGCCCTTTGGCTCATTCAGCGATATGGTCATTCGGATGTGATCGTTCCGGAAAATGACCGGAAACTGAAGGGAGCTCTCTCCAAGGCCCTGGGCAAGTCGGGCCTCTTGACTGAGGCTTCCGCCAATTCCTTCCTTCCCCCGTCGGTCTTCTCCAAGTTGGCTGGGCCCGATGGGGTGTTGGACCCCTCGGAGGCTCGAAACCACCTCGAGGTCGACATGCCTGAATCCCGCAAACGGTTGTTTCCCCGAGTGGCCGAGCACGCCGACCTCTTGACAACCTCCTTCGACCTGATCGACGAACCCCACCGCGAGGCGGCCGCGAAACTGGTCGATTGGATCGTCGCCAACTACCGCAGCGGCCAACCCCTCCCGATCACTGTCATCTGCACAGGGAACAGTCGCCGCAGTATGCTCGGCGCCATCCTGGGTAACATCGCCGCTGCCTACTACGGGATGCCCGAAATTCGGTTTCACAGCGGCGGGACCGCCCCTTCGGCCTTCAATCGCCGGACGATTGCGACCCTGAAGGAAATCGGCGTCGAGGTCGAGCCGACCGGTCGCGAGGCGGCTCGAGGTGAGCCCCAGACCGCCAACCCCATTTACAGCGTCCGCTGGGGCATCGGTCTCGAAGCGACCGAGTTCTCGAAAACCTATCTTGACCCTGTCAACCCCCAGCACGATTTTGCTGCCCTTTTGGTCTGCGGTGAGGCGGATGCCGGTTGTCCGGTGGTCAAAGGTGCCAGCGTCCGCATCTCGATGCCCTACCTCGATCCCAAGATCTACGACGACAGTCCCTTCGAGGCTCGCAAGTATGCTGAACGGCGGGACGACATCGGAAGGCTCATGCTCTGCGTCATGATGCAGGTGCGAAACCGTCTCCAGCAGGCCGAGCGTTGAGCTTGCGGATTGGCCCCTGTCATCGGATTCGGGGCGGGTTCCCGGAGTTCCCCTGGGGCGATGCTGGATTGCCGGAACGGCGTGGCCTTCGTACACTAAGCCATTGTCTTGGCTCATTGCCCTGGTTCCGATCGGGCCGGGGGGTGTTCACGCGAGCGGTTTGCCAACCCCTAGACCGGGTTCAGGTCTGGCGGGATCTCCTGGCCAGAGCCTCGTGAACCGGAGAGGTGACCGAGAGGCCGAAGGTGCGGCACTGGAAATGCCGTGTGGTGTCACAGCCACCGCGGGTTCGAATCCCGCCCTCTCCGCTAAACGCATGTGCAGAATGTCGCGATGATTCGCACGGGGTGGCACAAGTGGTCACCCCGTCGCAGTTTACGCTATTGTTCTGCGATTCCTCGCCTTTGCCTACCGCTGCCTGCTGCACCGCTTTTTGCAGCGCGGGTGCAGCGCTTTTTGCAGCTCGCGACGCCCGCTCGAAGTGCTCGTCTGTCGTCTGGGCGTAGTGCTTCAGGCTCACCTTGGCGTCGTGGCCCATCCAGAGCGCGACGACGTGGACCGGGAACTCTTCGAGCAGTTCCGTCTCGCGGCTCGACCGCAGGTTGTGGAACAGCCGTGGCCACGGCTCCAGCCCCGCCCGCTTCACCAGCTTGCCGAAAGTGGTCCGCAGGTTGCATGACTTTCACCCGGTCGGCCGCGTCGCCTTCGCCAGGTGGTCGCCGCCGATGACGTGGGTCTGCCCCGGCTCGGCCAACTCGAAGGCCTCTTCCAGGTACTTCCGCAGTTCTGGGAAGAGTGGGATCGTCCGCGACTCTTTGCCGTCGTAGCGGTCGGTCTTGGGTGATGGCACCGTCAGCCGGCCGCGTTCCCAATCGACGTGCCGCCACTCCAGCGACAACACCTCGGAGGGGCAGCGCAAACCGCCGTACCGGGCCAGGGCGATGATCTTGCGCCACGTCGGGTTCGCGGCGTCGAGTAACTTCTGCACCATGTCGCGGTCGATGAACCGCTGGCGAAGGCTCACGTTAGCCGTGGGTATCTTCACCTCGCAGAACGGGTTCTCGTCGATCAGCTTGTGCTTGCGGGCGACGTGCAGGAAGGTCCGGGCGAACGAGAGCCGCTTGGCCACGGTCGCCGCCGCGAGCTCCTGGGTGAGAAGCCAAGCCTTGAACTGGTCGCAGTCGCCAGTGGCGATACTTCGAAGCGACTTCTCAGCGCCGAAGAAATCGGTTAGGTTCCGGCACGGCTGCTGCCAGACCTCCAGTGTCGTGGGCTTCACGTCCGGGCGGGACAGGATGTACTGCTTGAGGAACTCGCCGAGCAGCATCCGTTTCGGGGCTTCCACCAGCCCGACGGCAGCGAGCCGGTTCCGCAGCTTGGCCCCGACCCCGGCAAGCCAGACAGCCGTCTCACGCGGGATCGGCTGACCGGTGAGCTTCGCCCCGAGCAGGGCTTCGACGTGGCGGCAAATGCTCTCAGCCGCCTTGCGGTCGCACTTGCCCAGCCGGATCGTCTTGCGGGCACTGTTCTCGTCCACGAACTGGATGCAGCGGTTGCCGCCGCGCTGGGTGGTGATGCTGGCCATATTCTTAAATCCTCCTCGGTGTTCTTGGGTCAGTCCCCCAGACGTTCGCCGTCCGGGTCGTCGGGGTTGTTGAACCCGAACGGGAAGCTGGTCGCGTCATCGTCGAAGGTGGCCAAGTTGTCCACGTTCTGGCCGAAGGTGGCCAAGTAGCGAGAAACCTGGCCACCTTCGGGCAAGCCCCACTCCCACCCACCGCCGAACGCCTTCTTGCGCGGCACGATGCCGAGCGACTCCTGTGCCCGGCGGATGGTTCGCCAGCTCAGGTCGGCTGCCTTCGATTGCTCACGGATGTCCGCCACCGGCATTGGGCCGCCCTTGAGCAACTGGGCCAGCCACTCGGCGGCCGCGTCGCGGGTCGTCGGTTCCGAGCCGCGTTTGGTCTCCAGGCTCTCCCGGGGGGCCACGACATCGTCGGCGCGAAATCCTTCGAGCGGGTCCGGCTCCCACTCCAGCCGGCCGGGATCGCCGACGATGCGGAACGCCAGACCCGGCGGCGGGGCACTCAGGTTGCACTTGCCCGGCAGCAGTAGTTTCCGCTTTTCGTCGTCCGGGTCGGCCATGAGGTGCAACACCGAACGGGCCAGCCCGACGAACGCCCGGCTGCCCAGGGCCATGTCGTCCGCGAAACTCGCCAACGCCTTTCGCGTGTGGCAGACCAGCACGACCGCCACCCCGCGCTCGGTGGCGAGCGCGGCCAGCGGCGCGAGAACCGAACGAACTTCGTTGTCCCGATGGGCATCGACCTGACCGCCGAGGTAGCTGCCGATTGGGTCGATGACGACCAGCTTGCACTCGGGCAGCCGGTCGAGGGCGTCGCGGATTAGATCGACGTTGGAAAGGTCAAATGCCACCGACCGCTCGTTGCCATCAACCTCGATGATCTTGGCGGCCTTGAGCAGGTGAACCCGCTGACAGTCCGCGCCGGCCGCATCGAGCCGGGGGCGGATCGTGTCGGCCGGGTCGTCCTCGGCGCAGATCAGCAGGGTGTCGCCGAGCGGGGCGCGGTCGAAGCCGGGGTCAGGCCAATGGGTGTGGGTCGAGATCCGGGCGGCCAGGTCGCAGGTGACGAGCGACTTGCCACAGCCCGGCCGGCCGACCAGCAGCGTGATACGTCCCAGCGGGATGCGACCATGCCAGAGCCACGGCACCGCCTGCGGGGTCACATCGGCGAGGCAGACCAGATCCGGCTGGCAACTGCCGCGAGGGGCCGCGCCCGCTGGTGAAACTCGGTACGGCTGCTCCGCGCGGGTCAGGGCCTCGATCTCCGCACGCATCCCGTCCGGCTCTGCTGCGTCGCCGTGGCCGTCGATCCAGTCCACGATGTCGCCGTGCTCTGGTAGGCCGGGCAGCGAGACAATGCGGACGACCGGGGCCGGGGTGAGCTTCACCAGAATCCCCGCGACCGTCTCGGCGTACTTGCGGCCCGGCTCGTCATGGTCGGGAAGAATCCAAACTTCCCTCCCGGCGAGCGGCCGCCAGTCGGTCTTCTTCGCGGCCTGCGAACCACCCGCCGAGGTCGTGGCGACGAACCCCAGAGACCGGGCCGCGTCGGCGCACTTCTCCCCCTCGGTCACGATCACGCGCGGAGCGTTCCGCACCTCGGGCAAGCGGTACAACGGTCGCGGCTCGGCCATCGCCGCGATGTGCCAGCCGCCCGCACGCTGGGCGATGGGGCGACTCTCCTTGCCGTTGGGTTTGTCCCAACGGACGACCAGCCCGGCGGGATTATCGGTCGCATCGTGGTACGTCCACAGGGCCGAGCGTTGCCCGAGTTGGCGTTCCAACGCGGCCACCGCCTTGTTCGCCGATGGGTACGCCCGGCCGCGCCGGTTGGCCCGTGGCGTAGCCGGTTTCGCGGGGAACAAGTCGGCCAACCCCAGGCCCAGGGCCGCCACAATCGCCGCCGTGTCGCAACCGGCGTGGCAATGCAGCAACACCCGGCCATCGTCGCCGGTCGAGACGCTCAGGCTGGCCCGCCGGTCGTCGTGGGCCGGGCATCGGGCCGACCAACCACTGCCCGATTTCTTCACGCCGGGCAGTTTCGAGAAGAGTAGCTCCAGGGGCGTCATTGCTCGCCCCCTTTCGCCGTGTTTGATTCGCGGGTCAGCCAGGCCTGCAGGTCGGCGAGCGGGTACAGCACGGTCTTCCGCTTACCGTCGCCAACACGAACACAGGGGATGCGGCCGTCCTTGGTGAGTTGCCAGAGCAGACGCGGGCTGATGCCGAGGGCTTTCGCCGCCTCACGCGGCCGCAGGGCCAGAGGGGAAGTCGGTTCGTTCATGGTCGCCGTTCCGAAGGGTCGCTCGCCGCACCACGCGGCACGCATACCCCGAATCCGACGACGGCAACCGTTTGCGGTAACCTGCGGACATGAAGCGAGCCGCGCGGTGAGGCACCGTGCGGCTCAGAAAAGTTGGGAATTTTCTGGGCGGTAACTCGGCGGAAACCGGTTACCGGTCGTCCTCTCCGTCATCTGAACGGGGCCGGTCAATTCTCTTGCCTCGATCTTTGTGCTTGGCGTGTCGGCGTTCTATCTCTTCGTCGGATTCGCCGCGACGGTTCTTTCTCCACCACACCGTCTTCATCACCGCTTGTTTCGAGACGCCGAGCATCCCGCCAAGTTGATCGGCCGAGGCCGTAGGCGGGAACGGCAGCAGGCCATCGATCTTGGTCAACTTGTCGTGGACCGTGAGCGATTCATCCGCAAGAATCTGAGCTGCCTGCCTCATGCGGTCGTCGTAGACGCGGCTTGAGTAGACGCTTAAAAGCCTCAACAACGGGTCAGATTCGCTAACGGCGGACGACCCTTGGCTCGGCAATTTCGGTTTGAACGCTTCTTCGAGTGCGGCAGCGAAGGCCTTTGCGCCCTCCGGCCAATTCGTGATGTTGACACTCGCTTGGATCTCGCCCGTGATCTTGTGCGAACGGACGAGTGACCCTTTGCCCGCGACCGGGGGACGCAGCATCAGCTTCCCGTCGGGCAGAAGCCGCGGCGAACCGAAGAAGCCACGCTTGAGAACAAAGTCGAGGACCCGCTGTTCGTCCCCATTCTCGATGTCCCTTCTGGCCAACACGCCTTGCTCCGTCAAACGCCACTGCTCATTGTCCACTCGTTCGCAGTGGGAGAACGGTTGGTCTTTCAAGTCACCGCTGCGGTGCCGCTCGAAGGTTTCTTGCCATTCACTCCAGATGTCGGTCAACACAAAGCCCATCGCCTGAGCCAATCCACCCTCACCGGTCATCGTGATCGTCGCCTCGACCGCGACGGGATGCCCGACCATCCGCAACCGCAGCGTCACCCGCCGCTCGATCATGCCCGCCGCCGTGAGCAGATAAACCGCCCGCTCCTGCAATTCGCTTAACGTCGTGGGATCGTGGTCGGTCCACGTCTCCGGTACGCTATGAAGGAAGTGAACGATCACCTGTTCAATTGTTGTTATCTCGCTCATCACTCTTCTCCGCCGCCGGCGGTCCAGGCTCGCGACAAGGCTTCCGCCTGCTCCAGCACGGTCGCGGTCGCCTTCTCCTGCTTGTCGGGCGGGTAGCCGTACTTACGGAGAATCCGCTTGATGATGACCCGCAGATTGGCCCGCACGCTCTCGCGAACCGTCCAGTCAATGGTCAGGTTGTTCCGCACAGCTTTCACCAACTCTTGTGCAATCACCTTCAGGGTTGGCTCGCCAAGGACTTTCACGGCGCTGTCGTTGGTTTCCAGGGCGTTGTAAAACGCCGTCTCGTCCTCGGTCAGGCCCAACTGCTTCCCGCGCTGCTGGGCCTCGCGCATCTCCTTCGCCAGCCCGATCAATTCCTCGATCACCGCCGCCGTCTCGATGGCCCGGTTCTGATAACGCTTGATCGAGTTCTCCAGCATCTCCAGGAACGACCGCGCCTGGACGACGTTCTTCTTCGACCGCTGTTTGATCTCCCCGTCGAGGAGTTTCCGCAGCATCTCGACGGCCAGGTTGCGGTGCGGCAGGTCGCGGACCTCGGCAAGGAACTCGTCCGACAGCACCGAGATGTCCGGCTTCCTTAGCCCGGCGGCGGCGAAGATGTCGATCACCTCGTCCGACGACACCGCCCGCGACACGATCTGCCGGATGGCGTGATCGATCTGGCTGGGGTCGCG
>Ga0308411_10001434_pt1 | contig 16284 bp, 15 predicted proteins | sample HotsprottomLayer_2_FD_203530 | JGI IMG/M metagenome (GOLD analysis project Ga0308411, IMG submission 203530) | Hot spring phototrophic mat microbial communities from Octopus Spring, Yellowstone National Park, Wyoming, United States -... | ecosystem: Environmental > Aquatic > Thermal springs >...
CCAGGGCCCGCAGCGCGACCAGGGACGGGTCGCAGATGTCGACGTGCGTGCGGAGGTGGGTGACCCCGCAGGCGAGCATCCAGCGGATCGCCTCGTGCGCGCGGCGCTTGACGTCGTCACCGGTCAGCGAGCGGACCCGTTCGCTCCAGATCTCGATCCCCTCGAACAGCGACCCGGTCGCGTTGTAGCGCGGCTCGCCCACGGTCAGCACGGCGTCCAGGTGGACGTGCGGCTCGACCAGCCCCGGGGTGACCAGACGCCCGTCGGCGTCGATCTCCTCGGCGGCCCGGCCGGGCAGCGAGGGGGCGATGCGGGCGATGCGCCCGCCGGCGATCCCGATGTCCACGGGCCCGGGGTCGGCCAGGGTTGCCGCCCGCCTGATGACGAGATCCATCGTCGTGGGGTCGCAGGGAGATTACGCCTCTCCCGGGGCTTTCCCTGCCGGACGCGCGAACCCGCCGGGCCGGGATTCCGTAGCCTGTTGGAGGTCACGCCGGGGTCGAGGGGAGGGCACCATGCCGCCGAGCCGATGGGATCCAGAAGGGCGCGCGATCACCCGCCGCGCGTTCGTCGTGCGCGCGGCCGCGCTGAGCTGGGCCGTGGCGGTCGGGGGCGCGGGCGGCGGGTGGGCCACATCCGGCCGCGCGCACGCCCAGGGCCCCGGGCCACGGCTGGCCGCGCCGGCGGGCGGGCGGTGGCTCACCCGGGCGCCGCTGCCGCTCGCGCGCACCGAGATCAGCGTCGCGCTTCTCGACGGCAGGGTCTACGTGCTGGGCGGGTACGCGGAGGGGCGCGTGGACCAGCCGCTCAACCAGGTCTACGACCCGGCGAGCGACGCGTGGCGTACCCTCGCGCCGATGCCGCGCGGCCTCAACCACGTCGGCGTGGTCGGGTTCGCCGGCAAGATCTACACCTTCGGCGGCTTCATCGAGCAGAATCGCACCGCGATTCCCGACTGCTTCGTCTACGATGTCGCCTCCGACACCTGGCGGGCGATCGCGCCGCTGCCCGCCAAGCGCGGGGCGATGTCGGTCGCGGAGGTCGGCGGCCGGCTCCACGTGATCGGCGGCCGCGACGTCACCAGCGTCGGCACCCACGAGGTCTACGACCCCGCGGCCGACGCCTGGAGCGCCCGGGCGCCGCTGCCCGACGGCCGCGACCACATCGCGCTCGTGGTGCTCGACGGCCGCATCCACGCGATCGGCGGCCGCTTCAACACGTTCGCCAACAACACCGGGCGCCATCACGCCTACGATCCCGCGACCGACCGGTGGCAGGAGCGCGCGCCGCTGCCCACACCCCGCAGCGGCGCCGCCGCCGCCGTCGTCGGCGGCCGGGCGTACGTGTTCGGCGGCGAGGAGACCGGCCGCGTCTTCCAGGAGGCGGAGGTCTACGACCCGCGCGCCGATGCGTGGGCCGCCCTCCCGCCCATGCCCACGCCGCGGCACGGCACGGGGGCCGCGGCGGTGGCTGGCACCATCTACATCCCCGGTGGCGGGCTCACCGTCGGCGGCAGCCGGCCGTCCACCACGCACGAGGCGTTCGTCCCCGGCTAGGCGCGCGGCCCCCGCGGGCGCGCGGCAGGGGCGCGGCACGCAGGCGCCGCCGACGCGGCGCCGAACACAGTCCCCACGAGACCGATCCGCCCGAGGAGGAGCCTGCATGAAGCCGTTCGACCTGTCCCGCTGCCGCGTGCTCGACCTCTCGCAGAACTTCAGCGTGGACTCGCCGCCCTTCGCGTACTACGAGGGCCCGACCGTCAAGTGGGTCAAGAAGATGGCCTTCGAGGGCGTCAACGCCCAGCACATCAGCAGCACCAACCACATCGCCACGCACCTGGACGCGCCGCTGCACTTCAACGACCCCGGCCCCGACGTCGCGGGCATCCCGATCGGCACCCTCGTCGGCCCGGCGTGCATCGTGGACCTGCAGCAGTTCGGGATCGGCGACTACGACATCTACGGTCCCCAGCACTTCGAGCAGTGGGAGCAGACGCACGGCATTCGGATCGAACGCGGCGACATCCTGGTGATCCATACCGGCTACCACGCGTACTACAACGAGGACTGGTCGGAGGCGACGAAGCGGCGGCACGCCGACGCCGGGCCCGACCTGCCGCGCTCGTTCCTCCGGCACCCCGGTCCGCGGGCCGAGTTCTGCGACTGGGTGCTGGACCGGGGCATCCGGTGGATGGCGGTCGACGCGATCTCGACCGACCATCCCTTCAACACGAAGGTGCGCGACGCGCGGCGCGATCTGATTCCGGAGGTCGAGCGGAAGATCGGCATGTCCATGGACGAGGCATTCCCCTGGCCGCGCGACTACCAGGCCACCCACACGAAGCTCTTCCCCCGGGGCGTCTTCCACGTGGAGAACGTCGGGGGCGACATCGACCTGGTGCTCGACCGGCGGGTCTGGGTGGGCTGCTTCCCCTTCCGGTTCAAGGGCGGCGAGGCAGCGTTCTGCCGGTTCGTCGCGTTCGTGGAGGCGTAGCCCGGCGTCCGACCATGCGCGACGGTCCGCTGGGCGACCTGCTGGTCCTCGACCTCACCCGCGCGCTCGCCGGGCCCTACTGCACCACCATGCTCGGCGACATGGGGGCGCGCGTCATCAAGGTGGAGAGCCCGGACGGCGGCGACGACACCCGCGGCTGGGGCCCGCCGTTCGTCGACGGCGAGAGCGCCTACTTCCTCGGGGTCAACCGCAACAAGGAGAGCCTCACCCTCAACCTCAAGCATCCCGCGGGCCAGGAGGTGCTGCGGCGGCTGCTGGCCCGCGCCGACGTCCTGGTCGAGAACTTCCGGCCGGGCATCATGGACCGACTCGGCTTCGGGTACGCGGCGGTGGCCGCGGCCCACCCGCGGCTGGTCTACGCGTCCATCTCGGGGTTCGGCCAGGACGGGCCGTACCGCGAGCGGGTCGCCTACGACCTGATCGTCCAGGGCATGGGAGGCCTGATGGGGACCACCGGCGAGGAGGGCCGGCCGCCGGTGAAGGTGGGCGTGGCGGTCACCGACATCGCCGCGGGCATGTTCGCGGCCTTCGGCATCATGGTGGCGCTGCACGTGCGCGCCCGCACGGGCCGCGGCCAGCACGTGGACGCCGCCATGCTCGACGCCCAGGTGGCGTGGATGACCTACCAGGCCGGGCACTACTTCGCCACCGGCGAGAACCCGCGACGGCTGGGCAGCGCACATCCGTCGCTGGTCCCCTACCAGGCGTTCCGCACGCGCGACGGCTACGTCAACGTGGCCGTCGGGAGCGAGGCGATCTGGACCCGGTTCGCCCAGGCCGTCGGCGCGCCGCACCTGGCCGCCGACCCGCGGTTTTGCACCAACGCGGACCGGGTGGCGCACCGCGACGCGCTGATCGCGCAGCTCGAGGAGATCTTCGCGACGCGGACGACCGCGGAGTGGGCGCGCGTCCTCGAGGCGGCCGGCGTGCCCGCCGGCCCCATCTATCGCATGGCCGACCTGTTCGCCGACCCGCAGGTGCGCCACCGCGGCATGGTGGTGGAGGTGGACCACCCGCGGGCGGGCCGCATCCGGCAGACGGGCGTGCCGGTGAAGCTGTCCGAGACCCCGGGCCGCGTCGCCGCCCCGCCGCCCGTGCTGGGCCAGCACACCGACGCGATCCTGCGCGAGTGTGGCTTCGACGACGCCGCGATCGCCGCGATGCACCGCGATGGCGCGGTCTAGGCCGGCCGACCCTCCTGTGCACCGCTGCCCCGCCTGCGGGGCCGAAGCGTCCGAGGACACGCTGCGCGGGAGCCTGTGGGTCTGCCCCGCGTGCGGCGCGCACCTCGGCATGCCGGCGCGCGACCGCATCGAGTCGTTGGTCGACGCCGGCACGTTCCGCGAGTTCGACCGCGGCCTCGTCTCCACCGACCCGCTGCGGTTCGCGGACCAGCGGGCCTACCGTGCGCGCCTGGTCGAGGCGCGCCGCCGCACAGGCCTGCGCGAAGCGGTCGTGGTGGGGCAGGCGCGTATCGGCGGTCTGCCGGTGGTGCTCGCGGTCTTCGAGTTCGCGTTCCTGGGCGGCACCATGGGGTCGGTCGTCGGCGAGAAGGTCGCGAAAGCGTTCGAGGTCGCCACGCGCCGGCGCCTGCCGGTCGTGACGGTGACCGGCAGCGGCGGCGCGCGGATGCAGGAGGGCATGCTGTCGCTGGTCCAGATGGCCAAGACGGCGGCCGCGCGCGCCCGCCACCACGCGGCCGGGCTCGCGTACGTCTCGGTGCTGGCGAACCCCACGTTCGGCGGCGTGACCGCGAGCTTCGCCTCGCTGGGGGACATCCTCATCGCGGAGCCCGGCGCGCAGATCGGGTTCGTCGGCCCGCGCGTGATCGAGGCCACGGTCGGCGAGGTGCTGCCGCCGGACTCGCACCGCGCGGAGCGGCTGTTCGCCGGCGGCATGGTGGACGTGGTGCTCGATCGCCGGCGCCTGCGCGAGGTCGTGCAGTACCTGGTGCGCCACCTCCGCCGGGGCGCGCGGCCGCGCCTGGCCGCGGAGCGGCTCCCGCGCGCACCGCAGACCGCCGCGCCGGCGGCGTGGGACGTGGTGCAGGCCGCGCGTCACCCGCAGCGGCCCACGGCGCTCGCCTACATCCGGCGCATGGTGGCGTCGTTCGTCGAGCTGCACGGCGACCGACAGTCGGGCGACGATCCCTCCATCGTCGGCGGGATCGGCGAGATCGACGGCCAGCCCGTGGTGGTCATCGGTCAGGAGCGCGGTTCGTGGCCCGAGCGGCCCGGCGGCCCGCACCAGGGCATGCCGCTGCCCGAGGGCTACCGCGAGTCGCTGCGGCTGATGCGGCTCGCCGGCACGTTCGGCCTGCCGGTGCTGACGCTCATCGACACGCCCGGCGCCTATCCCGGCTACGAGGCCGAGCAGCGCGGCATCGCGCCGGCGCTGGCGGCCAACCTCCAGGCGATGGCCTTGCTCCCGACGCCGGTGGTGGCGGTGGTCATCGGCGAGGGTGGGAGCGGCGGGGCGCTGGCGCTCGGGCTCGCCGACCGGGTCTACATGCTGGAGCACGCGTTCTACTCGGTCATCTCGCCCGAGGCGGCCGCGGTGATCCTCTACCGCGACGCCACGCGTGCGCCCGAGGTGGCCGCGGCCCTCAAGCTCACCGCCGCCGACCTGCTGCGGCTCGGGGTCATCGACGGCATCATTCCGGAGCCGGCCGGCGGCGCGCACGCCGACCACGACGCGGCCGCGGCCGCCGTGCGCCGCTACGTCGTCTCCGCGCTCGCGGAGCTGGCGCGGGTGCCGCCGGGCCGGCTCGTGGAGCGGCGTTACCGGAAGTACCGGACGATGGGCCAGTACGGCAGCGCGTGGCGAGAGCTGGCGCGCAGCGTGCAGGAGCTGCTGGCGTCGGTCGAGCAGCGGCTGCAGCGGCGCGCGGCCGAACCCGGGCCGGCGGGTGCCGGGGGCGGGCAGGCCGGTTGACTCAGGCGCCGAGCCGCCGGACCGCCCAGCAGAATCCGGTCAGCGCGTCGGCCCCCGAGGTCTCGCCCACCCGCACCAGCGCCGCGACCGCGGCGTCGAGCGCCGCGTCGGTCCGGTCCAGCGCCGCGATCAGTGCGTGCCACGGTTCCGCTGCCCATCCCTCGGCCGCCGTTCGCAGGTAGGCCGCACTGATGCGCGTGGTGAGCGGACTCGCCGCGGCGGCAATGCGTCGCCGCACGGGGGGGCCGCCCGCCGGCTCGGCGAGCACGGGCCACGCCGTCATCGCGTGCAGGATGCCGACGAGCACGTCGTCGCCCGACGGCGTCAGTCCCGGCCCCCGGCCGGCAACCGCGGCCACGGCCGTCACGAGAGCCCCGGCCGCGTCGCGACGCCGCAGTCCTTCCGCCAGGGCCGCGAGCCCGGCGCCGAGGGTGTCGAGCAGTCGGTGGTGCCGGGCGGATGCGGCCGCCGGCGGGTGTCCGAGCAGCGCAGCGGCACTCTCGGGCGGCGCGGTGCGGGCGAGCGCGCGCTCGACCTCGGGCAGGCGCCTCGCGGCGCCGGCAGAGGGCCTGGGCAGGGTGGGGTCCCACCGATCCGCGCCGTCCAGCGCGATCTCGTACGCGCCGACGCGCAGCCGGCCCTCCGCCAGCGCGGCCTCGTCGCCCGGGGACAGCTGCGTGCCGTCGAAGCCGTCCACCAGGATCGCCAGCGGCCCGCGGCCGAGGCTGGCCGCGGCGAGCGCCACGACCCTGCCGCGCAGCTCGAGGTAGGCGCTGCGCGGGAACGCGGCGAGCACGCGCCCGCGGCCCGCGGCCTCGGCGAGGCGATCCAGCGGCGCGGGGAGGCAGCGCGCGCGGAGGACGACGCTCGTTACGCCTTCCTGACGGCCCGATGGAGGGCCAGGATCAGGACCGCGCCGAGGATGGACCCGATGAACCCGGCACCCTGCCCCGGCAGGTACCAGCCGAGCGCCTGGCCGACGTAGGTGGCGACGATCGCCCCGCCGCCGCCGATCACGATCGTCCAGATGAGTCCCAGCATCTCCACACCTCCAGGGGGTGTCGTGCGCTCACGTCCTCGACCCGGAAGGCGCGCGGCCCCGCGCGCGCCGCGCCAGCCGGCGGCCGGCGACGACCAGGAGCCACGCCGCGACCACGAGGGCCGCGAGCGGGACCGCCACCGCGAGCAGCGACAGCGCGACCGCGCCGGCGAGCTCCGCGGTGGCGACGACCGGGTTGGCCAGTCCTCCGGTGAGGCCGGTCGAGCCCAGCCGAAGCAGGACCGTCGCGGTCTGCACGAGTCCGGCCGCGCCCCCGCCCGCGACCACGGCCACGGTCCAGCGCAGCAGCGGCGGCAGGTCGGCTGTCACCGCTGCGGTCGCGACGATGCCCGCGGTGACGGCGACCGGCGTCGCGAGCGCGTCGAGCGCGTTGTCAAGCCAGGGGATGTAGTAGGCCGCGACCTCCAGCGCGGCCGCGACCGCCAGCGCGACGAGGGCGGTCTCGCCGCCGACCCACTCCATACCCGGCGTGAGGCGGACGTAGCCGGCGCGCGAGGCCAGGCTGACGGCGAGCAAGGGGACGAATGCCCGCAGGCCCGACGCGGCGCTGAGCGCGATGCCGACGGCGATGGCCAGCGGCGCGTCGGGCACGCGTCAGGGCGCCGGCTCTGGCGGCAGGCCCGCGGCGGCGCGCAGCGCGCGCAAGATGCCCTGGTAGCCGGTGCACCGGCAGAGGTGGCCGCCGAGCATCTCGCGGATCTCCTCCTCGGTGGCGCGCGGGCGGTCGCGCAGCAGCGCGTGGGCGCTCATCAGGATGCCCGGGGTGCAGAAGCCGCACTGCAGGCCGTGGTGGTCCATGAATGCCTGCTGGAGCGGCGAGAGCGCCTCGGGTGTGCCCAGCGCCTCGACCGTCGTGACGTCGTGGCCGGTGGCCTGCACCGCGAACAGCAGGCACGACCGTACGGGCTGACCATCCAGGAGGACCGTACACGCGCCGCACACGCCGTGCTCGCAGCCCAAGTGCGTGCCGGTCAGGCCCAGGTTCTCGCGCAGGAAGTCCGCGAGCGTTCGGCGCACCTCGACCGTGCGGCTCACCTCGGCGCCGTTGACCACCAGGCGCACCTCGGCTTCGCCGACCGGCTCCAGGCGCCGGGCGCGGCCCCGTGGGGCGGCCGTGGCCCGGGTCGCGCCCGGGCGGCGCGCGTTCTTCGGTGCGCGCTTCATGCCCCCACCTCCAGGCGGCCGGCGGCCTCGATCAGGGCACGGGCCGCCAGCACACCGGCCACGTGCCGGCGGTAGTCGGCCGTGGCATGGATGTCGCCCTCGGGCTCGACGCTCCGCGCGACGACGCGGCGAATCTCGGCGGCCAGGGCCTCGGTGACCCGTTCGCCCGAGAGCATGCGCTCGGCCTCGGGCACGCGTACCGGGCCGGCGCCCACGCCGGTGAACGCCAGGCGGGCCTCGGCGCACCGGCCCTCGCCATCGCCGACGAGCAGCACGGCCGCGCCGACCAGGGCGAAGTCCCCGTGGCGCCGGGCGACCTCGGTGAAGGCCCACCCGGACCGCGTGGGCGGCGGCGGGAGGCGGATCTCGGTGAGCATCTCGTCCGGCTCGAGCGCCGTGGTCAGGTACCCGGTGAAGAAGCCGGCGGCGTCGACCACCCGCTCGCGCCGCGCGTTCGCCAGCACGAAACGCGCGCCCAGCACGGCCGCGACCGCGGGGAGCTCGGCCGCCGGGTCGGCATGGGCCAGGCTGCCACCGATCGTCCCCCGGGTCCGGATCTGCGGGTGACCCACCCACCGCAGCGCCGCGACCATCAGTGGATAGCGGGCCGCGATGAGCGGGTCGTCCTCGGCCGCGCGCTGGCGGGTCATCGCGCCGATCGCGAGCCCGGCACGCGCCGGCCGCACGTAGGCCAGGTCGCCGATGCGGTTGAGGTCGATGATGACCGCGGGGCGCGCCAGGCGCATCGCCAGCAACGGGACCAGGCTCTGCCCGCCGGCGAGCAGCTTCGCGTCCGGCCCGTACCGCCGGAGCGCATCGAGCGCCTCCGCGCGGGTCCGCGGCGCGAGGTAGCGGAACGGCGCGGGCTTCACGCCGCACCTCCGGCGGTCGCGCCGACGGGCGCGCGCCGCGCGAGCGCCTGCAGCCGCTGGTGCGATAGCGGCATCTGCGTGATGCGGGTTCCGAGCGCGTCGTCGATCGCCGAGGCGATCGCGGCCGGCACGGGGATGACCCCGGCCTCGCCCGCGCCCTTGATGCCCAACGGATTCAGCGGGGAAGGCGTCTCGATGTGCGCGATCTTCACCGATGGGACCTCCGAGACGGTGGGCAGCAGATAGTCCATGAAGGTCTGGGTCAGGACCTGCCCGTCGGGGTCGTAGACGACCTGCTCGTAGAAGGCGTTGCCGACGCCCTGGGCGACGCCGCCCTCGATCTGCCCGGTCAGGATGAGCGGGTTGATGATCGGCCCGCAGTCGTGCACGACCACGTAGCGCAGGATGCGCAGCGCGCCGGTGTCGCGATCCACCTCGACCACCACGGCGTGACACCCTGCGGCGAACGTCCCCCGTGGCGGCGCGAAGTAGCGGGAGGCCTCCAGCCCCGGCCCCTCCCACTCCGCGGGGATGGTGCCGCGCAGCGGGTTCGCGGCCACGGCGATCTCGCCGAGCGCCACCGACCGCGCCGGCGCACCGCGGACGAAGGCGCGGCCGCCGGCGAGCTCGATGTCCTCCGGCCGCGCCTCCAGCAGCCGGGCTGCGACGAGCAGCGCCTTGTCGCGCACCGCGCCGGCCGCGAGCGCCACCGCGTTGCCGGCCACGACCGCCGCCCGGCTCGCGAACGTGCCGGTGCCCCAACCGAACGCCCCCGAGTCACCGGTGGTCACGGTGACGTCGGCGACATCCACGCCCAGCGCGTCGGCGACGATCTGCGCGAACGCCGTGAAGTGGCCCTGGCCCTGGGTGCCGACGCTGGTGGCGGCGTAGACCTTGCCGTTGGGCTCGACGGTCACGCGGCACCCTTCGTAGGGACCGATGCCGGTGCCCTCGACGTACAGCGCCAGCCCCAGGCCGAGCGCGCGCCCCTGACGACGCGCCGCGGCCTGCGCCGCCGGCCAGCCGGCGTAGTCGATCAGCGCGAGCGCCCGCTCGAAGAGCGCCGGGTAGTTCCCGCTGTCATAGACGAGCGGGGCGTTGTCCTGGAAGATCAGCCCGGTGTCGTAGGGGAACTGGTCGGGGGCGATCAGGTTCCGGCGCCGCACCTCGGCGCGGTCGAGCCCGAGCTCGCGGGCGACCAGGTCCATCAGCCGCTCCATGACGAAGCAGCCGTGCGGCCGGCCCGCGCCGCGATAGGGGCTCACGATCACCTTGTTGGTGAAGACGGCCTTGAAGGTGCACTCGTAGTTGGGGATGCGGTACGGCCCCGGAAGCTGCGTGCTCGCGACGATGGGAACGATGATCCCGTACGGGATGTAGGCCCCCGAGTCGTAGAGAAACCGGGTGCGGACCGCCAGGATGCGACCGTCGGCGTCCACGGCGATCTCCGCGTCGTGGATCTGCTCGCGCTCCTGGTTCATCGAGACGAAGTTCTCGCGACGGTCCTCGATCCACTTGACCGGCCGTCCCAGGCGCATCGCCGCGTGCGGCACCAGGAGCTCTTCGGGGTAGCACATCATGATCTTGGGGCCGAAGCCTCCGCCCACGTCGGGCGCGATCACGCGGACGTGGTTCTGCGGCAGCCCCAGCAGCGCCGCCAGGTAGTTGCGGATCCGGATGGGCGCCTGCGTCGAGTCGTAGACGACGAGCTCGCGCGTCTGCGCGTCCCAGATCGCGACCACCCCGCGGGTCTCCAGCGGCGCCGCCGCGCCGCGATCCATGCGCAGGCGCTCGCGAAAGACGTGCGGCGCGGCGGCGAACGCCGCGTCCGGATCGCCGACGCGCTGCGTGTACTCGGCGCAGACGTTGGTCCCCATGTCGTCGTGGACCAGCGGCGCGCCCGGGCGCACCGCGGCCTCCAGGTCCACCACCGCGGGCAGCGGCTCGTAGACGACCTCGATCAGGTCCAGGGCATCCTCCGCCTGGTAGCGGCTCTCGGCGACCACGAACGCCACGGGCTCGCCCACGTGCCGCACCTGGCCGGGGGCCAGGGCGTACTGGGTCTTGTGGTGGACGAGCGCGGGGTGCGGGATGAGCCGCGGCAGGGGCTCGCGGAGCGCCGGCGGCAGGTCGGCGTGCGTGAGCACCAGCGCGACACCGGGCATGGCCGCCGCGCGCGAGACGTCCAGCCGGCGGATGCGGGCGCGGGCGTGCGGGCTGCGTAGCACCGCCGCGTGGAGGAGCAGCGGCGGCCGGACGTCGTCCACGTAGGTCCCCCGCCCGGTCAGCAGGCGCGGGTCCTCCCGACGCCGCACGGGTTCGCCGAAATACCGCGTGCCCATGGGCGCTTCCCCTTCGCGGTGGTCGCGCGACGGTCCTCCCCGGAGGGCGCGCCGCGAGCGCCGACGAAGAGACGGGGGAGACCCCTCTGGAGGAGCCTCCATGGCGCGGGCGGTGCAGTTCCTGTTCGGACAGGGCCGGGAGCGCGAGGTCCGCACCCTCGTCCTCCAGCACCTGGACAAGGTCGGCGAGTGCGTGGCGCGCACGCGCGAGGTCCTCGACGACTATCTGGCGGGCCGGCTGGACGCGGCGAAGGCCGGCGCCATCAACGTGGACCACCTGGAGACCGACGCCGACGCCCTGCGCCGATCGGTCAACGACCTGCTCTACCGGGGCGCGTTCTTGCCGATCTTCCGCTCCGACATCCACGGATTCGTGGAACGCATGGACATGGTCGCCGACGCCGCGGAGACCACGTGTGACTTCCTGCTGGGGCAGCGCCCCGAGCTGGGCGCGGAGCTCGCCGAGCCGCTGCGGCAGATCGCGGAGCGCACGCAGACCGCGTTCGCCGCGCTGCACGAGGCGGTGACGACGTTCTTCAGTTCCGGTGACGAGCGGGTGCTCCGCGACCGACTCCGCATCGTGGGCGTCACCGAATCCGAGATCGACGACATCGAGTGGAAGCTCACCCGCCAGATCTTCACCTCGGGCGCGACGCTGGCGGACAAGATCCACCTCAAGCAGTTTCTGGAGACGCTGACAGAGATCTCCGACCAGATCGAGGACACGGGGGACCGCCTGGAGATCCTGCACATCGGCACCAGCCTGTAGCGCACCGCCGATGCTCGCCCTGCTGCCGGGGCTCTACCTGGGCTGGGGGGTCGGCGCCAACGACGCGGCGAACACCTTCGGCCCGCAGATCGGCGCCAACATCATCTCCTACCGCCGCGCGACCGTCCTGGCCGCGGCCTTCGCCTTCCTCGGCGCCGCGGTGGAGGGCCAGAAGGTGTTCGGCGTGCTCGGCCGGCTGACACCGCTGAGCCTGGAGATGAGCGTGGTCGCCGCCCTGTCGGCGGCCGTGGTCGTCAACGTGCTCACGCTCTACGGCATCCCGATCTCCACCTCGCACGCGATCTTCGGCGCGCTGGTCGCCGTGGGGCTGATCCAGCGCACCGGGTTCCACGCGCCGTCGCTCGTGCGGTTGGCGCTCTCGATGGTGACCGCGCCGGTGGGGGCCGGCGTGGTCGCCTACGCGCTGTACCGCGCGCTCGCGGCGCTCTCGGCGCGGCGCCTGGGCACCACCCTCGCGTTCCAGCAGACCGTCCGGGTGGCCGGGGTCCTGGTCGGCTGCTACGCGGCGTACGCGCTCGGCTCGAACAACGTGGGCAACGCCATGGCGCCGTTCGTGGCGGTCGGGCTGATCAGCCCGGCCGCGGGCGCGGTGCTCGGCGGGCTGGCGATCGCCGCCGGCGTGCTCACCTTCAGCCGGCGCGTCATCATGCTGGTCGGCCGGCAGATCACGGCGCTGGACCCGATCTCGGCGCTCGTCGCGGCGGCCGCGACCGCGCTCACCACCCACCTGTTCACCCAGATCGGGGTGCCGGTGTCGACCTCGCAGGCGATCGTGGACGCGGTGGCCGGGGTGGGGCTGACCAAGGGCATGGTGGCCGTGAACCGGCGGCTCGTCTGGCTCATTCCCGTTACCTGGGTGGCGAGCGTCGCCGCGTCCTCGGCGATCGCCTGGGTCCTCTTCGAGGCGTACGCCCTCGTCCGCTAGCCGGGGTCGCGAGGACCGGCGGCCGGGCTCGTAGAACCTGCCGGGGATTCCCCGAGCCGGGCGCGGCAGAGGAGGGTTCCCCATGGCGATCACCGCCGGGACGCACACCTACCGCAACTTCATCGCTGGCCGCTGGCAGGAGTCCGCCGCGACGCGGTTCGTCACCAACCGCAACCCGGCGACCGGCGAGGCGCTCGGCGGGGTGCCGCAGTCGAGCCGCGAGGAGGCGCGGGCGGCGATCGAGGCCGCCGCCGCGGCCTTCCCCGCCTGGCGCGACGTGCCCGGACCGGTGCGCGGCCGGATGCTGTTCCGGGTCCTCGAGATCTTCGAGCGCGAGATGCCGCGGCTGGCCGAGATCCTGACGCGCGAGGAGGGCAAGACCCTGGCCGAGGCCACGGGCGAGCTCCAGCGCAGCCGCAACATCCTCGAGTACGTCGCGGGCGAGGGCCGCCGGCTGCGCGGCGAGACGCTCCCGAGCGAACGGCCGGAGACGTTCACCTACACGAAGCGCGAGCCGCTCGGCGTGGTGGCGCTCATCACCCCCTGGAACTTCCCCGTCGCGATCCCGATCTGGAAGATGGCGCCCGCGCTGATCTGCGGCAACACGGTCGTGCTCAAGCCGGCCACCCTGACCCCGTGGACGGCGTCGGTCCTGATGGAGATCGTCCAGGAAGCCGGCCTGCCGCCGGGCGTGGTGAACATGGTGATCGGCCCGGGCGGCACCGTGGGCGAGGAGCTGCTCACGCACCCCGCGGTGCGCGCGGTGTCGTTCACCGGCTCGAACGAGATCGGGACGCGGCTGTACCGCCAGGCCGCGGCGCAGGGGATGCGCGTGCAGGCGGAGATGGGCGGCAAGAACCCGGTGGTGGTGCTCGACGACGCGGACCTGGAGCTGGCGGTGACGGGGACGATCCAGGGCGCCTACGGGAGCACCGGCCAGCGGTGCACGGCCACCAGCCGCGTCATCGTCACCCCGGGCATCGCCGACCAGTTCGTGGAGGCGGTCGCCGCGCGCGCCGCGCGTCTGGTCGTGGGCGACGGGCTGCAGCCGTCCACCGAGGTGGGGCCGTCGGTGGACGAAGCCCAGATGCGCACGGTGCTCGAGTACATCGACATCGGCGTCCGCGAGGGCGCCCGGCTGGTCACCGGCGGCCGCCGCCTGACCGAGGGGGCGCTCGCCGCCGGCTACTTCGTCGCGCCGACCGTCTTCGACCACGTCACCCCGTCGATGCGCATCTTTCAGGAGGAGATCTTCGGGCCGGTGCTCGCGGTCTGCCGCGTGCCCGACTTCGACGCGGCCGTCGAGGCGGCCAACGCGGTGCCCTACGGCCTGGCCTCGTCCATCTACACGCGCGACGTCGGTGCGGCGATGCGGTTCGTGGACCGCAGCGAGGTCGGCATCGTCCACGTCAACAACCCGACGGTCGGCGGCGAGGCCCACCTGCCCTTCGGCGGGACCAAGGCCACGGGCATCGGCCCGCGCGAGCAGGGCAGCGTCGCGATCGATTTCTACAGCGAGCTCAAGGTCGTCTACCTGGACTACACGGGCGTGCCGCGGACCGGGAACCTGTACTGATGCCGCAACGCCCCCGGACGGGCGGGGCGCCCGGCTACGGCCGCGGGCCGGGCGAGGGCGCCGGCGGGCGTACCGGCGGCAGGTCCCCCGGACGGAACACGCCGATCTGGAACGCGCGGCCGTGGATGGTCGGGGTGGACGGCTGGTTTACGATGCCGAACTGCAGCCCGAGCTCGTGGTAGCGGAGCAGGGTGATGCGGTCGGCCGGGTAGTCGTAGGCGCGAAAGCCCGGGCCGTAGACGGCCTCGATGCGCGAGCGCGGCGTGAGCAGGACGATGCCGCGCTCGGTGCGGTAGCGGTCCGAGGTACCGAAGACACTGATCACCCGGACGCGGCCGGTACGGGCGACCTGCGACACCCACAGGCCGTGCTCCCGCCACTCGTAGAGCACGACGCCGTCGGCGGGGAACTCGTCGCGCGTCGGCGGCCGGCCCACGGCCGCGATGATCTGCTCGACGGTCATGGTCAGCCGCACCGGGCCGATGCGCTGGCCCGGCACGATCAGCCCGTCGCCCAGCCCCTGGCTGCCCGGCCGCGGCTCGCCCCCGCCCCCCGGACCCTCGGGCTGGGCGAGCGCGGTCGCGCCGACCAGCCCGACCGCCAGCCACACCGCCGCGACGATCCCGACGCCCCTGTGCATCGCGCACCCCGCGCTCGCCCCGGCGCAGGACGCCCGCGCCCGCGCATCAAAGGGTTTCGCAACACCCGCCGCCGGTGCCGGCCGCGCGGGTCCCTCGGAGGGTATTATGCCCCACATCGTGGTGGTCACAACCGGCGGTACCATCTCGACGCGCGACATCGACGGCCGGGGCGCGCGGCCGGCCTTGCGCGGCGCCGACCTGCTGCGCGAGATCCCGGGGCTGGACGCCGTGGCCTCGGTCGAGGTGGACGAGTTCGCGTTCGTGCCCGGCGCGCACATGACGCTGGCGATGATCCGCGCGCTCGCCGACCGGGTCACGGCGCTGGCGGCGCGGCCGGGTGTGGACGGGATCGTCGTGACGCACGGGACCGACACGCTGGAGGAGACGGCGTATTACCTGCACCTCACGGTCGGCGGGGAGACCCCGGTCGTGTTCACCGGCGCGATGCGCAACGCGTCGCAGATCGGCTTCGACGGCTACCGCAACCTCTACGACGCCATCCGCACCGCGGCCGCTCCCGGTGCGCGCGGCCGGGGCGTGCTGGTCGTCCTCAACGAGGAGGTGCACTCGGCCCGCTGGGTCACCAAGACCAACGGGCAGAAGGAGGACACGTACCGCTCGCCGGTGGCGGGGCCGGTCGGTCTCGCCTACGGGGACCGGATCGCGTTCGTGGCCGCGCCGGTGCCGCGGCGCGTGCTGTCCAATCGTCTGGAGCCCCGGGTGGACCTGATCCGGCTCGCGGTGGACGTCGACGACCGGTTCATCCGCTGCAGCCTGACCTCGGGCGCGCGCGGCATCGTGCTCGAGGTCTTCGGCGGCGGACGGGTGCCGCCGGCGCTGCTGCCCGCGATCGACCAGGCGATCGCCGGCGGGGTGGCGGTGGTCGCCGCGACCCGCTGCCACGCCGGCGAGATGTGGGACGCCTACGGCTACGAGGGCGCCTTCCGCGACCTGCAGCGCCGCGGGGTCGCGTTCGTCCACGACCTGCCCGGTCACAAGGCGCGGCTGCGGCTGGCGGTGGGGCTGGGCAACGGGCTGCAGGGCGAGGCGCTGCGGGACTACCTGGCCGCCGACCCGCTCTGATATACTGAAATGTGACGCGGCGGATGCTGCAAGCCTCGGGCTTTCGGCTCCGCCGCGCGGCTTGTGGAGGTCTCCATGAAGATCGAAGGCGAGCACCTGATGCCCGGATCCCGCGAGCAGGTCTGGCGCGCGCTCAACGACCCGGCCGTGCTTACCCGCGCCACGCCGGGGCTGAAGACCCTCGTCCCGACCGGCCCCGATGCCTACGACGCCGAGATTGAGCTCGCGGTCGGTCCGGTCAAGGGCGCGTACACCGGCAAGGTCCGCATCGCCGACAAGCGGCCGCCCGAGGCCATGACCCTGATCGTCGAGGGCGGCGGTCGGCCGGGCACGATCCGGGCCACCGGCGCGCTGACGCTCGAGGCGCAGGGCGACCAGACCCT
>Ga0308411_10001436_pt1 | contig 16256 bp, 17 predicted proteins | sample HotsprottomLayer_2_FD_203530 | JGI IMG/M metagenome (GOLD analysis project Ga0308411, IMG submission 203530) | Hot spring phototrophic mat microbial communities from Octopus Spring, Yellowstone National Park, Wyoming, United States -... | ecosystem: Environmental > Aquatic > Thermal springs >...
CGCCGCGTTCTACGCGTTCTACCGCGCGCGGCTGTCGCGCCTGGACGGTGCGGTGCCCAACCCGGCCCACCGCGCGCTGGCCGCGCTCGAGCGCGCGGGCCGGCTGCGCGCGGTGATCACCCAAAACGTGGACGGTCTCCACCAGGCCGCCGGTTCGACGCGCGTGATCGAGATCCACGGCACCCTGCGCGAGGCTGCGTGCCTCGCCTGCGGAGGCATCGCGCCGATCGCCGCGCTCCTGGCACCGCTGGAGGCCGGCAGGCTGCCCCGCTGCGAACGGTGCGGCGGCCTGCTCAAGCCGAACGTGGTCCTCTTCGACGATCCGATGCCCGCGGACGCCTGGCGGCGCGCGGTGCGCGAGGCCCGCGCGGCCGACGTGATGCTGGTCGTGGGGTCTTCGCTCCAGGTGACGCCGGCGGCGTACCTCCCGCGCGAAACCCTCGACCGCGGCGGCGCGCTCGTGATCGTCAACCGGGAGCCGACGGCCTACGACCTCGACGCGGCCGCCGTGATCCACGGCGAGGCGGACCGGATCCTGCCGGAGATCGCGCGCGGCCTCGGCGGGGAGGAGGCGCCGTCGGCCGCGACGAACTGATCGGGTGCTCGCGAGGGAGTGATGGCAGCCGAGCCGGCCCGGGATCCCCGGGCCGATCTGTGTTCAGGCGCGCGGGGGCGGGACGGCGCATGGCAGAGGCGGAGATCGGGGTCTTCGGCGGTTCGGGGTTCTACTCGCTGCTCGAAGGCGCGGAGGAGGTCCGCGTGCAGACGCCCTACGGCGAGCCCAGCGACGCCGTCACGGTGGGCGAGATCGCGGGCCGGCGTGTGGCGTTCCTTCCGCGCCATGGCCGCGCGCACCAGCTGCCGCCCCACATGATCAACTACCGCGCCAACGTCGCCGCGATGCGCCAGCTCGGCGTCACCCGCCTGCTCGGTCCGGCCGCCGCCGGCAGCCTCCAGCCGCACGTGCACCCGGGGGACTTCGTCATCTGCGACCAGCTCGTCGACCGGACGCGCGGCCGACGCGATACGTTCTACGACGGGCCCGAGACGATCCACGTGAGCTGCGCCGATCCGTACTGCCCGGAGCTTCGCGCGCTGGCCTGGACGGTGGCCCGGCACCTGGGCCTGCGCGCGCACCCGACGGGCACCGTGGTGGTGATTCAGGGACCGCGCTTCTCGACGCGCGCGGAGAGCCGGTGGTTCTCCGCGGCGGGGTGGGAGGTCGTCAACATGACCCAGTACCCCGAGGCCGTCCTGGCCCGCGAGGCCGAGCTCTGCTACGTGAACATCTCGTTGATCACCGACTACGACGTCGGCGTGGCCGGCGATCCGCGCGCCACGCCCGTGAGCGCCGAGGAAGTGCTGCGTACCTTCCAGGCCAACCTGGGACGGCTGCGCGAGCTCATCACCGGCATCATCGCGCAGGTACCGCGCGAGAACCGGTGCTCCTGCCGGTCGGCGCTGGCCGGGGCGCGGAGCTAGGTGGGGATGGAGGGGAGCCGCATGCAGATGCCGCGCGCCACCGACGCGATGGCCCGGGCCCTGGGGCTCGGGGTGTTCCTGCTCGGCGTGGCGATTCTACTCTTCGTGTTCGTGACGGCGTTCCGGGACCTGGCGGCGGCAGGCGTGCTCGGGCAGCTCGCCGCACCCGGACGCGAGGCCCGCGCGGACTGGTGGGGGCTGGCGGTCAAGGGCGTCTTCCTGCTGATCATGTTGGTCGCGGGCGCGGTGGTCGCCAACCGTGGCATCGGGCTCTACGGCGCGGCGCGGGGCACCGATGAAGGCTAGCCGAGAGGTCGCGCTAGAGGTCACCGGGCGGCGGGTCATCGACCTGCGCAGCGACACGATCACGCAACCCACCGAAGCGATGCGCGAGGCGATGGCGCGCGCCGAGGTCGGGGACGATGTCTTCGGCGAGGACCCGACCGTGCGCCGGCTCGAAGCCGCCGCCGCCGAGCGCACCGGGAAGGCGGCCGCGCTCTTCGTGGCGAGCGGAACCATGGCCAACCTGGCGGCGGTCATGGCGCACACCTCGCGCGGCGACGAGGTGATCCTCGACGACCAGGCCCACACCTACCTGATGGAAGGCGGCGGGGCGGCGGCGCTCGCCGGGGTGATGCCGCGGCCGCTGCCGACCGAACGCGGCATCATCGGCGGCGCGCAGCTCGAGGCCGCGTTGCGGCCGCCGGACGTGCACCACGCGCCGGCGCGCCTCGTCTGCGTCGAGAACACCCACAACCGGCACGGGGGCACGGTGGCCACGGTCGAGGCGATGGAGGAGCTGGCCGAGGCCGCGCACCGTCACGGGCTGCGCGTGCACCTGGACGGCGCGCGCCTGTTCAACGCGGCGGTGGCGCTCGGCGTGCCCGCGGCGCGGCTAGCCGCGCCGGCCGACTCGGTCGCGTTCTGCCTCTCGAAGGGGCTGTCGGCACCGGTCGGGTCGCTGCTGTGCGGCGATGCGGCGTTCGTCGCGCGCGCGCGGCACGTGCGCAAGATGCTGGGCGGCGGAATGCGGCAGGCGGGCGTCGTCGCGGCTGCCGGGCTGGTCGCGCTCGAAACCATGGTCGAGCGGCTGGCCGACGACCATCGGGTGGCGCGTGGGCTCGCCGAGGCGCTCGCCGCAATGCCGGCGGTGCGCGTCGACCTCGGCCGCGTGCAGACCAATATCGTGCGCGCGGAGGTGCCAGGCCACGACGCGCGCGAGGTGGCCGAACGCCTGCGCGGCCGCGGTGTGCGGGTGAGCCTCGTCGGTCCGCACGCGCTCCGCCTGGTCACGAACCGGCACGTGACGCTCGACGACGTCCCCGCGGTCGTCGAGGCGTTCCGCGCGGTCCTCTAGATTTTTTTGCGCGGTGGCGCGCGAACGGCAGGAAAAGTCCGTCGCGACGCGAATGCGATGCGTGAAAGCACGAGCGGGCCGATGCCCGCCGCGAACGTCGAGGCTGGAGAGGAGGCGAGCGCAGTGGCCAAGAAGGCGAAGAAGGCGAAGAAGAAGGGCAAGTAGCGACCGGACGCCGGTCGTGCACGTCGGGAGCACTGCAGGGCGCAGTGCTCTCGTGATTTTCTAGAAGCGGCGGTAGACGCCCACGCCGAACGTCGGTCGGTTCAGGACGCTCTGGGCCCGCAGCGTGATGCCGTAGTGCTCGTCGAGACGGTACCGCAGGTAGGCGTTGATCGTGAGCTGGCTGATGTTGGTGACGTCGAGCGAGTACGCGATCGACGGCGACGCCTGGTAGTCGGCACCCACGCCCAGGTGGGAGTCCACCACGCCGTAGCGCAGCCGGAGCCGCGGGTCGAGCCGGGAGCCGACCTGGAGACCGAACCGGCTGACGCCGCCGACCTCGCGATACGTGAACAGGTAGTTGGTCACCGCCTCGGGCAGCAGGGTCAGGATGACATCGTGGCCGAGCCGGCGGCCGTCGTACCAGAGCCCGTACTCCAGCCCGACGGTCGCCCGAAACTCGGGAAGTTCCAGGCGCTCGGGGACGACCCGCCGGATGCGCTCGACGGTCTCGTCCGCGCGCCGGATCAGGGCGCGGCCCTCGCCGACGGCCTCGCGCGCTTCGGTCACCGCCTCGCGCGCCTCCGCGAGCGAGGCGCGGACGGCGCGCACCTCGTGCTCGTTCACCACACCCTGCAGGTCGCGGACCATGCGATCGATCCCGTCGGCTGCGCGCTGGATCGAGGCGATCGTCTGCCGGATCTGGCGGGCGGTCTGGCCGTCGGCGGCGACGCCGGCGGTGAACGCGCGCACCTCGGCCGCGGCCCCGGCCAGCTCGGCCGCCATCCGGTGGAGCTGGCCGGCGACCGCCGGCACGTCACGCTCGACGGTCCGCTCGAGGGCGGCCGCGATCCGCTCGGCGCTCTCGGCGGTGCGGCGGAGCGACGCCGTCGTCTCGCGGGCTGTGCGCACGGTCTCGCTCACGCCCCGGGCGAGCTCCGGGTCGCCCACGATCCGGTTGATGGCGATCAGCGCGTCCTCGGTGCGCTGGGCGACGCGCGTGACGCGGTCGGCCAGCTCGTCGATGCTGAACGGTGGCACCCCCGTCACGATGGTGTCCGGGTCGAGCGGCCGGGGGTCGCCCGGCTCCGGGTCGATCGCCACGTAGCGGTCGCCGAGGAGGCCGGTGGTCGCCAGGAGAAACCGCGAGCCGGTGGGGATCTCGACCCCCTCGCGGATGCGGGCGGTGATCCGGGCCTGGCGGTCGCGTGTGAGCTCCACGCGCACGACTCGGCCCACCTGCACGCCGGCCATCTGGACCGACGCGCCCACCGTGATCCCGCCGGCGTTGCGGACCAGGATGTGGAGCTCGTATCCGCGGTCGCGGAAGTCTGCCCCACCCCGCAGGAACAGCAGCGACCCGATCAGCGCGGCGACGAAGACGACGGCGACGAGTCCCGCACGCAGCTCTGCGCTCATGGCGGTTTCACCTCGGTGGCGCGAGTGTCCAGGAACTGCCTGATGAAGGGATGCCCGGACGCGACGATCTCCGCCGGGGTCCCCGACGCCAGCAGCCGGCCCGCCTCCATGACCGCGAGCCGGTCCGCCAGGCGGAAGGCGCTGTCCACGCTGTGGGTGACGACGATCGAGGTCACGCCGAGATCGCGCCGCAGCCGCAGGATCAGGTCGTCGACCGTGCGCGCGGTCAGCGGGTCGAGTCCGCTGGTCGGCTCGTCGTAGAGGATGAGCTCCGGGTCCAGCGCCAGCGCGCGCGCGATGCCCACGCGCTTGCGCATGCCGCCCGAGAGCGCCGCCGGGGGGAGCGCCTCGGTCCCGCTCATCTCCACCATGGCGAGCAGCTCCGCCACCCGGCGTGCCACCGCGTCCGGCGTCAGGCGCCGATGCCGGCGCAGCGGGAACGCGACATTGTCGCCGACCGACATCGAGTCGAACAGGGCCGCCGACTGGAAGACCACGCCCATGCGTATCCGCAGCGCGTCGATCTCGCCGTCGGGCAAGGCGTGCAACGGCCGGTCGAAGACCCAGATCTCGCCGCGGTCGGGGCGCAGGAGCGCCACCAGGTGTTTGAGGAGCACGCTCTTGCCGCAACCGCTGGGCCCCATGATCACCTGCACCTCGCCGCGGCGGACCTCCAAGGAGACGCCCGCGAGCGCGGTCTTCGTCCCGAAGCTCTTCCAGACGTCGCGCACCGCAACGACCACCGGCTCGGGCGCCGGGGCGTGGGCAAGGGGGGCGGGAAGGTCGGCGGGCATCTAGAAGAAAATCAGGTTCAAGAAGTAGTTCACCACGAGGATCAGCACCACGGCCGTGACGACCGCGCCGGTGGTCGCGCGGCCGACGCCGTCGGCGCCGCCAACGGCGGACAGCCCGCGGAAGCATCCCACGGCGGCAATGATGACCCCGAAGCACGTCGCCTTGACCAGGCCCGCCAGGACGTCGTAGGGCAGCAGGAACTGCTGCAGCGACAGCGTGTAGGTGCTGCTGCTCAGCCCGACGCTGGTGGCGACCAGGAATCCGCCCAGGCTGCCGACGACGTTGGCGAGCATGGTCAGTCCCGGCATCGCGAACGCCGCGGCCACCAGCCGGGGGACCACCAGGTAGCGCACCGGGTCCACGGCCAGGACCCGCAGCGCGTCGGTCTGCTCCGTTACGCTCATCGCGCCGAGTTCCGCGGCGATCCCGGCGCCCACCCGGCCCGCGGCCGTGATCGCGGTGAAGACCGGCGCGGCCTCGCGCGCCATGGACAGCCCGACCAGGCCCCCCACGAAGCCCGCCCCGCCGTAGGTCAGGAGCTGCCGCGCGGTCTGATAGGCCAGCACCATGCCGGCGAACAGCCCGGTGATCAGGACGATCGGGACCGAGTCCACGCCGACGGCGTTGATCTGCCGCACGGTCTCGCGAAACTCCCAGCGGCCGCGCAGCAGCCAGCCGGCGGCCGCGCGTAGCATCAGCGCGGCGCGCCCCGTCTCCGCGAGCGCGCGCAGGATCACGCCTCCGAGCGCCTCGACCGGACTCGTCAGTGCCCCCCGGCGCGCCATCTCGTCCCTTTCGTTCGGTGCCTCTCGCGACGTTTCCCCCGCCTCGCGCGCCCGCCGTTGACGCGGTCCCGACCCGGTGCTATACTCCGCAGCGTTGAGCGGCCGAAAGTAGAAGCCATCCGCTTCTCACCCGAGCGCCCCGCGGCGCGGGCGCGCATCGGGTCACGGTGGGGCCGGCGGAGGGATGGCTGCTGCCGTCCCTTCTCTACTTTCCGGGCCGAGACGGACCCGACTGCACGGAGGACTGGAGGCGAAGGCGCATCGAGCGCGAGGCGAGGATCAACGACCGGATCCGGGTACGCGAAGTCCGGCTCATCGGCCCCGGCGGAGAGCAGCTCGGCATCGTCGCGACGCGCGACGCGCTCGCCCGCGCGCAGGAACACGGGCTCGACCTCGTCGAGGTGGCGCCCACCGCGACCCCGCCCGTCTGCAAGATCATGGACTACGGGCGGTTCAAGTACGAACAGAGCAAGCGCGACCGCGACGCGCACCGGAAGTCGAAGACACAGGACCTGAAGGGCATGCGGCTCAGCCCCAAGATCGGCGAGCACGACTTCCAGGTCAAGGTCCGGCAGATCAAGGAGTTCTTGGCCGCGGGTGACAAGGTGCGCGTGGCGATGTGGTTCCGGGGGCGTGAGATGGCCCATCCGGAGGTCGGTCGCGCGCTGCTGCAGCGGGTCGTGCAGATGGTCGCGGATGTCGGCGCGGTCGAGTCGGCACCGAAGCTCGAGGGCCGCAACATGATCATGATCCTCGCCCCGAAGAAGGGCTAGGGGGGAGCGGCGGGCGTGGCGAAGGCGAAGCGACATCAGGGGGCGTCCAAGCGGATCGGCGTGACCGGCGCGGGCCGGCTGACCCGTGGACGCCAGCACGGCGGGCATCTGAAGGTGAAGAAGCGCCCGAAGCGCAGGCGGTCGCTGCGGGCGCGTGTCGCGGTGCACCCCGCCGACGAGGAGCGCCTGCGCCGGCTCCTGCCGGGTCGCTGATGCGGCCGCCGCGGGGCGGCCCGATGGACCGACGACGGAAGGTGGAAGGGCCATGGCACGCGTGAAGCGCGGCGTTGCCGCGCACCGACGGCACAAGAAGGTGCTCCGGCTGGCCCGCGGGTACCGCGGCGCGAAGAGCCGCTGGTACCGGCTGGCCAACCAGTACGTCACTCGGGCGCTCGCCCGGGCGTTCGTGGACCGGCGGTTGCGCAAGCGACAGTTCCGGCGCCTCTGGGTCGCCAGGATCAACGCCGCGGCGCGCGGCAGCGGGGTGACCTACAGCCGGCTGATCCACGGGCTGCGCCAGGCGGGTGTGCGCGTCAACCGGAAGGTGCTCGCCGACCTGGCGGTGCGCGACCGCGCGGCGTTCGACGCACTGGTGGCGCGCGCGAAGGAACGGTTGGGCTCGTAGGCTCCCTCGCGGGCGGCGGCCGCGCGGCCGCGCTGCGAGGGTCCGGCGGACAGCGATGGCCCACGACATGTCCGTCACGGCACGGCCGAGGGCGATCCGGCTCGCCCTCAGCCCCTCGCAGACCATCATCGTCGGCTTCGCGGCGGTCATCCTGGTCGGCGCGGTCCTGCTCGCGCTCCCCGTGGCGTCGGCCTCGGGGCGCGCGACGCCGTTTCTCACCGCGCTGTTCACCGCCACGTCGGCGACGTGCGTCACGGGGCTCGTCGTGGTCGACACGGCCGATCACTACTCCACCTTCGGCGAGCTCGTGATCCTGGCGCTGATCCAGGTCGGCGGGTTCGGGTACATGACGTCGTGGGCGCTGCTCGCGCTCCTGCTGGGGTGGAAGATCGGGCTGCGCGAGCGGATCGTGCTCAGCGAGGCGCAGGGCCTCGCGTACACCGGCGGCATCGTGCGATTCACGCGGCGCATCATCCTCGGGGCCGTGGCCTTCGAGGCCGCCGGCGCGGCCGTGTTGACCGCGCGGTTCGCCGCGGAGATGCCGCCCGGGCGCGCGCTCTACTACGGCGTGTTCCACAGCGTCTCGGCCTTCAACAACGCGGGCTTCGACCTGATGGGCGGGTTCCGGAGCCTGACGGGGTACGTGGCCGACCCCGTGGTGAACCTGACGGTCATCGGCCTGGTGATCCTCGGCGGGCTCGGCTTCACCGTGCTCTTCGACCTGCGAGAGCGGCGCGTGTCGCTGCACTCCAAGACGGTGCTGGTCACCACCGGCGCGCTGCTCGGCGGCGCCGCGCTGCTGATCGGCCTGCTCGAACACGACAACCCCGCGACGCTGGGCGCATTGCCCTGGCCGGCGCGGGTGCTCGCGACGCTCTTCCACGCCGTGACGCCGCGCACCGCCGGGTTCAACACGCTGGACATCGCATCGCTGACTGAACCCACCCTGGTGGTGCTGGCGGTGCTCATGTTCATCGGCGGATCGCCGGGCGGGACCGCCGGAGGCATCAAGACCACGACGTTCGTCGCGCCCCTCGCCGTGATCTGGAGCAGCATCCAGGGCACGCCCCAACCGGTGCTGTTCGGTCGGCGGCTGCCGGAGACGGTGGTGAACAAGGCGGTGACGCTCGCGCTCCTCGCGGTCGCGTTCGTCGTGACGATGGCCATCGCGCTCGCGATCAGCGAGGCGACGCCATTCCTGCCGGCGCTCTTCGAGACGGTGTCGGCGTTCGGGACGGTCGGGCTGAGCACGGGGTTGACGCCGCAGCTCTCGCCGCTCGGCCGGGTGATCGTGATCGTGACGATCTTCACCGGACGTGTGGGGCTGCTGACCCTGGCGTTCGCGCTGACGCGGCGCCTGCAGCAGCCGCTGCTCCGGTACCCGGAAGGGCGCATCTACGTCGGATAGGCCCTGCGGACGGACAGGGCCGAGGAGCCACGGCATGGGCGAGTACGCGATCATCGGGATGGGCCGGTTCGGGAGCAGCGTGGCGCGCACGTTGCACCAGCTCGGCCACCAGGTGCTGGCGATCGACAAGGAGGAGGAGCCGCTGCGTCGTGTCGCGGACGAGGTGACCCAGGCCGTGCAGCTCGACTCCACGGACGCCGAGGCCCTGCGGCGGGTGGGGATCACCAACTTCGCGGCGGTTGTCGTCGCGATCGGCTCGGCGATCCAGGAGAGCATTCTGACGACCCTCGTCCTCAAGGAACTCGGGTGCGCCAAGGTCGTGGCCAAAGCCGCCAGCGAGCAGCAGGCGAAGGTGCTCGAGAAGGTGGGCGCCGACGTCGTCGTGCGCCCCGAGCGGGACATGGGCATCCGCATCGCGCACACGCTCGCGTCCCCGGGGGTCCTCGACTACCTGGAGCTCTCGCCCACGTTCTCCATCGAGGAGCTCAGCGTCTCCGGCCGCATGGCCGGGCAGACGTTGAGACAGCTCGACCTCAAGGCGCGATACGGCGTCAGCATCCTGCTGATTCGCCGCGATAGCCAGCTGCTGATCTCGCCCGCCGCCGACACCGTGCTCCAAACCGGCGACGTGCTCGTCGTGGTCGGCGAGAACCGATCGCTCTCGCGGCTCGAGGCGTCCCTGTAGCCGCCGGTCGGTGATCACCTCGACGCGCCACCCGCTGGTGCAGACGTTGCGCCGGCTGGCGCGCCGGCCGGCGGTGGACCGCACGCGGCTGCTCCTCGAGGGGCCGCGCGTGGTGGACGAGGCGCTCCGGGCGGGGCTCGCGATCGAGGCGGCCCTGGTGGATGCCGATCCGGATTTGGCGCTCGCGGCGCTGGTCGATCGTCTGCGCGCAGCCGGCGCCCGGGTGTACCCGGCGGCGCTTCGCGTGGTGCAGGCCGCCGGCACGGTGGTGACCTCGCAGGGCGTGGTGGCGGTCGCGGTGCGGCCGCCCGCGCCCGACGCGACGCTGCTGGAGGCGCCCGATCTGGTCGTGCTGGTCGCGGATGGCATCGCCGATCCCGGCAACCTGGGCACCATGATTCGCACCGCGCTCGCGGCCGGCGCCACCGCGGTGGCCGCGTGCGGCGGCGCCGATCCGTTCCATCCCAAGGCCGTGCGCGCGGCCGCGGGGGCCGGTTTTCGCCTGCCCATCCTGCGCGACCGTGCGGACGCGCTGCGCGCGCGTCTGGGCGCGCACGGTGTCCGCATCATGGTCGCCGACCCACGCGCCGCGGTGGACTACGGTGCGGCCCCGCTCGATCCGCCGGTCGCGGTGGTGGTCGGCAACGAGGCGCGGGGACCGTCGCCCGCCTGGGCCGACGCCGGACTGGCGGTGCGTATTCCGCACTACGGGCCGGTCGAGTCGCTCAACGCGGCCGCCGCCGCGGCGGTGCTGCTCTACGAGGTGGCACGGCGGCGCGCGCGGCGCTAGGGCCCGCCGTCCGCCGCGTTCTTGTCGGCGCTGCGCACCCGTGCTATACTCACGCCAGCCTTCGGACCGGCGGCCTGAAACCCTTGCCCCTCGCGGGTTTCGGCGTACGGTGTCCGGTCGGGCGCAGGAGGATCGGTGGACCTGATCCTGACCGCTGAGACGTCCTGGCGGCTGTTCGAGGCCACCGGATCGATCTGGGCGTACCTGGCGTACCGGCGGTTCGCCGGAGCGGCCCTGGTGGTCGCGAGGCTGTCGCTGAACTAGACAACAGCAAGGCGATGCGGGAGCGAGTACCGCGGGCCGGCCCCGGACCGCGTGGCACCGCCGCGCGGGACAGGGAGTGAGGGCCCCGACTGCAAGCCCTCTCGGGCAGCCGCCGCCGGGAAGTTCCCTCCCAAGCCGCCAGGTTGAACGCGCGCAGGCGCCACTAGACCGGCCGGCACCCCACCGAGACCCGGGGCGAAGCGGCGGGCGCAGCCTGCCGAAGAGGGTGGTACCGCGGAAGCGAGGCGCTTTCGCCCCTGGGGGCGAAAGCGCCTCGACGCGTTCTGGGCCGGAGGCGGCATGATCGAGGAGATCGCGCGCAGCATTGACCGCATCATCGACGAGACCGAGGCCGCGGCGCGCGCGGCGCGCACGTCGGACGAGCTGGAGGAGGTGCGTCGACGGGCGCTCGGCCGACGGGGCGCGCTGGCCGGGCTGTTCGGACGCCTGGCCGCCCTCCCCGAAGCCGACCGGCCCCAGGCGGGCGCGCGTCTCAACCAGGCTCGCACCCGCCTGCAGACCCTGCTCGAGGCCCGCGCGGCCGAGCTCGGCGCGCACGTGTCGGCGGCGCGTTTCGAGGCCGAGCGGCTCGATGTGACGCTTCCCGGCCGCCGCGGGCCCGTGGGCCGCCGGCACGTGCTGCGCCGCACGCTGGAGGAGATCGAGCGGATCTTCGTCGGGCTCGGGTTCGAGGTGGTGGAGGGGCCTGAGATCGAGCAGGAGGAGTTCAACTTCAACCGCCTCAACATGCCTTCCGACCACGCCGCGCGCGACTCGCAGGACAGCTTCTACGTCACGGACGACCTGATGCTGCGTACCCACACCACGGTGGTGGATGCGCACGTCATGGTCGGACGCACGCCGCCGATACGGGTGCTGACCAGCGGCCGCTGCTACCGTCGCGACGCGGTGGACGCCACGCACATGCCGGTCTTCCACCAGGTGGACGGGTTCATGGTGGGCGCGGGCATCACGTTCGCCGACCTCAAGGGTGTGCTGACGACGTTCGCGCGCGAGATGTTCGGCCCCCAGGCGCGCACCCGGTTCCAGCCCGGCTACTTCCCGTTCACCGAGCCGAGCGCGGAGCTCGCGGTGAGGTTCGAGGGGCGATGGCTCGAGCTCGGCGGCTGCGGGATGTTCCACCCTCGCGTGCTGGAGGTCGCGGGCATCGACCCCGAGCGCTACACGGCGTTCGCGTTCGGCTTGGGCATCGACCGGCCGGCGATGGTGCGCTTTGGCATCCCCGACATCCGGCTGTTCTGGGAGAACGACCTCCGGTTGCTGGAGCAGTTCTGATGCGCGTCCCTCTGGCCTGGCTGCGCGAGTTCGTGGACATCGACGAGACGGTCGACGCGCTGGCCGAGCGCCTCCCGATGCTCGGGCTGGGCATCGACGGTATCGAGGGCGCGGGTGCCGACGCCGTCTTCGACCTGGAGATCGCCGCGAACCGGCCGGACCTGTTGAGCCTGGTGGGCATCGCGCGCGAGATCGCGGCGTGGACGCGGCGCGAGGTCCGCCTGCCCCCCGACGACCTGGCCGTCGGCGGCGCGCCGGCGCGCTCGGTGGCCGCGGTCGAGATCGCCGACCCTGGCCGGTGCGCCCGCTACGTGGCCCACGTGATCACCGGCGTGCGTGTGAGCCCCTCGCCCGCGCACATCGCCGCGCGGCTGGAGGCCGCCGGCATCCGGCCGATCAACAACGTGGTGGACGCCACCAACTACGCGATGCTCGAGTGGGGCCAGCCGCTCCACGCGTTCGACCTGGAGACGCTCGAGGGCCGGCGGATCGTCGTGCGGGCCGCGCGACCCGGGGAGTCCCTGGTGACCCTCGACGGCGTGCCCCGGCCGCTCGACCCGTCGGTCCTGGTCATCGCCGACGCGCGGCGACCGGTCGCCCTCGCCGGCATCATCGGCGGCGCGGCGACCGAGATCGCCCCGGTCACGACGACCGTGCTGCTCGAGGCGGCGTCGTTCCAGGCCGCAGCGATCCGGCGGGCGGCACGCGCGCTCGGGCTGCGCACGGAGGCGAGCACCCGGTTCGAGCGCGGGGTGGACCCCGAGGGGACGATGCGCGCCGCGCGGCGAGGGGCGGCGCTCGTCGTCGAGCTGGCCGGCGGGACGGTGCTGCGCGGCGCGGTCGACGTCTACCCCGTGCGCGTGCGCCGGCGGGCCATCACGCTGCGGCTGGCGCGCATCCCGCGGCTGCTCGGCGTCGAGGTGCCCGCCGAGGAGGTCATCGCGATCCTGAGACGGCTCGGGCTCGAGGTGCGTGCCCGCGGGAAGACCGTTCGCGCGATCCCGCCGGTCGGCCGCCGCGACCTGGAGCGTGAGGAGGACCTGATCGAGGAGGTCGCCCGGCACTGGGGCTACGAGCGCATTCCCGAGGCGCTGCCGGTCGAGGTCGTCCAGCAGGGCCGTCGGGCGCCGTCGATCGAGGCCGAGGCTGCGGCCCGCGACGCGCTCATCCGCGCCGGGCTGACCGAAGCCCTGACCGTGTCCCTGGTCACGCCGCGCCTGCTCGACAGGCTCGGCGTGGCGCCCGACGACCCGTGGCGACGCCAGGTGCCCGTCCGCAACCCGCTCACCGCCGACCACACGCACCTGCGGTCCTGCCTCCTGCCCGGGCTCCTCGAGGCCGTGCGCGCCAACGTGAGCCGCCGTCGCGAGGCCGTGCACATCTTCGAGATCGGCCGGGTGTTTCGTGCTGCTCCGGCGGCGCCTGAGGAGCGCAAGGCGCTGGCCATCGCGCTGCGCGGTCCGTGGGGCGCGGGGGCCTGGGCGGCAGGCGGCGGGGACCGCGAGGTGACGTTCTTTCACTTGCGCGGCGCGCTCGACGTGCTGGCGGCGGAGCTGCGTGCCGGCGAGCTCGCGCTGGAGGCGGGCGGGCCACGATGGCTCCACCCCGGCCGCGCGGCCCGTGTCCTGCTCGACGGGACGCCGCTCGGGGTGGCCGGCGAGCTCCACCCCGACGCCGCGGCGCGCTTCGACCTGCCGGGCCGCACCTACGTGGTCGAGCTCGACCTGGAGGCGGTGCTGGCCCGCGCGATCCTGCAGCCGCGCTTCCTCGGCGTCCCTCGCTTCCCGGCCGTGCGGCGCGACGTCGCCGTCGTGGCGCCCGAGGACCTCCCGCACGCGGCCGTGGTGACGGTCCTGCGGGAGACCGCCGGAGAGCTGCTGGAGTCGATCGAGCTCTTCGACGTCTATGCCGGCCCGCCGCTCCCGCCCGGCACCCGGAACCTGGCGTATGCGCTGTCGTTCCGGGCGAGGGATCGGACGCTGACCGGCGAAGAGGTGGACGGGGTGATGGCCCACATCCACGCGGCGTTGCCGGAGCGCCTGCCCATCACGATTCGGACCTAGGGGGCGGGATCATGACGTGGCTCGACTGGGTCGTCATCGCGTTGTCCGTGTACTTCGTGGTGCAGGGGCTGTTCAAGGGGGCGCCCGTGGCGCTGCTGGGCGCGCTCGCGATCGTGGTGGCCTACCTCGTCGCTGCCCTCGCGCTGCCCGGCGTCGCGAGCGTCGTCGTCAACGTCGTGCGCAACCCCACCGAGGAGTGGACGCAGTGGGGCCGGCTGATCGCGTTCGTCATGACCTTCCTCGGCGTCTACACGGTGCTGGTGCTCCTGGTCAGCGTCCTGCCTGGGGCGAAGCAGCCCGCCACGCAGGCTCAGGTCCTGGGCGCGTTCGGCGGGCTGCTCAAGGCACTGGCGGCCTCGATGGCGGCCCTCGGGATCCTGGCAGCCTCGCCGTATGCCGGGGCGATCGCGCAGGACCTGGACCGATCGCTGATCGCCGGGCACGTCGCGGGCATGCAGGCCAAGTACATCCAGGACCTTCGACGCGCCCTGCCGATCGAGTTCGCGCCCATCGGCCCCGACCACAAGTTCTGACCGCGCCGTCATGCACAACCGCGCGATCGCCGAGCGGTTCGCCCAGATGGCGGACATGCTCGAGATCAAGGGCGAGTCGGTCTTCCGCGTCAACGCGTACCGCCGCGCCGCCCGCGCGATCGAGGGGCTGACCGAGGACGTGGCCGCCGTCGCCGCGCGCGGCGAGCTGACCGAGATTCCCGGCATCGGCAAGGCCACCGCGGAGAAGATCGTCGAGTTCCTCGAAACCGGCACCATGAAGGCCTACGACGAGCTCGCGGCGACGCTGCCGCCCGGGCTCACGGCGCTCATGGCGGTGCCCGAGGTCGGGCCCAAGACGGCGCTGCTGCTCTACCAGCAGCTCGGGATCACCTCGCTCGACGCCCTGGAGGCGGCGGCGAAGGCGGGTCGCCTCCGGGCCCTGCCGCGCATGGGCGCGAAGACCGAGGAGAACATCCTGCGCGGCATCGCGATGGTGCGCCGCAGCGCGGCGCGCCGGCCGCTCGGGGTGGCCCTGCCGGTGGCCGAGGCGCTGGTCGCGACCCTCCGCGAGACCCGCGAGGTGGACACCATCGAGATCGCGGGTAGCCTGCGGCGCCGGAAGGAGACCGTCGGGGACATCGACCTGGTGGCCACGAGCCGCGCCCCCGCGCGGGTCATGGAGGCTTTTGCCGCTGCCTCGCCCGTGGCGCAGGTGCTCTCGCGCGGCCCGACGCGTGCGAGCGTGATGCTGGACGTCGGGCTGCAGGCCGATCTCCGTGTGGTCGAGCCCGCGTCCTACGGCGCCGCGCTCCAGTACTTCACCGGGAGCAAGGAGCACAACGTCGCGCTGCGCGAGCGCGCGGTGCGGCGTGGCCTCAAGCTCAACGAGTACGGGGTCTGGCGCACGGCGGATGACCGTCGGATCGCCGGCCGCGACGAGGCTGGCGTCTATGAGGCCGTCGGGCTGCCCTGGATCCCCCCGGAGCTCCGAGAGGCCACGGGCGAGCTCGAGGCGGCGGAAGCCGGCCGGCTGCCGGCGCTCGTGGCGGTCGAGGCGATCCGCGGCGACCTGCACGTCCACACGACCTGGAGCGACGGCGCCGAGTCGGCGGAAGCCATGGCCGTGGCGGCGAAGGCGCTCGGGTACGCCTACCTCTGCATCACCGACCACTCGCAGTCGCTCAAGGTGGCGGGCGGCGTGACCATCGAGGACCTGCGCGCCCACACCGCGGTCGTCCGCGCGCTGTCCGACCGCCTGGGCATCGAGGTGCTCATCGGCACCGAGTGCGACATCGGGCCGGACGGCACGCTCGACTACCCCGACGAGGTGCTCGACGGCCTCGACTTGGTCGTCGCCTCGGTCCACACCCGGTTTCGCATGAGCCGGGACGAGATGACGCGGCGGATCGTGCGCGCGCTGGAGACCGGCCGCGTGGACATCCTGGGTCACCCGACCGGTCGGCTGCTGGGCGCGCGCGACCCGTACGAGGTGGACGTCGAACGGATCGCCGACGCGGCCGCGCGTACCGGGACGGCGTTGGAGATCAACGCCTCGCCCGAGCGCCTCGACCTCAAGGACACCGACGCGCGGCTGGCGCGCGAGCGTGGGGTCCGCCTGGCCGTCAACACCGACGCGCACGCGGCGGCGGATCTGCGCCACATGCCGCTGGGCGTGAGCGTCGCCCGGCGCGCATGGGCCGAGGCCGCCGACGTCCTGAACACGCTCTCCCTGGCGGCCCTGCGCGACCACCTGCGCGGCCGCCGCGCCGCCCGGCGCCCGCGCTAGCGTGCGGCGTGCCGGCCACGCCCCCCCGGGCCTGCCGCGAGCGCTGCCCCGGCGTTTCTTCGCGCGCCACAC
>Ga0308411_10001438_pt1 | contig 16251 bp, 11 predicted proteins | sample HotsprottomLayer_2_FD_203530 | JGI IMG/M metagenome (GOLD analysis project Ga0308411, IMG submission 203530) | Hot spring phototrophic mat microbial communities from Octopus Spring, Yellowstone National Park, Wyoming, United States -... | ecosystem: Environmental > Aquatic > Thermal springs >...
GGGATGGCAATTCCAGACCGATGAAGCCTCGCGGCGCCAGGATTCAAGCGAAGACATATTGACAATGAGACCACCTGCGCCTAAAATCTGGGTAGGAGTAGGGGTCTAGTGGTTCCCTACCCCAGGGTGGGTGAAGGAATTTACTTCTCAGCAATTTAGGAGATTGCCAGGCGACCAATTGCTGTCACCTTAGCGCTTTGCGCCTTACTTTGCTCCGTGCGACCGGCCGAAGCGCAAGTTCTCTACGGCTCCATCGTCGGCACCGTCGTCGACCAAAGCGACGCCGTTGTGCCCAACGCCACAGTCACCATCGTCAGTAAAGAGACCGGACTCACCCGGGAGACCACGACGGACCTTGCTGGCCGGTATTCTCTGGTCAACGTGCTTCCGGGAAATTACGAGCTGCGCGTCACGGCCACGGGTTTCCGTACCTTTACCCGAGAAAACGTTTTGGTAACGATCAACGCCGTCACCCGTGCGGACCTGCGGCTGGAGGTCGGCGCCATTACCGAACAGGTCACCGTCACCGCCGCCGCGGCCATCTTGCAAACCGACAAGTCCGACGTCCGTGCCGAGATCACCAGCCGGGAGATCACGAATCTTCCGCTGGCCAACTACCGCAACTTTCAGAGCTTGATCAACCTGGTGCCGGGGGCCACTCCGGCGAACTTCCAGAACGCGGTCGTGGACACGCCGGCCCGCGCTCTCACGACGAACATAAACGGCACGCCGCGCAACAACAATAACGCCCGTGTCGACGGCGCCACCAACGTCTTCATCTGGCTGCCGCACCACATGGTCTATGTGCCGCCCGTTGAATCGATCGATACGGTCAACATTACGACCGGCTCGTTCGACGCCGAGCAGGGCATGGCGGGCGGCGCCGCCGTTACCGTCGCCACCAAGAGCGGCACCAACGAGCTCCGCGGCGTGCTGTTTCACTACCACGACAACCAGCGCCTGCGCACGCGCAACTTCTTCCTGCCGCCGGACCGCGGCAAGGCGAAATCGATTTTTAACATCTTTGGAGGCACGCTGGGCGGCCCAATCATTAAGGACAAGCTGTTCTATTTCGGCAGCTTTGAGGCGACGCTCGAGCGCGCCGGCATCTCGCCGTCGCCCTTCTCGGTGCCCACCGAGGCGATTCGCGCCGGAAACTTCAGCGGTTTGCCGGTCACCCTCTACGACCCGTTGACGGGCAATCCCGACGGCACCGGACGCTTGCCTTTCGCCGAAAACCGCATCCCGGCGGCGCGCATCAGCCCGATCAGCCGGCGCATCCAGGAGAAGGCGCCGTTGCCGAACCTGCCGGGCGTTTCTTTGGGGACGCTGAGCAATTACTTCAACTCCGGCACGGAGAAGCTCGACCGCAAGAACTATGACGCCAAGATCAACTGGAATCCCCGGTCGGCGCTGGCCATCTTCGGCAAGTACAGCCGGATGGACGCCCCGGTCAGCTCGAAGTTCGCTTTGGGCGAGGTGGGCGGCTTGGGCCTGAGCCGAGCCGGCGTCGGCACGGGCGACACGAACGTCAACATCATTACGCTCGGTCACACGTGGACGCTGTCGCCGACCTTGGTGCTCGACTCCACGTTCGGTTACACCAAGTTCGACCAGTCCGTTGTCGGGCCCGACCACGGCAAGAACATCGGCTCCGAGGTGTGGGGCATCCCGAATACCAACGATCCGATCGTGACCGGCTTCGCCGGCGGCGCCGAACAGGTCAAGAAGGCCTGCCCCCCGGCAGCTCAGGGAGCCTGTTACAGCGGAATGCCTACGATCGTTCACGGCTTCAGCAGTTGGGGCAACATTTATGGCTGGCAGCCGTTGTTCCGCAGGGAGCGGGCCTATACCTACACCACCAATGCCACGCATATCCGCGGTCCTCACGAGGTGCGCTGGGGCTTTGATGTCGTGCGGTACCATCTGGACCACTGGCAGCCCGAAATCAGCAACGGACCGCGCGGCTATATCGAGTTCGGCGGTGACATCACAGGCGCACGAGGGTACACGGCGAACTACCTGAATCAGTATGCAGGATTCCTGCTCGGCATGCCGACGCTGATGACCAAGGCCGTGCAATTCCTCGAAATGACCAATCGGGAGTGGCAGTTCGGCTGGTACATCCGGGATCGCTGGCAGGTGACGCGCAATCTGACCCTCAACCTCGGCCTGCGCTACGAGTACTACCCGCTGATCACCCGTCGTGACCGCGGCCTTGAGCGCTGGGATCCGGCCACGAACTTGGTGAAGCTCGGCCGCCTGGGAGGCAACCCCGACAACGTGGACATCACGGTCAGCAAGCGGCTGTTTGCGCCGCGCGTGGGCTTTGCCTGGCGCATCACCGAGAACACCGTGCTCCGCAGCGGCTACGGGATCACCTATGACCCGCTCCCGTTCTCCCGCCCGCTCCGCGGCCTCTATCCGGCGACCATCGGGGCCAGCTTCCCGTCGGCCTCCCCGTACGTGGCAGTTCGCCCACTCGAGCTCGGCATCCCAGCCATCCCGCTCCCTGACGTCAGCCGTGGCGTCATCGAGCTACCACCCACGGTCGACATGGGGCCGCGCAGCCCCTGGGCCGGCCGGCTTAACCGCGGCTATATTCAGTCCTGGAACTTTACGCTGGAGCGCCGCCTCGTCTACGACATCGTCACCTCGGTGGCCTATGTCGGCACGCAAACGGTGCACCAGCTCGCCGACAGAGACATCAACGCCGCGCCTCCGGGCGGCGGCCCGGCCGGCCGTCCGTTGGCGGCCACCCAGGGCCGGCGCATCGCGGCGCTGATGTGGGACGGCTGAATCAGCGGTAACTACCACAGCCTCCAGACGGCGATCAACCGCCAGTTCAGCCGCGGGCTCTTCCTCAAGGGCGCCTACACCTGGTCGAAGACAATCAACTGGACGGATGACACGGGCTGGGCCGGCATGCCGCTCACCAACTGGGGGCCGGCGCTGCGCCGCAACCGCGCCGTAGCGGGCTACGACCGCACGCACATGTTCACCATGGGCTTCGTTTACGAGTTGCCGTTCGGTCCCGGCAAGACTTGGGCGCAGTCCGGTCCGGCGTCGTGGCTTGCGCGCGGATGGCAGACGAACGGGACTTTTGCGGCATACACCGGCCTGCCGTTTACTGTGCTGGCCTCCGGCGCCGAGCTGAACATGCCGGGCACCACCCAGACGGCCGACCAGGTCAAGCCGGGCAAGGTGGCCCGAATCGGCGAGATCGGCCCGAACAAAACCTGGTTCGATCCGCTCGCTTTCGCTCAGCCGAGGGGCCTCCGCTTCGGCACGACCGGCCGCAACACCATGCGCGGCCCCGGGTTGTGGAACGTGGATTTGAGCCTCTTCCGCACCTTCACGCTCGGCGAGCGCTGGAAGATGGAGTTCAAAGCCGAGGCGTTCAACGTCACCAACACGCCGAAGTTCGCCAACCCGGCCGCCAATGTGGCCGCAATGTCGTTGAATCCGGACGGCACGATTCGGGCGCTGAACAACTTTTCTTCGATTACGAGCACGCTGACGGCGCTTGCCACGCCCTCGGAGCGTCAGTTCCGCTTCGGCCTGCGGCTGAGTTTCTAATCGCCGGCGGTCTTCGGCTTACGGGGTTGGGACGAGGTCACGGCCTGTGACCTCGTCCCCAGCCTTTTCCGGGGCCCCGTCCGGCATCGTGACCCAGCTAGGCGCGCAGGCCTCACCGAGCACACCCTTCTTTCTCTGACCCCCTCTAGCGACAGAGATTTCAGAGTTTCATGTCCGATACAGGAGTTGCTGGCGCTTGCCGAAAACAGCGATGATGGTAGTTTGGAACGAGGCAAAAGACCATGGGGACAGCGACATCCAGGCCCGGAAAGCTCGGCACGGAAACCGCCCACAACATCTATCAGGCCCGGCCGCACCCCTTAGACGTTTTTTTCCGGCCGAAGAACATCGCCGTGATCGGCGCGACCGAGGCGCCCGGCTCGGTCGGCCGCACGACGCTGTGGAACTTGATCAGCACGCCGTTTGGCGGCGCGGTCTTCCCCGTCAACCCGAACCGGGCGAGCGTACTCGGCATCAAGGCTTACAAAACCATCAAGGACGTGCCCGCTGAGGTCGACCTGGCGGTCGTGGTGACGCGCGCGCCGCTCGTGCCGGGCGTCATCCGCGAGTGCGGCGAGGCCGGAGTCAAGGGCGCCATCGTGATCTCCGCCGGCTTCAAAGAGCTCGGTCCGGAGGGCGCCGAGCTCGAGCGGCAGCTTCTGGCGGAAGCCCGCCGGTTCGGCATGCGGATCATCGGTCCGAACTGTCTCGGCTTGATGTCGCCGCCCACGGGCGTCAATGCGACGTTCGCGGCGGGCATGGCCCGGCCGGGCAACGTCGGCTTCATCAGTCAGAGCGGGGCGCTCTGCACGGCGGTGCTTGACTGGAGCTTTCAGGAACTGGTCGGCTTCAGCGCCTTCATCTCCATCGGCTCCATGGTGGATGTCGGCTGGGGAGACCTGATCGATTACCTCGGCAACGATCCCCGGACACGCAGCATTCTGATCTACATGGAGTCGGTGGGCGACGCCCGGTCATTTTTGTCGGCGGCGCGCGAGGTGGCGCTGTCGAAGCCGATCATCGTCATCAAAGCGGGGCGGACCACGGCCGGAGGCAAGGCCGCCGCCTCCCATACCGGCGCGATGACCGGCTCCGACGCCGTGCTGGACGCCGCCTTCCGTCGCACCGGGGTGATCCGAGTCAACAACATCTCCGATCTGTTCTATACCGCCGAAGTCCTGGCCAAACAGCCGCGCCCCAAGGGGCCGCGCATGACGATTCTGACCAACGCCGGCGGTCCCGCCGTGCTCGCCACCGACGCCTTGATCGCCGCCGGGGGCGAGCTCGCCGAACTCAGCCCGGCCACGATCGAGGAGCTGAACAAGTTTCTGCCCCGCCATTGGAGCCGCGGCAACCCGATCGACATTCTCGGAGACGCCGATGCCGAGCGGTATGCCAAGGCGCTCGAGGTGGCCGCAGGCGACCCCAACAGCGACGGACTGCTGGTCATCTTGACGCCGCAGGCGATGACGGACGCCACCGGCACGGCGGAGCTGCTGAAGAACTACAGTCGGCTGGACAAACCGGTGCTGGCCAGCTGGATGGGCGGCGCGGAGGTCGCCGCCGGCGTGCGGATCCTCAATGCGGCCAACATCCCGACCTTCCCATATCCGGACACGGCCGCGCGCGCCTTCCAATACATGTGGGGCTACACGTACAACCTCCGCGCTCTGTATGAGACACCCATTTTTGCCGACGGCGCTGGGGCAGACCGCAGACAGGCCGAGGCCATCGTCCGCCAGGTGCGCGCTTCGGGCCGGACGCTTCTCTCCGAGCACGAGTCCAAACAGGTGCTCGCCGCCTACGGCATTCCCACAGTGCCCTCACGCCTGGCGGCCACGGCCGAGGAGGCTGTCGCCGCCGCGGCCGAGATCGGCTATCCCGTGGTGCTGAAGCTGCACTCCGAGACCATCACGCACAAGACCGACGTCGGCGGCGTACACCTGAACCTGAAGAACGCCGAGGCGGTTCGCGCAGCCTTCGAGGCGATTCAGGAATCGGTCAGCCGACGAGCAAGCCCAGACGATTTCATGGGCGTGACGGTGCAACCGATGATCCAGGTCTTCGGCTACGAGTTGATCATCGGCAGCACGATCGATCCGCAATTTGGTCCGGTGCTGTTGTTCGGCCTGGGCGGCCAGCTCGTGGAGGTCTTTCAGGACCGCGCGCTGGCCTTGCCGCCGCTCAACACGACGCTAGCCCGACGCATGATGGAGCAGACGAGGATCTACACCGCGCTCAAGGGAGTTCGCGGCCTCCGTCCCGTGGATCTGGCGGCGCTTGAGGCGCTGCTCGTCCGCTTCAGCCAGCTCGTGGTCGAGCAGCCGTGGATCAAGGAGATTGACATCAATCCGTTGCTGGCCTCGCCGGAGGGCCTGCTGGCGCTCGACGCGCGCGTCGTTCTTCACGAGCCGACGATGAGTGAAGCCGAACTCCCCAAGCCGGCGATACGACCGTATCCGACGCAGTACGTCTTCCGGGTCGTCACCAAGGATGGCGCTGAAGTCACCATCCGGCCGATTCGTCCGGAGGACGAGCCCTACATGGTTCGTTTCCACGAAACGCTGTCGGAGCGCACGGTCTACTTTCGCTACCTGGAGATGCTCCACCTGACCCAGCGCATCGCCCACGAGCGGCTCACCCGAATCTGCTTCATCGACTATGACCGGCAGATGGCGCTTGTGGCCGAACGGAAACACCCGCAAACGGGTCTGCTTGAAATCCTCGGCGTGGCGCGATTCAACCGCTTGCAGGCGCCCGAGGAGGCCGAGTTCGCCGTGGTGATCAGCGACGCCGCTCAAGGCAAAGGCCTGGGAACCGAAATGCTGCGGCGCCTGCTCGAGGTGGCGCGGCAGGAGGGTGTCAGGCGGCTGACGGCTGAGATCCATCCGGAGAACGCCGCCATGATTCACGTCTGTGAGAAGCTCGGCTTCAAGCTGGACTACCAGATGGGCGACCCCACCGTCTCCGTCGAGGTGCAACTGGGCTGAACGGCCTCACTGCCGGAGGCGGCCGAGCTCAGCCTCCCGGTTTTCGTAGTTTCGGGCGTAATAGGTACGGTATTCGCCGGACTTGACCCTTGCGACCCAGTCCCGATTCTCTTGGTACCAGCGAATCGTGGCCTCAAGCCCGGGCTCGAAGGCGATCTGAGGACGCCAGCCGGTCTCGGCCGTGATCTTGGCGCTCGAGAGCGCATACCGGCGGTCGTGGCCGGGACGGTCGGCCACCGGCACGATCAGGCTTTCCGGCTTGCCGAGGGCGCGAAGAATGCGCAGCACCACCTCGCGGTTGGCCAGCGAGCAACTGCCGCCGATGTTGTAAATCTCGCCCGGCCGGCCCCGTTCCACCACCGCCCAGAGCGCCCGGCAGTGGTCGTCCACATAGAGCCAGTCGCGCACCTGGAGGCCGTCGCCGTAAATCGGCAGCGCTTTGTCCTCGAGCGCGTTGGAGATCATCAGCGGGATGAGCTTCTCGGGAAACTGGTACGGGCCGTAGTTGTTGGAGGCGCGCGTGACGATCACGGGAAGGCGGTAGGTAGTCCAGTAGGAGAGCGCCAGCAGATCCGCACCCGCCTTGGATGCCGAATACGGACTGCTCGGCCGCAACGGATAGGATTCGTCGGCCTCCTTCGGCGGCTCGAGGCTGCCGTAGACCTCGTCAGTGGAGACTTGTACGAACAGACCGACCCCGCGGCGCCGCGCCGCTTCGAGCAAGGTGAAGGTGCCCTTCAGGTTCGTCTCGAAGACCGGCTCCGGCGACAGGATGCTGCGATCGACGTGTGATTCGGCGGCAAAATTGATGAGCGCGTCCGGGCGCTCTTCCGCAACCAGGCGGTCGACCAGCTCGGCGTCGCAAATGTCGCCGCGAACGAAGCGGTAGCGGGGATCCTCCGCGACGCAGACCAGGTTCTCGAGGTTGCCGGCGTAAGTCAACTTGTCCAGATTGACGATCCGGACGTCGCCTCGGTCGGCGAGCGACAATCGGACGAAGGCCGAGCCGATAAAGCCCGCCCCGCCGGTGACCAAAATCTTCATTTGTGCTGCGTTTCCCAGTCGTAGTTGATGCGCGAATCGTTGTAGGGAATTCTGCCCTCGTCGGCCGGATTATAGAACCGGTTGGTCAGATAGACCAGGAAGGCCGACTCGGTTCCGATGACCTTGTAGCCGTGAGCGACGCCGGGCGGCACCAGGATCTGCCACGGCCGCATCGAACCGACATAGAGCGTGTTCCGAGCGCCGAAGGTGGGCGAGGCCGGGCGCAGGTCGACGAGCGCCACTTGAAGCATGCCGGCCACCGGGACCCAGACGTCGGTTTGAAGCAGGTGATAGTGGAACGCCTTGATGACGCCGGGATAGTTGAGCGCTGCGGATATCTGGGTCGTCTCGAGCGGGAATTCGGCGACGAGCCCGAGGCCCATTCGCGCGACCTCGAGAAAGCAGCCGCGGTCGTCCGGATAGAGAGAAAGGGGCGCCAGGCGGACGCCGCGAATCAGCTCCCGCGAATCCGGAGCCAGGATGACCGCGCCAAGCCCTCTCTCGCACACCGGAATGCGGATCTGCGCCTCCGTCGCCATCGTCGCGGCCGTCTCAGACGTCATCGCACACCCCTCCGACTACAAGCGGCGCCGCCTCCGCCTGTCTCCGCTTGGCCCTGCTTTGCGCCACCAGGTTGTTGGCGCGCAGCAGAGAGTCGAAGGTGCCGGCGTCGGTCCACCAGCCTTCCAAATAGGCGAACGTCATCGTTCCTTCGCGGATGTAGGCGTTGTTGACGTCGGTGATCTCCAGTTCGCCTCGCGCCGAGGGGACCAGCCGGCTGATCTTTTCAAAGACCGTCTCGTCGTACATGTAGATACCCGTGACGGCATAGTTGGACTTCGGCCGCTTGGGCTTCTCCTCGATGCCGATGATCCGGTCGCCGTCGATCTCGGCCACGCCGAAGCGTTCGGCGTCCTCCACCTGTTTGAGCAAGATCTTGGCGCCGCGCTCCTGGCGCCGGAAGTCCTCCACGGCCCCGCGGATGCTCCCTTCGATGATGTTGTCGCCCAAGATCACGCAGATGCGTTCGCCGTCGGCGAAATGCTCGGCCAGACTGAGCGCCTCGGCGATGCCGCCCTCTCCCTCCTGGTAGGTGTAGTCCAGGTGGGTGAGGCCGAACTCGCGCCCGTTGGCGAGCAGCCGGAGGAAGTCGCCCGCATTCTTGCCTCCGGTGACGATCAGGATGTCGCGAATCCCGGCTTCGACCAGCGTCTGGATCGGGTAGTAAATCATCGGCCGGTCATAGACCGGCAGCAGATGCTTGTTGGTGATTTTCGTGAGCGGGTACAGGCGGCTGCCGCTCCCTCCCGCCAAAACCACGCCCTTCATGCGGCTCTCCTTATGCCAGCCTCAAGTTGAAACCTCATGATACAATACCGCGACAATGCAGCTACACGACTGGAGCCAGATCGAAAAAGAACAGCTCAATCCGCTGATCGCCCGGCAGGTCATTCATGGAAAGAAGTTGACCATCGGGCGGCTCTTTCTCAAAAAAGGCGCGGTGGTGCCCGAACACAGCCATCCCCACGAGCAGATCACGCTGCTCGAGCAAGGCCGGCTGCTGTTTACCATCGACGGGCGCGAGCAGCCTCTTGAGGCGGGGCAGGCTCTGGTCATTCCCTCGGAGGCCGTGCACCAGGTTCGAGCCCTCGACGACAGCCTCGCCATCGACGTCTTTACCCCGGTGCGCGAGGATTGGATCCGGGGCGAGGACGCCTATCTGCGCCGCTGATTCCGCCACCAGCCGGCGGTGGCCGGGCCGACGGCCAGGATGTCGCGGTCGCCATCGCCGTCGATGTCCTCAAGCCACAGGCCGACCAGCGGACCCGTTCTCGCCAGAGTCACTGGGTGGAAAGCGCCGGCGCCCAGGTTCTCGAGGACGATGAGGCGCGAATCGGCGCCCGAGCGTTCGCCAACGACGATCTCATCCCGCCCGTCGCCGTTGAGGTCTCCGGCCGCCAGCGCTCCGGGATAGCGCAGCTTGAGGTGGCCCTCGAGTCGATGCTCCGCCCACAGCTCGGTGGGTGGCGCCGGGCGGGAGAACCATGCCAGCCTAGCTTCGGGCACGTCGCTCTGACAGGCGACGAGATCGGGGCCGGCGCCTTCGAAGATCCGCGCCAGCGCGAGGTGGCTCATGGAAGAGTCCGGCGTCTCCATCCACAGGTTGACGGCAAACAGCCGCCAGGAGAGCTCGAAGCGCTCCGGGCTTCGGACCCAGTAGTTGCCCATAAGCACGTCGGGGTGCCCGTCGCCGTCGACGTCGGCAGGCAGAAGCCCGCCCTGGCGTGAGGGCGTGTAGATGGAATAGAGCTCGCGGTAGGGCCAGGCACCCGCGGGCGACTCGGGCACCTCGTAGAAACGGAGCTGGGCATAGCGGTGGATGAGGAGCAAGCCGCGGCGGCCAAGCAACGTCGCCTCGATACAATCGCGGAACTCGGCGCCCGAATCGATCGAATGGCGTCGCCAGGCCGGCGCCTCCAACCAGACCAGGCGACCGAGGCCGCCTGCGCGCTCAGAGCGTTCCAAAAGGACCAGGTCCGCCCGCCCGTCGCGATTCACATCGAGCACGCAGCCGCCCGGCCCGAAACCGGCGCCGAACTCACGGATCAGGGAGGCGTTGCCGCCCGGCAGTTCGCGAAGCAGGACCCGGCCGCCCCAGGTGAACAACTGGCGGCCGCTCAAGGCGGCGCCGCGCATGGCCGGATCGGGCGCATCCGGAAAGGCGATGAAGCGAAATCGAGAATCTTCACCGGACAGACCCGAGCAGCCCGCCAGCAGCAGCACCGCCAGAAGGCGCATCAGGCGCTGGCGCGCAGCCTCCTCGGCTGATGGTTTCCTTTCGCCGGCTGAAGCTCCAGCAGAAGCCGCTTCCACTCGGCCTGCTCCCGCTCCGGCAAAAACAGGCGGGCCAGCAGGGCACAGCGCGTCTTGAGCTCCTGGTAGAAGCACGGGTCGCTCTCCACCCGCACCAGCAACGCCGCCAGCGCCTCGGTATCGCCTGCGGGAAAATATCCCGGGTAATCCTCACCCAGTACGCCGATGTTGCCCGGGATGCGGCTGGCTAGCACCGGCACGTAATCGACCACGGCCTCGGAGATGACGTTGGCGCCGCTCTCGACGAGCGAACTCACCACGAGCAGCCGACTGGCGGCGACGAGCTGGCGCACCTTCCAGCGCGGAATCGGTCCGAGATAGCGGTAGCGAGGATTGGCGAGAGTTTCCGCCCTGGCCTGCCCGAGCAGGTCCGCCGCCTCGCAATCCCCTGCTTGCATGACGCGAATGCGGGAAGCCTTCGGCAGCCGCCGTGCCGCAAACGCCGTCCGGAGCGGGTCCTTGTCAGCCCGTAAGTGGCCTACAACGCTCACCAGGAACGAGTCCGGATCCGGGCGCTGCTGACACGAAGTGCGCTCGGCTGACTGATAGATCGTTCGGAGTTTAGGCTGAAACTCCGGCGGAATCCGTTCGGCCGCCAAGGGCTGAAAGACAATGAGGCGGTCGGCCGCGCGCATGGCCTCCACCACCGTGGCCGAGCGCATTCCCTCGCCGTAGACATCCTGGCCGTTAAGCACAAGGAAGCTGTGCTTGCTCGGATGCCGTTTGCGAAACTGAAGCACGGCCTCGGCACTCTTTTCGGCCCGCAAGGCGACGAGGAGATCGCAGATCGTGCCGCCGTAGTGCTGCGAAAGCTCAACACTATGATTGAGGCCGTCCAGCATGCCCGCCCAGCGGAGGGCTGTCACCTGGCTTCCATACACCGCGTTAGGGGGTAAAGGGCAGATGATCTGAATTCGCATGACCGCGCGGTCGGACCGGTTTATGAGGCAATAGCTGACGTCAACCTTTATTATCTCTTATCCCGCCGCTCCCCGCCACACCCCCTGCCGCCTGCCTGCGTTAGCCTGAAAGGCGCAGGCGATGTCTTTGCCCCAGGAGCTCACTCTGGCAGGCTGGCTGGTCGGGCTCCTCGCCCTGAACGGCTACTTTGCAGCCGCGGGCGTCGCTTTGGCGAGCGTTCGCCGAGGGCGCCTTAAAGAGCTGGAGGCCGCCGGTCAAGCGGGCGCCAGAGCGGCAGTCCGCCTGCTCTCGGATCGCGAACGGCTGCTGTCCATGATCCAGGTGGGCAGCTCTGCTTCGACGCTCGCCCTCGGATGGGTCTGCCAGGCACTCTTCCACAGCGCTTTGGTCAAGCTCGGCGGCCTCAGTCCCGACCAGACAGCGCCGGGCCCGGCCGAAGTCGCGGTATTCTCCTTCGCCCTTCTCCTCACCAGCTTTGCTCATGCGGTTTTCGCCGAAATGGCGCCGAAGAATCTGGCGCTCGAGAGGGCCGAGCGGTGGGCCCTGCTGTTGTCGCCGCCTTTACTGGTGTTGACCCGACTTTTCGCGCCGTTGATCGTCCTGATCGAGCGGTCGACACGGGCGATTCTCGCCACGCTCGGTTTTCGGGGCGAGCCGCTCGGCGGCGGGGAGGCGGCCGAGACTTTGCGGCTGCTCATCAGCCTGCACCGGCGCCACGGCCAGCTTGGCGCCTCGGAAGAGTCTGCGCTTCAGCGGATGCTTGATTTGCAAGATCATTCGACGCGCGAGATCATGGTTCCCCGGAGCGAGATCGTTTCGCTGCCGGCAGATGCCTCGCTCCAAGAGGCGCTCGACCGCATGGGCGAGCGGCGCCTCGGACGCCTGCCGGTCTACGAGGGCCAACCCGAACAGATCGTCGGCGTGGTCTGTTGTCTGGATCTGCTGGCCGCATGGAAGCGAGCCTTGACCGGCGCCGACCGCGAGCCCGAGCAGGCTCCACTGCGCCACCTGATGCGCAGACCCTTGGTCGTGCCCGAAACCAAACCGCTCAACCAGCTCCTGGAGGCGCTCCGGCAGGAACGGTCCCGAATGGCCATCGTCGTCGATGAGCATGGGACCGTGGCGGGACTGGTGACGCTCGAAAACGTGATCGAGCAAATCCTCGGCAGGCCGAACCAGGCGCCGGCGCTTCAGTCGCCCGCCGAGGAGCCGGCGCCGGAAGTGCTCGAACTCGACGGCGCCACGACGCTGAGGGAGTTGGAGATCCGCTTCGGCATCGAGCTGCCCATTGACGCCGGCTACGAGACCGTGGCCGGTTTCTTGCTCTATCGGCTTGGCCACATTCCCCAGCCGGGCGAGAGGGTGGCCTATTCCAACCTGCGACTCACTGTCGTCGAAATGGACAAGAAGCGCATCGCCCGCGTGCGCCTGGAGAGGCTGCCGGCTGAGCCGAATGCCGCCGAGCTGTAGGACTCAGGCCCGTTCCGGAACGACGTAGGGCGGCCGGTAAGAGCGTTTGAACAACCGGTTGGCCTCCGGGTCGTTCTTCACCTGCATGGTCGTGGGATCGAACTCGAGCGTGCGACCGACGCGGTAGGCGATGTTACCCAGGTGCATCAAGTCGCAGGAGATGGCGCCTTCCTCGATTTCGGCGTTTAGATCCTCGCGCCGACGGGTGCGGAGCGCGTCAATGAAGTTCTTGAAATTGCTGCCGCCCTCCGAACGTGCCGGACCCCGCTGCTGTTCTCTGCCGAGGAAGGTCTTGTAGGTGGCGTAACCGTCTATGGCCATGTAGCCTTTGGAACCATAGAAGATGTTGCCCACGGTGTTGCCGCCGCGCTTGCCCTCCCGCTCGCCGATTCCTGCTTCGTTATTGGTGATCCAGTGGCGCACCTCAAAGACCATCAACTGCCGCCGATTGCCGCGCCCGTTGAACTCGTAGGTGACCACCAGCGTGTTGGGGGTTTCCTGATCGTCATCGAACATGAAATGGCCGCCCATGGCGCTGACCTTCGTGGGATAGGTGACGCCGAGGCCCCACCGGCAGATGTCCAGTTCATGGATGCCTTGGTTGCCGAAGTCGCCGTTGCCGTAATCCCAGAACCAGTGCCAGTTGTAATGAAACCGGTTCCGGGTGAACGGGCGCACCGGCGCCGGACCGAGCCACTCGTCGTAGTGCACGCCCGGCGGCACCGGCTCCTCGGGCGCCCGGCCGATGGTGTCGCGCCACTTGAAACACAGACCGCGCGCCATGTAGATGTCTCCGATGAGGCCCTCGCGGAGATGCCCGACCGCCTCCTTCAGGCCCGCCGTCGAGCGACTATTGGTCCCGTGCTGCACCAGCCGGTTATACTTGCGCGCCGCCGCGACGATCTGCCGGGATTCGAACATGTTGTGGGAACAGGGCTTCTCTACATAGACATCCTTGCCCGCCTGGCAGGCCCAAATCGTTTGCAGCGCGTGGCTGTGGTTCGGGGTGGCGATCGAAACGGCGTCGATCGAGCGGTCCTCGAGCATTTTCCGGAAGCTGACGTAGCGGGCCGGGCGTGGCAGGCCCATCTTTTCGATCTCGGCCAGGCGCGCATCGAGCACGCTCTCGTCTATGTCGCACAGCGCGGCGATCTGAACGTTTTTCATGCCGGAGAACTCGCGGATGTGCGCACGGCCCTGGCCCCGCACGCCCGCAATGCCGATGCGGATGGTGTCGTTCGGGCTGGCCAGCCCGCTGGCGCGCAAGCCCGCAGCCGCTGCCGCCGTGCTGAGGAAGAAATAGCGTCGGTTCATCGGAGAAACCTCTCTGGAGTTTGACTATATCATTCCACACCGCCCCAGCGATGGGGGCCTGGCGCCGCAAAAGGGCCGTGACCACGGCGTCGCCGCACTCGGGGCGCTCGGCAAAGAGCCGCTATAATAACGGTTCCGCCTTATTATCATGCCAACCGCACTTCATCCCCTCGACTGGACGGTCATCGCCGTCTATTTCGTCTTGAGCGTCCTGGTAGGATTTCTCGTCGTTCGCCGGGTCAAGGTCACCGAGGATTACTTTTTGGGGAGCCGGCGCTTCAGCGCCTGGCTCCAAGTGGGACAGTCCTTCGGCATCGGCACGCATGCCGAGATGCCCGTGGCGCTCGCCGGAGCGGTGTACCAGTCCGGCTACTCGGCCATCTGGTACCAGTGGAAGAACCTTTTCATTACCCCGTTTTACTGGATTCTGGCGCCCCTGTTTCGCCGCTTCCGCCGAACCACCCTGGGCGAGGTCTACGAGGATCGCTATGGCACCTTTATGGGCGCCGTCTACACCGTCTTCGCCATGGCTTACTTCATCTTCAACATGGGCGCGATGCTCAAGGGGGCGGGCAAGCTGGTAAGCGCGGCCACGGGCGGATGGGTGACGCCCAACAAGGTGGTCCTGGCGATGACGGTGGCGTTTCTGGCCTACAGTTTCTTCGGCGGGCTGTTTTCGGTCGCCTACACGAACTTCGTTCAGAGCATTTTCATCCTCTTGTTGTCTTTCATGCTGATCCCCATCGGCCTGGAACGCATCGGCGGCTTCACCGCCATGCGCGAAACGCTGCGGCCCGAGCTGCTGTCGCTAGTGACGCCCGGCGACATCAGCGTCTTCGTCATCCTCATGCTCACCATCAACGGGCTGGTCGGCATCACGGCTCAGCCGCACCAGCTCGCCGCCGTGGGCACGGGAAAGGACGAGCGGAGCTGCCGGATCGGCATGACCTACGGCAACTTCACCAAGCGTTTCTGCACGCTCGGCTGGGCGCTGGTGGGCATGGTCACGCTCGTGATGCTCATCCAGACCGGCGAGACGCTCGCCGATCGCGAGGACGCCTTCGGCTACGCCACCCGCCACCTGCTGTTTCCCGGCGCCGTCGGCCTGATGATCGCCTCCGTCCTCGCCGCCAACATGTCTACCTGTTCCGCCTTCACGGTCGACGGCGGGGCCCTGTTCACCCAGAATTTCTACCGGCGCTATCTCGTTCACGGACGCGACGACCGGCACTACTTGCTTGTCGGGCGTGTCTCAGGGGTGTTCGTCACGCTGCTGGGGGTCTGGTTCGCGCTCGCCGTGGAGATTGTGCTTGAGGCCTTTCTGTTCACCGAGTCGATCGCAGCCTTTATGGGCATCAGCCTTCTCGGGGGTATCTGCTGGAAGCGCGCCAACCGCTACGGCGCTTTCACCAGCCTGGTGGTTTCAAGCGTCGTCTTTTTCTATTTGAGCCGCGTCGAGTTCGGAAAGTGGCTGAACTGGGATGCGGCGAACTTCGGCATCGCTCTGGCCGCCGGTTTCGGCGCGCTGATCGGGGTGAGCCTGGTGACCAAGCCGGAAAGCCCCGCCGCACTCAAGGACTTTTTCCAGCGCCTGGACACGCACAGCGAATTCGATCCCTCGACCGGACGGGAGCGAGTCGTCAACGAGCCGGGACACGACCTGCTGGTCGTCCACCTGTTGAACCCGGGACTCAAAGACGGCTGGAGGGCCTTCTACCGGCGGTTCCGTGTGGACCTGCACGGGCTCGTAGCGGCGTTCGGCGTCGTCGGTTTTCTAATCGTACTAAGTAAAGCGGTCCTCTACCTGCCGTAAGGGCTCGGGCCGCAGATTCGCCAACAAGCTTGCCCCCTGAAGAGTTGCGCGGTGCGGTCGGTAGACTTAACTTGGGCATTTCGGCGAACCAGGAGGCGAAAGGTGAATCTGAACGAGTTAGGCGGTGCTTTGGAGCTGAGCGCACAAGACGATCTGCGCGTGATCGGCATCGACCTCGGGACCACAAATTCTACGGTTTGCGAGCTCATCCACCGCAAGGGCGAGGACCGGCCCGGCTCGCCCGTT
>Ga0308411_10001441_pt1 | contig 16210 bp, 14 predicted proteins | sample HotsprottomLayer_2_FD_203530 | JGI IMG/M metagenome (GOLD analysis project Ga0308411, IMG submission 203530) | Hot spring phototrophic mat microbial communities from Octopus Spring, Yellowstone National Park, Wyoming, United States -... | ecosystem: Environmental > Aquatic > Thermal springs >...
GGTTGGGGGCGATGGCGCGGATGGCACTGAAGAGGATGAAGCGGAAGAGGAAGCGCCTGGTGCCGTCTTTCTGGAAGCAGGCTGAATTATGTTTCGACTGACACTATATTATGCGGGACTCAATAATCTCGGCTTTGGTAGTTCCGTTCCAGGACGTTATCGACATACCAAGCGACTGCACTGCCTTGGTGATGTTCTGTTTCAGTTCAGAATCCAGTTCCTTCAAGTCTTGACTCGTAACACGACGAGCGTCTGCTTGAGAGAGGCCGAGTTCGGGATAGTAGCGAATATTGAGGATTGCAAGAGTGCGTCCGCGGTCATCGTAAAGGTTAGCCGCAAAAGCCAACTCGGAAGGCAACTTGTTAATCCCCGATAGATCGAGGCGCGATTCGACTGAGGTGTCGAGCGTTATCTGTTGGTTGTTGGAAAGGACAACCCAATTCCTTGGCAACTCAATTGACACACCTTTGGGGAGGGTGACGGTCACAAAGTTTTGGGTCGCTGCGGCTGTCGCTGACGCAGGGATGAAGGCAACCGCGACAAGCAGTGTGGCGCACCCGATTTCTCGGACGGTTTTTTGAATTATCGTCATGCCGCAGCCTTGAGGGCAAGCAGTCTCCGACGAGCCTGCCGCGGGGATTGAAAGCTGGGCCTCCCCAGCAGCCAGTACTCATTATAGGGGTGGCGGAATTCCTCGAGCGCTCCGGCCAGCTCCTCCAGCGTGGTGAAGTCGTTCACCCAAAGCAGGTGTTCCTTGAGGGTGCGGAAGAAACGCTTGAAGCAGCCGCTGCCTTCCGGTTCGCGAACAAAGGCGGGCGACGATTGGGCGCCGGAAGCGCGGATGTCGTTTCGATGGTTCTCGCGCGTGAATAGGAACCAGTAGTTATGGGGCGGTCTCACGCCGCGAGCGACGCTCCTGGAGAATCCGCTGGACCGCTGGTGCAGTTCTTGCCAGCCACTTGCCTCTCGGCGCGGTTCGGCAGGGCGGATGAGAGGAGCGCGGACTGCGCAGGCGCAGAGGATTCTCCCCAGGAAGGACGCAAAAAGCGCAGTCGGACTGGTGAGAGAAGCCCGGCTTACGCCGGCGCGAACGAGTACGATTCGCCGGGACGGGTGGCGAGTTCCAGCTTGCCGTCGCGCACGGCGTGGCGCGCGCCGTTGACGAGGATGGCGTTGGCGGGCCACGGGATGGCAAGGCGCAGGCGGGCGCCTTTTTCGCTATCGATGACCAGTTCCGTCACCCGCCGGCCGTCCCACCGGGCCGAGACGAGAAACGCGCCGGCGGCGCGGAGATGGCGGAAGGAGGCAGGGCCGAGGCCGGCCGTGTTGGGAAAGACGCGGATCAGGCCGTCGTAGCTCTGCAAGAGGCATTCGTTGAGCACCGCGGGCAGCGAGAGGTTTTCGGTCCAGACGCCCATGCGCATCATGAAGTCAAAGTCGGTCTCGTCGCGGTATCGGCCGCCGGTCTGGCGGACCCGGTCGCCCGCCGTGCCGAGCGGCGTCAGGCAGTAGCGCACCCCGCGCTTGAACCACTCGAGATCGAGCATCCCGAGCCGCGCCCGCGCGAGCGGCTGCCAGACCAGATCGTTGCCGCCTTCCAGCCGCACCGTGCGGGCCGTGCGGCGCGCGAGTTCAAGCTGCTCCGGGCGAGAGCCGAGGCCGACGCGCTCGGCCGGGAAGACCGGCGCCAGAGTGACCGGCACGTTGTAGACATGCTCCACGGGCGCGCCGGCGACGTCCACCCACACGCGGCCGTACGGTCCGTCGGCCTCGGGCCACGGCGCGAGGTTCGCGCGCACTTCCCGCCACTGGTCCCGCAGGCCGGCATCGACGCCGAGGACCTGCGAGGCCTCGAGCATGGCTTCGAGCAGGAAGTCCGTCAGGGCGAGGTCGATGATGCAGTCCCTGTTCAGGCGGAAATCGACGGTGGCGCCCCAGTTCTCGGGCGAAACGGTGGGAATGATGTGATATTTGCCGTCGCCGCCCTTCTTCAGGTAAGAGACCAAAAAGTCGGCGGCCGCGCGCAGCATGGGGTAGACGCGCTGCAAGTACTCCTTGTCGAGCGTGTACTTGTACTGCCACCACAGGCTCTGGACGGTCCACGGGGTCTCGCAGATCTCGTAGCCCCAAGGCGGCGCCGGGTAGGGATTCACGGTGCTGGGCACCGGATAGGCGCTGTGCGGGAAATACGCGCCGGGCAGGCCGAACTGCACGCGCGCGTTCCATTCCGCCATGGGCATGAGGCTTTCGACGAGCCGCGTGTACGGCTCGTGCTGCTCGGCGTGATTCGACGAAAAGACGCCCCACCAGACCTGCTGGGTGTTGTAGCTCATGTGGTAGTCGCCGTGCCAGGCGGTGCCGATGCGGCCGGCGTTCCAGTTGCCGAACAGGCCCGGCGCGATCTTGCCGGGCTTCAGGCAGCAGGCGAGGAAATACTGGTTGCGGTACCAGATCTGTTCCAGCTCGCGGTCGGCGAACTCCACGGCCGATGCCGACCAGAACTTCCGCCACGCCGCTTCCGACCGGCGGCGGACCTCGTCGGCGGGCAGGGCGGAAAGGCGCGCGGCTTCGGCGCGGGCGTGCGCGACGTTGTCTTTGACGTCGAGATCCTTGACGTCGAGCGTGGTGAACAGCGTGAGATCGAGCCAGAAGGGCTGCGGTGCGGCGCTGCGGAGCAGTGCGCGGCGGGGGCGCGGCCCGGCGGGTTCGGGCGACCACTGGCCGCCCAGCACGCCGCAGAGAGCGAAACTGCGGTCGTCCTTCGTCCGCGGGGGATCGGGCTGCGCCTCGGTGGGCGCGGTGGCCGGGAAGTATTGAAAGCCGGTGAAGCGGTTGGCTTCGGCGGCGACTTCCGGCTCGGGGAGCCTCGCCTCGGCCTCCCGGTGAGGCAGGTAGGCCACGCTGACAATGGGCGCGGGCGAGTCGCTGGCGACCAGAATGTGGCCGTTGTCGCGGCTGACGAAGCAAGTGAGCCGCACCGGGCGGACTGTGCCGCGCAGATCGTCGTGCTCCAGCCGGATGGAGAGCACGCCGGTGGAGATGTCCAGCTCCTGTCTGACGACGCGCACCATCCGCGAGTCCCAATGCAGCCACACGGTGCCGCAGGGCCAGGGCCGCGGCCAGGGCTTGCGGTAGCTGGACTGCATGAGCTCCGCGTATTGCCGGAAGAAAGGGATGTTCGACTCGAGAAACGTCATCTCCGGCTTGCCCTGGCGCCTGGCCTCCTCACTGGCGCGCTTCCACAGTTCAAGAACCTCGGCGAAGGTCTTGATGTGGGCGGCGTGCTCCTCGCTGACGCGAATGTCCCAGGAGTCGTTCTTGCCGATGTGCAGGCCGAGCGCGTCGGGGCGCACGACAACGCAGACGCCGATGTCGCCGTTGCCGAGCAGCAGGCCCTCGAAGAAGTTGGGCGTGGGCTGCGTGCGCACGAGGTTGTGGCGGCGCGCGATGGCGGAGGCATCCAGCGGCCCGGCGGCCGCCGGCGCGGGCGGCGCCGCAGCCTTTGCGGCGGCGGCTGCGGCGGTGTGGAGAAACGTGCGGCGGGAAAGCTTCATGGTTCGGGTTCTCATCGCGCCGTCTCAGGCCCGGGAGGGGCGCTGCACCGGAATGCCGCGGGCGGGGCGGTCCAGCTCGAGCTTGACGATCGTATCCACGGGCGCGCGGTGGCGGGGCGCGACGCGGACGCGAATGCCCGCTTCGCTCTGCTTCACGTCCGCCTTGCCGGGGCCGGAGACGAGGTTCGCGCGGACGATTCTGGCAGGGATCGCAGGCAACCGGATGACGTCCGCGGGCCAGCGCAGAATGTGGAGCCAGACCGTGTTGCCCTTGTGGGTGCTGCCGCCCCACCACTCGCCTTCGGGCAGCGCGAAGCCGTGGGCGTTGGGCGGCCGCTTGTCCTCGTCGGGCGCCACGAAGGGCCCGCCGCGGGTGCCGTAGATGCTGTCGCCGTATTTCCTGAGGAATTCCCCGATCTCGCGCAGGCGGGCGGCGTGCGAAGGCTCGATGAAGCCGTCGGGGCGCGGGCCGACGTTGAGCAGAAGGTTGCCGTCGCCGATGGCGCAGCAGACCAGGCCGCGCAGGCACTCCTCAAGCGGGCGCAGCTCGTCGTCCGGCTTGTACGCCCACTGCCGGCCGAGCGTGGCGCAGGTCTCCCAGGGGCGGTGGTTCTGGAAACGGCCGATGCGCTGCTCCGGCGTATCGTAATCGGCCGGCAGGCCGGCGCGGTTGTTGATGACGAGATCCGGCTCGAGCTGCCGCATCATGCGGATGAGGCGCACGGCGTCCCAGTCGGCCGCCGTGCCGCCGAGGCCGTCGAAGAACCACATCTTCGTGGGCCCGTAGCCGGTGAGCAGTTCGCGCACCTGGCCGTGCAGGTATTCGATGTAGCGGGCGTGGGCGGCGCCGTTGCGGTAGTCGGGATGATGCCAGTCGGGCTGCGAATAATAAACGCCCCAGTCGATGCCGCCGCGGCGGCAGGCGTCGGAGAGCATGCGGACGATGTCCTTGCCATAGGGGCACAGCGGGCTGGTGATCTTGTAGTCGGTGAGCTTCGAATCGAAATTGCAGAAGCCGTCGTGGTGCCTGGTGGTGAAGACGAGGTACTTCATGCCGGCGTCGCGGGCCAGCTGGACCCACTCGTCGGGGTTGAACTTGACGGGGTTGAACATGCGGTAGAGGTTGTCGTAGACCTCCACCGGAACGTTGCCGGTTTTGGTTTCCGGCCGGCCGCGGCGCGGGCCGCCGCGCGACCAGCCGATTTCGGCGCCGACGATGCTCACCGGACCCCAATGGATGAACATGCCGAAGCGGTGGTCCTTCCATCGTTCGATGGCGGCCTTCGGGGCGCCGGGGTCGGCGGGCTCATCCAGAAAGGCGGCGGGCGAAGCAAAGGGCAGGGAAGCGAGAAAAGTTCGGCGGTGCATATGAGCGGAGGCCTCCGCCTGAGCACCCCGGCAAGGCGCGCGTTCTTCCAGCGGCCCGCACGGCTGGCGCTCAGGCAAGCCGAGTCTATCCGAGATCCTCGAGGGGAGGCAAGATGCCGGATGCTCCGGCCTCAAGCGTGTCCGCGGCAGCCGGGATTTTTCGTTCCGCGGCGGCACACGCGTGGGAGGCCTTTGCGCGGGGGCGCGTTTCCGGACCAGGACTGAGGTTGTGCGAGAGGATTCTCCGTGCGGTCTAATCCGGCGGCTCCGGCCTGCCGATAAGGAATGCGAGGCTGATCGCATGAGGCCCGCACGCGCCGAAGCCGAGCAGAACCGGATCGTCCTTCACTTCGACTCGCTCGAGGACGCGCTCCGGCTGTTTTCGCCGTGGCGCGGCGCCGCCCCGCGCGCTCAGGCTGCACAGCAAATCCACCTTGCCTTGTCTTCGGTCGGGCTTCTTCTGGAGGTCCGGATTCAGGGCCGTGCGGTGGCGGAGCTTGGTTCGGCTGCGCCGCACGGCCCTCTTTTCGCGCTCCTGAACGGGGTCTCGTGAGGCGGACGGGGCGGGCCGGCGGCGCGAAGGCCGCGCTGGCGGATGCAGCGCCGGTGGATGCAAGGCCTGCGGGTGCAGCCCGGGCGCAGACGGAAACGGCGGAGCCGCGCAAGAGGGACGGTGCGACGGCTCTACCGGGGGTCGACCCGGGCAGGGATTTTCTCGAGATTTGCGATTTCCACGCCGAGGGCGAATCCGAAGCGCGCGAACTGTTCCAGGCCGCTGAAGTCCCAGTCCTCGCTGTATTCGTCGGTGGGCTGATGGTAGCGGGCGGCGATTTTCTTGCCCGCTTCCTGGGCGAAGCCGGCGGGCTTGCCTTCGTAATCGTTGCCCATGTTGACGGAAAAAGCGGGGATGCCTGCGCGGGCGAACGAGTAATGGTCGCTGCGGTAATAGCCGCCGGCCTCCGGGCGCGGGTCCGGCTTGATGGCGAGCTGGTGCCGCTGCGCCACGGCTTGCACGACGGGGAAGATCGATGTGCGCTCGGCCCCGGTGATCACGGTGTCGCGGACGCGGCCGTAGGGGGAGTAGGAATCGAAATTCAGCGCGGCGGCGATGCGGTCTGCCGGCACGGGCGGGTTCTCGGCAAAATAGCGCGAGCCGAGCAGGCCGCTTTCTTCCGCGGTGACGGCCACGAAGTATGCAGTGCGGAGCGGCTTTGGCTCCATCGAGGCCCAGGCGCGGGCCATCTCGATCAGCATCCCGCAGCCGGTGGCGTTGTCGATGGCTCCGTTGTAGATGTTGTCGCCGTTGACGGGCTCGCCCAGGCCGAGATGATCCCAGTGGGCGGAGAAGACCACCGCTTCTTCGGCCAGGCGCGGGTCGCTGCCGCGGACCTTGCCGACGACGTTTTCCGTCTCGATGTCCTCCAGGCGGAAACGGAAGCTGCCGCGGATGCGCAGCTTGCCAAGCGGGCGGGCGCGGAAGCCGGGCGTGTCGGCGGCCTTCAGCCAGTCTTCCAGTTTCTCGCCGGCAAGCGAAGCCAGCTGCGCGCCGGCCTGCTCGGTGATCCAGCCGGCGAAGGCGAGGGCGGGCTCGCCGGGCTTGCGCCGCACCTGGGGCTGCGGGCGCCCGTTGGCGCGCACCACCTGCCAGCCGTAGCTTGCCGTTGGCGTGGTGTGGATGATCAGCGCGGCGGCGGCGCCGCGGCGGGCGGCCTCTTCGTACTTGTAGGTCCAGCGTCCGTAGTAGGTGAGCGCGCGGCCCTTGAAAAACTTCTCGTCGGAAGAAGGCGGCTCATTGGTGAACAGAACCACGACCTTGCCCCGGACATCGACGCCGGCGTAATCGTCCCACTGGTATTCAGGCGCAGTGATGCCATGGCCGACAAAAACCGCCTCGGCTTCGAAGTCGGCGGCGGGCTGTTGCAGGTGCGAGGTGCCGACGAAATCCTCCAGCCAGCGCCAGTTGAGGCGCTTGCCACCGGCATGCGCACCCAGCTGCGCTCCCGGCAGCACTTCCACGGTCCGCAGGGGCACGGGCTGGAAGAAAGAACCGCCGGGTGCGCCCGGCTCGAGGCCGGCGGCGGCGAACTGGGCGGCGATATACTGAGCGGCCAGGCGCCCGCCGCGCTGGCCGACGCCGCGGCCTTCGAGCAGATCGTGCGAGAGAAACCGCACGTGGGGCCGGATCTTTTCGGCTTCGATCCGGTGCATCTGGGCGGGCAGGGCGCCCGTAAGCATCACAAAGGCGAGGATTCTTGTTCGCATGGCCGGAAACCCTATTGTCGCGGATCGGGGCGGCGCTCAGGAAGCGCGCTTGGCGGCGAGCCGCGCGATGAGCCGGGGCACGTCGGCGATGAACCGTTCGTGCGCGCCCTCGCCGACCAGCTCTTTCTCGTCCCGGGCCTCGACGCGGAACAGCACCCGCCGGCCCTGCACTTCGGTGACGGTGGCGGTGAATTCAACGCTCATCCCGACGGGGGTGGCGGCCAGATGGCGGACGTTGACCAGAGTGCCGAGGCTGTCCTCGTTGGGGTCGAGATAGGGAAGCAGGGCGTCGCGGGCCGCCCATTCCATGTAAGCGATCATGTGGGGAGTGGAAAGCACGCGGGCGCGCTCGTCGCCAAGGAAGTCAATGGCAGTTTCCGGCGTGACCAGCAGATGCCGCCGGCCCGTGGCGCCAACGGGGATCTCTTTCATGTCACTATGGTAACGTGCATAAGGATCGCTGCCAGCGGGCGCGCGAAACCTTTGCGGCCGGATTGCATCTGAATTGATGAAAGGTTTCATGCCGATTCTCGTTCTTGCTTTGCTGGCGGGCTTGCTTCTTCCGGGTGGCGCGGCGGCCGCCGTGGCCGACTCGCCCGAATGGAGCGGGGCCGCCGACCTGGCCAAGGAGCGCGCGGGAGAGAACGTTCTCGGCCGCTACATCCAGGCCAGCGGCTCCCGGGTGGCCAAGGGCGTGGCCATGGGCGCGATGTTCGCCGCCAGCCTGCCCAAGATGGGCAAGGCGGCGACGGTCAGCGCCCGCCGGTTCATCACCCGCGACGGGAGCGTCAATTACGAGATCACCGACCGGCGGGGCGACTCGACGGTGTGGAAGGAGTTGATCCTTCGCTACATCAACGGCGAGATGGAAAACGCCGGCAAGGATCACTCCAACGTCGCGGTGACGCCTGCCAACTACAAGTTCAAGTACAAGGGCGAGCGGGAATTCGAAGGCCGCCTGGCTCATGTCTTCGAGGTCACGCCGCGCAAAAAGCGGCAGGGCCTGTTCAAGGGCGAAGTCTGGATCGATTCCGAAACGGCCTTGACCGTGTACGAGACGGGGCGGTTCGTGAAGAGTCCGTCCGTATTTCTGAAGAAGGTGGAGTTCCGGCGGGAGTATGCGATTCTTGACGGTGTCGCCGTTCCGAAGACGATGCAGACCACGATCGAAACCCGCTTCTGGGGGCCTGCCCAGCTGGACATCCAGTTCAGCGACTTCCACTGGGAAGACCCGTTTCTCGCCCTCAACTGATACCGCGCCCGCCAATCGCGATCCTGCTGCTGCGGCTCCGGCCGATCCGCGGCACGTCTGACGGCGTGGCCCGGGCCGGCCATGCAGACTCCCTCCTCGCAGCATTCCGCGGGCCGGCTGCGCAGCGGGACTGGCTGCGTCGGTCTCTCACATCCCGGACCTCGGACGGCCGGACCCCTGAGGCATGGCATACGCGGGCGGCGCGGCAGCGTGGCACCTTTCCAGCGCGCGAGGGCTTTTTTCCCAAGGAAAGGCCATTGGCCGACCCGGTGCACGAGCCGCGCGATGAGGCCCGTCGAAGGTGCGCCGCCCATGTCCGGCCAGGCGGGTTCCCCGTTCCGGGCGCGGGAGGAAATGGAAAGGCCGGGCTTTCGGGCCCGGCCTTCCTGCACAAATCGGATTGGCGCCACAGCGGCGCTGCCGGCTGAGGCGCGCGCCTATCGAAGTGGCGTGAAGCGGAACGGGGCGGTGTCAGTCCAGGAGTCCTGCCCCACCGTGAGAAGGTAGCCCTTCATCAGCGTGAGATCGAAGTTGGGCACTTTGGACAAGTTGACTAAGATGGTCTCCTCGTCCTGCACCTGGATGGCGTCCTGCGGAGCGACAATGTCCTCGAAGACGACGTAGGTCTTCGTGTCGCGGAGGAACCGCCCCTTGATTTCCAGCCAATGGCCGTTGCCGCTGAGGAACTGCCGCCACCAGCGGATGCCGGGAACCATGTAGTCGACGTCGACGAGGTCCCGGAAATAGCCCTTGGTGGCGAAATCCAGGGCGGACATCGAGTCCGGCTTGCCCGGCTGCGAGACGACGACCATGTAGGTGGTCAGGCCGGTTTGCCAAAAATCGCCGAGCGTCTTGATGCCCGGCAGAATGAACGAATAGCCCGCCGGGAGAGCCTCCTTGACCTCCAGGGATTCCAGCGCCCACTCCTGTTCGTTATCCGGGGGAATGATGAATGCCTGAACCAGGCTGCCAGCCGGCAGCGGCTCGGTGAGGACGAAATATGCTTCCCGGCCGGAATCGAACAGATTGATCTGCACGACTCCCGGGGCCATCGGCATCATGGCCGAGCGCTCCCCGCCCGCCCGGCGCAAGCCCTGCTTGCCCCGCGCGGCGGCGTAGGAGCGGACTGCGGCCCGCGCCGAGTCTTTGAACCTGGCCTGCACCACCTTGCCGCTCATGGCGGCGTTGACGCGCTCGGCGCGTTCGGCGCGGTCCGCCATGGCCCATGGCAGCGCCAGAGCGCTTATCAGCACGGCGAGAATCGATCTGCGCAACATCATTTCGGCTCCTTCCTGTTCATATCGGCCGGCGAATCGACAGACGCGGTTCCTTTCCCCGCGGTTGCAACCATTGTCTCCTGAACGGGCAGCTCGATGACAGTCCTTGTTCCCTCGCCCTCGCGCGAGGTGATGCTGAGGCTGTAATTGGAGCCGAACAGGACCTGGAGGCGTTCGTTGACGTTGGAGACGCCGATGCCCGGCTGGGCGAGAATCGAACGCAAGCGCTCCTCCTCGATGCCGACGCCGTCGTCGGCGACGGCGAGCACGAGCTTCCGCCCGCGGTCGGCCTCTTCCAGGCGGCTTTCGATGCGCACGGAGCCGCCGCCGATTTTGTGGGCGAGCCCGTGGCGGATGGAATTCTCCACGAGGGGCTGAAGCAGCATGGCCGGCACCTGGCAGTCGAGCGTGCGCTCGTCGATTCCCTTCACCACGCGGAGCTTGTGGCCGAAGCGGGCCATTTCGATCGAGAGGTAATCGTCGATGAAGGCCAGTTCCTCGCGCAAGGGGGCGAAATTGTCCGTCTTTCGCAGCAGGCGGCGGAGGATGTTCGACAGGCGGTAGACGACCTGCCGGGCCTTCTCCGGGTCGGTGCGGATCAGCGAGCCGACCGTGTTGAGCGTGTTGAAAAGAAAATGCGGGTTGATCTGGGAGCTCAATGCGCTCAGCCGGGCCTGCACGAGCAGCCGCTCCTTGCTTTCCAGCAGGCGTTCGTTGCGGGCGCTGCCCCAGATCTTGATGGGCAGCGAGACGGTGAAGATGGTGGTGATGAAAACGGCGGCGTTGGCCCAGCCGCGCGCCGGGTCGTAGAGCGTGAAGATCATCCTGCCGCCGAAGAGCTGCCAGACGGTGTAGCGCATCAGCTCCGCGAGCACGATGGCGATGAGGCCCGCGATCTGGAACAGGCTGCGGATGCGGTCTTCCGGGTGGAAAATGAGCCGCCACAGGCTGAGATCAAAGAACGGGCTGATCCGCCAGACCTCCTCGGCGCGGGGGGCGAGATCGCGCAGCAGGCCGCCCATGACGCCGACCGCTGCATACAGCGGCATGGCCAGGTATTCGCCCGCGAACAGGGCCGGCAGGGAGGCGAGCACGCCGGTGACCAGGCCGGGGATGTAGCCGCCGATCATGCCCGCCAGCAGGCTGCCCTCCATGGACATTTCCGCCGCCACATAACTGCGGGTGGAGAGCCGGACGAAGCTGCCGGCGACGCAGAAGGCCGAGATCATGCCCGCCAGTTGCAGCCCTTCCACCGTGGTGCGCTCCTCTCGCAGCAGCAGGCCGAGGAAATGGCTGGAGCGCGACAGGATGCTGGCGATGGAAGCCGCCGCGGCGAGCTTGATCATCAGGACGATGAGCTGGTTGTCCATGTGGCGGTATCGCGGCGAGGCCGCCTCGCGCGCCCCATACTAGAATAAGAAAGAAGCCCTCCATAGATGGAACCAGCCTTGCAGATCGCATTGCGGCACGTGGCGGATGCCGATTTCCCCAGCGAATTCGGCCATTTCCGCATCCACGGCTTCGAAGGCGAGCGGGACGGCGGCCGCGACGAGGCTGTGGCGCTGGTGATGGGGGATTTGCAGGGCGCTCCGCCGCCGCTGGTGCGCATCCACTCGCAGTGCTTCACCGGCGACGTGTTCCACTCGCTGCGATGCGATTGCCGGGCGCAGCTTGAGCTGGCGCTGGAATCCATCGCCGCGGAAGGCCGCGGGATGGTCATTTACGAAATGAAAGAGGGCCGCGGCATCGGCCTGATGAACAAACTGCGCGCCTATCAGCTCCAGGACCAGGGGGCCGACACCGTGGAAGCCAACGAGCGGCTGGGCTTCCAGCCGGACCTGCGGGAGTACGAGCTGCCGGCGGCCATCCTGCGCTGGTTCGGGGTGGAGGAAGTCCGGCTGCTGACCAACAACCCGGACAAGATCGCCGCGCTCGAGCAAGCGGGCATCCGCGTGGCCGAGCGGGTTCCCTGCCAGCCGAAGCCGCTGACGCATCACGCCGCGCGCTACCTGCGGACGAAAAAGAAGCGCATGGGCCATCTGCTGGAGCTGTAAAGCCGGCCGCGCGTCAGAACACAAGCGCCCCGCCCTGTTTTTTCGCACGCCCCCTTCGCCGGCAGCAGCGCGCGGCAGCCTGTGTCAAGGACATTCGCGCGCCATTGCGGCGCCCGCGCCCGGCTCCGGCCGCGGCGCCCGCAAGGAGGATCCCCGCTCGCGTTTGTGGCGCGAAGGCTCGAGGGCCGGAATTCTTCGTGCGCCGGCGCGGGGGCGGCTTTTCGGGCCGCCCCGCGCCGCTGCGGATTAATGCTGAACTTCCGTCTCCGCGCCGCCGCGGGGCGCGGGGCCGGGGAAGCGGAAAACGGCATTCAGGAACAGGACGTTCAGGCCGTCGTGGAAGGCGCGGAAATTGGGGTCGGCCGTAAAGCCGACCACGGCGCCGCGGCCCTGGCTGGAGACGACCACGAACGGCTTGAAAGCGAGCTGCTTGCGGTTTTCCTCCCAGAGATAGCCGGACTGGAGGAGCTTCTCGGGCGATTCGAAGATGACGGCGTTGACGCCGCGGTCGCGCTTGACCGGGCTGTAAATGGCGCGCCCGTCGAACAGCACGTTGACGGTTTCCGGCAAGCCGGCGGTGACCCACGTTTCCGGATCGACGCGGGCGCGCACAATCACGCCCGCGACGGCGTCCGGCAGCCGCGTGTCCGGCTCGACGGCCTTTTCGAAGTCCTCTTCCTTTGCGAGCAGCTTGCCGGGGACCGGCGCCGGCGCGGCTGCGGGCGCGGCTGCGGGCGAAGGTGCGGGCGCAGCGGCGGCGCCGGCGGGGGCTGTTGTTGCGCCGGGCTTGGCAGCCTCAGCCTGGCGGGCTGCCGGCGCCGCGGCGCCTTCGCGCGCGAGCTGCTCCTGCTGGATGGCGAGCAGGTTCACCTGCGGGCTGGACAGCCAGCCGAGAGCGCCGCCGATGCCGATGAGGACGCCGCCCTCGCGCACCCACTGCTGGATGCGGGTGGCGGCGCCGTTGAGCACGCTGCCGTAGCCGGCGCCGCCGAAGCCGCCCGCGTTGGGCAGGATCAGCACATGGAACTTGTTGAGATCGGCGGCGGCGAGGCTCGAGGCGCGGATCACCGTCACCGGATAGCCGAACTGGCGCTCAAGCACGAAACGCGTGGCGCCGGCCGACAACGAAGACGTGGGCGAGTCCCACACCAGCGCAATGGAGGGGCGGCGCACGACGCTGACGTGGTTGCTGCCGAAGTCGATGCCATCCTCCACCCAGCTTGTGTTCGTGGCGACGACTTCGGCGCCGCTCGCTTCGGCGATTCGCGCCACCTTGTCATGGACGTCGGCGCCGTTGTGCTTCACCAATACGATCAGAGTGCCCGACGGGTAGCGGCGCCCGTTCTGCGTGAAGGGCTTGTTGGCGGTGAGCACGCGCAGGTTGCCCCGCAACGCGGCGGTGAGGAAACGGCCGGCGGCCTGCGTGCCCCAGGGCACGAGATAGGCCACCTCGGCGCGCCCGCTCACCGAGCCTTTCGGCTGGTAGGGCGCCGCCACTGGCGCCGCGGCCACGTTCGCGGGCGCTTCCAGGCCGTCGCACTCCACGTTGTACATCAGCGGCAGGCTCCAGCCGGTGACGTCGTAGATCTCGTCCGGCAGCCCCTTCTTGCGGCGGCGCTCCTGCTCCTGGGCGAATTTCTCCTCGAGAGGCACATTCCTTTCCAGCAGCACCCGGATCAGCCGCTTGCGCGGCTGCGCGGCGCTGATCAGGTACGAACCGGCGGGGTATTTCCTGCCGCCGGCCTCGAAATCGGCGCTGGCGCGGCGCACCTCGATGCCGTGCTCGGCCAGGATGCCGGCGAGCTTGTCCACTGCGCTTGTGTCGCCGCGGCGCGGCAGGACGTATTCCTTGACCGGCTCTTTCTTGCCTTCCTCGATGGCGGTCACCTGGTATTGCCGGAAATTCCCGAGCAGCGCCTCTCGCTGGCGGGCCGCGGTCTCGCAGGTGGCGATGGAAGCGACGAAATGCTTGCGCACGCTCTCGGGGTAGGCGTACAGCGTGTCGTCGGAGCGGCGCACGACCAGGCCGCGAACGCTCGCGTTCTCATAGGTCATGCCCATGCCGCCGTAAAACCACGGCCAGGAGGCGCCGTAGCCGGGGTAAAACTCGTCGAACACCTCCCGGGTGAAATACGGCCAGCCGAAACGGTCGAAATATTTCGCGTTATTCTGGCCGAACCACTGCATCTGTTTTTTCTGCTCTGCGGTGATATGGGGGTTGTATGGCGGCGCGCCGGGGGTGAAAAAGTAGGTGGAATTCGAGCCCATTTCATGCAGGTCGACCACGACGTGCGGAAGCCATTCGCGCAGGTAGCGCACGCGGCCGAGCGTTTCCGGCTGCGTGAGGGCGAACCAGTCGCGGTTCATGTCGAAAAGATAGTGGTTCGACCTTCCGCCGGGCCACGGCTCGACGCGCTCGGCCGCCGACGGGCTGGGGTCGGGTTCGAGCCCGAGATTGGTGACGAAGTTGTGGATGAAGCGCTCGCGGCCGTCGGGGTTTTGCAGCGGGTCGAGCAGAACGACCACCTGGCGGCGGATCTGGTCCATCATCGGGTCGGAACGGGCGGCGAGCAGGTGGTAGGCGACCACGAGGGCGGCGTCGGGCGAGGAGATTTCGTTGCCGTGGACGCCGTACATCAGCGCGACGACGGAAGGCGCGGCCGCGATGAGCTTGCGCGCTTCCGGCTCGGGCGTCTTGCGCGGATCGGCCAGACGCTGCTGGCCGGCCTTGATCTCGGCCAGGCGGCGGATGTTTTCCTCGCCGGAGATGGCCGCATAGAACAGGCGCCGGCCTTCCCAGGTCTTGCCGTAGTCGAACAGCCGGATGCGGCCGGGCGCCGCGGCGGCCAGCGCCTCGAAGTAGCGCACGATGTCGGCGTGCGTGGCGTGGCGCGCGCCCGGCTCGTAGCCGAGAACCTTCTCGACCGTGGGAATGGCCGGGTCGTACTGGGCGCCCGGCCAGAACTCGAACTTCTGTTGTGCGGGCAGGGTGACGGCGGCAGCCGCCAGGAGGAACAGACAGCGGTACATAGCTTCCAGAATACAGTTGCGCCGCCGTCCCGCTGCGCGCCGCTCAGTTGGTGATGTCGTGCGTGTAGGAGTAGCCGCGAACCGGCAGGTAGATCTTGTCGGCCCAGGCCCGGTGCGCCGGGTGGTCCTCATAGGCCTTGAAGGCGGCCTCGCTTTCGAATTCGATGACGAAGGCGTCGGTCATCGGGCGCATGCGGTAGGAGCCGTCGGGCTGGCGCTCGGCGCGCGTGCCCTGGACTTTCATGGGCTTCAGCCAGAGGTTGCGGATGCCGGGAATTTCCGCGGCCATCTTTTCCACCCCCTCCAGCACGGCCTGCTTCTGCTCTTCCGTGGTTCCGTCCTTGTAATACAGCGTGACGATATGAAGGACGGTCTTCGGCTTGTTGTACTTATTCACCGCCGCTTGCAGGGCTGCGCCCAGCGCCAGCAGCAGCACAGCCGCCGCCCAGCTTTTCCATCCGGTCCATTTCCGTAGCATCCTTGAGCTCCTTTCTGACGGACAATCCCGGCAGCCCGGACCACTCCTCGCACAGGATGATGGAGTTGGCCGGGTTGCGCGGGTCATACTTGACGTGGACAGGGCCGGCCAGCCGCGCCGGATCCCCGGGAAGCAGGTGGCGCAGCGCGGAGACGTCCTGCGAAGCCGAGTAGGCGACGCCGCTCAGCTCGTACTGATAGTGGATCAGGTCGGGGCCGGCGTCGAGCACGAGTCCTTCCACGGTGCGCTGGCAGCGGTTGAGCGCCATGCGCCGGCGGCGTTCCTTTTCGGCGGGAGTCAGGCGGCGCCGGAAGACAATCCGCACGGCTGCGGCCATCAGGCCGGCGGCGGCCGCCGCGAGAAGCCAGAAGCGCGGGTCTGTCCAAACCACTTCCATACAAGAATGTTTTACACCCGGGCGGTCAGGCCGGCTCCGGTTCGATGCGGTTTTCCAGCGTGCCGATGCCCGGGATCTCCACGGTGACGACGTCGCCCGGCTGGAGCGCGCCGACGCCGGGCGGGGTGCCGGTGGCGATCAGGTCGCCCGGCTCGAGAGTCATGAACGAGGTGATGTACTCGATCAACTGCGGCACGCCGAAGATCATCGCTGTGACCGGGGCGTCCTGTTTCACTTCGCCGTTGACGCGGGTGACGATGCGAAGGTCCTCGAAGCGGACGTCCTCCTTCGCCACCCAGCACGGGCCGACGGGGCAAAACGTGTCGCTGCCCTTCGCGCGTGTCCACTGGCCGTCCTTCTTCTGCCAGTCCCGCGCCGTGATGTCGTTCAGAACAGTGAAGCCCGCCACGACGTCCCATGCCCGCGCGGCCGGCGCGCGCCGCACGCGCCTGCCGATGACGAGCGCGAGCTCGCCCTCGTAAGAAAGCACCTGTGCGCCGCGCGGAAAGACAACCGGCGCGCGGTGTGCGTTCAGCGA
>Ga0308411_10001447_pt1 | contig 16163 bp, 12 predicted proteins | sample HotsprottomLayer_2_FD_203530 | JGI IMG/M metagenome (GOLD analysis project Ga0308411, IMG submission 203530) | Hot spring phototrophic mat microbial communities from Octopus Spring, Yellowstone National Park, Wyoming, United States -... | ecosystem: Environmental > Aquatic > Thermal springs >...
CGGCGAGGCCATGCTGGAAACCACCAAGCCCGACGATCGGCGACTCTTGCCGTTCGCGGTTGAACTGAGCGTGCAGGTGCTGGACAACGTCGAATCGTACAACGACAAGGTGACTCGTGTCGTGATCTGCGAGGGCCGACTCACGGAGTGGTCGAATCGGGTACAGGTCACGACCTATCACTTCGACAACAAGTCCGACCAGTCGCAAATCCTCTATCTCGACCAGCCGCGCGAGGCTTCCTGGTCGCTGACCGACACGCCCGCTCCAGTCGAGACGACGGACAACTACTGGCGTTTCCGCTTCGATTTGCCGGCCCGCCGCGTGACCACCTTCACCGTCAAGCAGCAGCAACCCACCCATCAGGTTCAGGTGCTGACGGGCATGTCGCCTGACAAACTGGCGGTCTGGCTGGAACAGAAACACGTCGATGCCGCCACCGAGCAGGTGTTGCGACAGGTGCTAGCCGCCCAGCAACAACTGGCGGAAGCGGAAACGCAACTGACTCGCCTAGAGCAGGAACGCGGTCGCATCGCCAAGGAGCAAGACCGCATTCGCCAGAATCTCCAGTCACTGGGGGATCGCTCTTCCGAAAAGGAGTTGCGCGAGCGATTCGTCCGCACGCTCAACAGCCAGGAAGATCGCCTAGAGGCCATCGCCAAGGAATTCGCCAGCCGCAGTGCAGAAAAGGAGGCTGCCCAGGCGCGAGTCAACCAACTAGTGAGCAAGCTCGAATTCGACAATCGGAAATGAACCACGGCTCCTCGTCTCAGTCTCGCAATCGCGGGACGGGCAAGGTGGGTAGATGCGCCAGCAGTTCCTCGGCGTTCATAAGAGAGTGCGGCACGAAACCATGTCGTGCCAGCAGATCCGAGCGAAGGGCGCAAGCCTTTTCGAGAACGTAATAGCGGTTGTAGCCCTCTCGACGGGCGTTGACTTCGCTCAGATCCACTTGAGCGATGAACGTCAGCCAGCGTTCGTTGAACAGATGCAGACTGCTGCACAGTTCGCGGAGTTGTCGCTTCAGTCGGCGAAGTGAGCGTGTCGGTTGCAGAGGTAGACGCAGTTTCGGGGACAGTTCGCTCCAAAGGCGTTCGAGGAGGGCGAGTTGCTGCTCATCAGCGAGCAGAGGCAGCAGGGTGGCCCACTGGCCGGCCAAGTCGTGCAGTTGTCCCAGGTGCAGGCGTGGCATCAACAACCAAGTTTCGCGCTGACTGCGGCAGCGGCACAGAAGCTGTTCGAGAGCTTCTTCCACGCCTCGGGCACGGCGAATGTAGGCGGGAGCATCAAAGAGGCTCGCCAGTTCGTTGAGTTGCCGTTGTTCGGAGTCGGCTCCTAGTGCTATGAAATCCATGAAACTTCCTTTCTGCTCCCACTCTTGCTCTTCTCATAGATTATTCTCTCGACTCGCCCACAAGACCAGTATTGGGAGACGGCCGCTGTCGTGAGCCAACCCATCGAACTCGTCGGCATTTGCAAATCCTTCGCCGGCACGCCTGCGTTGCGTGGCGTGGATCTGGCCTTGCGGCCAGGGAGCATTCATGCGCTGGTGGGCGAAAACGGCGCGGGCAAAAGCACCTTGATGGCTATTCTCGCGGGGCTGTTGCAACCCGATAGCGGCACCCTGCTTCAGGATGGCCAACCCGTGCATTTCGCGGACGCTCGAGCGGCCTGGCGTGCCGGGATTGTCATGGTGCATCAAGAGGTCGATCTCTTCACCGACCTGAGCGTCCTGGAAAATCTCGGCTGGCAACAGGGCTTTCCACGCTGGGCAGGATGCATCGACTGGACGACCCAGAGAAAGCGGACAGCACAGGCTCTGGCGGCGGTCGGCTCTCCAGTCGCACTCGATGCCACTGCCGGCACCCTCACGCCCGGCCAACGACAACTCGTCGAAATCGCCGGAGCCGTGTCGCGTCAGGCGCGAGTGCTGATCCTCGACGAACCGACCAGCAGCCTGTCGGCCAGAGAATCGCACCGCCTCTTCGAGTTTCTGCGGCGGTTTCGAGCCGAGGGCACCGCTATCGTCTATGTGAGCCATCGCTTCGAGGAAATCTTCGCTCTGGCCGATGAGATCACCGTGCTACGCGATGGGCAGCGGGTGTGGACTGGGCCGGCCGACCAGACAACTCCGCAGGAACTGATTCGCCACATGGTCGGTCGTGATGTGGAAGTGACCAGGCGCATCACCTCGTCTGGCACAGGTCGCGTGCGTCTGGCGTGCAGCGGCCTGACGGCGGCTAATGGGAGCTTCCGCAATGTGTCGCTGCAGGTGCGCGGCGGCGAAATCCTCGGCGTGTATGGCCTGATCGGTGCCGGTCGAAGCGAATGGGCCCAGGCGATCTTTGGTCTGGAACCTATCGCCCAGGGAACACTCGCAATCGACGGCCAGCCGATCCACCCCAGCGATCCGGGTACGATGGCCAATTTGGGCATCGCCTATGTGCCGGAAGACCGGCTGCGACAGGGACTGTGCCGTCAGTTGAGTGTCGGCTACAACGCGGTGATGACCCTGCTCGAACGATTGGCCATCCACGGGTGGTTGCCGCCGAACCGTGAACGCCTCGCCGCCCAGAAGATCATCGAGCCGTTGCGAGTTCGACTGGCTAACCTAGAGCAGCCGATCGGCACTTTATCCGGCGGCAATCAGCAAAAAGTCATCCTGGGCCGCTGGCTGGCCCGAGAGCCGCGAGTGCTGCTGCTCGACGAACCGACACGCGGCGTCGATGTGGGTGCCCGTGCGGAAATCTACACACTGATACACGACTTGTCGCAGCGTGGAGTGGCCATCGTGCTGATCTCCTCGGATCTGCCGGAGGTTCTCAGCCAGTCCGACAAGCTAGCCGTATTCCGCGAGGGGGAGTTGGTCGCTCAGTTGCCAGCTCACGAGGCCAACGCGGAACAGGTTGCGGAGTTGGCCTTGCCGACCAGCCTAGCTCAAGGGATGGAAGGCTTCGGTTCTCGCGCTCCGACCGGGACAACGGCGAGCGGTTGCTGGATTGGCGGACATTTGTGGGCATTTCTGCGTGGCGAAGGTGTCCTGGCGTGCTTTCTGATCGTCTTTTTCCTGGCCATGCACCTGAGTACAGGACGATTCTTGCAGCTTGAAAACGTCCGCAACCTCGTCACCGACAGTGCCCTGCTCGGCCTGTGTGCCCTGGGAGCGGCACTGGTGCTGATGGCCGGCGGTCTCGACATCTCTCTGGGCGCGTTGCTGGCACTCAGTGCGGGCGTTGCCGGTCAACTGTGGGAACGAGGTGCTTCATTGCCTGTGGTAGTACTCGTGGCCGTGACGGTCGGGGCCGCTGGTGGACTGGCCAATGCGGCTCTGTCGCTGCTGGGTCGCGTGCATCCCATTGTCGTGACTCTCGGAACCATGAGCATCTATCGAGGTCTGACCCTGTGGTGGCTGGGACAGGACGTGCAGATCCCGCCACCGCGACGCGATTGGCTGCTGGAAAGCTGGCTGGGGCTTCCGCTGGTCAGCTGGGTGGTGCTGGGGATCGCCGTGGGTGCCTGGTTCTTCCTGACGTACACCGTGGCCGGTCGGCAACTCATCGCCCTGGGCAGCAATCCGCGGGCTGCTCATCGCGTCGGCATTCACAAAAGTCGCGTCTGGCTGCTGGCCTTCACTGTACAAGGCATGCTAATCGGCCTAGCGGGAGTGCTGTACCTGGCTCGCTCTGGAGCGTTGCAGCCGACCAGTCACGAATCCCGGACGCTGGAGGCCATCGCCGCAGCGGTGGTCGGCGGTGTGGCCATCACCGGAGGGCGTGGCAGTGTGCTGGGTCTGCTGCTGGGTGCTTTGCTGCTGGTGGCGATCGGTTCTGCCTGTGTGTTTCTGCAAGTGTCCACACGCTGGCAGCAGGCGGTTGTCGGAGCGGTTCTGTTGCTGGCGGTGCTGGCGGATGCTCTCGGTCGAGAAAAACGCCCATGAAGTACTTCATCGTGCTGTTGCGATCCCTGCCCTGGTTGCTCGCAGTGCTGCTGTTGCTAGTACTGGTTGCGAACGTCTCGGCGTTCGGCAAGGCACGGTACTGGCTGTCCCTGGCACCACAGTTCTTTGCCATCGCTGCCCTGGCAATTGCCCTGACCCCTATCGTCTTGACCGGAGGAATTGATCTGTCAGTCGGATCGACGGCGGTTTTGTCGAGCGTTCTGGTCGGCGTGGTGTTTCGCGATCTGGGGGCACCGATTGGCGTGGCCTTGATAGCCGGTGTCTTGGGCGGCTTGTGTTGTGGCCTGTTTAACGGACTGCTCGTGAATCTGGGGGTGTTGCCCCTAGTGGCGACGCTGGCGACTCGCGAGTTGTTTCGCGGTCTGGCTCTCGCTCTGTCGGGTGACAATCCGGTCACGCAGTTCCCACCGGAACTGAACGCCTTGTGGGTCAGGCCGCTGCTGGGGTTGCCGGTGTCGCTGTGGGGGTTGATCGTGCTGTGGCTGATCGCCTACGCAGTCGTCCATCACACCTGGCCCGGACGTATGCTACTGGCTCTGGGCGACAACAGCGAGGCCGCGCGGTTTGCTGCGTTGCCGGTTCGCCGCTTGCAACTGGGCATTTACGCCGCCTCGGGACTGGTGGCCGGCCTGTGCGGTGTGGGACTGGTACTCAAATACGGAGCGGCCAAGGCCGATGCCGAGCAGTCGCTGGAATTGCTGGCCATCGCCTGCGTGGTGATGGGTGGCATTCGCATCACAGGAGGAGCTGGCCATCTGGGTGGCACCCTGGTGGGAATCCTCACGGTTTGTGCCCTGCTGGCGGGATTGAGTGCTGCCGCCTCGACTTGGCGCGATACTCTGACGGGAGCGGTGCTGATCGCTGTTGCTGTACTGGGTGAGGCAGCCGCTCGATGGGCCGCAGTTCTCGAAGCTCGCTCGTACCGACCTCCCACGGAGTCCTCTCCATGATCCGATACGTGTCACTGTTGCTGATCGCGGGTTTGCTGGCCACTGGTTGTGGGGCAGCCAGCAAGGACAAAGCCGTCACCATCGCTTTCGTGCCCAAGATCAAGGGCATCCCCTACTTCACCGCCTGCCAGAAGGGAGCAGAGGAAGCGGCCAGGGAACTGAAGATTCGGCTGGTCTACGATGGCCCGACCAAGGCGGACAGCAATCTGCAAAACGACCTGCTGCACAACTGGATCGCTTCCGGCGATTACGATGCCTTTGCCGTGGCCTGCACGGAAAAGGATCGCGTCTCGCCAACGCTCCAGCAGGCGAAGGAACAAGGGTTGCCAGTCGTCACCTTCGACGCAGATGCCCGGCCGGAGGCGCGACATTTCTTCGTCAACATGGCGACTTATGACGCGGTCGCCGAGGCAATGGCCGAGGCACTCCTCGAACAACTCGGCGACAATCCCAAGGGCAAGGTGGGCATCCTCACCAGCAGCTTGGAAGCTCCCAATCAGGCGGAGTGGGCCAAACGACTCAAGGTCTACTTCAAGAAATGGCCCGGTCTGGAGATTCTACCCGAAGTGACGCACGGCGAAGATCGCGACGAAGGAGTACGCAAGGCGCGAGCCCTGCTCCAGGCCAACAAGGACGGGTTGGTCGGCATCATCGGCCTGACGAGCGTGGCGGTGCCGGCTGCTGCTGAGGCCGTTCGCCAGGAGAAACGAAGCGATCAGGTCAAGGTGACCGGCGTTTCCACGCCGCGCGACATGCGCGAGTACATCAAGGATGGCACCGTCAAGAGCTTCATCTTGTGGAGTCCGGTCGATCTGGGCTATCTGACCGTGTACGTTTGCGAACTGGCTCGCCAGGGCAAGATGCCGACCTCCGGCACGATTCAGGCAGGGCGACTGGGTGCCATCACGGTCAAAGAGCGTGAGGTGCTGCTGGGCAAACCGCTGAAGTTCACTAGCGAGAACATCGACAAGTATGAGTTCTGAGCCGTACCTCACCGATTCTACCGGGAACATCAGGTTCGATTGAGGATCAGATCGACGACCCAGCAGCCGCGCGAGTGCAGAGGAGCGTGACGACAATGCTCCAGCAACAGCGGTTCGTTACAGCCGGCTTCTTCCAGGGCATCGCCCAGGATGGGCAAGCGGTCGTAAGCTCGATCCTCCTCGATCCCTTGAGCCAGTTGCACCAGCAGCCCTCGGTTCCAGTGAAGCCAATCGCGGACAAACAGCAGTTCGCCTGCGCGAGCGGGAGCGTGTTTGGCGGCGAGTCGAGCCGACAGTTCGCCGCGTACCTGCCGCACCTTGTGGAAGGGATTGCCAAACAGATCGCGGGTCAACTCAGCCAGCATTTCGGTGGTCAGAGGCGGACACAGATAGCGAACTGCCGCCGCACAGTGATTGGCCTTGCTGACTCCGTGCAAGATCCAGCAGGCCAAGGATCGCGCTTCTTCGTCTAGGGAACTGAGCGATTCGTGACGCAAGGCGAGCAAGGCATCGTGAAAGGCACTGCTGCAACCCATCGGCCTTCCGGGCTGGGATCGACCGGCACACACCTCGGCTTCAACTAGTTCGAGCAGATGAACGACCCCAGGGTGCAAGTGTTGACGAGCCAGCAGGCAGGCTCCCGCTACAAAAAGGCGCAACTTGCGCGAATCGACAAGTAGCTGGCTCTCCAGCCAGGCAAGCAGGACAGAGGCATCTTCACAGCGTTGCCAGTCCAGTTCCGTCATGAAGTCGTCACGTCGAATCCAGGCGAACCGCCGAGCGGGATTCTACCCGGATCTCAAGAGACAGGGAAGTTGAGTACCAGGTTTTCGCTACTAAAGGCAGTACTTCCTCCCCAGGTGGCGGGGGTGAGCAAACTGACGCGATCTCCCGGTCTGCCGGTGGTCTGATCCCAGGCGCGGTAGGAAAGACGAGCAGTTCCCTGCCAGTTGCTGCTGGCCAGGAAGCGAATGCGGTAGGAGGCGGGCAACAGTCGCGATTTGCCGGCGGTGATGCCTCCCAGATCCGTCCAAGTGCGTCCACCGTCTGCCGAGAATTGCCAGCGGCCCAGCCCCGAAGTGCTGGTGACAGCCAGTCCCAACGGCTGACCCGGAAACGCCGCAGCTCGGCCGCGCAACAGGTCGGCGACAAGCGTCCCTTGTGGGCCGGAGTTCAGTACACCTGGAGCAAACAGCAAGGGAGCAGTTCGAGTCCCGATCTGGCGTTGGCTCAGATCCACGCCTTGAACGGACTGTCCGGCCAGCACAGTCACCAAGAACGAACCGGGCAACGAACCCACTTGCACTGTACTCATAGCGACAATCGCCTTGGCCAGAGCAGCCACATCGACGCGAGGATAGATCGCCCCAGTCTGCGGGACATTATCATCGGCCCCGCTGTCCGAAAGCGGCTTGCCAGTACGCATCAGTAGGTTGGTGACCTCAGCAGTGCTGAGCGAGCGACCGAGCCACTTCTGGGCCATCTGCTGGGCCAGAGCCACGACTCCCGACACCATCGCTGCCGCTCCACTGGTGCCGGACTGAGTGGACGTGCCTCCGCCCAGACCGGCCCCCGTCAAGAGCATGCCCGGCGCAAAGACCTGCTTCAGTCCCGATCCGCGTTGCGAGAAAGCGGCAATTTTGTCGGCCTGGGTGCTGTTTTCGCTGGCTCCGCTCTGCCACGACCAGCCGCCTCCTTGATTGCTAGCCCAGACGGCTCCCACTGGCAGGACGTTTGGATCAGCGGCCGGATAGGCGACTCCAGGACTACTGTTAGGCCCATAATCGTTGCCCGCCGCCGCGACAACCGTCACGTTCCGACCCGCTAGAGCCTTGAGTTCATCTCCGAGGTCGTAGAGGCTGAGCGTCTGGTTGTACGTTCCTCCATCACTGAGAGACATGTTCACGGCGACGATGCGATATTTGCTGGCGTTGGCCACCACCCACTGCAAGGCCCGCTCGATGGTGGCGAAACTGCCGCTGCCTGTCTCGTCGAGGGCCTTCAGCGCGATGAGATTCACCCCAGGCGCGACCCCCGGATTGCGCGCATCACGCGAGCCGATCAGGCTGCTGATGAAGGTGCCATGCCCATTGTCGTCCTGAGCAAGGGGTTTATCGGTAGTGAAGTCGTACTGATAGACAATCGAGTCAGCGATGCCGTTCCTGTCGCGGTCTGGCCCAAAGGCACTGTTGGGCAAATCGATACCTGTATCGATGACGACAACGCTGTAGCCTCGACCGTCCATGCCGGCGAAGAGCGGGTCGGCGCGGACAGCGTTCAACCCGATCAGTTGCTCGGCCTCATCCACCGGCAACGCGGAGGAACTGATGGCAGCCGGCGGTCGCCAAGTCGTTACCTGCCAGCCGGGCGGCGGGAGTTGGCCGACCAGATAACTACCCGCCGGAAGATTGGTAAATCGATAGGAGCCGTCGGCAGCCGTCAGGGTCGTCAGATCTCCGGAATCGAACTTCCCGGAGCGATTCACGTCGAGAAAGACGATGCGATCCGCCAAGCCTGACTCGGTACTTTGTCGCTGGCCGTCACCATTGACATCATGGAAGAGAATCCCGCTGATCGTTGCGGTCGAACTAGCGATGCGAGCGAGTTTTACCGGCACGGCGACAGTCAACAGCAAGCGATCTTCCAACGATTCGACACGCGGCACGACCGACCGACAGATAGACGGTGCCGAGACAGATCTTGGTGTCATGGCAGGCTCCCCCAAACCGCGCTAGAACCCCGAGAGGCGAGGGGCATAGCAAGCCATCGGCAAAGATGCAAGACCGAAATCGTTCACCCGCGCGGTGGTCGGAGTAAGCTAGGAAATACAGGGGGATCGCCAAGGAGAGAAAGCACAACGCTCCCTCGTGCCAAGCAGCAAGGAAGCGTTGTCACAACAAGATCGGAAGTGGAGCGAGTTAGACCTCGTCGGATTCCCGCAGTCGGGCCAGGACGCTGAGATCCTCCAGGGTCGTGGTATCTTGCACCAGTTCGCGACCGGCGGCGATATCGCGAAGTAGACGACGCATGATCTTGCCGGAGCGGGTCTTGGGTAGAGCTTCCGTGAAGCGGATGGAGTCAGGGCGGGCCAACGCGCCGATTTCCTTGGCAACGTGTTCGCGGAGTTCCTGCTTGAGTTGTTCGCTGGGTTCACTGCCCTGAACAAGGGTGACGAAGCAAGCAATGCCTTCACCCTTGATCTCGTCGGGCTGTCCCACGACGGCCGCTTCCGCGACCAAGGGGTGATGCACCAGGGCACTTTCGATTTCCATAGTGCTGAGGCGATGGCCGGCCACATTCAGCACGTCATCGACCCGGCCCATGATCCAGAAATACCCGTCGTCGTCCTGCCGCGCTCCATCGGCCGTGAAGTAGCAGCCAGGAATCTGGCTCCAGTACTGCTGCTTGTATCGCTCGTCGTCGCCGAAGAGGGTTCGCAACATGCTGGGCCAGGGCTTTCGGATCACCAGTAAGCCTCCCGTATTGGCGGGCTGCTTGACTCCGGCGCGATCGACGATCTCGGGGATCACGCCCGGCAGAGGGAGTGTGGCCGATCCAGGCTTGGTTGGGGTGGCACCCGGCAAAGGAGACAGCATAATCATGCCCGTCTCGGTCTGCCACCAAGTGTCCACGATGGGACAGCGTCCCTTACCGATCACCTCATGATACCAGATCCACGCCTCAGGATTGATCGGTTCGCCGACAGTGCCCAGCAGTCGAAGGCTCGACAGATCGTGTCCGTTGGGCCAGTGATCGCCCCATTTGATGAAGGCGCGAATGGCTGTCGGTGCGGTGTAGAAGATGTTGACGCGATACTTGGCGATGATGTCCCAGAAACGATCCTCACGCGGATAGTTGGGGGCACCTTCATACATCAGCGTCGTCGCGCCGTTGGCCAGCGGGCCATAAACGACATAGCTGTGGCCGGTAATCCAGCCGCAGTCAGCCGTACACCAGTAGACATCCTCTTCTTTGAGATCGAAAACCAGTCGATGCGAGTACGACACGCCCAACAGGTAGCCGGCCGAACTGTGCAACACTCCCTTGGGCTTGCCCGTCGAACCGGAGGTGTAGAGGATGAACAACGGATGTTCGCTGTCAAACGGCTCAGCGGGGCAATTAGCCGAGGCGTTGGCCATCAATTCGTGCCACCACAGATCGCGGCCCGGCTTCATGGGGACAGTCTGATGGCAGCGATCCAGCACGATACACTTTTCGACGGTCGGCGAGCGTTCCAGGGCCGCATCGACATTAGCCTTGAGCGGCACAATCTTGCCGCGTCGCCAGCCGCCGTCGGCGGTGATGATGAGTTTGGCCTTGGCATCATTATTGCGGTCAGCAACGGCATCGGCACTGAAGCCGCCAAACACCACGGAATGCGTCGCGCCAATACGCGCACAGGCCAGCATGGCGATAGCTAGTTCCGGCACCAAAGGCATGTAAATGGTCACCCGATCACCCGCCTGCACGCCCTGCGACTTCAAGACGTTGGCGAACTTGCACACCTCGCGGTGCAACATCTGATAGGTCAGCACTCGGGTATCGCCCGGTTCGCCCTCCCAGATGATGGCCGCTTTGTTGCGGCGTGGGCCATTCAGATGCCGATCCACACAGTTGGCACTGACGTTCAATTGCCCGCCCACGAACCACTTGGAGTGTGGCTCCTGCCATTCCAGAACGGTATTCCACGGCCGCATCCACTGGAGCGATTGGGCCTGCTCGGCCCAGAAGGCCTCGGGATTGTCCCTGGCCTTCTGCCACAGTTGCTCGTACTCCGCCAGGCTCTTGACGTGAGCCGCCGCTGCGAACTCTGGTGGGGGTGGAAAGCTGCGGGTTTCTTTCAGAACGCTGGTAATCGTGGTGGCCGACGGAGAGGACATCGCTGGTATCCTTTACTGACAACGCAACAAGGTGTGAATCGTGGATTGCTGACCCCTGCTGAACAGGAATCAAGGGCCAATGTTTCTGGAATCGACGACAACTAGCACTCGTTCTTCTCTTGAGTAAGCTCACACGCGCCGACCGTCAAGGTGACAGTCCAGTAGGTGGCTCTCACTCAGGGCCTTTCTTGCCGCCTGGCTTGCCTACCAGTTCCTTGATTTCGCGAATCCAGATGTTGCGGAAACGAACCGGATCGCCATGATACATCAGGACAATCGGCTCCTTGTCGGGATGCTTGCTGTAGGTGTTCTCGCGATCAAAGTAAGTGGTGCCTTTGATCTCGGTGTGATTATGCACCACGACCCCGTTGTGTAGGACGGTGACGTAGGCCGGCTTGATCAGCTTGCCGCTGTCATCGAAACGCGGGGCGGTGAAGAGGATATCGTAGCTCTGCCATTCGCCGGGTTTGCGTGAGGCGTTGACCATCGGAGGCTGCTGGTTGTACACCGCAGCAGCTTGGCCCTCGGGATAGGTCTTGTTGTTGTACGAATCGAGAACCTGGATCTCGTAGCGACCGCCCATCAGGCCGATGCCGTTGTTGCCTCGGCCTTGTCCGCTGCCCCTGACCGGGGTGGGCGAGGCAAACTCCAGGTGCAACTGGCAATCTCCAAAGGACTGACGGGTTTGGATGGTTCCTTTGACAGTGAAGGCTCCATCGGGATCGACCTTCCAGTCCTTGGCCCCGTTCCAGGCATCGAAGTTTTTGCCGTCGAAAAGAACGATGGCATCCGAAGGTGGGCCGGTTCCCTCGCCAGGGGTGACCACGGGAGGTTCCGGCCAGATAATGCCGCTTAGGTAGCGTTGGCAGCAAGCCTGGTTGACGAACCAGACGCTACCCAGACCAACGGCGAAAACCAGCACGCTCAATCGCAACACTCGACGCATAATGCAACCTCGGTCGAAGAACGGGGGAATCGACTCTCTGGCAAGAAATTACGGCCGGAACCATCGAGCGTCGAGAGAAATCGAGGGCCTTGTCGGTTTGTTCGTGCCGCGCTGGAAAGCCTTGCGCGATTCTCCTATAACTGAGTGGATTACAACCTTGGTTGTCTGGAGTCAAAACGGCAATGCGTGCCTTCGCTGTCTCCTACTTCAAACGCTATCGCATGGAGATTGCTCTGGCCGGTTTGCCAGAACCTGTCTGGCGAACGGGGTATCAGGCCATCGCCTGGCGACCGGAATTGATCGATCAGCACGCCGAAGTCTTGTGTCAGTGCTTTGCCCAGGAAATCGATGCGGCGGTTTTCCCGTGTCTGACGCAGGTGAGCAGTTGCCGTGGCCTGATGTTCGAGATCACTCGACGGCCCTCGTTCATTCCCGAAGCCACTTGGCTCGTCCTGGGGCCAGAGGGCTACTGCGGCACCGTGCAGGCGATGCGTGAACGGGGCGTTCAAGGAGCCATTCAAAACCTTGGCATCATTCCTTCAGCCCGTGGTCTGGGACTGGGTAAGGCGTTGCTGCTTCAGGCACTACACGGCATGTACGCCTCTGGGTTGGGTCGAGGAGTTCTCGAAGTGACGGCCCACAACACGGCAGCGGTTCGGCTCTACGATCGAGTCGGCTTCCGCCGTAGCCGTGTGGTCTACAAGGCAGTTTCTCCCCCCTGGAGGATGGCTCGCGACTCAGTTGCCGATGCCGAGCCTTTCCCCGCTGTCGATCGTCCGGAACTGTTTTTGTGAGGTGCTTGTGACCCAGACGGTCTATCATCATACTTTCGCCAACGGCCTAACGCTGGTCGCCGAACGCCTCGATCATGTGCGATCCGTCGCCGTCAATTTCCTGGTGCCGGCGGGCTGTGCCTACGATCCGCCCGATCAACTTGGCCTGGCAGGTGTCCTCGCCGATCTGATAACTCGGGGTGCCGGGAATCTGGACAGCCGAGAACTCACTCTGGCTCTCGACAATCTGGGAGTCGATCACAGCGAAAGTGTCGGCGTGTTGCACAGTCGCCTGTGGGGCAGCACACTGGCTCGCAATCTGCCTCAGACGCTGGCCATCTACGCTGACATTCTCCGCCGACCGCATTTGCCTGAAGAAGAACTCGAAGCGTGTGCGGCTCTGGCCTTGCAAGATCTGCAAGGACTCGAAGACGAGCCGGGGGCTCGCGTCATGGTCGAATTGCGCCGTCATCTCTATCCCACGCCGCTGAGTAACGACCACCGCGGAACGGTTGCCGGCCTTGAGGCCTTGACCATCGAGTCCATGCGTCGGCAATACGAGCAACTGTACCAGCCCAATGGTTTGATCCTGTCTGTGGCGGGAAATATCGAATGGCCCCAATTACTGGATCGCGTCGGGGAACTCTTTGCTGACTGGCCGGCAAAGCCCCGCCCTGCTCTGCAACTGGGGCCGGAACCCGTCAGGACGGCTCACGTCTACAAACAACTCGAACAGACACAGATCACTGTCGCCTATCCCAGTGTGCCGGTCGCCGATCCGGACTACTATGCCGCGATGGGAGCGGTCAACGTCCTGTCCGGCGGCATGGGAGCCAGATTGTTCACCGAGATCCGCGAGAAGGAAGGTCTGTGCTACTCCGTGGGGGCTTCCTATTCGCCCATAAAAGATCGCGGTTCGGTGATTGCCTATGCGGCCTCGCTCAATCATCAGGCGCAGCGAACCCTGGATAAACTGCTGCATGAGTTGCGCCGCTTGCCTGAAGGAATCGAGGACGAGGAAGTTGATCGAGTTCGTGTGGGGCTGAAAACCGCGCTCATCATGCAGCAAGAGTCCACCTCAGCTCGAACGCTGGCACTGGCCTCGGACTGGTACTACCTCGGACGAGTGCGAACCTTCGATGAGATCCAGTCGGCCATCAACGGGCTGTCGGCGCGGTCGATCCTCGACCATCTGCACCGTCATCCACCTCGGGATTTCCGAGTGGTCACTCTTGGGCCAACCGCTTTGGATGTCAGCGGGGCGGTGAACGATTAATCTAGACGGGTCGGCTGGTTGCTTCTCGATTAACCCGGAGCAAATCGCCTAGTTTTCTGCGGAGCAGGACAAGCACATGGCTTTTCACAAGCACACGCTCGCCAATGGTTTGACGATGGTCAGTGAGTTCAGCCCATCGGCTCGGTCGGTTTCGCTGGGCTTCTTCGTGCGAGCCGGCTCTCGCGACGAAACCCCCGAACTAGCGGGTGTGTCACACTTTCTAGAACACATGGCCTTCAAGGGCAGCCATCGCCGCACGGCGTTTGATGTTAACCGCGACTTCGATCGGATCGGTGCCGACTACAACGCTTCGACCAGTGAGGAGAACACGATCTATTACGCCTCAGTGTTGCCCGAATACCTACCCCAGGCCTTGGATATCTTGGCCGATCTGCTTTATCCGAGCCTGCGGCCAGAAGATTTCGACATGGAGAAGCAGGTCATCATCAACGAGATCGGCCGCTACGAGGACATGCCCAGTTCGGCAGCGCACGACAACGCACAGCGGGTGTATTTTGCCGGGCATCCGCTAGGTAACAGCATCCTGGGCACCCCGGCGAGTATCACGGCCCTGACACGCGAGCAGATGGCCGACTACCATCGTCGCCGCTACGTCGCCCCCAACATCACCCTAGCGGTCGCTGGAGCTTTTGACCTGAACCAGTTGATTGCTCTGGTCGAAAAGCAGTGTGGGCACTGGCCCGCCACGCCCGCGCCGCGTACCGGACTGGGAGAAGCGTGCGGTTCGGGCAAGTGCGAGGTCATTTGCCGCGAGAAGGTGACTCAGGAATACGTCATCGTGCTATCGCCCGGCCCACAGGCCCGTTCGCCGCTGCGTCACGCGGCCGATCTGTTGAGCATGGCCATCGGCGACGACTCGGGCAGTCGGCTGTACTGGGAAATGGTCGATCCAGGACTTGCCGAATCGGCCTCATGCAGCTTCCGCGATTACGAGGATACAGGAACTTTCGAGACCTCTTATAATTGCGATCCCCAACAGGCAGTGGACAATCTGGCCATTGTGCATCGCGTTCTCAAAGCGGTTCAGGAAAAGTCGATTGGAGCGGAGGAACTCGAACAAGCTCGTAACAAACTGCTGTCACGCATAGTACGCTGGAACGAGAGGCCGCGTGGCCGGATGTCGAGCCTTGGCTCATCCTGGATCTACTATGGACAGTATCGATCGGTCGATGACGAATTGGCCGATTACGAAAAGGTGACGCTGGCGGACATCCGCCAGGTTCTCGACCGTTATCCGCTCGAACGGATGACTACGCTGGCACTTGGCCCACTCAGCAAACTGGAAGCCGTTTGATTCGCTCAGCGGACGGTTCGCGGATGCTGGCACACCGCAAGATGCCAACAACTGCGTCCGAGGATGGGGGCCACTCGGCGGCTGACGACCGGATAATCCGCTGGGCCACTCGTGGCGAGATCGTCCAGGACGCGCCAGGAACGCTGTCCTGAAGCGGAATCACGCGACCACCAACGCCAGGGCAACAGCGTCAGGGGATTGGCCCATAACAAAGCCTGCCGCAGGATCTTGACCGCGCGTTTCCTGGCGGTCACTGCCGTGGCCTCGACCTGTGTCCGTACCTCCACAGACGCAAAATGTTCACTCAAAAAGGCGGCAAAGTCGTCGTAGTACCACTCCTGATGGTGGTAAGGATTAGCAGGTTTCCCTTCTCGATAGGGCGGCATGTTGCCACGATCCGGGGTGGAGACCAGCAATACGCCCTCTGGAGCGAGAACTCGTCCGGCCGCTTTCAGGAATTGCTCCGGATGGGGCAGATGCTCGATATTCTCGAAGTTACAGATGACATCGAAGGGGCCAGATACCTGCTGGAGTTGCTGACAATCGTCTGTGAGGAACTCAATTCCCGATCCACCGTAGTTCTCTTGCGCGGCTCGAACCGCTTGCGGATCGATGTCCACCCCCACGACACTAGCTGCCCCAGCTTCACGCAGCAGCACCGCGCCGTAGCCGGAACCACAGCCGGCATCCAGCACCCGTCGTCCGACGACGAACTCGCTGGCGAACAAATAACGAGCGATGTGATGCGAGGCGTGTTTTGCCCAGCTAGGGTGGTCGGGACTTGCACGCTCGACGGACATGCCGAACTCTTTCCGAGAATACACTAACGATGTTGCGCGAGAGCCGGTGAAACCCTAGCGAGCCGGGACTCCACCTGCTGACGCAAGGTGGCTCGCTAGCGAGCCGAGACTCCACCTGCTGACGCAAGGTGGCTCGCTAGCGACCCGGGACTCCACCTGCTGACGCAAGGTGGCTCGCCTCAGGCATCACAACCTCTCAGCCCTTCATGGCCGCTGCCGCCTTCTCGGACACGGCGGCCCAGTTGACCACGTTCCACCAAGCCTTGATGTAATCGGGCCGGCGG
>Ga0308411_10001449_pt1 | contig 16152 bp, 12 predicted proteins | sample HotsprottomLayer_2_FD_203530 | JGI IMG/M metagenome (GOLD analysis project Ga0308411, IMG submission 203530) | Hot spring phototrophic mat microbial communities from Octopus Spring, Yellowstone National Park, Wyoming, United States -... | ecosystem: Environmental > Aquatic > Thermal springs >...
TCAGAGCAATCCATCTAATGGATTAAGCGCTTTGTCCTGTATCGCTTCAGGCGGCATCCGCGGGACATGGCGGCCCCGGAGATGGAGGCGTTCCTGACGCACCCGGTGGTCTCGGGCGGGGTGAGCGCCTCGACCCAGAACCAGGCGAAGCCGTCGCAACGGCTGCCGGTGGTGCCGACCGGAGCGGAGGTGCGAGCGGTGCTGGCGAGTCTGGAAAGGATGTACCGGCTGGTCGGGATGCGGCTCTACGGGGCCGGCCTGCGGCTGATGGAGGCGGTGCGGCTGCGGGTGAAGGCCGTCGATCTCGGCCGGCGCGAGCTGCTGGCGCGCGGCGGCTAGGCGCGCGCGAGGAAGCTCCGCAGCGCGGTGTTCACCACCTCGGGCGCCTCCATGTTGCTCAGGTGCCCCGCTCCGGCGATGCCGAGGCGGCGCGCATTGGCGACCTGGCGTTCTATCTCCGCCGCCATGCGCTGAAAGTCGGGCAGGTCGCGGTCGCCGACGATCGCCAGCGTGGTCGCGCGCACCCGCCCGAGGCGCGCGAGCGCGGGCGGCTCGAGGCGGCGCTCGGGGTCGGTGTGGGTGAAGTGCCAGCCGGAGTAATCGTCCACCATCTGCCGCAGTCGCGCCGCCACCTCCGGGCGCTCGCGCGCCGGGGCGAAGAGCGGGTGCGCGAGGAACGCCGCCTTCGCCGCGCCGATCTCGCCGCGGCGGCCGGCCTGCACGATCGGCGCATAGGACTCGAGCCAGCCCTTCGACCAGTCCCAGCCGCCGATCACGCCGTCGATGAAGACGAGCGATCGCGCGGCGTCGGGCTGGCTGACCGCGATGTCGAGCGCGAAGCGGGCGCCCATCGAGACCCCGACGAGGTGCGGCCGGTGCACCTCGAGGTGCCGGGTGAGCGCGAGGAAGTCGTCGACGTGCGAGTAGGGGGTCGCCGGCACCGGTACCGACGAGCGGCCGAATCCGCGCGCGTCGTAGCGCACCACGCGGTACTCGCGGGCGAGCAGCGCGAACTGGTCGTCCCACATGCGCGTGTCGAGCGCGAACGCGTGCAGCAGGACGACCGGCGGGCCCGAGCCGGCGATCTCGTAGTAGAGGCGGCCGTTGTCCACCTCCGCGAAGCCGGAGCGCGGCGGCGGGGTGCCGATCTGGTCGAAGGGCGCGACGCCGACGCAGCCCGACAGCGCGAGCGCGCCGCCGGCCGCGAGGAACGCCCGCCGCGAGCGCATCGGCGAGCGGCCGGTTACTTGAGCACCGACGCGAGCAGCTTGCCCATCTCGGCCGGATTGCGGGTCACCTTGATCCCGCACGCCTCCATCACCGCGAGCTTCTCCTGCGCGGTGCCCTTGCCGCCCGAGATGATCGCCCCGGCATGCCCCATGCGCTTGCCCGGCGGCGCGGTCACCCCGGCGATGAAGCCCACCACCGGCTTCTTCATGTTCGCCTTGACCCACTCGGCGGCGGTCTCCTCGTCCGAGCCGCCGATCTCGCCGATCATGATCACCGCGTCGGTGTCGGGATCGTCGTTGAATAGCTTCAGCACGTCCAGGTGCTTGAGGCCGTTCACCGGGTCGCCGCCGATGCCGACCGCGGAGGACTGCCCGTAGCCGAGCTCGGAGAGCTGGCCCACCGCCTCGTAGGTCAGCGTCCCGGAGCGCGACACCACGCCGATGCGTCCCTTGCGGTGGATGTGGCCGGGCATGATGCCGATCTTGATCTCGTCGGGGGTGATGACGCCCGGGCAGTTGGGGCCGACCAGCAGCGTGCGGCGGTTCTGCTTTCGCATCCGGTCGCGCACCTCGATCATGTCGCGCACCGGGATGCCCTCGGTGATGCAGATCACCAGGTCGAGGTCGGCCTCGACTGCCTCCCAGATCGCCGCCGCGGCGCCCGGCGGCGGGACGTAGATCACCGAGGCGTTCGCGCCGGTCTTCGCCTTCGCCTCGCGCACCGAGGCGAAGATCGGGATGCCCTCGAAGTCCTCGCCGGCCTTCTTCGGATTCACGCCGGCGACGAAGCACTCCCTGCCGTTCGCGTACTCGCGGCACATGCGGGTGTGGAATTGCCCGGTCTTGCCGGTGATGCCCTGGGTGACCACCCGGGTGTGGCGGTTGATCAGGATCGACACGGTCAGCGCCCTCCCTCGCCCTTGGCGGCCTGGACCACCTTCTGCGCGGCATCGGCCATGTTGGCGGCCGAGATGATCGGCAGCCCCGACTCGGCCAGGATCTGCTTGCCGAGCGCCACGTTGGTGCCCTCCAGGCGCACCACCAGCGGGACGCGCAGCGACACCACCTTCGCCGCCGCCACGAGCGCGGTCGCGATCACGTCGCACTTCATGATCCCGCCGAAGATGTTGACCAGGATCGCCTTCAGCGCCGGGTTGCGCAGCATGATCTTGAACGCCTCGGTGACCTTCTCGGTGCTCGCGCCGCCGCCGACGTCGAGGAAGTTCGCCGGGCTGCCGCCGTAGAGCTTGATCACGTCCATCGTCGCCATCGCGAGCCCCGCACCGTTCACCAGGCAGCCGATGTCGCCGTCGAGCTGGATGTAGTTCAGGTCGTGCTTGGAGGCTTCGACCTCGGCCGGGTCCTCCTCGTCGAGGTCGCGCATCGCGACGATCTCGGGGTGGCGGAACAGGGCGTTGTCGTCGAAGTTGATCTTCGCGTCCAGGGCGAGCACCTGCCCGCCGCCGGTGACGATCAGCGGGTTGATCTCGGCGAGCGAGGCGTCGCAGTCCCAGAAGGCGCGGTAGAGCGCCTGCAGGAGCTCGCGTGCCTGCCGCACCGAGCCGGCCGGCAGACCGAGCCCGGTCGCGACCGCGTCGCCCTCGGCGTCGGTCAGGCCGGTGGCCGGATCGACGAACACCTTGTGGATCTTCTCCGGGTGGCTCGCGGCGACCTCCTCGATGTCCATCCCGCCTTCGCTCGAGGCCATCAGGCACACGCGCTGGGTCTGGCGGTCCACCACCAGGCCGACGTAGAGCTCGCGCGCGATGTCGGCGCCCTCCTCGACCAGGAGCCGGCGCACCTTCTGGCCGCCCGGGCCGGTCTGGTGGGTGACGAGCTGCATGCCGAGGATCTGTCCGGCGAACGCGCGCACCTGGTCGATTGAGCGCGCGACCTTCACCCCGCCGCCCTTGCCGCGCCCGCCGGCGTGGATCTGCGCCTTCACCACCCAGACCTCGCCGCCGAGCGACTGCGCCGCGCGCACCGCCTCCTCCACCGAGAAGCACGGCACGCCGCGCGGCGTCAGCACGCCGAACTTGCGCAGCACCTCCTTCGCCTGGTACTCGTGGATCTTCATCCGACCTCCTCCTGGGTGCTGCGGTACCAGCGCGGATAGAATTCCCGCACCCCCTCGCCGGTGGTGTCGAGCGCCATGCAGCGGTCGAGCTGAAAGGGCTTGCGCCCCCCTTCGCTGGCGTTGTCGACCTTGTCGCCGGCCATGATCTGCACCGCCGCGCTCGGAAACTGCGCGAGCAGCTCGTTGATGTGGGTGCAGCCGGCGACGTCGTGGAAGCGGTCGTGGACTGCCTTGCGGAAGCCGCGCGCGAGCTCGAGCCCGATCAGCTTGCGGTAGTCCGGGTTGACGACGGCGCAGTACGGCGGATAAGGCATCGCATCGGTGATCGCGAGCGCGTCCACGATGCGCAGCTCGCGATCGATCGTGAGCCGCACCCACATGTCGTGCACCGGCAGCCCGGCCGGCCGCACGCCGCTCGCGAGGCGGTAGTCGGTGGGCTTGATGTCGGTGAGATGCGCTTCGATGTCCCACAGGCCGTCGGCGCGCTTGTAGCCCTCGAACCTGACGCGGCGGGTGTGGACGAGCGTGCGGGCGACGGTCGGCGGCGGCAGGGGCATCGGCAAGGCGCGTGCTGCGGTGCGGCGGATTCTAGCAAAGACGGCGTGCCCTTCCGCGCCCGCGCGCGAATCCGCATACTCCGGCCATGCGTTACCTGCTCGCACTGGATCAGGGCACGACCAGCTCGCGCGCCATCGTGTTCGACGAGGACGGCACGGTGCGCGGCCTCGCGCAAGCGGAGTTCCGGCAGATCTTCCCGCGGCCGGGCTGGGTCGAGCACGATCCCGAGGAGATCTGGCGCAGCCAGCTCGGGGTGGCCCGGGAGGCGCTGGCGAACGCGCGCATCGGCGCGCGCGAGGTGGCGGCGATCGGCATCACCAACCAGCGCGAGACGACGCTGGTGTGGGATCGCGCCACCGGCGCGCCGATCGCCAATGCGATCGTCTGGCAGGACCGGCGCACCGCCGAGGCGTGCGAACGCCTGCGGCGTGCGGGCGAGGAGGCCTGGGTGCGCGCGAAGACCGGGCTGGTCCTCGATCCGTACTTCTCGGCGACCAAGCTCGCCTGGCTGCTCGAGCACGTGCCCGGGGCGCGCGCGCGCGCCGCGGCCGGCGAGCTCGCGTTCGGCACGATCGACAGCTGGCTCGTGTGGAAGCTCTCCGGCGGCCGGCTCCACCTCACCGACCCGTCGAACGCCTCGCGCACGCTGCTCTTCGACATCGCGCGCGGCGCGTGGGACGACGACCTGCTGCGGCTGTTCGGCGTGCCGCGCGAATGCCTGCCGGAGGTGCGGCCGTCGAGCGGGGTGTTCGGCGACACCGCGCCGCACCTGCTCGGCGCGGCGATCCCGATCGCCGGCGTCGCCGGCGACCAGCAGGCGGCGCTCTTCGGCCAGGGCTGCCACCGCGCCGGGATGGCGAAGAACACCTACGGCACCGGCTGCTTCCTGCTGCTCAACACCGGCACCGAGCCGATCGCCTCGACGCAGGGGCTGGTGACCACGCGCACCGCCTCGGCTGCGGGTGCGCCGGGCTACGCGCTCGAGGGCAGCGTCTTCATCGCCGGCGCCGTCGTGCAGTGGCTGCGCGACGGCCTCAAGCTGTTCGGATCGGCGGCCGAGGTCGAGTCGCTCGCGGCGAGCGTGCCGGACGCCGGCGGCGTCGTGCTGGTGCCGGCTTTCGCCGGCCTCGGCGCGCCGCACTGGGACCCCTACGCGCGCGGCGCCATGGTCGGCATCACCCGCGGCACCACCGCCGCGCACGTGGCGCGCGCCGCGCTCGAGTCGATCGCGTTCCAGTCGGCCGACGTGCTGCTGGCTATGCAACGCGACGCCGGGATCGAGCTCGCCGAGCTGCGCGTGGACGGCGGCGCGGCGGCGAACGCGCTGCTGATGCAGTTCCAGGCCGATCTGCTCGGCGTGCCGGTGGTGCGCCCGCGCGTGCTCGAGACCACGGCGCTCGGCGCCGCCCAGCTCGCCGGGCTCGCGGTCGGCGTGTGGCGCTCGCCCGACGAGCTCGCCGCGCGCTGGGAAGCCGAGCGGGTGTTCGCGCCGGCGATGTCCCGCGACGAGGCCGCGGCCCGGCGCGCGGCCTGGGCGCGCGCGGTCGAGCGCGCCAGGGGCTGGGAGCGCGCCGGCGAGGCGTGAGCGGGGGCAGGCATCGATCGATCCGCGCGCCGCGCGGCATGGAGGCAACCGTTGAAGACGTACCGCATTGCAGTCATCCCCGGGGACGGCATCGGCAAGGAAGTCGTGCCAGAGGGCGTGCGCGCGCTCGACGCCGCCGCGCGCCGGTTCGGGTTCGCGCTCGTGCTCGACCACTTCGACTGGTCGTGCGAGCGCATGGCGCGGACCGGCGAGTGGATGCCGGCGAACTGGAAGGACCTCGTCGGCGGCCACGACGCGATCTTCTTCGGCGCCACCGGGTGGCCGGCGCTCGTGCCCGATCACGTGTCGTTGTGGGCGTCGCTGATCCGCTTCCGGCGCGAGTTCGACCAGTACGTCAACCTCCGTCCGGTGCGCCTCATGCCCGGCATCGCCTGCCCGCTCGCCGGCCGGCAGCCCGGCGACATCGACTACTACGTGGTGCGCGAGAACACCGAGGGCGAGTACTCGGCAGTCGGCGGTCGGATGTTCGAGGGCACCGACCGTGAGTTCGTGACCCAGCAGTCGTGCTTCACCCGCAAGGGCGTGGACCGGATCATGCGCTTCGCCTTCGAGCTGGCGATGAAGCGGCCGCGCCGCCAGGTCACCTCGGCGACCAAGTCGAACGGCATCTCGATCACCATGCCGTACTGGGACGAGCGCTTCGCCGAGATGGCCAAACGCTACCCCGAGGTCACCGCGAACCAGTACCACATCGACGGACTGACGATCCAGCTGGTGCTGAACCCGCAGCGCTTCGACGTCATCGTCGCTTCCAACCTGTTCGGCGACATCCTGTCCGACCTCGGCCCGGCCACCGCGGGCACGATCGGCATCGCCCCGTCGGGCAACATCAACCCCGAGCGGGCGTTCCCGTCGCTGTTCGAGCCGGTGCACGGCTCGGCGCCCGACATCTACGGCCAGCGCATCGCCAACCCGGTGGCGCAGATCTGGTCCGGCGCGATGATGCTCGAGCATCTCGGCGAGCGCGCCGCGGCGCAGAGCATCGTCGCCGCGATCGAGCGCGCGCTCGCGCCCGGATCCGGCGCGCCGCGCACGCCGGACATCGGCGGCCGGGCGCATACCGACGATCTCGGCCGGGCGATCGCCGAACTCGTGTAGCTCGCCGGCGGCGCCGCGCATCGACTAAGATTGCGACCGACAGAGGGGCGGCACCCGACCGCTCCCGGCGCAAGGTCGCAGCCCCCGCCGGTGCAACGCCGGCGGGCGCCTCAAACCTGCAGGTCTAGGAGGAGTCATGGCGAAGTTCACTACGGAGGCCCTTCGCACCGTCGCGCTCGTGGGCCACGGCGCGTCGGGCAAGACCACACTGACCGAGGCGCTGCTGCACAAGGCCGGGATGATCCCGGCGATGGGCAGCGTGGAACGCGGCACGACGGTGTGCGACGCCGACCCGCTCGAGAAACAGTTCCTCCACAGCCTGCGCTCGTCGGTGGTCCACGTCGACTACGCCGGCACCCGCACCCACCTGATCGACACGCCCGGCTACCCGGACTTCATCGGCCAGGCGATCGGCGCGCTCGACGCGGTCGAGACCGCGGCGATCGTGGTCAACGCGCAGACCGGCGTCGAGATGATCACGCGCCGGATGATGGACTGGGCCGCGAGACGCCGGCTCTGCCGGCTGATCGTGGTGAACAAGATCGACGCCGAGAACGTCGACCTGCCCGCCCTGCTCGCGGCGCTGCAGCAGACCTTCGGCAAGGAGTGCCTGCCGATCAACCTGCCGGCCGGCGGCGGCACGCGGGTGATCGACTGCTTCGCCAACGATGCCGGCGAGGCGGACTTCCTGTCGGTGAAGGAAGTGCACAAGATGGTGCTCGAGCAGATCGTCGAGGTGGACGAGGCGGCGATGGAGCGCTATCTCGAGCAAGGCGACCTCGATGCGGAGTCGCTGCACGCCCCGCTCGAGAAGGCGCTGCGCGAGGGGCACATCATCCCGGTGTGTTTCGTGTCGGCGCGCACCGGCGCCGGCGTCAAGGACCTGCTCGAGGTGTTCGCCCGCCACCTGCCGCATCCGGGCGAGGGCAACCCGCCGCTCTTCTACCGCGAAAAGGGCGACGGCGGCGAGGCCGAGGAGTTCCGTTCGGTGCCCGATCCGAAACGGCACGTGCTCGCGCACGTCTTCAAGGTCGTCAACGACCCGTACGTGGGCAAGCTCGGCGTGTTCCGCGTCCATCAGGGCACCGTGACCAGGGACTCGCAGCTGTTCATCGGCGCGGGCCGCAAGCCGTTCAAGGTCGGACACCTGTTCCTGCTGCAGGGCAAGGAGCACGTCGAGACCAACGAGGCGGTGCCCGGCGACATCGCGGCGGTGGCGAAGATCGACGACATCCAGTTCGACTGCGTGCTGCACGACTCGCACGACGAGGATCACATCCGCATGCGCCCGCTCGAGTTCCCGACGCCGATGTACGGTCTGGCGATCGAGCCGAAGAAGCGCGGCGACGAGCAGAAGATCTCGGAGGCGCTGCACAAGATCACCGCCGAGGACCCGACCTTCCACGTCGATCACGACGCCAGCACGCACGAGACGGTGATCCGCGGGCTCGGCGATCTGCACGTGCGCTCGGTGCTCGAACGCATGGCCACGCAGTACAAGGTCGAGGTGAGCACCCGGCCGCCGCGGATCCCGTTCCGCGAGACGATCACCGCCCGCGCCGAGGGCCATGCCCGGCACAAGAAGCAGACCGGCGGCGCCGGCCAGTTCGGCGAGGTCTATCTGCGCGTCGAGCCGCTCGCGCGCGGCGCCGGGTTCGAGTTCGTCGACGAGTCGAAGGGCGGCGTGATCCCGAACCAGTTCATCCCGGCGGTCGAGAAGGGCGTGCAGCAGGTGCTCGCCGCGGGCGCGGTCGCCGGCTATCCGATGCAGGACCTGAAGGTCACCGTGTACGACGGCAAGCACCATCCGGTCGACTCCAAGGAGGTGGCGTTCGTCGCCGCGGGCCGCAAGGCGTTCCTCGACGCGCTCGAGAAGGCGAGGCCGATCGTGCTCGAGCCGATCGTCAACGTCGAGATCGTGTGCCCGGAGCAGAACATGGGCGACATCACCGGCGACCTCGCGGGCAAGCGCGGCCAGGTCACCGGCACCGACTCGCTCGGTCCGGGCACCTGCGTGATCCGCGGGCTGGTGCCGCTGTCGGAGCTGAACGGCTACGCGAACCGGCTGAAATCGGTCACCGGCGGCCAGGGCTCCTACTCGATGACGCTCTCGCACTACGAGCCGGTGCCGCCCGCGGTGCAGGCGCAGCTCGCGGCCGAGTACCGCGCCGCGCGCGGGCAGGAGGCCGAGGAGTAGCGCAGCGCCCGCCGGCGCTCAGCCGACGGTGTCGGTCTCGCGCCGCCGGGTGCGGCGCGAGCCGGCGCGCCGCGGGGTGTGGTACCACTCCCGGTGCGGCGAGAAGCGCCCGCACGCGAGGCACTGGGTCTCGGTCCACTGCTTGCGGCAGCCCGGGCACAGCCCGCGCGTCCAGAAGGTGTTCCACACGGTGCCGCACGCCGGCTCGCACGCCCAGCGATCCTCGGGCGCCGGGCGCCAGCCGCACTTCGGGCAGTAGATCTCGGCCTCGTCGCGCGCCATGGCCGCGCCGTTCAGGCGGTGCCGCCGACGGTGATGCCGTCCAGCCGCAGCGTCGGCTGCCCCACACCGACCGGCACGCTCTGGCCGTCCTTGCCGCAGGTGCCGACGCCGGAGTCGAGCGCGAGGTCGTCGCCGATCATGCTCACCCGGGTGAGCGCGTCGGGGCCGTTGCCGATCAGGGTCGCGCCCTTGAGCGGATAGCTGACGCGGCCGTTCTCGATCATGTAGGCCTCCGACATCGAGAACACGAACTTGCCGCTGGTGATGTCGACCTGCCCGCCGCCGAAGTTGACCGCGTAGATGCCCTTGTCCACCGAGGCGAGGATCTCCTCGCGCGGCGTGTTCCCGGCGAGCATGTAGGTGTTGGTCATCCTCGGCATCACGACGTGCGCGTAGGACTCGCGCCGGCCGTTGCCGGTGACCGGCATGTTCATCAGGCGGGCGTTCAGGCTGTCCTGGATGTAACCGCGCAGCACGCCGTTCTCGATCAGCGTGGTGCACTGCGTCGGATTGCCCTCGTCGTCGATGTTGAGCGAGCCGCGCCGCCCGGGGAGCGTGCCGTCGTCCACCACGGTGACCCCGGCCGCGGCGACGCGCTCGCCGATGCGCCCGGTGAACGCCGACGAGCCCTTGCGGTTGAAGTCGCCCTCCAGGCCGTGGCCGATCGCCTCGTGCAGCAGGATCCCCGGCCAACCCGGTCCGAGCACCACCGTCATCTGGCCGGCGGGCGCCGGCCGCGACTCGAGGTTCAGCAGCGCGAGATCGACCGCCCGGTGCGCGTAGTCGGCGAGCAGCGCGTCGGTGAAGTAGCCGTAGTCGTAGCGCCCGCCACCGCCCCAGTTGCCCTGCTCGCGGCGACCGCCCTGCTCGGCGATCACCTGCACCGACAGGCGCACGAGCGGCCGCACGTCGGCCGCCATCAGCCCGTCGGAGCGTGCCACCAGCACCACCTCGTACACCCCGGCGAGCGTGGCCATGACCTGCGTGACGCGCGGATCGCGCGCCCGGCACAGCCGCTCCAGGCGCTCCAGCAGCCCGACCTTCGCGGTGTCGGGGAGCGAGGCGAGCGGATCGAGCGGCTGGTAGAGCGCGCGGCCAGCGGCGCGGCGCACCGCCGGCACCCCGCTCGCGCCGCCGAGCCGCGCGATCGCGCGCGCGGCCCCGGCGGCGTCGCGCAGCGCCGGCAGGCTGATCTCGTCGGAGTAGGCGAATGCGGTCTTCTCGCCGGCGATCGCGCGCACGCCGACCCCCTGGTCGATGTTGAACGAGCCCGACTTCACGATGCCCTCCTCCAGGCTCCAGCTCTCGTGCCGGTAGTACTGGAAGTAGAGGTCGGCGTAGTCGACCTGGTGGGTCATGATCGCGCCGAACACCTGCTCGAGCTGGCGGGCGTCGAGGCCGTAGGGCGCGAGCAGCGTGCCGGTGGCGGTGTCGAGCAGGGAAGCTGGGGTTGGCATCGTGGAGACCTCGGGATTCGCCGGAGTGTCATAGAACGCGGTGCGCGAGCGCGGGCAGCGACTGGCGCAACCGGCGCTGCTGGGCGAAGTCGACCTCGGCGACGACCACGCCCGGTCCGCTCGCGCGCCGCGCCACCACTTCGCCCCACGGGCTCACGATCATCGTGTGGCCGTAGGTGCGGCGCCCGGTCGGGTGCTCGCCGCCTTGTGCCGCGGCGATCACCCAGGCGAGGTTCTCGATCGCGCGCGCGCGAAGCAGCGTCTCCCAGTGCGCCTCGCCGGTGCTCACGGTGAACGCCGCGGGCACGGTGATCAGGTCCATTGGCGCGAGCCGCCTGTACAGCTCGGGAAAGCGCACGTCGTAGCAGATCGATAGCGCGATGCGGCCGAACGGCGCCTCGACCGCGACCGGCTCGCGCCCCGGCTCGATCGTGCGCGACTCGCGGTACGCCTCGTCCGGACCGGTGTAGTCGAACAGGTGAATCTTGTCGTAGCGCGCCACGCGGCGGCCGGTGTCGTCGAACACCAGGCAGGCGTTGCGCACCTTGTCCGGGTCGCCGGTGGCGAGCGGCAGGCTCCCGCCGACCAGCCACAGCCGATGGCGGGCCGCCGCCTGCGCGAGGAACGCCTGGATCGGCCCCGCGCCGTCGGCCTCGGCGAGCGCGAGCTTGTCGCGCTCGCTGGCGCCGATGAAGCAGAACCACTCGGGCAGCACCGCGAGCTGCGCACCGGCGCGCGCCGCCGCGCCGATCGACGCCTCGGCGGCAGCGAGGTTCGTCTCCACCACCGGCGCGGAAACCGTCTGGATGGCGGCGACGCGAATGCGTTCCGGCGCCGGCCCGGTCACGGGTTCTGCCCCTCCGGCTTCTGCAGCGGCGGCTCGCCGCGCAGCCGCTCGATGCGCGGATCGTCCCAGCCGCCGCTGACGTGGTACTCGTAGGCGAGGATCTGCCCGAGCGGGTCCTTGAGCACCCGCTGGGCGAGCAGCGCGCCGACGCCGACCAGCGGGTTGAGCAGCGCGAGCGCCGCCGCGGCGGCCACGCTGTCGCCGACCGACGGCACCACGCGCACGTTCAGATCCTGGGTCTCGCGCGCGAGGTCCACGGTGCCGGTGATCGCCACGCTCGCCGCCGGCCCGACCATCGTGAGGTCCTTGGTGGTCGCGACGCCCTTGCGGATCGCCGCGGTGCCGGTGATCTGGTCGAACGCGAAGCCCTCGCCGAAGATGTCGTTGAAGTCGCCGGCCATGCGCCGCGGCAGCGACTGCAGCGACACCACGCCGAGCAGCTTGCCGAGGCCCGGGTTGACCTTCAGGAACTGGCCGCGCGAGGCCCGGAGGTCGAGCTCGCCGGTGAGCGTCGGGTAGTCGATCGCGTACACCGGGCCGTTCCAGGTCACTTTCGCGCCCAGCGTGGCGGCGCCCTGCGCGATCGTGTCGGGCTGGCCGAAGCGGGCGAGATACTTGCCGGCGTCCGAGGTCTCGATGCGCACGTCGAGCTCGCTGCGCTCGCCGCGGGGCGCCGCGCGCCAGGCACCGGTCGCCGCGAGCCGGCCCTCGGGCGCCGCGAGCTCGAGCTTGGTGAGCCGCCAGAGCTGCTGCTCGTTGACCGCCTCGAGCTCGAGCCGGCCCAGGCTGCGACCGTTCACCGTGTAGCTGTCGGCCACGATGCTCAGCGCGGGGAGCTCGCGCACCTCGCTGCTCCCGGGGGCCGGGTTCGGAGCGGCCTCGGGATGAGTGAGATGGGAGAGCCGCGCGACCACCCGCCCCTTGCCCTCCGGCCGCCAGGTCAGCTCGCCGGCGAGCTCGCGCGCGGCGACGACCGCCTGCCAGCCGCCCGGCGCCAGCGCGTGGGCGCGCAGCGTGACGTCGTTGAACTGCCGCCCGCCAACCTCGAGACGCCCGGTGCGGACGCTGAGGGTGGTGAGCCTGGCGTCGCCCTGCGCCGCGCTCGCTTGCGCGTCCTGCAGCAGCGGCAGGAACCGGTCGAGGTCGAGCGACTTGAGATCCACCGCGAGCGCGATCGCGCCGGCGGCCGGCAGGTCGAGCTTGCCGGGGCCGATGACGACGGCCGCGCGCTCGACGCGCTGGCCGCCCGCGTCGGCGCGCAGCACGCCTTGTGCCTGGATCAGGCCGCCCAGGGTCAGCGTCACCCGTTCGCGGCGGGGCGCGGCGGCGCCCTCGGCGAGCGGCGTGCGCTCGATGCGCAGCGGCGCCGCGTCGGCCGCCGCCTTGCCGAAAGGCGCCGGCAGGTCGATCGCGACCCCGGCAAGGGAGGACTCGAAGATCCGCGTGCCGCCGGGGCCCAGGCCGGCGCTCGCGTAGCGGAACGCGAGCGGACCGCGCACCCGCTCGGCGAGCGGCAAGCCGGCCTGGCGGATGAGCTGCTGGGCATCGACCGTGCCCTGCACCGCGAGCGCGACCCCGCCGTCGCGGGTCGTCAGCTGGATTGCCAGCGGTCCGCCCAGGCTGTGGGCGGTGAGGCCCTGCGAGCGCACGCCTGACTCGGTGAACTCGATGCGGCCGTTCACCTGGCTGAGCGGCGGCTCGTCGCGCCCGATGGTCAGCGTATTGCCGGCGAACTGGAACGTGCCGGCGACCTTCGACCGATCGATGTCCGACAACCCAAGGTCCAGGCGCAGCGCGAGCTTCGCGCGCCCGTCGCCGGACCAGCCGGCCGTTGCGCGGTCGATGTAGCGCTCCACCGGGCTCTCGGCGATGAACCGCAGGAACTCGCCGAGGGGGCCCTCGGCCTCGCCGTCGATCAGCAGCCGCTCCTGGTCGGCCATGTAATCCGGTATCGAGCCCTTGACGCGGGCGAGCTGCACACCGAGCACCCGCGCGCGCTGGCCAGCGATGTTGAGGCGCCGCCCCACGAACTCGAGCTCCCCCGCCACCTCGCGCAGGCGCGGCCAGCCGGCGGCGTAGTCGAGCTCGCCGCCGGCGATCTTGCCGCTCACCCTGAACTCGCCCGCCTTCGGGTCGTCGAACGGAAACGCGTCGAGGTCGCCTCGCACCCGCACCCGCACGTCGGTCGCGGTGCCCGCCACGATCGCGTGCTTGAGCCAGGACGCGGTGTTCGCCCCGAGCCGTGGGATGTACTTGTAGATCGCCTTGCCCTCGGCCTTCGGCACGCGGGCCGCGATGTCGACCGCCACCGGCGCGCTCGCCCCGGCGCGAACCGTGCCCGCGACGTTGCCGGCGAGCTCCGCGTTGGCGAACGCGACGTCTTCGATGCGCACCTCGACCGACCCTTGCGATGCGGTCCAGCTCACCCGCGCAGAGAGCATGTCGAAGGCGACCGACTCCTCGGCGAACACGGCCGGCTGCGTGATCGTGGTCCGCGTGCCGCTCAGCGCGACGGTGCCGGCGCGCTCGCTCACTTCGAAGCTCCCCGCGAGGCGGTCGAACCCGGGCAGCCCGTGCACCGGCAGCATGCCGAGCTCGGCGAACCGGCCGCGGGCCGAGTAGGCGAGCGGCCGCTCGATGTCGCCGGTCCACGCGAAGCGGCTCTCGGTCAGGCGCCCGCGCGGCAGCGCGGTGACGATCGCCCGGCGCAGCGTCTCCGGCAGCGGCAGCCGCTCGGCGACCAGGGCGAGCGGCGCGAGCTCGATCGAATTCGCCACCACCTCGCCCCTCGCCGGCTCGCGTCCCTGCGCCGGCTCCCAGCGGGCGGTGAAATCGGCCGGTGCGAGGTCGGTGCCGTCGTCGAGCGCGACCTTCAGCTCGCGCGCGAAGGCGTCGTAGGCGAGCTGCCGCTTGCCGAGGCCGAGCAGTCCGAGCCCCTCTTCGCGCTTCTTGAAACCGAACCGGCCGTGCACCGCCCGCGCTTCGAACGGCGGCAGCTCGGGGCCGAAGCGCGCCGCGACGTCGACGAGCGACACCGTCGCGGCGAGCTCGGTGAGGCGCTGGTCGGCGAGCCCGATCCACAGCTGCAGCGCGCCGCGCCCGCGAGTCACCTGGAACGGGTAATCGACCCAGGTGCGCCAGGCCGCCAGATCGACCGAGTCGAGGCGCGCGTAGAACCGGCCGTCCCACTCGGCGAGCTCGGTCACGGTGCGGCCGGTGAGGTCGCCGCGGATGTCGATCGCCGAGGCGAACTGCGGCGGCGGGGCGGCACTGAGGGCGAACCGGTGGTGGCGCCCCTCGTTGCGCAGTAGGAAATCCAGGCGCTCGAGCCGCAGCGGCGGCGCGCCGCGGTGGTCGTCCTGCCACGCCACCTTCGCGTCGCGGATCAGGATCTCGCCCTGGTTCAGCACCCAGTCGGCCAGGCTGCCGTCGCCCGTCCGCTCGGCGCGCATCTCCAGACCGGCGACGAACAGCCGCCGCTCGGCGTCCCGGCGCACGTGCAGCTCGGCGCCTTCGAGCAGGATCGACTTGAAGCGCAGCTCGCCGGCGGCGATCGAGCGCCAGGCGACGGTCCCCGCCACGTGCGGCAGCTCGAGCGCCTCGTTGCCGCGTCGGTCGAACACTTTCACCCCGGCGAGCTCGAGGCGGGGATGGAGGCCGAACCACTCGGCGCGGATCGACCCGATCTCGACCCGCTCGCCGATCCCGCGCGACACCGCGGCCGCGATCTCGTCCTTGTACGCGGCCACGCCCGGCAGCAGCACGAAGCGCGCCGCGAGCAGCGCGACGACGACCAGGAAGTACAGGCCGGCGAGCGTCCAGCCGGCGCGCCGCAGCCACTTCAACCAGCGCCGCTCGCGCGGCGGCAGTCGCGCGTCGAGGCTCTCGTCCAGCGCGTCCCTGAGCGCCTCGTTCAGCTGGGTCATGCGAGTGGAGCGGGCTCGAGTCGCTGGTGGCGGTGGAAGGGTACGCCTACAATGCGCGCGGTCGGCGCGCGGGTCGCCGTGGGAGGTTGCGCCGAATCGATTGTACTCGACTCGACCGGCCAGGGCTTTCCCTTTACGCGCAGTTACTTATGCTGGAGCCAGGAGCCCCGTCGGCGGCCGTGCGTCAGGTCTTGCGCCACTCGCGTGCCGCCACGCGCCTGCTCGCCGCGCGCCCCGCGCTCGAAGGCGAGCTCGAGGCAGCGGCGAGCGCCGGTTGGAGTGCCGGGGCGATGCGAACGTTCCTCGCCGGGCGCGCGGGCGACGATCCGGCCGCACTCGCGACGGCGTTGCGCGAGCTTCGCGCGCGCGTGTTCCTGCGCGTGGCGGCGCGCGACCTCGCCGGGCTCGCGCCGCTCGCCGAGGTGGTCGCGACGATGAGCGACCTCGCCGAGGTCGCGCTCGAGGCGAGCCTCGCGCTGCACCGCGGCCGCCTCGAGGCGGAGCTCGGCGCCCCCGCCGGCAGCAGCCGACCCGACCTGATCGTCGTCGGCATGGGCAAGCTCGGCGGCCGCGAGCTCAACGTGTCCTCCGACATCGATCTGGTGTTCGCCTACCCGGAAGAGGGCGAGACCACGCGCGGCGCGAGCAACCACGAGTTCTTCGTGCGCCTCGGCCAGCGGATCATCCGGTCGCTCGCCGACCTCACCGGCGACGGGCAGGTGTTCCGGGTCGACATGCGGCTGCGCCCATGGGGCGAGGCCGGGCCGCTCGCCACCAGCCTGGAGGCGCTGGAGCAATACTTCGTCGCGCACGGCCGCGAGTGGGAGCGCTACGCCTGGATCAAGGCGCGGGTGGTGGCCGGCGGCGACGCCGCC
>Ga0308411_10001451_pt1 | contig 16135 bp, 15 predicted proteins | sample HotsprottomLayer_2_FD_203530 | JGI IMG/M metagenome (GOLD analysis project Ga0308411, IMG submission 203530) | Hot spring phototrophic mat microbial communities from Octopus Spring, Yellowstone National Park, Wyoming, United States -... | ecosystem: Environmental > Aquatic > Thermal springs >...
CGATGGGGCTGATCTAGCCCGGCGCGCGGCGGGCCGCCGTCGGAAGCCGCAGCGCCGGCAGGACTCGCTCGATCTCCGCGCGGCGCCCCTCCAGCCACGGCGGCAGGATCAGCTGGCTGCCCAGGGTTTCGGCGCGCTCGTCCACGGTGAACCCGGGACCGTCGGTGGCGATCTCGAAGAGCGCGCCGCCGGGCTCGTGGAAGTAGATCGAGGTGAACCAGAAGCGGTCGATGATCGAGCTGACCGGGACCCCGCGGCCCCGCAGACGCTCCCACCAGCCGCGGTGCGCGTCCGCGTCCGCGGCCCGCCACGCCACGTGGTGAATCGCGCCGGCCGCGACCTGGCCCCGGCCAGCCCCGGCCCGGGCGACCAGGTCGAGCAGGGTGCCTGAGCCGCCCGCGCCGGTCGCGAACCGCAGCCGGCCGTCGCCCTCGCCGATCTCGCGCGCGCCGAGCACCTCCACCAGGAACGTCCGGGTCGGCTCGACGGCGGCTTGGAGCAGGGTCACGGCGTGCAGGCCGCGCACCGCGTGCTCGGGCGGCACCGGGCCGTCCGCCCACGGCGCCCACAGGGCGCGCGCGCCGGTGTCCGGCCCGGCGACCAGCTCGACCGGCATGCCGTCCGGATCCTCGAGCGTCACGACCTCCTCGCCGAGCCGGCGCGCGGTCCCCTCGTGGGCGACGCCGTGGTCGGCGAGCCGCCGCGTCCAGTACCCCAGCGAGTCGGGTGGCACGGCCAGCGCGACCGCGACGGTCTGGCCGGCGCCGGCGCGGCCCCGCCGCGCCAGCGGCCACGGGAAGAAGGTCAGGTCGGTGCCCGGGTGGCCGACCGCGTCCGCGTAGAACAGGTGGTAGGTGCCGGGGTCGTCCTGGTTGACCGAGCGCTTCACGAGCCGCAGGCCCAGGACGCCCACGTAGAAGTCCGCGTTCGCCTGCGGGTCTGACGCAATCGCGGTCACGTGGTGGAGCCCCAGGAGCCCGGGCCGGTCGTCGTTCATGGCGCGCACCGTCCTCTCTGCGGGTGAACGCCGGCGGGGGCGGGGTTCATCCCTCCGCGGGCGCGCCGGCCGGTCCGTACCGCCGGAGCAGCTCCCCGCGCGACATCCAGAGCAGCCGCGGCTCGAGCGTGCGGCCCGCCAGGCGGCGGCGGCCCTGGGGGTGGTCGCGCGCCATGAGCGTGCGCAGGTACCAGCCCAGCATCCGCTGCGCGCGCGCGCTCTCCATGGGCCTGACCTCGAAGCCCAGATACTGCGCGCCCTCCCAGAACAGCGACGTCGCCCGCAACGCCCGCACCGCGCGGTAGCGCGGGTCGGTCGCGACGAGCGCGGCCAGGTCGCGCAGCGCGCCCTCGGACGCGCGGACGAGCGCGACCGCCCGCCGGCGGTCGCTGCCCTCGAGGTGCAGGCGCCGCAGGAAGTGGCGGTTGTAGTGCACCTCGGCCACCACGTCGCCGCGGACGACCACCGTGCCGTCGCGCAGGGTGACGGCGGGCCCGTGGTGGCCGGCCAGCCCCGCGGTGATGACGCCCTCGTCGCCCACCGGCTCCAGCCGGTAGGCGCGCGCCCAGGCGCGCTCGTAGGTCTCCCACAGCCAGCCGCGCAGCCCGCGCGGGACGATCTCGCCGCGCGAGGGGTCGAGGAGCTCGTCCAGCGTCACGCAGCGGTAGCCGCGCGCGCGGAGCAGGTCCAGCAACCTCGGCAGCGCCTCCACCGAGGCCGGCGCGACCGGCGGCGCGATGCGCGAGTGTACCGCGTCGTGCAGGTCGATGATGGCGCCGGCGTGGAGGCGCCGGGCCACCCGGTCGACCAACGCGCCGGCCGAAGGGGCCGGCCGCCAGCCCTCGGGCCGCAGCGACCACAGCACGCGCACCTGGCCCAGCGTCACGGCATAGCGGTAGGCGGCGAGGTTGAACTTGCCCCAGGGCGGGCGGAAGTAGCGGGGCGCGACCCCGGCCGCGGCCGCGATCGCCTCGGCGGCCCGGCGCATCTCCGCGCGCGTGGCCGCCGGTGGGAGGGTCCAGAGGTGCCGGTGGCGCTGGGTGTGGCTGCCCACCCCGTGGCCCGCGCCCACGATCGCGCGCGCGATCTCCGGATAGCGCGCGGCCCGCTCGCCGATCAGGAAGAAGGTCGCCCGCGCGCCGGCCCGCGCGAGCGCCTCGAGCACCTGCGGCGTGTAGACCGGGTCCGGGCCGTCGTCGAAGGTGAGCGCCACCACGCGCCGGCTGGTGGGCCCGCGGTGCACGACGCCGACCCCGGCGCTCGCCGCGGCGTGCGCGCCGGTGGTGTAGACCAGCGCGCCGGCCCCGGCGGCGGCCAGCAGGCCCGGGACCACGGGCATGGGCCGGGCGTCTAGCCCCGCCCGGCCGGGACCAGGGGGAGGAGCCCGCCGACGCGCAGGACGATCTCGGCGGCGCGCGCCGCGGCGTCCGGCCGCTTCACCCGGGCCGCCGCCGCCCGCATCGCCGCGAGGCGTCCGGGCGTCGAGAGCAGCGCCGCCACGATGCGGCCCAGGTCGGCGACGCCGCGCGCCTGCACGCCGGCGCCGAGGTGCTCCACGAATCTCACGTTCTCCTCCTCCTGGCCGGGGATCGGGTTGATCACGACCACGGGCAACTCCGCCGCGAACGCCTCGGAGGTCGTGACCCCGCCGGCCTTCGAGACCATGAGCGTGGCGCAGGCCATCAACTCGTGGACCTCCTCGACGTAGCCGAGGACCGCGACCGGGTTGCGGGCCCGTGGCGCCAGGGCCTCGAGCGACCGGCGGAGGCGCTCGTCGCGGCCGCAGACCCACAGCACCTGGGCGTCCGCCTGGAGCTCGGAGAGCGTGCGGTAGACGTCCACCGCGCGACGCAGCAGGTTCGCCGCACCGACCATGACCAGGATCACCGGCTTCTCCGGGTGCAGCCCGTACCGGCGGCGGAGCGCACGGACGTCCTGCGGGACGCCGAAGCGCGGGTCGATCGGGATGCCGGTCGCGGCGACGCGGTCGGGCCGGACCCCGCGGGCGACCAGCCCGTCCCGCACGTAGTCGCTGGAGACCAGGTACTGGTCCACGTGCGGGTGGATCCACTGGCTGTGGACGGCGTGGTCGGTGATGACCGTCGCGCACGGGACCGCGCTGCGGCCGGCGGCCCGCAGCTCGGAGATGGCGCCGGCCGGCACGCAGTAGGTGCAGACGACCAGGTCGGGCCGCTCGGCGGCCAGAAAGCGCTCGAGCCGGGCCTTGCCCAGGTTGTTGATCGCCCGCTGCGTCGGCGAGTCGTACGGGATGCGGCTGGTGGCGCGGTAGAACCACCGCCAGGTCCACGGCACGCGGCGCACGGCGGTCACGTAGCAGAAGGTGGAGAGCACGTTCTGCGCGTGCCCCACGAATGTCTCGATGTAGTCGAGCACCTGGATGCGCGCGTCGGGCCGGCGCGCGCGCACCTCGCGGGCCAGCACCTCGGCGACGCGGTTGTGCCCGCCGCCGTAGTTGCAGGACAGGAACACGATGGAGGGAGGTCCGGGCGACGCCGCCGTCACTGCAGCGGGGGCACGACGACCTGGATGCGGGCGGGCAGGGCCTCGAGCCGGAAGGCCGGCGAGGGCGGCAGCAGGCTGCCGTCGGTGTGCGCGACCACGGGATAGGGGAGGGAGACGTCCACCCGGGGTGTGCGGACCGCCGTCACCTGCGGGTGGGTGGTCCACCCGCTCCGGGAGAGCAGCCCGGCGACCATCCGCCATCGGGCCATCGGCCCGACCAGGTAGAGGTCGAGCCGACCGTCTTCCAGCGTGCCATTGGCGATGCCGCGGGCCAGGTAGGGGCGGGCGTTGACCACGCTCACCATGACGGCTTCGCCTTCCAGGCGCCGGGAGTCCACGTGCACGGCCACGGTCTCGGGCTTGATCGCGGCGGTCAGGATGCGCATGCCCGCCAGGTAGTAGATCGCCCGGCCGCGCAGCCAGCGCCGCCGCGGCCAGGCGCGCACCGCGGCGGCGACGCGGGCGTCCAGCCCGATGCCGAACGAGTTCACGAACGCCGTGCCATTCACCCGGCCGAGGTCGATGCGCCGCAGCGTACCCGTGACCAGCAGGCGCGCCGCGTCCTCGGGTGCGCGCGGCACCCCGAGCGCGCGCACGAACTCGTTGCCGGTGCCGGCGGGCACGATGGCCAGCGGGACGTCCACCCCTCCACGGAGCAGGCCGTTCACCGCGCCGTTGATCGTGCCGTCGCCGCCGACGACCACCACGCGGTCGAACCCCCGGGCGGCCTCGGCTGCGCGCACGACCGCATCGTAGCCGTCGACCACCCGAAGCGTGTGCGGGATGCCCAGCGCGTCGAGGGTGCGTCGGACACGGGGAATCGCGCGCTCGGGTCGGCCGCCGCCTGCCAGCCGGTTGGCGATCAGCAGGCTGTGCCCGCGTTCGAGTCTCATGTAACGCCCCCTGGAGCAGACCGCGGTGCCGCGTCAACACTTCGCGAAGGAATGGGCCGGATGCCTGCCTGCCGCGAAAGGCGCATCCCCCAGTGTACCAGAAGCCGGGCGGTTCCGCGACCGTGGGGAGGATGCGTCGGATGGGAGCGGAATCTCCCCCGGTGGGTTCGCGCCCGGGGAGGGCCCGGGCACCGCAGGAGGCACAGATGGCAGCGCAACGACGCATCACCGCGGTGCTGATGCGCGGGGGCACCAGCAAGGGCGTCTTCTTCCACCGCGCCGACCTCCCCGAGGAGGGGGCGTTGCGGGACCGCGTGATCCTGGCGGCGTTCGGCGGCGGCGACCCCTACGGCCGGCAGATCGACGGCCTGGGCGGCGCGACCTCGACGACCAGCAAGGTCGTGATCGTGGGGCCGCCGTCGGTGCCCGACGCCGACGTGGACTTCACCTTCGGCCAGGTGAGCGTGACCGCGCCGATGATCGACTGGGGCGGCACGTGCGGGAACCTGACCTCGGCGGTGGGGCCGTTCGCCATCGAGGAGGGCCTGGTGCGCGGGACCGACCCCCTGACGACGGTCCGCATCTGGCAGACCAACACGCGCAAGCACATCGTGGCGCGAATCCCCACCGAGGGCGGCCTGCCCCAGGTGGAAGGCGACTACGCCATCGACGGCGTCCCGGGCGCCGGCGCGAAGATCGTCCTGGAGTTCCTCTCGCCCGGTGGTGCCATGACCGGCCGGCTGCTCCCGACCGGCCGCCCGGCCGAGGCGCTGGACGTGCCCGGCGTCGGCCGCCTGGACGTCTCGCTGGTGGACGCGGTCAACCCGGTGGTGTTCCTGCGGGCCGAGGCGCTGGGCCTGACGGCAACCGAGGGCCCCGAGCGCATCGACGGCGACCCGGCGCTGCTCGCCCGCATCGAGGCCGTGCGGGCGCACGCCGCGGTGCGCATGGGCCTGGCCGGCACGCCCGAGGAGGCGACCGCGCGCAGCCCGGGCGTCCCGAAGATCGCGCTGGTGGCCGCGCCCGCGGCCTACGTCACGATCAGCGGCGCGACGGTCGCCGCCGACGCGCAGGACGTCACCGCCCGCATCATGTCGATGGGCCGCCTGCACCGGGCGTTCGCGGCGAGCGGCGCGGCCTGCACCGCGGTGGCCGCGCTCATCGACGGCACGGTGGTGCGCGAGGTCGTCCGTCCCGGACCGTCCGGGGAGCGCGTCATCCGGCTGGGCCACCCGTCGGGCGTCATGGAGATCGGCGCGGCCGTGGCGCGCGCCGGCGGCGAGTGGCGGGCGGACAAGGTGATCACGCAGCGGACCGCCCGGCGCCTGATGGAAGGCCGGGTGCTGATTCCGGCCTCGGTCTGGCCGGCGCCGCAGCCGGCGGCCGCCGCCCCCGCGGGCCGGCGCGGCTAGCCGTCCCCCGCCGCGGCGCCGGCCGGCCGGCGCGCGCCGTGGAAGAACGCCTCGCGCGCATTGTGCACGTGCCGGATGGCGGTCCGCTCCGCCTCGTCGGGGTCCCCGCGGGCGATCGCGTCCACCATCGCCTGGTGCTCGCGCCCGATCTCCTGCGCGCGCCCGGGCAGCGCCAGCGACCGGGTTTTCGAGTGCTCGATGTAGTCGTTGAACTGCGCGAGGATCGCCACGAGCCGGGGGCTGCGCGACGCGGCGTAGAGCGCCATGTTGAACCGCGTGTGGATGCGGGCCGCCCGATTCCAGTTCGCCCGCGCATACGCCTCGTTCATCTGTCGTTGCAGCTCCCGCAGCTCCCGCACCTCGGCGTCGGTGCGCTCGGTCGCGGCCAGGCGCGCCGCCAGCCCCTCCAGCGACGCGCGGATCGTGTAGATCTCCAGCATCTCCCGATCGGAGAGGCCGTTGACCAGCACGCCGCGCTGGGGCAGGTAGCGCACCAGGCCCTCGGACTCGAGCTTGCGCAGGGCCTCGCGCACCGGTGTGCGGCTGACGCCGAACTGCCGCGCGAGCTCCTCCTCGCGGAGCTTGGTCCCGGACCGGTACTGGCCCGCCAGGATCAGCGAGCGGATGCGCTCGAAGAGCACCTCGCGGATCGTGCGGTAGCCGCCGTCGCTGGCCGCAGGCCCCCCGCGGGTCCTGCGGGCCCCGCGGCCGGCGGCGGGGGCGCCCGCCGGGCTCATCGCTCACCTCCGTGCGCGTCGTCGGCGCCCGGCGTGCGTTCGGCCCGCGCGGCGGCCGGCGCCCGCAGCCGGCCGTCCCAGCGCCGCGCGCGCGCGAACGGGATGCCGAAGTGGTCGAGCACGCGCGCCACGACGTGGTCCACCACGTCGTCGAGCGTGGCCGGATGGTTGTAGAACGCCGGCACCGGCGGCAGGATCACGGCGCCGAGCCGGGCCAGCGTCAGCATGTTGGTCAGATGGATCGCGGACAGCGGGGTCTCGCGGACCAGCAGGACGAGCTTGCGGCCTTCCTTGAGGGTCACCTCGGCCGCGCGGGCGATCAGCGTGTCGCTGATGCCGTTGGCGATGGCCCCCAGCGTCTTGGTGCTGCAGGGCGCGATTACCATGCCGTCGGTGCGGAACGACCCGCTCGAGATCGGCGCAGCCATGTTCTCCGCGCCCCACGTCACGTCCGCCAGCCGGCGGACCGCCTCGGCGGTCAGCGTGGTCTCGTGCTCCAGCGTCCGCTGGCCCCACTTGCTCAGGATCAGGTGGGTCTCCACGCCGCCGGCGGCGCGCAGCGCCTCCAGCAGCCGGACGCCGAAGATGGATCCGGTCGCGCCGGAGATTGCGACCACCAGCCGCATGCTTCGCTCGTCCACCCGGCCCTGGGCACCTCCGCGCCTGCATTCAGTATACATACGAGTTTCGGGGGCGGTCCGGCGAATCCTGCGGGCCGCCGGCGCCGGCCGCCGCACCGCTCGGACGCGCGGACCGGGGAGGAGGGGGCCGGGGGCGCGACGAAGAACTGCACCACCGTTTTGTATACAGGATGCAACTTCTCGCCCCGCCCCGCGGCCTCCGCGGTCGCCGGGTCGCGCCGGCGGGCAGGAGAACAATGCGCCGCGCGCCGCGGCGCGGGAGGAGCCGATCGTCGATGCGGGTCGACCTGCTGATCAAGAACGGCACCATCGTGACGCCGCTGGCCAGCTACCGCGGGCACCTGCTGATCCACGAGGGCAAGGTCCTCGACATCCTGGTCCGCGACGAGCTGCCCCAGGCTGCGCAGGTCGTGGATGCCGCCGGGCTGCACGTGCTGCCCGGTCTGATCGACCCCCACGTCCACTTCCGGGCGCCCGGGCTGGAGTACAAGGAGGACTGGACCACCGGCTCGCAGGCCGCGGCCGCCGGCGGCATCACGACGATCATCGACAACCCCAACGTCGTCCCGCCCACCGCCGACCTGGAGTCGCTGCGGCTGCGGCTGGACGCCGCGCGCGGCAAGTCCTACGTGGACTACGGCATCCTGGCGGTCATCATGGAGGGCAACCTGGACAAGATCGTGCCACTGGCCGCCGGCGGCGTGATCGGGTACAAAGTGTTCATGGGCGAGACCGTCGGCAACATTCCCTCGCCCAGCGACGGCGAGATCATCGACGCCTGGAAGATCATGAGCACCACCGGGCTGCGCTGCACCGTGCACGCCGAGGACAACAGCATCATCCTCTACCTGCGCGCCAAGCTCCAGCAGGCCGGCCGCAAGGACCCGCTCGCCCACGTCGAGTCGCGCCCGGCCGTGGCCGAGGCCGAGTGCGTGCACCGGGCGATCCTGTTCGCGAAGGAGGCGCGGAGCAAGCTGATGATCTACCATCTGAGCTCGCGCGAGGGCGTGGAGCTCGTGCGCCGCGGGAAGGCCGACGGCGTGGACGTCAAGGCGGAGACCGGCCCCCACTACCTGCTGCTGGAGGCCCAGGACATGGTGCGCATGGGGTTGGGCACGCTGATGAAGATGAACCCGCCGGTCCGCAGCCGCGAGCACGGGGAAGCCCTCTGGCAGGGCCTGCTGGACGGCACGGTGGAGGTCATCGGCACCGACCACTCGCCGCACACGCCCGAGGAGAAGATGGCCGACGACCCGATGGGTGACATCTGGAAGGCGATCCCCGGGTGGCCGGGCGTGGAGACCAACGTGCCGCTCATGTTGACCCAGGTGAACGCCGGGCGGCTGAGCCTGAACCACTACGTGAAGGTGCAGGCCGAGGGGCCGGCGCGGGCGTGGAACATGTGGCCGCGCAAGGGCAACCTGGACCGCGGTGCCGACGGCGACGTGACCATCGTGGATTTGAACAAGGAAAGCACCATCGACAAAGACAAGCTCCACAGCAAGAGCAAGGTGACGCCGTTCCACGGGTGGAAGGTGAAGGGCATGCCCGTGATGACCATCGTGCGCGGGCAGATCGTCTACCGCGACGGGCAGATCGTCGGCGGCCCGCGCGGGGAGATGATCCGGCCCATCGTCTGACGCCGCCTGGGCACCGGGAGGAATCGCGATGCACGACGTCTACGTGGGCACCGGCAGTCCGCACCGCATCGGCCGCGGCCACGGCGAGCACCTTGCCGGCGCCGTCGGCCACAACCTGGAGGGATTCTTCCGGCGGATGGCCGCGCGCGGGTGGACGCGCGGGGCGCTGGGCCGGCGCGCGCTGCGGGCGGAGCGCCGGCTGGCCGACGCCCGCCTCGACGAGATCGCCGGGATCGCCGAGGGCGCCCGGCGGCCGTACCCCGAGGTGCTCGCCTACAACCTGTTCTACGGCGAGGCGTACCCCGACGGGTGCACGGTGATGTTCGCCATGCCCGACGCGACCGCCGCGGGGAAGATGATCTTCATGAAGAACAGCGACAAGATCGGCGGCGACGCCATGGTCGGCGAGGGGTTCTACGAGCACAAGGAGATCAACGTCGTCCTGGCCGTGCGGCCCGAGGGCAAGCCCGCCGTGGTGGGCGTGGCCTCCGCCGGCTCCACCGGCGTGAAGATGGGCGCCAACGACCGCGGCGTGGCCACCGGCACCAACATCGCGCGGACGGCGGAGCTGCGCACGCGCACGGTCGACACGACGCAGGAGCGGGCGCTCGACCGCGTGCAGCTCTCCCGCGACGGCCTCGAGCACGCGACGGCGCTCGAGGCCGGCAACGCCGTCGTCGCCCGACTCGCCGAGCACCCGATGGCGACCCCGGGCAACCTGGAGTTCGTCGATCCGACGCTCGCCTACATCATCGAGGGGTCGTACGACCGCATGGCGGTCCAGTTCATCCACACCGGGGTCGGGGTGCGGACGAACCGCTTCGTCGTGCTCGACGCGCTCAACGACCCCGACGACCTCTCGAGCTACTGCCGCTACGTCCGCTGCACGCAGCTGCTGGCCGCGCGCGCCGGGCGGCTGACCCCGGCCGACTTCATCGCCTTCAGCGCCGACCACGCCAACGGCCCCGGACCCAACTCGATCTGCCGGCACGGCGCGCACTACCGCGAGGAGACCTCGCAGTCCGCGCAGATCATCGAGGTGGACGCCGCCGATCCCTCGCGCAGCCGCGTGTGGCTGGCGCTCGGCAAACCCTGCTGGGCGTGGCGCGACCCCGCAGGGTTCCTGGAGCTCACCATGCGCTTCCGGCCGGAGGAGATCCCCGAGGGCTTCCGCACGGGCGAGGTGTGGAAGCGGTTCTGGACCGAGCGGCCCAACGTCGAGGAGGCGGTCTCCGCCGCGGCGGGCTGACCCGCGGCGGGGCGCGCATGGAGTTCACCCGCGAGATCCCGACCACCGCCTCGCCCGAAGGGGTCTGGGCGCTCCTGTGGGACGTGGAACGCCTGGCGCGCTGCATCCCGGGCTGCCAGTCCGCGCGCGCGGTCGAGCCTCCGGTCCGCTACGAGGCCACGGTCGCGGAGCGCGTGGGGCCGTTCAAGGTGACCTTCCCCCTGGACATCGAGGTGCTCGAGGCGCAGGCCCCGAAGAGGCTGCGGGCGAAGGCTACGGGGCGGGACGCCAGCGTGGGCAGCAGCCTGCAGCTCCAGCTCGACCTCGCCATCGAGCCGGGGGGCGACCGCACGGTCCTGCGGCTGCGCGCCGAGGTGAACGTGCTCGGCAAGCTGGCTGCGCTGGGGGGCGGGATGATCCGGCGCAAGGCGGACGAGATCATGGACCGGTTCGCGCAGGCGCTGGCGCGCGAGCTGGACGGGGACCGGGCGGATGCTCCGACCGTTTGAGATGCACCAGCCCGAGAGCGTGGAGGCCGCCAGCGCGCTCGTGGGCCGCTACGGCGACGAGGCAGCCTTCTACGCGGGCGGCACCGAGCTGCTGCTCGTCATGAAGGAAGGCCTGGTCCGCTACCGGCACCTGGTGGACCTGAAGACGATTCCCGGGCTCGGGGCGCTCGACTACGACGCGGCCTCGCGGGTGCTCCGCATCGGCGGCACGGTGACGCACCGGGCCCTGGAGCGCCACCCGGCCGTGCGCGAGCGGTTCCCGATCATCGCCGAGGTCGAGCGGCAGGTCGCCAACGTCCGGGTCCGCAACGTCGGCACGATCGGCGGGAACCTGTGCTTCGCGGAGCCGCACGCCGACCCCGGCACGCTCTTCCTCACGTTCGACGCGGAGGTCGAGCTCGCCGGCCCCCGGGATGTCCGGACGGTCCCCATGGGCGCGTTCTTCACCGGGGCGTACGAGACCGCGCGGCAGCCCGACGAGGTCCTCACCGCGGTGCGGCTGCGCGAGGGCGGGCCGCACACCCGGTGGGCCTACATGAAGTTCGGCATCCACGAGCGGCCGACGCTGGGGGTCGCCGTGGCGCTCACGCTGGACGCGGACCGCCGCGGGGTCGAGGACGTGCGGATCGCCGTCGGGTGCGTGGGGCCCACCCCCGCGCGCGTCCCCGCGGCCGAGGACATCCTGCGCGGGGCCCCGCTCGCCGAGGTCGACGGCCGGTTGGAGCGCGCGGCCGCCGCCGCCGCGGCGGCCGCCGACGCGGTGGACGACCTGCACGGCTCGGCGGAGTACAAGGTCGAGATGGTCAAGGTCTTCGTGCGCCGCGCGTTCCGCGCCGCGGCCGCGCGGTTCTCGTAGGAGGCGACGATGGACGCGGCGGCCCCGGCGGCCAGGCCGGTGGTGGAGATCAGCCTGACGGTCAACGGCCGGCCCCACACGCTGACCGTGGAGCCGCGGGAGACGCTGCTCGACGTGCTGCGGGTACGGCTGGGGCTCACCGGCGCCAAGCTGTCGTGCGACGTGCAGGTGTGCGGGGCGTGCACCGTGCTCGTGGACGGCCTGCCGGTGAGCGCCTGCACCTACCTGGCCTACGAGGCGCGCGGCCGGCAGGTCCTGACCATCGAGGGCCTGGCCGACGGCGACCGGCTGCACCCGCTCCAGCAGGCCTTCATCGACCACGCGGCGTTCCAGTGCGGGTACTGCACCCCCGGCATGATCCTGGCCGCGAAGGCGCTCCTGGACGAGATCCCGCGGCCTACCGCCGACGAGGTCAAACACTACCTGCGCGGGAACATCTGCCGCTGCACCGGCTACAAGAAGATCCTGGAGGCCGTGGCCGCCGCCGCCGAGGCGCTGGCCGCCCGGCATGGCTGAGACGCTCCGGGTGGTCGGGCGGCCCGTCCCGCGCCTGGACGGGCTCGAGAAGGTCACGGGCCGCGCCCGCTACACCGTGGACCTGGTGGTCCCGGGCATGGCCCACGGCGCGATCCTGCGCAGCCCGCTGCCGCGCGCGCGCCTCCGCGGCATCGATACGAGCCGTGCCGAGCGGCTGCCGGGGGTCGTGGCGGTGCTCACGGCCGCCGACCTCGGCGACATCGACCCCTACTACGGCCAGGTGATCCGCGACCGCCCGGTGATCGCGATCGACGAGGTGCGCTACGCCGGCGAGCCTGTGGCCGCCGTGGCCGCGCTCGACCCCGCGACCGCGCGCGAGGCCCTCGACCGCATCGAGGTCGACTACGAGGCGCTGCCGCCGGTGCTCGACCTCGACGCCGCGCTGGCGGCGGGCGCCCCGCGGGTGCACACGCGCCGCCCGGCCGGCGCGCCGCCGGAGGCCGAGGGCAACATCTGCTTCCACGCGCGCGTCGCGCGCGGCGACCCCGAGGCCGCTCTCGCCGGCGCGGCGCACGTGTTCGAGCACACGTTCACGTTTCCCATGGTCTATCACTATGCGATGGAGCCCCACGCGGTCGTGGCGGCGGCCGAGGGCCCAGCCGTGACCGTGTGGACCTCGGCGCAGCACCCGTTCCTGGTGCGCGCCGACCTGGCCCGGATGTTCGGGCGGGCCCTGGAGCAGGTGCGCGTGGTCGTGCCCTACGTGGGCGGCGGGTTCGGCAGCAAGTCGTACACGAAGATCGAGCCGCTGGCCGTGGCGCTCGCGCGCAAGGCCGGCCGGCCGGTGCGCGTGGCGCTGTCCGTGGCCGAGGCGTGCCTGACCACGCGCCGGCACGCCGCGCGCGTCGTGCTGCGCACCGGCGTGGACCGCGACGGCCGTCTGGTCGCCCGCGTGGCGACGATCTGGCTCGACACCGGCGCCTACGCGGACAACGGCCCGCGCGTGACCACCAAGGCGGCGCGCCGGGTGCTCGGCGGGTACCGGTGCCCGCACGTGCGCAGCGACGCCTACGCGGTCTACACCAACACCGTACCGGCCGGCTCGTTCCGCGCGATCGGCGCCCCGCAGACCATCTGGGCGTGCGAGGTCCAGATGGACCTGATCGCCCAGGCGCTCGGGCTGGACCCGGTCGAGCTCCGGGCCCGCAACCTGGGCCGTCGGGGCGAGGCGCTGTTCGACCACGAGCGGCCGCTCGACGCCGACCTGGAGGCCGGGCTGCGCCGGGTGGCGGCCGCGATCGGGTGGGACCGCCCGGCCGCGCCGCGCACCGGCCGCGGGCTCGCGGTCGGCATCACCGACGCCGGCGCCGAACCCGTCGCCTCGGCCATCGTCCGGCTGCACGCCGACGGGAGCGCGTCGGTGCACGAGAGCAGCACCGAGCTCGGGCAGGGCGTGCGCACCGTGCTGGCGCAGATCGCCGCGGAGGCGCTCGCGCTGCCGGTCGAGCGCGTCGGGGTCGTCGCCTCCGACACGGCCGGCACCCCCTACGATCGCTCCACGGGCGCGAGCCGCTCGACCACGGTCATGGGGCTGGCGGTCGAGGCCGCCTGCCAGGAGGTCCGCGCGCAGCTCGCCGACGCCGCCGCCGCGGCGTTGGGGACCGGGACAGGATCGCTCGTCTTCGAGGCCGGGCGCATCCGCGCGCCGGACGGCCGCGAGGTCACCTACGGCGAGGCGGTGCGCGCGTTCTTCGCCGGGCCCGGCGGCGAGCTGGTGGGGCGCGGCTATGTCCGCGGCGGCGGCCGCTGGACGCCCCCGCCGCTGTTCTGGGAGGTCGGGTGGGGCGCGGCGGAGGTCGCGGTGGACGAGGAGACCGGTCAGGTGCGCGTGGCGCGGTACGCCTCGCTCGCCGACGTCGGCCTCGCGGTCAACCCGCCGCTTGCGGAGGGGCAGGACGAGGGCGCGGCGGTGATGGGGCTCGGGCACACGCTGTTCGAGGCGCTGCGCTACGAGGCCGGACAACTCCAGAACGGCACCCTGGTGGACTACCGGGTGCCGCTCGCCGAGGACCTGCCCGCTCTCGCGACCGGGCTCGTGGAAGACCGCAACGGGCCGGGCGCCCACGGTGCGAAGGGCATGGGCGAGGGCGCGATCAACCCCGTGGCGCCGGCGGTGACCACGGCCCTGGCGCGCGCGTGCGGCGTGGTGGTCACCGAGCTGCCGCTGACCCCGGAGCGCGTGTGGCGCGCCCTGCGGCGCCGGCGCGCGGAGCAGGCCATCCCGGCCGGATAGGGCGGTGGAGGACATGGCGGGGGCGCTCGCGGTGCAGTACACCGACCTGCGCGGGTGGTTGGCGCTGGCCGACGGCCTGGGCGAGGTGCGCACGGTGCGCGGCGCGCACTGGGACCTCGAGCTCGGGACCATCACCGACCTGTGCCAGCGCCGCATGGGGCTGCCCGCGCTGCTCTTCGACGAGATCGTCGGCTACCCGTCCGGCTATCGGGTGCTGACCAACACGCTCACCTCCGACCGCCGCATCGCGCTCACGCTCGGGCTGCCGCCGGACGCGGGCGCGCGCGGCATCATCGACGCCTGGCGCCGTTTCACCCGCGGCTATCCCACGCAGCCGCCGCGCGTCGTGGCCGACGGCCCGGTGAACGCGCGGGTGCAGACCGGCGACGCCGTGAACCTGCTCGCCTTCCCCTCGCCGAGGTGGCACCACAAGGACGGCGGCCGGTACATCGGCACCGGTGGGGTGGTGATCCAGCGCGACCCCGACTCGGGCTGGGTCAACCTGGGCGTCTACCGGGTGATGGTGCACGACGAACGCCATGCCGGCGTCTACATCTCGCCGGGCAAGCACGGGCGGCTCATCCTCGAGCGCTCCTGGGCGCAGGGCCGGCCGTGCCCGATCGCGGTGTCGGTGGGCCACGACCCGCTGCTGTTCTTCGTGGGCGGCCTCGAGATCCCGTACGGGGTCAGCGAGTACGACGTCGCCGGCGGCCTGCGCGGCGCTCCGATCGAGGTGATCGAGAGCGAGGTCACCGGGCTGCCGGTGCCCGCCGCGGCGGAGCTGGTGATCGAGGGCGAGATCCACCCGGGCGAGGAGCGCAGCGAGGGGCCGTTCGGCGAGTGGCTGGGCTACTACGCCGGCGGCAGCCGGCCGGCACCGGTGATCCGGGTGCTGGCGGTGCGCCACCGCGAACAACCGATCATCCTGGGGAACCTGCCGGCGAAGCCGCCCAACGACGACACCTACTACCGCGGCATCCTGCGCTCCGCGATGGTCTGGGACGAGCTCGAGGCCGCGGGCGTGCCGGGCATCACCGGCGTCTGGTCGCACGAGGCCGGCGGCGGCCGCATGTTCCTGATCGTCGCGGTCCGCCAGATGTACGCGGGCCACGCGAAGCAGGCTGGCACGATCGCGATGCACTGCCACGCGGGCGCCTACGCCAACCGTTACGTCGTGGTGGTGGACGACGACGTGGACCCGATGAACATGAACGACGTCATCTGGGCGATGTGCAGCCGCGTGGACCCGCGCGAGGACGTGGAGATCTTCGCGGGCCGCTGGAGCACGCCGCTCGACCCGATGGCCTACCCCCCCGACCGGCGGAACCGGAACGCGCGGGTACTCATCGACGCCACCCGACCCTACGGCCGCGAGTTCCCGGAGATCTGCATGGCGCCCGTCGACTACCAGCAGGAGATCGTGGCGCGGTGGCGCGACCGGCTGCCCGAGATCGCCGACTAGAGGCGCGATGACCCGCACGATGCCGGCGCTGTCCGAGCGCGCGGTGCGGGTGCTGCGCGAGGGATGCCCCGCGGTGCTGGTGACCGTGGGGGCCGACGGCTGGGGCCACGCGGCGATGACCTGGGCGGTGGCGCTCGACGCGCGCCGCGTGCGGTTCGCCGCCGATTGGGGGACCGCCACGCTCGCCAACCTGGAGCGCACCGGCCGTGCGGCGCTCCAGGTGATCGCCGAGGACGACGTCCTCGTGCTGGTCAAGGGCGAGGCGCGCCAGGTGCGCGCCCGGATCGAGGCCGCGCCGTTCGCGATGGCCGCCTGGGAGCTCGCGGTGCGAGAGGTCCGGGACCAGACGTTCGCGGGAGTCCGCGTGCGGCCGCTCGCGTTCGAGTGGACCGGGCCCTCCGCCGCCGCGCGCCGCGAGGTCGAACGGCGCGTGCTGGCGGAGCTGCGCGAGGCGCCGACGGCGTGAG
>Ga0308411_10001453_pt1 | contig 16126 bp, 14 predicted proteins | sample HotsprottomLayer_2_FD_203530 | JGI IMG/M metagenome (GOLD analysis project Ga0308411, IMG submission 203530) | Hot spring phototrophic mat microbial communities from Octopus Spring, Yellowstone National Park, Wyoming, United States -... | ecosystem: Environmental > Aquatic > Thermal springs >...
CGGTACGCGCCCGGGGTGCGCTTGCCTCGTCCGCGCCTTCAGGTGAGGCCGGGCAGCCAGAGTGAAAGCCCCGGGAAGGCCACGAGCAGGGCAAGCCGCACCACGTCGGAGGCGCAGAAGCCCAAGACCCCGCGCCAGGTCTCCGTGATCGGCACGTCCTTCGTCAGCGCATTGATCACGAATAAGTTGAGACCGAAGGGTGGCGAGATCATCCCGACCTCGACGGAGACGAGCACGAGGATCCCGAACCAAACGAGCACCTGGGCAGGCGCGAGGCCGAAGTCGAGGGCGAGCATCACAGGCACGAACACGGGGAGCGTCAGCAGCACCATCGCGAGGCTCTCCATCGCACAGCCGAGCACGAGGTAGATCACGAGGATGACGGAGAGCACGGTCACCGGCGCAAGCCCAAGCGACACGACCCACGCAGAGACGGAGGCAGGCAGGCGAGAGAGCGCGAGCGCAGCGGAGAACAGTTCCGCGCCGAGCAGGATCAGGAACATCAGCGCCGTTGTCTCCGCGGTGGCAAGCAGGCTCTCGATCGCGCCCTCAAGACGCATGCCGCCGGCAAGGACAGCGAGGAGACCGACAGCGGCCGCTCCGACCGCCGCAGCTTCGGTCGGCGAGAACCAGCCCGCATAGATGCCGATGACAACGACGAGGAAAACGACCGCGGCCGCCCAGACCTGCCTGCTTTCGGCAAAGCGCTCGGCCCAGGGCACGCGCTGGCAGCGCGGTGCCGCCTGAGGCGCGATCCGCGCATAGAGATGGACCACGAGCATGTAGCCTGCTGTCGCGAGCAGCCCGGGGATCGCCGCTGCGACGAAGAGGGTGCCGATCGACTGCTCTGTGTAGATCGCGTAGATGACGAGGATCACCGAGGGGGGGATTAGGATGCCGAGCGTGCCGCCGGCGGCGAGCGTGCCGGTTGCGAGAGCCGGTGAGTAGCCAGCCCGACGCATCTCGGGCCCGGCCACCTGGCTCATTGTCGCGGCGGTGGCGAGAGACGAGCCGCAGATCGCGCCAAAGGCGGCGCAGCCGCCGATGGTCGCGACCGCAAGCCCGCCCCGCCAATGCCCGAACCATGCCCGCGCGGCGCGGAACAGCGCTGCGTTCATGCCGCCCTTGGTGGCGAACTCGCCCATCAACAGGAACAGCGGGATGACCGAAAGCGTGTACGAGGAGAAACGCGAGAACGGCAGTGTCTTGAGAGTATTGAGAAGCGGCCAGAGCCCGGCGATTGCGGCATAGCCGCCCGCGCCGGCGACGAGCATCGCGATCCCAACCGGCAGGCGCGCAAGCAACAGCACTGCAACGGCCGCGAACATGGCGATGCCGACGTCATGGGGGGTCATGGCCCGGGCCTTCGCCGGGCGAAGCCGAGGCCCTCCAGCGCCTGGACAGCCGCAACGATGCTCCACAACAGCATCCCCAGACCGGCCGCACCATAGCCCCAGAAGAGAGGTATCTGCAGGAACATCGTCTCGCGCCCGCGCTCATGCGCATCGAGCCCGCCTTGCACGAGGCGCCAGGCGAGTACGGCGACGACGATGGCAGCGAGCACGCCCGCCGCGGCATCGAGCGACCGCCGCATGGCGGCAGGCGCGCGTGCCGTGAACACATCGAGCCGGACATGCGCCCTGCGCGCCTGGCACCAAGGCATGAACCAGGCGATCGCGACGCCAACCAGCAGCTCCACGAGCTCTGTGTCGCCGAGGATCGGACGGCCGAGCGCGCCGCGGAAGACGGAGGCGACCGTGACGGCCATCGCCGCGACCAGAAGGATGCCGCCGGCGATGGCGAGCGACCGTGCCGCGCGCGCGAGTGGCCCTTCCGGGCCTTGGCGCTCAGACCCGCCCATACCTCGCGGTGATCGTCATCAGGTCATCGAACATCTGCTGGCCGGGGCGGTTCAGTCGGTTCATCTCGCGTATCCAGGTCTGGTACACGGGCTGCGCCGCCGCCACCCACCGCGCCCTCTCCTCGGGCGGGATCGAGATGATCTCGTTGCCTGGGGCGGCGCGGTTTGCTTCGATCGCGGGAGCGGTCTGGCTGTCCCAGATCTCTCCCATGCGCCGGGCATAGGTCATGCCGCTGTTGGCGTCGATCACCGCTCTGAGGTCGGGCGGCAGGCGTTCGTAGGAGCGGCGGTTCATCAGCGTCAGCAGCATGCCCTGGAACACGGCTGTGTCGGTGTGGTACTTCGCCACTTCATAGAAACGATACGGCAGCGTGATGGCCCAGTTGATCATCATGCCGTCGACCTGGCCGCGCGCCAGGGCCTCATAGACGCCGGGCAGGGGAATGCCGACGGGCGTGGCCCCGAAGGCGGAGATCGTCTCGCCGATGAAGCGCCCTGCGACGCGGATTCTGAGGCCACGGAAGTCCTCGAGCGTGCGGATCGGCCGGCGCGTGGTGTGCACGACGGAGCGGTCGGTTGCGTGGATGGAGATGATCTTGAAGGCGCGATACTCGGTCGAGGCGAGGTGCTTCTCGGCGAACTCCATCGCCGCAGGGCTCATCGTCGCCGACGTGCCGGTGTTGACGAAGGGAAGCTCGAGCCCCTCTGTGCCGGGGAAGCGGCCCGGGCTGAACCCCGCCACCGTCCAGATGATGTCGACGACCCCGTCCTCGCACTGCTGCACGAGGTCGCGCGCCTGCCCGCCGAGCTGCAGCGCGGGGTACACCTCAATACGGATCCGCCCGCCGCTCTCGCGCCCGACAGTCTCGGCCCAGCGGTCGAGATGCATCGTATGGTCGAGTGCGGTCGGCGAGCTGAAGGAGTGGAGGCGGAAGGTGAAGGTTTGGGCAGATGCCCTTCCGCTCGCCAGCACGGCAGGCGCGGCAAGGGTGGAAGCGATCAGTCGTCGACGCAGCATTCTGTATCTCCCCGTATATCTACGTGTCTTCTGCTTTGTCTTGGGTGCACGCTCCATGCCAGGCGCGGCGAGAGCAGTGTCAGGCCTCTCCGGGGAGCGTGAACTCGGGCGTATCGTAGGCCAGCAGCGCCTGGTAATGCGCCTCCGCATCGGCGGCGAAGAGGTCAGCAGCGATCGCCTGGGCCAGGCGAGTGGCGGCAAACTTCATCGCGTTGATCGAGCTGCCGGAAGGCCCGAAGCTCACCGTCGCGCCGAAGGTGAAGAGATGGACGTCAGCAAGCCAGGGCGCCGTGCCGGGGACCCGCTCGGTAAAGGCGAAGCTCTGGCTCAGGTATGGGAAGCGGCCGAGTCTTGGGTTCTCCTCCCCTGGCGGGGGAGTGTAGCGGTCCGCCCAGGTTGCGATCAGCGGGGCGTGCTCGGCAAGGGCGGGAAGCGCGGAGACATCCATCTCGAAGCCCGTGCCGCAGATCACGAAATCCGCAACAAGCGGCCCGGCAGGCGTTTCGATCACGACACGGTCGCCCTCTGCCCTAGCCCCGGTCCAGGGCGTGCCGGTGCGTAGGGTGAAGGCAGCGTGGCGTGTCGTGCGCTCCCAGGTCTCGCGGGGGAAAGCCTCACGAATCGAGAGCAGGTGGTTCATCCAACGCCAGCGCTGCGCGTCCGGCAGGTGCGGGAAGCCGCGGAAGAACCCCGCGAAGGAGATCTGCTTGTAGGGCTGCACACGCTGCAGCGCCGGCCGCCGACAGCAGAGCGTGACACGCGCGCCGTGCTCGAGCGCTGTAGCCGCATTGTCGAAGGCGGAGGCGCCTGCGCCGAGCACCGCGACATGCCTGCCCGCAAGGGCTGCGAAGTCGATCGGCTCCGCCGTGTGGGCGCGCAGATGGCGCGGCAGAGCGGCGACGAAGTCTGGCATCCACCAGCGCCCAGGTGTCTCAATGCCTGTGGCGAGCACGAGCTTGCGGGCGAGCAGCTTGCGCTCGCGGCCGGCCTCGAGCAGCGTGGCTGCGAGGCCCTCCGGCTGTGGGGCAAGTGCCACGAGCTCGACGCCGTTGCGTACCGGAAGGTCGAGCACCCGGCGATACCAGGCGAGATAGTCCGCCCAGGTGTCCTTCGCGATCTTGTCGAGCGCGGCGAAAGCCCGAGCGCCCCATTGCGCCTCGAACCAGGACTGGAAGGTGAGGGAGGGAATGTCGAGATCCGGGCCGGTGACGGTCTTCCAGGATCTCAGCGTGCGCATGCGGGCGAAGTCCCGCCACGGGCCCTCCATCCCTTCTGGCTTGCGGTCGATCGCGAGGATGTTGGTGATGCGATCGCGCCTCAGCGCGAACAGCGTCACGAGCCCTCCCTGGCCTGCGCCGACCACGAGCACATCGAGCACACGCTCTCCGGAGGCCGATCGCCGGGGCGGGACCCATTCCGGCTCCGGATAGGCGATCAGCGCAAGGTCGCGCGCGACTTGCGCCTCGAGCGCGGCGAGTCCGGCGCGCCCGTCGGCCTGCGGCAGTGCGTCCATCCCGTCTCCCAGAGCAAAACGGTCGTCACGATGCAGCAGCGCAAGCGCCCTTGGCAAGCGTAGGGCGGCGATCCCGCGGCGGCGTTGCCCGTCTGCCTCCATCCCGGCGCGGTGGTGGTAAACCGCACGCGACCGCCCGGTCGGTCGCGTTGGCCGGCGCCGCCTCAGAGACGGGCGCGCACCTCGCGCACCACCGCCTCTGGGGTGATCCCGAAATGGCGGTAAAGCGCCTCCTCAGGCCCCGAGGTGCCGAAGCCGCTCATGCCGACGAAGCTGCCCTCGGGCCCGACATAGCGGTCCCACCCGAGCCTGACTGCCGCCTCGACCGCCACGCGCACCGTCTCCGGCCGGAGCACGGCGTTGCGATAGGCCTCGTCCTGCTCCTCGAAGAGCTCCCAGCACGGCATCGAGACCACCGCCGTCGCCACGCCCGCCGCCTCGAGCCTGGCGCGAGCGGCAAGCGCGATCGCCACTTCCGTGCCGGTGGCGAGAAGCGTGGCGCGCCGCGCGCCGCCCGAGGCTTCGGCCAGCACATAGGCGCCACGCGCGGAGAGGTTCTCGCCGGCGGTCGCGCTCGCCCGCACGGGGCCGAGCTTCTGACGTGGGAAGATGAGGCAGGACGGGCCGGTTCGGCGGGCGAGAGCGAGCTCCCACGCCTCCGCCGCCTCGACTCCGTCTGCCGGGCGGAACACATGCATGTTCGGGATGGCGCGCAGGCTCGCGAGGATCTCCACAGGCTGGTGCGTCGGGCCGTTGCGGCCGATGCCGATACTGTCATGGCTGAAGACGAACACCGTCGGCAGGCCCATCATCGCCGCGAGGCGGAAAGTCGGCCTCTCGTAGTCGGCGAAGACGAGATAGGTGACGCCGATCGGCAGGACGCCGCCATGGGCGACCATGCCGTTCAACATCGCTCCCATAGCATGCTCGCGCACGCCGTAGTGGATGTAGCGCCCGCCTCGGTTCTCCGCCGTGAAGGCCACGAGCGAGCGCTTGTGCTTGGTTGCGGCCTCGAGGTCGGGCGCGCCGCTTAGGAGCTCGGGGATGGCGGCGGCGAGACGCTCGACGATCTCGCCCGAGAAGAAGATCCCGAACTCGCTACGCCCCGCTGCCTCGCGCGCATAGGCGCGCAGGCTCTCGCGCCAACCCTCTGGCAGCCGCCCCTCCTGCAGACGCGCGACCAGCGCGCGCCTCTCCTCAGGCAGGGAGGCGACACGCTCGGTCCAGGCCGCGTGCTCCGCTTCCGCCCTGCGCCCAGCCCTTCGCCAGGCATCCAGTATGTCCTGTGGCACAGCGAATGGACCGCCCTGCCAGCCGAGACGGGCGCGGGCGGCATCGGTGTTCTCTCGGGTGAGCCGGCAGGAATGTGCGCTGCGCGTGCCTTCGAGCCCTGGCATACCGCTGCCGATGACGGTGCGGCAGGCGATGAGGGAGGGGCGCGGATCGCCCTTCGCAGCGGCGATCGCTGCCGAAACCGCCTCTATGTCATGCCCGTCGACCCGCTGGACATGCCAGCCCGCGGCGCGGAAGCGCGCGTCCATGTCCTCGCTGGTCGCCTGGGCGACATCGCCGTCGTCCTGGATCTGGTTGTCGTCCCAGAGCCAAATCAGCTTGCCGAGCCGCAGATGGCCCGCGAGCGAGATCACCTCGTGCGCGACCCCCTCCTGGAGGCAGCCATCTCCGACCAGGGCATAGGTGTGGTGATCGACGATTTCCGGGCCGAGGAGATGGTTGAGATAGGCCTCTGCCAAGGCCATGCCGGCGGCGTTGGCGATGCCCTGGCCGAGCATGCCGGTTGTGATTTCGATCCCTGCCTCGGGCGCGCGCTCCGGGTGGCCCTGACAGATCGAGCCGATCTCGCGGAAGCTCTTGAGCGCCGAGAGCGGCATGTGCGCATAGCCCGTGAGGTAGAGGAGCGCATAGAGCAGCATCGATCCGTGCCCGTTCGACTGGACGAAGCGGTCACGATCGAACCAGGTCGGGTCGGCAGGGTTGAAGCGGAGGTGGCGGGTGAACAGGGCGGTGGCGATCTCGGCCGCGCCGAGGGGCGTGCCCCAGTGCCCTTCGCCAACGCGTTCGCAAGCATCGATTGTGAGGATCCGGATCGCGTCGGCCATGGGCTTCGGATCGACATCGGACATGTCGCTTCCTCCCGCTGTCACACGCCATCCCTTGCGCGCAGGAAACTCAGCGGCAAGCGAGATTTTTGCAGAGAAAGGTGAAGCTGGTTCATCCTCGCGACACGCGACCGCACCTGCCCCTCTCCGCCCTGCGCGCCTTCGAGGCAGTGGCGCGCACCGGCTCGTTCCGGGCCGCCGCTGCCGATCTCGGCCTGACGCCGAGCGCCGTCAGCCATGCCATACGCGGCCTTGAGGCTCTGCTCGCCGTCCGGCTCTTCCTGCGTGACGGGCGCGGCATCCGGCTCACGCCGCAGGGAGAGACGCTGATGGCCCATGTCGAGCGCGGCTTCGGCGAGCTGCGCCTCGGCATAGGCGCGATTGCCGCGCGCGGGCCGGAGCGGCTGCGTCTCCATTGCGCGCCGAGCTTCGCCGCGCAGTGGCTGGTGCCGCGGCTGAAGCGTCTGCTCGAGGAGCATCCTGGGCTCGAGCTCCGGATCGCCGCAGGCGCTGATTACACGCGCTTCCAGGGCGACGAGTTCGATGCCGACATTGTTTACGGCTCGCCGCGGCCGGAACAGTATGGCGCGCAAGTCTTCCAGGCGCTGGCGGTGCTGCCGCTCGGAGTCGAAACGGTCACGCCGCTCTGCGCCCCCTGGCTTGCCGGCGCGATCCGCACCCCGCGCGACCTCTTCGGCCAGACGCTGATCGAGAGCGTGGTGAAGAAGGTGCGCTGGCCCGACTGGTTCTCGGCCAACGGGTTGATCGCCCCCGAAAGCACCGGCCCGCGCTTTGACAGGAGCTTCCTGTCGCTCTCCGCCGCCGCGGAGGGGCTTGGGGTGGCGCTCGAATCGCTCCGTTTCGCCGAGCGCGAACTCGCCAGCGGCCGGCTTGTCCGCCCGCTCGCCGGTGTCGCGGAGGACGTCACCTATATCGGGCATTGGCTCGTCTTCCCGCGCGCGCGCCGCTACGCCCCGGCTCTGCGCCTCTTCATCGAGTGGCTCGGGAGGGAGCTCGGCGTGCCGCTCGATCTCTCAGCGCTGGACAAGCCGCAGCGCCAAGGATGAATCGCGTTCACCTGAACGCGGGATTTCCTCACTTGCCGGTGAGGTAAGCCGTAGGGATAGTGGCTCGGAACGAGAGTGCGGGAGGAAATAGGTGCTGCTCGCCAACAAGACGGCCGTCATTTCCGGAGCCGCAAGCGAACGCGGCATAGGCCGTGCAACCGCCCGTCTCTTCGCCGAACATGGCGCGCGCGTGGCGATCCTCGACATCGACGAAGCGGGCGCGGCAGCCGCGGCCGCCTCTCTGGGCGAGGGCCATCTCGGCCTCGGTCGCGACGTGTCAGACCCGGAGAGCTGCAAGCGCGCGGCCGAGGCGGCGATCGCTGCCTTCGGCCAGATCGACATCCTGATCAACAACGCCGGCATCACCGAGCCTCTCAGGCTCATGGAAATCGGGCCCGAGCAATGGGGCCGTGTGCTCGATGTCAACCTCTCCGGCGTGCTCTATCTGAGCCAAGCCTTCATCCCGCACATGCGCGCGCGGAAGCAAGGTGCGATCGCTTGCATGAGCTCGGTCTCGGCCCAGCGCGGCGGCGGGATCTTTGGCGGGCCGCACTATTCCGCGGCTAAGGCGGGCGTGCTCGGGCTCGCCAAGGCCATGGCGCGGGAGCTCGGCCCCGACGGCATTCGCGTCAACTGCGTCACGCCTGGCCTGATCCAGACAGACATCACTGGCGGCAGGCTGACGGCTGAGATGAAGGAGGAGATCAGGAAAACCATTCCGCTGAACCGGCTCGGCGAGGCGATCGACGTGGCGCGGATCTATCTCTTCCTCGCCTCCGACCTTTCCTCCTACGTCACCGGCGCGGTGATCGACGTCAACGGCGGCATGCTGATCCACTGATGCCGAAGCCGCTCGCCAACGCTCTTTCGCTTGCCGAGCGCGCGCGTAGGATACGCCTGCACGCGCTCCGGATGGGCGAGGTGCAGGGCCAGGGCTACATCGCCCAGGGCGCTCGGCATCGCCGATGTGCTTGCCGTCGCCTATTTCCACGCGATGGACTATCGCCCGGAAGACCCGACGTGGGAAGGGCGTGACCGGTTCCTGCTCTCGACGGGCCACTACGCCATCGCCCTCTATGCCGCGCTCGCCGAAGCCGGAGTCATTCCGCTCTCCGAACTAGAGACCTATGGCTGCGACGACAGCCGCCTGCCGATGTCCGGCATGGCCGCCTATACGCCGGGAATGGAGATCACCGGGGGCTCGCTCGGCCAGGGGCTGACCATCGCCATCGGCATGGCGCTCGGGCTCAGGCGAAAGGGTTCGCCTGTCACTGTCTACACGCTGTTGTCGGACGGCGAACTGAACGAGGGAGCGACCTGGGAAGCCGCGATGTCTGCCGCGCATTGGCAGCTCTCGCGCCTGATCGCGATCGTCGACGTGAACCAGATGCAGGCGGACGGGCGCTCCTCTTCCGTACTCGGCTTCGAGCCACTGGAAGAAAAGTGGCGCGCCTTCGGCTGGCACGCGCAGCGCGTGGACGGCAACCACATACCGAGCCTCGTTGCCGCTTTCGATTCGGCGCGCGCTGCTGCCGTCGCCGGCCCGCGCGTGATCATCTGCGACACGCGCATGGCCTGCGGCGTGCCGTTCCTGGAGGCGCGGGAGAAGAGCCACTTCCTGCGCGTGGAGCCGCATGAGTGGGCCGAGGCTATCGCCATCCTCGAAGGTGCGGCGCGATGACGAGAGCGGGCAGGCGTCTGACCACCTCGGCGATGATCGCCTCGCTTGCCGCCGAGGGGCAGAAGACCGAGAGAGCCCCCTTCGGCCACGCTCTCTGCCGGCTCGCCGAGGCCGATCCGCGAGTCGTCGGGATGACGGCCGATCTCGGCAAGTACACCGACCTCGACGTCTTCGCCGACCGCTTCCCGGACCGCTTCTACCAGATGGGCATGGCCGAACAGCTGCTGATGGGCGCCGCCGCCGGCATGGCGCGCGAGGGTTTCATGCCCTTCGCCACGACCTACGCCGTGTTCGCCTCGCGGCGGGCCTACGACTTCATCTGCATGGCGATCTCCGAGGAGAGCCTGCCGGTGCGGATCGTCTGCGCCCTGCCGGGGCTGACGACTGGCTACGGCCCGAGCCACCAGGCGACGGAGGATATTGCGATCTTCCGCGGCATGCCGGGCATGGTGATCGTCGACCCCTGCGACGCGCTCGACATCGCCGAGGCGGTGCCCGAGATCGCCGCGCACCCGGGGCCGGTCTACATGCGGCTTCTGCGCGGCAACGTGCCGCGCGTGCTCGACGGCTACGATTACCGGTTCCGCCTCGGGCGCGCGGCGCTTTTGCGCGAGGGCAGGGACGTGCTCATCATCTCCTCAGGGATCATGACGATGCGCGCGCTCGAAGCGGCCTCGCTGCTTGAAGCGGACGGGGTGTCGGCCGCGGTGCTGCACAGCCCGACGATTAAGCCGCTCGATTCCGGAACGATCCTCGCCGAGGCGGGCAAGCCGGCCAGGCTCGTCGTCGTCGCTGAGAACCACAGCGAGATCGGCGGCCTAGGCGAGGCCGTCGCTGCGCTTCTGTTGCGCGCGGGCCTCGCTCCGCGCTTCCGCCAGATCGCTCTGCCGGACCGGTTCCTCGACGCGGGCGCGCTGCCCACGTTGCATGAGCGTTATGGAATCTCCGCCTACGCCGTCGCAGCCCGTATCCGGGGGTGGCTCTGACGCGGAGACGGTCTCACCTATGCCGGCCCGGACCGGGCGGCTGATGCAAGCGGGCGGGGGAGGCCCGCGGACTACGAAGACAGGGAAGGAACGACCACGATGATGAACCGCTTCAGGATCAGCCGCAGGGGCGCTCTCCTCGGCTCTGCCGGGCTTCTTGCCGCACCCTCGATCGCGCGCGGGCAGGGGCAAGTTCGGCTGACGCTCGGCCACAACGCCGCACGCGGCAACCCGCGCTGGGTCGCTGCCGACCACTTCGCCGAGCTCGTCAGGACGCGCTCCGGCGGCCGAATCGAGGTGCGCGTCGCTGGCGCGGCACAGCTCGGCGACGACCTCGCCATGCTGACGGGCTTGCGAACCGGCACGCTCGACATGTCGGTCAACAGCCAGGGGCCTGCCTCCTCCCTGGTGCCGGAGATGGCAGCGCTCGGCCTTCCGTTCCTGTTTGCCACCAACGCCCAGGCCTATCGCCTCGTCGACGGCGCGGTCGGCCAGAGCCTCGCCCGCCGCTTCGAGCCGCTTGGGCTGCTGCTCATCAGCTACTGGGACAACGGCATCCGCCACATCACCAACAGCCGGCGCCCGATCGTGAACCCGGAAGACCTGAGGGGGCTCAAGATCCGCACCCCAGCCGACCCAGCGACGATCGACACCTTTCAGGCACTCGGTGCGGCGACGCAGCAGATCAACTTCTCGGAGCTCTACGTCGCGCTGCAGCAGGGCGTGGTGGACGGGCAGGAGAATCCGCTCGCCAACATCCACTCCTCCAAGCTGTACGAGGTGAACCGCTTCATCTCCCTCTCCGCCCACAAGTGGGAGTGCTCGCCTGTTCTCGTCAGCCGGATCGCGCGCGCGCGCTTGAGCGACGCCGACTGGCGCCTCCTCGTCGATGCGATGAAGGAGGCGGAGGCGATGAACCGCCGGATCATGGTGGAGAGCGACACCAAACTGCTCGCCGAGTTCAAGGCTAATCCCAACGTCGCGGTGAACGAGACGAATCAGGCTGCCTTCCGCGCAGCCACCTCGGGAGTGCTCGATGCCTGGGAACGCCGCCCGTTCGGCGAGTTCGTGCGCGAGGTCAGGCGCGCGGCGACGGCCTGAGCGCCGCGCCGGGAGGGGCGCGGTGAGGCGCCTCGTGCTGGGTGGGGCGGCGGCGGTCGATCGCGCCGTCGCCCTCGTCTGCGGCGCGATCGTCGTCGCGAGCGGGCTTCTGCTGCTCGGCGTGCTCGCAGCAAATGTGATCGCGCGCTACGCCCTCGGCCTCGGCGGCTTCGCCTGGGCGCAGGAGATCCCAGAACAGGCTTTCCCCTGGTTCATCGCAGCAGGCGTCGTGCTCGCCGCCCAGGCAGGCGCGCATATCGCCGTCGACCTCCTGCCGCGCGCGCTTCCCCCGCTCTGCCGCCAAGTGCTCGTCGTGCTCGTCAACGCTCTTGTCGTCGCTGCCTATGCCTGGCTTGCGCTGCTTGCCCTCGAGGTTGCGGAGATTGCGAGGCTGCAGCAGAGCACGATCCTGCGCATCCCGGGCAGCTACGGCTACTGGGCTATGGCGATGCTTGCGGCGCTGACTGCCCTCTCGGCGGCAACGATCGCGCTGCGTGTGCTGCTGCTTGGCCTGGGCGCTGCTCCCGAAGCCGCGCCCTGGGACCGCGCGACGTGACGCGCCCTGCCGCGGAGGCTCAGCCCGCATGAGCCTCGTGCTCACGCTCGTCTTCTTCGCGCTGCTCGCCCTCTCGGTGCCGGTTGCGCACACGCTGGTGATCGCTTCCGGCGCAGCGCTCTGGGCAGATGGCGGGTTGCCTCTCCTGCTCATCGCGCAGCAGATGTTCGCGCAGACGCAGTCCTTCCCGCTCCTTGCGCTGCCGTTCTTCATCCTCGCGGGCGAGCTGATGATGTCTGGGCGTCTCGGCGAGGGGCTGATCCGCTTTGCTTCCGCAACGGTCGGCCACTACCGGGGCGGGCTTGCGAGCGCCACGGTGGTCGGTTCCGTGGTGTTCGGCGGCGTTTCCGGCTCGGCCGTGTCGGATGCCTCTGCGCTCGGCTCGGTGCTGATCCCGTGGCAGAAGCGCGAGGGCTATCCGGCCGCCTTCACCGCGGCAAACAACGCCGCTGCCGCGACCATCGCGATCCTCATCCCGCCCTCCATCCCGATGATCCTTTATGCGCTCGTGAGCAATGTCTCGGTCGGCGCGCTGTTCCTCGCCGGCGTCCTGCCTGGGCTGATGCTCGCCGCAGGGTTTCTGCTCGTCTGCCATCTCTCGGCTCGGCGCCGCGGCTTTCCCGCAACACGGCAGAGGCGCGAGCGCGGCGCTCTGGCGCGGCTCGCGCTCGAGGCGTCCCCGGCCCTTGCGATGCCGGTTCTGATCCTAGCCGGCCTGCGTTTCGGTGTCGCGACACCGACCGAGGTCTCCGTCATGGCGGTGCTCTATGCCCTACTCGTGGCCACGGTCGTCTATCGGGACATGACGCTGCGTCGCTTCCTCTCGGCTCTTGTCAATGCCGGCCGGGCGACCGGTGTGGTGATGCTCGTCATTATGGCCTCTGCCGCCGTGGGCTGGATCATGACCTTCGTGCAGGCGCCGCAGGCCTTCGCTGCCTGGGCCTCCGGCAGCTTGCGGGAGCCGTGGCTTATCCTGCTTGCGATGAACGGCATCATGCTGGTGGCGGGCATGTTCATCGACCTGCCCGCCGCGATCCTGCTGCTCGGGCCGATCTTCGTTCCGCTCGCTCAGGCGATCGGGCTCGATCTCATTCAGCTCGGCGTCGTCATGGTGCTGAACCTCGCGATCGGCCTCTATACGCCGCCTGTCGGCACCACCCTTTTCATCTCGACGACGATCGCCCGGGTGTCCATGCTGCGGACGGCGGCCGAGCTTCTGCCCTTCTATGCGGTCGGGCTCACGGTCCTGCTGCTGTTCAGCTTCGTCCCGGCGCTGACGCTGCGGTTCTGACCAGCGCGAGGATCGGCCGGTTCGCTCGACTGGCGCGGGCTCGCGCCCCGGCCGCGACGGAGGCTCGGCGGCGCAACAGGCATCCCGGTGGTCGACGTCAGCCTGCATCGTCGTCGATTACCCACCTTTCCAGCTGTCGCGCAGCGTGCAGCGGCAGACGCGACGTTCCGACTCAGCAGTCGCGCAGAGGCGGTAGCATGCGCCGATCCCCGCAGCATGGTCCGGCGAAGCCTGCCCGGCCGTTCTGCGAGACGCCTGCGGGATAGCACGCCTGCCGCGTGTCAGGCCCTCCGCAGCTCGGCGCGCGGGTCGAGCGCGTCGGCAAGCCCGTCGCCGATGAAATTGGTCGCGACCACGGTTGCGAAGATCAGAAGGCCAGGCCAGACCGCCGCCATGGGTGCTGCGAAGACGAGCTCCTGCGCGCCGGCGAGCATGTTGCCCCAGGACGGCGTGGGCGGCTGGATCCCCAAGCCCAGGAAGGAGAGCACGCTCTCGAGCAGGATCACCGCGCCGACGGTCTGCGTCGAGGCAACGGTGACATGCGCGGCGAGGTTCGGCGCGACGTGCCGCCACAGCACCCGCCCACCGGAGGCGCCGAGCGCGACTGCGGCGCGCGCGTAGTCGCGGCGTAGGATCGAGAGCGCCGAGGCCCGCGCAAGCCGCGCCACCTTCACCCAGCCGAACAGCGCGATGATGACGATGATGCGCGCGAGGTCGAACCACAGCGCCCCTCGCGGCAGGCCGAGCCGGGCGGGATCGACCGCGGCGAGAACGATCAGCAGCGGCAGGGAGGGAAGCGCGATCAGCCCATCGGCGAGCCGCATCAGAAGCGAATCGACAATGCCGCCGAACCAGGCAGCGGCGAGGCCGACACAGGTGCCGATGAGCGCGGAGACGAGAGCGGCCGCGAGCCCCACCGCGAGCGACACGCGCGCGCCCCAGAGCAGGCGCAGGAGGAGGTCGCGCCCGAGCTCGTCCGTGCCGAGCGGATGGGCAGGCGAGGGGGGAGCGTAGCGGTTGAGCAGGTCAGGCGCGAAGGGGTCGTGTCCGAGCGCACGGTCGGCGAGCGGCGCGCCGATCGCGGCAAGACCGATCAGCGCGAGCAGCACGGCGGAGGCGACGGCCGCGCGATGGCCGAGGAAGCGTTGCCAGGCCCGGCCGCTCACGTCCTTACCCGCGGGTCGATCGCAAGCTGCGCGAGATCGGCGATCAGGCTCGCAGCGAGCGTCACGGCAGCGGAGAGCAGGAGCGCAAGCAGCGCGAGGTTGTAGTCGTTGCCGAGGATCGCGTCGTAGATGGTCTTGCCCATCCCCGGCCAGGCGAACACAGCCTCGGTGACGAGCGCCCCGGAGACAAGGGTGGCGAAGTCGAGAGCGGCGACGGTGACGATCGGTACGGCAGCGTTCGGAAAAGCGTGTCGGAGCACGACCGCGCGTTCTGGCGCGCCCTTCGCATAGGCGGTGCGGATCCAGGGCTCAGCAAGCGCTTCGAGCATCGCCGCCCGCGTCTGCCGCGCATAGGCGGCAAGCCCGAGAACGGTGAGCGTGACCATCGGCAGGGCGAGGTGGCGAAGCCAGGAGGCAAGCGTCGGCTCGTCCGGCGGGCCGCCGGCGGGAAGCCAGCCGAGCGTGACCGCGAACAGGATGATCAGCAGGATCCCGAGCCAGAAGGACGGGAGAGAGACGCCGGCGAAGGCGACGAGGTTCACCGCGTAGTCGAGCCCCGATCGCGGCTTGCGCGCGGCGAGCACACCGAGCGCGATGCCGATCACGGCGGAGAGGATGGTCGCCGGCAGAAGCAGCGCGAGCGAGGCGACGAGCGCATCCGCAAGCACCTCGGCCACCGGCTTCGCGTAGAGGCGCGAGAAGCCGAACCGCCCTTCGAGCACGCCAGCGGCCCAGGCGAGGTAGCGCGCAAGGAGCGGCCTATCGAGGCCGTGGAGCGCGCGCAGCCGCGCGGCGTCCTCGGCGCTGAGCCGCGGGTCGCTCGCGATCGCGAGATCGATTGGGTCGCCGGGCATCAGCCCGATCAGCAGGAAGGTGGCGAAGGAGAGGAGGGAGAGCGTGAAGGCGGCCTCAGCGAGCCGCCCACCGAGCAGCCTCAGCACGCGGAGCCTAGTGCGTCACGCGCCATTGTTCGACCCAGAGCGTCGACGGCGCGAGATGGCCGGTGGGGCGCACGCCGTCGAGCCAGCGCGGCCAGATATGCGCATCAGAGCGAAAGAACAGCGGCAGCACCGGCACCTCCGACATGTAGATCTCCTGCACGCGCCGCCACATCGGCCGTCGCTTCTCGCGGTCGAGCTCGAGCGGGATCGCCTCGAGCAGCGCGTCCATCTCAGCGTTGCGGAAACCAGTGTAGTTCTGGCCCGACCAGTTGCGCGCCTCGGTTGGGATCTCGCTCGAGTGCAGGATCGTGCGTGGAATGTTCTCGGGCGAGGAGATCCAGGCGAACAGCGCCATGCCCTGGAAGCGCCGGCGCGAGACGGTCTCGCCGAAGAAGACGCGCGGCGGCTCGTTGCGAATCCGGATCTCCACCCCTGCCTGGCGCCACATCCCCTGCAGCACCTGCTGCACGAGCTCGCGCGAGCGGTTTCCGGCCGTTGTCATCAGCTCGAAGGAGAGGCGCTCGCCAGCGGCGTTGCGGCGTATGCCGTCAGGCCCCGGCGTCCAGCCTGCCTCGTCGAGCAGCCGACGCGCGAGCGCGAGGTCGAAGCCCTGCGCGGGGAGTGTCTCGTCCGCCATCCAGTCGAGCGGGTTGACGAAGCTCCGCGCCACCTTCTGCCGGCCCTCGAAGAGACGATCGACGATCTGCTGGCGGTCGATCGCGGCAAGCAGGGCGCGCCGGACGCGGAGGTCGGCGAGCGCGGGCATGTCGAGGTTGAGGTCGATGTGCTCATAGACGAGTCCAGGCTGGAAGTGGAAGCGGAACCGCG
>Ga0308411_10001456_pt1 | contig 16116 bp, 12 predicted proteins | sample HotsprottomLayer_2_FD_203530 | JGI IMG/M metagenome (GOLD analysis project Ga0308411, IMG submission 203530) | Hot spring phototrophic mat microbial communities from Octopus Spring, Yellowstone National Park, Wyoming, United States -... | ecosystem: Environmental > Aquatic > Thermal springs >...
CCATACAGGTGCACCGGCACGAAATAACGGATCGACGGGTCTCCTTCGACGATCCTTTCGCATTCCTCGAGATCCGCCAGCCCGGCCTCGTCGCATGGCGCGAACACCGGAACGGCCCCGGTGCGCAGCACCGCCAGCGCCGTGGCGAAGGCCGATACCGGCGCCACCAGAACGCGGCTGCCCGGCCCGCAGCCGAGCGCGCGCAGCGCGATCTCCAGCGCGTCCAGCCCGCTGGCCGTCCCCACCGCCTCCCGCCGGCCCCACAGCGCGGCCAGCCGGCGCTCGAATTCCGCCGTCTCGCGGCCGAGGATGTACCAGCCGGAGGCGCCCGTACGCTCCAGCGCGCGGTGAAAATCCGGCCCGGTTTCCTGCCACTGGCGGCGAAAATCGTTGAGCAAAATCATCGTCTGCCGGCCCGGACCAGCTCCAGAAATTCCGAATAATCGCGGATATAATCGGCGGGATCGTACGGCGCGGAAGCGAGCACCAGCAGCACGCCGTCGGGCGAGTATTTGTACTGCACGCCCCAGATCATCGGCGGGACGTACAGGCCCAGGTTGGGCCGGTCGAGGATGTATTCTTCGCGGTTTTCGCCGTCGTCGGCCACAAAATGGCAGCTGCCGTGGACGCAAACCAGAAACTGGTGCAGCGTCCGGTGGGCGTGTTCGCCGCGGATTTTCTGGTCCTCCACGCCGAACACCGTGAAGAACCGCCGGATGTCGAACGGCACATGCCGGCCCGCCTCGCCCACGGCGAGATTTCCGCGCAGGTCCTCGATCAGCGGCAGGTAGTGGAACACAACGCCGCGAACCCGCGTCGGCACGGCCCCGGGCGCCTCCGGCGCAGCGGCCACCGGCGCCGGCGCCCGCTGCGGGCTGAGGCCCGCATAGCCGGTGATCCGCGCCGGGTTGCCCGCCACCACCGCGTCGGCCGGGACGTTGTGCAGGACCACGGCCCCCGCGCCGACCACGGCCCGCGGCCCGATGGCCACGCCCGCCATCACGGTGGCGTTGGCGCCGATGGCCGCGCCCCTGCAAATCCGCGTTTCCAGGGCCGGCCCGCCGCCGCTGCGTCCCGGATACGCGTGGCTGAACGTGACCGCATGCGGCCCCACCACGGCGCCGTCTTCCACCACCACGCCGCTGGCGATCCGGCACCCGTCGTGCAGCAGCACCCCGTCGCCGATCACCGCGCCCCCGTCAATGCGCACATGGTCGCGGATGTCGCACCGCGCCCCGATCCGCGCCCCGCTGCTGATGCGGCAGAACGCGCCGATGGTCGTGCCCGCGCCGATCGAATCCGTCTCCACCAGGCTCGTCGGATGCGCGCGAATCCCCGTCTCGTTCATTGCAGCCAGTATAGCCGTCCGGGGGGCTGGACTCGGTCCCGCGCGGGTGTTAGACATGAAAGCAGGATTTCCAGGAGGTGGACTATGGCAGTGCGCGCATGGCTGGCCGCAACGGCCTGCCGCGCCGGCGGGCGCATCCTCGAAGCCGCCGGCAATCCCCCGGTGCGAATCATCCTGCCCGGCGGTGTTTCCGCCGCCCCCCGCGAGGGCGAACCCCGCTTCACTCTCCGCGTCCGCGACTGGCGCGCGGTTTGGGCCATGCTGCTCGATCCCGAGCTGGGCTTCGCCGAAGGCTACAGCCGCGGCGGCATCGAACTGGAGGGCCCGCTGGTCGAGTTCTGCGAGGAAGTCTACCGGCGCCGCGCCGGGCTGCCCGGCGGCGGCTGGTTTTCCCGCGCCGTGTCCCGCTATCTTGACTGGACGCAGCGCCGCTCGCTGCGGGCCGCGAAGCGAAACATCCACCATCACTACGACCGCGGCAACGATTTCTACCGCCTCTGGCTCGACCGCGAAATGCTTTACACCTGCGCCTTCTTCCCCGACGAGGCCGCGACGCTCGAAGAGGCGCAGCTGGCCAAGATGGAGCGCGTGGCCCGCAAGCTCGCGCTCGAGCCGGGCGAGCGCGTCGCCGAGGCCGGTTGCGGCTGGGGCTCATTCGCCCTCTACATCGCGCGGACCCGCGGCTGCCGCGTCCGCGCCTTCAACATCAGCGAGGAGCAGATCGCCTGGGCGCGCCGCCGGGCGCGCGAGCTCGGGCTCGAGCATCAGGTTGAATTCGTTCTCGACGACTACCGCAACATCACCGGCCGCTACGATGCCTTCGTCTCCATCGGCATGCTCGAGCATGTCGGCAAGGACCATTACGGTGAGCTCGGCGAGGTCATCCGCCGCTCGATCGGCGACACCGGCCGCGGCCTGCTGCATTTCATCGGACGCACGCGTCCCGCTCCGCTGAGCGCATGGATCCGCCGCCGCATCTTCCCCGGCGCCTACGCGCCCGCCCTCAGCGAGGTCCTGCCCCTGCTCGAGGACGGCAATTACCGCGTGGCCGATATTGAAAACCTCCGCTCCCATTACGCGCGCACCCTGCGCTGCTGGCGGGAGCGCTTCGAGGCCGCCTGGCCGCAGGCGCGGACAATGTTCGACGAGGAGTTCCTCCGCGCCTGGAGGCTCTACCTGGCCGGCTCGGAAGCCGCCTTCCGCAGCGGCTCGCTCGAGCTCTACCAGGTCCTGTTCGCCGGCGTCCGCTGCACGAAACGGCTGTGGACGCGCGAGGGCGAAGCGCGGCAGCAGACCACTACAATGGTCTGAACCATGCTCCGATACGACGTCATCATCGTCGGCGGGGGGCCGGCCGGGTCGAGCTGCGCCGCCCGCCTGGCCCGCGCCGGCATGGAGGCGCTTGTCGTCGACCGCGCCCTGTTTCCCCGCGACAAGCCTTGCGCCGGCTGGATCACGCCGCAGGTCCTCGAGCGGCTCGAACTCGACCCGCAGCAGTATGCGCGCCACGGCCTCATCCAGCCGGTCTCCGGTTTCCGCGTGTCGCTGCTCGGCGGCCGGCCGTTGCAGTTGGACTACCCGCAGCCGGTCAGCCACGCCATCCGGCGCTGCGAGTTTGACACCTACCTGCTGGCCCGCTCCGGCGCCCGCGTCCGCTCGGGATGCGAAGTCCGCTCCATCGAGCGCCGCGGCGGCCGCTGGGTGATCAACGGCGAATGGGAAGCGCCCGTGCTGGTCGGCGCCGGCGGCCACTTCTGCCCCGTGGCGAAGCACCTTGGCGCGAAGGCCGCCGAGGAAGGGGCCGTCGCCGCCCAGGAAGCAGAATTCGAGCTCCCGCCGGAGCAGGCCGCCCGCTGCCCCTTGCCTCCCGGCTGCGTCGATCTTTGCTTTGCGCCGGACCTGGAAGGCTACGGCTGGTGCGTGCGCAAGAACGGCTGGCTCAATGTCGGCTTCGGCACCCTGCGTCATCGGGCGCTGAAGCCCCTGCTTGAGCGCTACCTCGGCCAGTTGCGCCGCGCCGGCATTTTGCCCGAAGGCTGCCGGCCCTCCCTGCGCGGCCACGCCTATCTCCTTCAGGCCGTGTCCCGGCGTCCGCTCTATGGCGAGGGGGTGCTCCTTGCCGGCGACGCCGCCGGGCTGGCGTTCAGCTCAAGCGGCGAAGGCATCCTGCCTGCGGTCGTATCGGGGCAGCTGGCGGCCGAGGCTGTTCTCGCCGCCGGGCTGAAGCCGGAGCGGCTCGACGGGGCCGCCTACGCCCGGGCTCTGGAAGCCTCGCTCGGGCCGCGCGGCGCCGGGCGCAAGCCGGCCGCGTGGTGGGAGCGGCTGGCGGCGCGCTTCGCTTTCCGCTCGCCCGGCTTCGTGCGGCGCGAGGTCGTGGAAAAACGCTTCCTGCGGCGGAATTTCTCCGAATAAGTTTCCGGTTTTTCGAAAAAAAACGGACAGAAAATTGCAGAGTCGTAGGTATTTCCGAATAATTTTTCTGATTTGGTGCCGCCTATTCGCCGAAAAGGTGCTTCTTTAATTCGTCCAGGCAGAGATAATTCGGCACGATGTAATCCGCCCCGACGCCGATCAGCCGCTGGCGCTTCCACTCGTCCACCTTGCGGCATTCCGGCTCGTCGGTGGCCGCGCCGACGGCCACCCCGCCTACGGCCTTCACGTTTTCGATCTCCACGTAGCCGTCCCCGAAGGCGAGCAACTCCTCGCCCGCGCACTCGGCCCGGCTGATGATCCGTTCGATGAGAATTTTCTTCGAAAAACTCCGGTAATCGTCCAGGGCGCCGAAAACACCCCCGTTGAAATACCGGCTCACGTCCAGCAGGTCCGCTTCGCGCCGCATGAATTCCTGGTCCGTGCCGGAGGCCAGGTACAGCGTCATGCCGCGGCTGCGCAGCAGCTCGAGCAGATCGCGGGACCCCGGCACCAGATACTTTTCCGGCGGCGCCGCGCCGCTCTCCAGCTCCTCGATCCGGTGCCGGATCCGCGCGTGCAGGCGGTCCAGATAGCGGTACTTGTACGCCAGCGGGTCCTCGGGCTTGCCGCCCCGCAGCTCCACCTGCCGCGCCAGCTCGATCATCTGGTAAATGGTCTGCTTGCCGGTCAGGCGGTAGACGAACTCGCGCACGACGGCCGTCAGTTCCTCCTCCGTCTCCCCGGTCTTCAGCTCGAGCAGCACCTCCACCATCATCGGCACCATCACGTCGAACCACCCCGACCGGATCAGCGACAGCGTCCCGTCGAAGTCGAACAGCGCCACCCGGGCCCGGTCGGCGCGCGCCCCGGTGATGACCTCCACGCCGGCTTCGGCCACATTCATCCCGACACCTTCTTCAGGGCCTGCGCAATCCGGGCGGCGTGATCCATCATCATCTGCGGCAGCACTTCCTCGATCTGCTTGGTGAAGCGCGCCTTGGGCATCGACATGCTGATTGCGGCGTAAACCTCGCCGTCCGGCGCATGGATCGGCGCCCCGCAGCAGATGCCTCCCAGCACGGTCTCCTCGCGGTCCCACGCGTAGCCCCGCTCGCGCACCGCCGCCAGGTCGTCCTGGATGGCCCGGAAATCGGTCAGCGTGTTCGGCGTCAGCGCGAAGATGCCGTACGTGTACAGCAGGCGCTGCGCCACCTCGGGCGTCTGGAAGGCCGTGATCGACTTGCCGAGCGAGGACGCGTACGGCTGGAGGATGCCTCCGCGGTAGTTCGACATCCGGATGTGATGCGTGCTCTCGATCACCTCCACCACGCGGATCACGTCGTCGAACAGAAACGCCATGGCGACCGTCTCGCCCAGCTCCGCGTTCAGCTGCGCGAGCACGGGCTGAGCGCACTGCCGCAACGCCGTCAGCCGCATCTGCTGCTTCATCGTCGGCCAGAGCCGCTCGCAATAGTAACTGTCATGCTCGTCGCGGTGGATGTAGCCCAGGCTTTCCAGCGTGCGCAGCAGCCGCAGCGTGCTCGCCTTGCCCAGCCCGATCAGCGCGGCGATGTCCTTGAGCGGCATGGCCTCCTCTCTCGAGGCCAGCGCTTCAATAATCATCAGCCCTTTCGCCAGAGACCGGGAGGCGGGCGTTCCGGCGGCCCGGGAGGCGCCCTTCGCGGAACGGCGTTTCGTTTTCTTGTTTGACTGGCTCAAAATTGTAGTCTACTATACGAAGTATCGGGCTGCCGGTTCGCCTGCCTCAACCGGGCGCGCCGGAGCCGGAGATCACCATTATGTCTCGGAATCGTCCTCCCGGTGGCGTGATCGCTGCCGTGCTCTTGCCGCGCGATGAGGAGGGGCGCCCCCGGTGGGATGATTTCGAGCGTATGGTGGATTTCCTGTGCAGCCACGGCCTGGCCGGCGTTTGCGTCAATGGCGCCACGGGGGAATACCCGCGCGCGTCGCAGGAGGAGAGGCGCACCGCCGTCGCCGTGGCCCGCCGCGTCGCCGCCGGCAGGGCCCTGGTCGTCGCGGGCGAAGGCTCGGCCAGCACGGACGCCTCCATCCGCCTGGCGGCCGAGGCGGAAGCCGCCGGCGCCGACGCGCACCTCGTGCCTCCGCCGTTCTTTTTCTCTTACGAACAGGACGACGTCGCCGGCTTCTACCGCGCCGTCGCCGCCGCAGTCACCCGCCCGGTGCTCATTTACCGCTTGCCCTGTTTCACCTCCGATGTCAGCGGCGAAACCGTGCTCGGGCTGATCCGCAGTGAAGAATCGATCCACGGCATCAAGGACAGCAGCGGCAGCCTCGATGTGCTTGCGCGTCTCGCCGCCGAAGGTCCCGCGCGGGCGCGGCGGCTCGTCGGCAACGACAATGCGCTCGTGGAAGCCTGCCGCCGCAATCTCTGCCACGGCGTCATCTCCGGCGTCGCTTGCGTGCTGCCGGAGCTGATCTCGGCCATCTGGGAGGCGGGCCAGCGGCGGGATCTTGCGGCCCTGGACAGCCTCGGCCGCCTGTTGGCTGAGGCCATTGCGCAAATCGACGCCTGGCCCGCGCCGGTCGGCCTTCAGGTTCTGGCCGGGATTCGCGGACTGTGCCGCTGCCTGCCTGCCGTGCCCTTGTCGGCGCGCCGCCGCCAGCAGGCCGGGCAGATGCAGCGCTGGTTCGAGCCGTGGTGGGAGCGCGCCACGGAGAGCTTCTCGGCCGCCACCCGGTCTGACGCGTGATTGGCTTCGTTTGGGGAAATCTCGCCCAGGTTTCCCTGGTTTTTTGTAGCCGCGAATTGGCCGGGCTCAAGGATCGCGTGGTTGCCAGGTCGCTGAAATACGACGGAAGCCGCAGCCTCCTGGAGTGACCTGAGGCTCAAGGACCGCTTGATTGCCAGGTCGCTGAAATGGCCTGCCCATTTGCAAAAAATGACGCGTAATTTGTTGACATAATGTTAGCAGATTCAAGATTTTTTACCGTATTTCTCCATCCTGTTCCGAGAATCCCGCCCGGTTTTCCGCCGCATTTCGTAGGTGCCATCCGGCTCTGCGCCTGATTCGCCTTACTGTGGGAAATCTCGCCCAATTTTCCTTGGTTTCTTGTAGCCGCCACCCGGCGCTACGCCTGATTCCCCATGCCCTGCCTTCCCAAGCGCTGCTGACCCATCGCCGGGCCCGCAACAGGTGCGTCCAGCGCGCCTTCCGAACCGTGCGCGGAGCAGCGCGCCAGCGCCTTCAGAGCCGCGAGCGAAGCGGATTCAGCGCCGCGAGCGAAGCGGGCCGCAGGCCCGCGAGAGCGAGCGGTCCCGCCGTGATGCATCCGCCTCGGACACCCCGCGCAGCGAGCACCGCTTACTCCGGCCGTCGTTCTGGCGAACGCCGGCCCCGTTCGCGCGGCTCCGAATCCCGTCCGAAGCGCATTCAGAGCCGCGAGTGAAGCCGTCCGAAGGACGGCGAGAACGAGCGGTTACAACGGGCAGCGGCTTCAGAACCGCGAGCGGAGCAAGCCCCAGGCCCGCAGGAGCGCGCGGTCCCAAACCCCGATTTCCCCCTGCGCTTGCGCATAGCGAAGGGGACAGCCTGAATTGAGCCCTTGGCTTATACGCCAAGGGGACGGAGCCGACTGTCCACTTGGCGATTTTGGCCCGTACGGCACAGGATCAGCGAACAGGAAGGCTGACTCGACGGGTTCGTCAGGCCGTACCCGGCCGGCTGCCGTCACGGTCGAGGGTACCCGGCACAGACCGCGCCGGAACCCGCCCCCGCGGACCGGAATCAGGCAGCACCGCCGCGCACAACCGCATTCGCTGTGTTTGGCCACCAAAACAATGAATTTAATCGGCACTATCGAGGTGCCAAGCCGGCGGAGCCTGCCGAAACCCGGATTCAGCCAAGGGGACGGAGCGCTCCGACTATTTGCAACATACGCCAAGGGCTCAATTCAGGCTGTCCCCTTCGAATGACCTCTCCGGGCCCCGCGCTGCCGTTCCGCACCCGATTTCCCCCTGCGCTTGCGCAGGGGCTGACATCTGTCTGGGGTTGTCCTCAGGTTCCACGGATGCCTCTGGCACAACATGCCTGGTGCATCCGGTTCGACCGCTCACTCTGGCCGTCGTTCTGGCGAACGCCGGCCCCCGTGCGCGGCTCCGAACCAGTCGCACCGCCTTCAGCGCCGCGAGCAAAGCGGATTCAGAGCCGCGAGCGGAGCGGGCCGCAGGCCCGCGGGAGCGAGCGGTTCCAAACCCCGATTCCCCCCTGCGCTTGCGAATAGCGAAGGGGACAGCCTGAATTGAGCCCTTGGCTTATACGCCAAGGGGACGGAGCCGACTGTCCACTTGGCGATTTTGGCCCGTACGGCACAGGATCAGCGAACAGGAAGGCTGACTCGACGGGTTCGTCAGGCCGTGCCCGGCCGGCTGCCGTCACGGTCGAGGGTACCCGGCACAGACCGCGCCGGAACCCGCCCCCGCGGACCGGAACCAGGCAGCACCGCCGCGCACAACCGCATTCGCTGTGTTTGGCCACCCAAACAATGAATTTGATCGGCACTATCGAGGTGCCAAGCCGGCGGAGCCTGCCGAAAGCCGGATTCGGCCAAGGGGACGGAGCGCTCCGACTACTTGAAACATACGCCAAGGGCTCAATTCAGGCTGTCCCCTTCGAATAATGACCTGTCCGGGCCCCGCGCTGCCGTTCCGCACCCGATTTCCCCCTGCGCTTGCGCAGGGGCTCACGTTTGTCTGCGGTTGCACGCGGGGTGCACGGATGCTTCTGGCACAACATGCCTGGCGCATCCGGTTCGACTGCTCACTCCGGCCGGAATTCTGCCGAATTCCGACGCCCCGTTCGCGCGGCTCCGAATCCCGTCCGACGCGCCTTCAGAGCCGCGAGTGAAGCCGTCCGAAGGACGCCGAGAACGAGCGGTTGCAACCGGCAGCGGCCTCAGAGCCGCGAGCGAAGCGGGCCCCAGGCCCGCGGGAGCGCGCGGTTTCATCGCGGATCAAAACACCGCGGGAGCGCGCGGTCCCAGCGTTCTGGCTTCCGGGCGGTGCGCGAAGCACTTCCCGGGAGGAGCGGAGACGCTCGTCCCGCATCCGCCTTCAGTCAACCCGCAGCGCTGATCCATGCCCGGCTCGCGTCGGCCGCCACGCACCGCGTGACTCCCCGGGCAAGGCGGGCTGGTGGCGGATTCGCAAAACCAATGGGCATTCCCGCTGTCTCCGCGCGAGCAGGCGAATCCGCCTCCGGCTGGCGATGCCGCGTTCCTCAGGCGGGAAGGGGAAAAACAGCGGACACACACAAAAGGGGCGCGAGCCTTGGCTCGCGCCCCTATGGAAGGAAGACCGGAAGCAGGGAGAAACTACGCGACCAAGAGCTCTTCGATGGATTCGCCTTCTTCAGCCCGCCGTTTGTCCATATACTCCTGGCAGGTGATGCAATAAGGCGTCCAGGGAACTGCGTTGAGCCGCTTGGGGCTGATCTCTTCCTCGCAGCGGAGGCAGGTGCCGTACGTGCCATCGGCGATCCGTTGCAGCGCCGCGCGCACGTTGCGCAGCATCTGGCTCTCACGGTCCAGGTTGCGAATGGCGAGCTCGCGCTCGGCCGCATGCTGGACCTCGTCAATTGCGTCGGGCGTCTTCTCGATGGCGATGCCTTCCCTCTCCCGCACCGCCTGCGACAGCTCGGCGAGCTTGGCTTCCAGAATCTGCTTGTACTTGTTCAGTTCAGTCTTGGTCATGGTTGTTTCTCCCTTCTCGTTTTGTTTTCCTTCCCTTCTTCCTGCTTCGGCCGCTCTGGCACTCGAATAGACGTTCCAAAACGTGCCAGGTTCCAAAATCTGAGCGACCTTCGCTAAAAAATCCTCACATAAGTAATCCCTAATGGGATTCTGCTAGAGCCTGTCCACTTTGGATCGTGGCCTCCAGCCACAATCCGCTAGGATAACACACTCCAGCAATTGGTTTGCCATTCTCCGCGGTTTCCGGTGTCAGCTCTCGAAACCCCGGGGGAAGGGCATTGGATTCGACGGCGGTTTCAGACCCGCCGGAGCCTTTCTCGCTCTGGGCCGGCAACGGAATCCCCTCCCCATTGCCTTCCCGATTCGGATTTCAAAGATCGTCAACCCCGTTGAGCCGCCCTCGGCAACCACCCTGGGCCGCTCCCTCCGGGTCCCTCAGGATACAGCACCTTATCGGCAGGTGCAACCAAAATCGTTAGCAGTATCCATACAGACGCTCTCTTGACAGTTTTGTTTCAAAGAACGGCCGTTCCTCTCACACAAAGAAAAAATTTAATGGTCCGCCCGGCTTGGCGGCCTACTCCCACCCCACGCTGGCGACGAACACTCCCAGCTCCCGGACGTCGCCGGGCACGTGCGCGACCGGTTCCGCCTCAATCGCCACCCGCATCGTCCGCCACCCGTCCCGCGGTTCCGGCAACGGCAACACGAGGTCAAGCGACGGCCGCTGCCGGTCGAGCTGCCCCCTGCCGAGTTCCGTCCCGTCCACCCGAATCCGCACTGCCACCGGGCTTGCAAGCAACGAAGCAGGCCGGAACACCGACACGCGCAGCCGCCGCCCCGGCTGGTCAGGCGAGGCCAACGTCAGTTCCGCTGAGCGCGCTGTCCAACGCCCGCCCGGCTCCGGCTGATGCCATCCCTGGCCCAGCCACTGTGCCGCCCACGGCTCGGCCGGCGCCACGCGAGCGGGCGGCAGATCGCGCCATTCCCGCGGCAACCGGTGGACGTACAGCCGGGTCGTGGCGCGGAGCCGCCGCTCGGCCGGAAGCCACTGGTAAGCTGCCAGAGCCCTTTGCCGGAACGCCTGGGCGATCTCCGCCGGAGAACAAAACGCGGCGGAAATGTCGGGAAACCCCGGCGGCGCCACCACCCGCGGCCGCTCCGCCGGATCCAGGCAGAACCGTTCCCGGAACAGCAGCCGCCCGTCGTGGAAGCCGCCCCAGAACAGCTCGCTGTCGATGCCCGACACGACTAACAGGTTCCCCCGGTGCAGCTCCCTGGCCCGTTCCATGGCCGTGACAAGGTGTCTCGCGTCCAGCCCGTGCCCATAGCGCCAATCCGCTGTCGCCCGGTGGGCGCTTCCCGCATACAGCGCGTAAACGGCCGCCAGCGCTGCCGCGGCGGCCGCCGGGGCGCGCCCGGCGCGGCCCGCCGCCGCCAGCACCGAGGCCAGCATCCACGCCACGCCGATGGCCGGCAGCGCCAGGTAGTAGTCCGACACATGGTCCCGCAACGGCAGCACCGGCGACAGCACCATGGTGAACCACAGGAAGCCGAACACGGCCAGCCGTTCCCGCAAAACCGCCGTCCGCAGCAGCCACCCGAGCAGCGCCACGGACAACAGCCACACCGCCGCCCCGCGGGCCGGGATGTTCTTCGCCACTTCCGCTGCATCCGGCCCGCCGCCGAGCGCCATCGTCCAGTAAGTGGCGTACGTTTTCAGGATCGAAAGATCCCAATGCTGTGCGTAGACTCCCGCCGCCGGCTTCGGAATCAACACCAGGTGGAAAACCACAAACGCCGCGGCCGGAAGCCACAGCCACCACACCGCGCGCGGCACGCGCCGCCTCTCCAGCCAGCACCACGCTGCCGCCAGCGCCGGATAAACCACGTTGACCTCCAGCGCGCCGAAGCCGAGCACGAAAAGGGCCGCCTGCGCGGCAAACCAGCCCTTCCTCCCCGTGTCCAGCCACCGCAGCAGGCAGGCGAACGCCGCCAGCAGGAAAAACCCGCAAAGAATCTGGTTGTAGGCCGACAGCCATGCCAGCGGCACCGCCAGCCCGGGGCTCAGCACCCAAAACACGGGCGCTGCCGTGGCAGCCAGCCGCGACGCGCTCAGCCGCAGCGTGATCCAGTACAGCAGACCCAGGTTCACCGTCTGCGTCGCCAGCACGGCCAGATGGAAAGGGCGATGGTCCAGCCCGAACAGCCGCTCCAGCGCCAGGAAGAAGACGCGCTCGCTCCACACGCGCACCGTGCCTTGGGCGGCCGGCTCGAACAGGGCCCGCCATAGCTGCGCGGCCGAATCCACGCTGCGCGCCAGCGCCAGCCAGGCGAAGTCGTCCTGGTGGAACCAGGTGCGCAGGCCGTGCCAGTCCAGCCACAGCATCAGCGCCGGGGCCGCCAGCAGAAGAAGCGCGTCGCGCCGCCCGAGCCGCGTCATTTTCCTCTCGCCGCCAGCCGGAACCGTGACGGGATGATGCCCAGCCGGCGCGTCTCGGCCCCGCGCGGGGCGACGAAACGGTCCAGGCGAAAATCCACAATCACTGCGGATTCCCGCAACAGCTCGCCGGGCACGGCAAACACCGCCTTCTGCGCCCCCGCGCCCGCCGCGCGCCAAGGCGCCAGGTCCCGGCCATCGATGGCGGCCGTAATGGTCAGCCCTGCCAGATCGGTGGCAGCAGCTTCCGGGATGAGGAATTCCATCTCGAGCTGCGCGTCCTTGCCCGCCAGCTCCGGCGGCGCCGCCAGCGTGATCGTAAACTCCGGCGCCGACCACCGCCACCCGCCGGGTTCGCGCGGGTAAAAGCCGTCGAGCAACTGCCCCTCGTCGGCCGGGTTGGCCACCTCGATGGCCGCCCGCAGCTCAGAAGGCTCTTCTATCGTCGCCTCGGGATGCGGGTGGTGCGCGCGGCGGCAGCCGCCCGCGGCCAGCAACAGGCACGCAACCAGGGCTACGGCTCGCACGGGCGCACCTCCACCAGGCAGTTGTAGAAGCACGGCCCGCCGCCGATGTCCGTCAGCCGGTCCGCGATCAGGACATTCACGTTGAAGCCGCCGCCGGACCGCCACGGCGACCGCGTGGCCGGCGCGCGCACCACGCCGGGCCGCACATACGGCCCCACGCGAGCCGTCAGCCGCACCGCGCCGCGCTCGTTGAACACCTCCACCGGTGCGACGTCGCGGATGCCCCGCGGCCCGGCGTCCTCGGGGTGGATTTCCAGCACGCCCGTTTCGGCCTCGACCCGCGGCAGCATGCTGAAGGACGAGTTCAGCCCGTCGTGCGTCTTCGAGCTGACCAGCTCGAGCGGAAACCGGCCGTCGAAGGCCGCGCCAAAGCGGCTTTCCACCGGAGGCGTGTAGGCCAGCGGCTCGCCGTCGAGATTCGGCGCCGCATCCGCCATCGGCAGCTCGGGCACGTTCAGCCGCACGAAACCCTCGCGCTCGAGCCGCTCGAGCGTGATGCCCTCGAGATAAGGCGAATCCGTGTCCAGCGCCTGCCGGATCAGGTCGTCCTCGCTGTCGGCGAAGCACGGGTCGTCAAAACCCATGCGGCGCGCCAGCTCGCGGAAAATCTCCACGTTGGGCCTGCACGCGCCCGGCGGCGGCACGGCCGGCCGCGCCAGCTGGATGTAATAGTGCCCGTAGGCGAAGTAGAGATCCTTGTGCTCCAGGAATGTGGTGGCCGGCAGGATGAGATCGGCGAATTGCGCCGTGTCGGTGAGGAAATGATCGATGACCACGGTGAAAAGATCATCGCGCCGCAGGCCCTCGTGCACGGCGCGCTGGCCGGGCGCGACCGCCGCGGGGTTCGAGTTGTAAACGACCAGCGCCTTCACCGGCGGCCCGTCGAGCCGCGTCAGCGCCTCTCCGAGCCGCACCATGTTCACGCTGCGCGCCGGCGGGCCCAGGTCCGGCCGCTCAAGCGCCTGGCGGTTGATCTCGAACGCGCCGCTGGTGGTCAGCAGCAGCCCGCCGCCGCGCTCCTGCCACGAGCCGGTGATCGCCGGCAGCAGGCTGATGGCGCGCACGGCGCGGCCGCCGCGCTCGGAACGCTGCATGCCGTAATTCAGCCGGATCACCGCGGGCCGCGTGCCGCCGTATTCGCGCGCCAGCCGCCGGATGTCATCCGCCGCCACGCCTGTCAGCCGCGCCGCCTCCTCGGGCGGCATCGCCGCAGCCCGCGCGCGCAAGGACTCGTCCCCGTCGAGCTTCCTCGCCAGCCCCTCCTCGTACAGCACGTGCATGACGCCGAGCGCGAGCGCCAGATCCGTGCCCGGGCGCGGCGCCAGGTGCCAGTCGGCCAGCTGCGCGGTCTTCGTGCGCACCGGGTCGATCACCACGAATCGCGCCCCGCGCCGCCTCGCCTCCACAATGAACGGCCACAGATGCACGTTCGTCGACAAAATGTTCGCGCCCCAGGCGATGATGTAGCGCGCGTGAACGAAATCTTCCGGCGGCGTGCCGAGCCGCCGTCCGTAGGCTTCCATCAGCCCGGCCCCGCCTGCCGCCGCGCAGATGGTCCGCTCCAGACGCGATGCGCCGAGGCGGTGGAAAAACCGCCGGTCCATCGAGCCGCCCTGGAGAAAGCCCAGCGTGCCGCCGTAGCTGTAGGGCAGCACCGCCTCCGGGCCGAACTGTTCGGCAACCGACTTCAGCCGCGTGGCGGCCAGTTCGAGCGCCTCGTCCCAGCCGGTCTTTTCAAACCTGCCCTCGCCCTTGGCGCCCGTGCGGCGCAGCGGCACGAGCAGCCGCTCCGGGTGGTATTCGCGTTCCAGATAGCGAGTGACTTTCGCGCACAGGAAACCTTGCGTCACCGGGTGCGCCGGGTCGCCGCGCAGCCGCAACGCGCGGCCCGAGGCCGCGTCCACCTCGGCGAGAATCGCGCAGGCGTCGGGACAATCCAGCGCGCAGACGGAACGGCGGAGTTCAGCCATTGATCTCCAATTTTAGCCGCCCTTGCGCCTGCCTGAAGGGATCCTGCGCCGTGCAAGCCGGCGGATGGGGTGCCCGCGTTCCGGTTAGCGCGCCAGCTTCGGCGCACGGCAAGCTTGGCGTCACCGGGTGCGCTGGGTCGCCGCGAAGGCGCGGCAGGCGGCCCGGGACCGCTTCCGCCTCGGCCGGTATCGGGCAGGCGCCCGGGCAATCCAGCGCGCAAACGGAAGGGCGGACTTCAGCCGTTTCTTGGCGGTCCCTGCACCTGCCCATCGGGATCCTTCGCCGTGCCCGCCGACGGATGAAGTCGAGATCGCCGTCCAGAAAATCGCATCGGGGCAGCGCCTCGGGCTGCTCCCGGGCGATCTGCTGGAAGGTGCGCGGCTCCGGCTTGCCGTGGAACGTTTTTGCGCAGCGCTCCGGCGCGGATTGCCGGCGTCAGCCGCCCTTGCGCTTGCCCAGCGGGATCGTCCGGCGCGCCAGGCGCCGGATGAAGTCGCGGTCCCCGTCGAGAAAATCGTACTGCGGCAGCGCCTCGGGCTGCTCCCAGGCGATCTGCTGGAAGGTGCGCGGCTCCGGCTCGCCGCGGAACGTTTCCACGCGGTAAAACAGCAGCACGAGCGGCGGCCTCCCGGCGACCCGCTGTTCATAGCGCGCAATTTCGGGCCCGATTTCCGCCTCGATGCCCAGCTCTTCACGAAGCTCGCGCCGCAGCGCATCCTTTGGCAATTCGCCCGGCTCGACCTTGCCGCCAGGAAATTCCCACTTCAGCGCGTGACGGTCGCTCGCCAGGCGTTGGCCGATGAGAAGCCGGCCATCGCGCTCCAGCACGCCTGCCACCACCAGAATCGAGCGGGCCATAAACTGAGGGGGAGAGAGGAGACTTCTTCTGCCATTGTACAGCGAGCGGCTCCTGGACCACTTCCGCAACCCGCGGCACAGCGGCCTGCTGCCGCCGCCTGCGCTCGTCGTGGACGTGGAAAATCCGGCCTGCGGCGATTGGCTCCGGCTGAGCGCCGAGCTGCGCGACGGCGTCGTCGCACGCGCCGCTTTTCAGGTGAAGGGCTGCACGGCCTCGATCGCCTGCGGCTCGGCGCTGGCCGAGTGGCTCCACGGAAAAAGCGTCGAGCAATTGCGCCGCGGCGGGCGCAGCGCCGTGCGCGAGGCCGTCGAACAGGCGGTTGGCGGGCTGCCCGCCGCCTCGCGCCATGCGGCCGAGCTCTGCGCCGACGGCGTCGAGGCTCTGCTGCGGCTGGCCTGATGCGCGCTTGTGCGCTGTGGGCCATCGCGCGGCACGGAATCCATCGCGGGAACGCTTTCGGAAGCGCCTTAGCGCCTTCAGAGCCGCGAGTGAAGCCGTCCGAAGGACGGCGAGAACGAGCGGTTGCAACCGGCAGCGGCTTCAGAATCGCGAGCGGAGCATGCCCCAAATAGCGAAGGGGACAGCCTGAATTGAGCCCTTGGCTTATACGCCAAGGGGACGGAGCCGACTGTCCACTTGGCGATTTTGGCCGTACGGCACAGGATCAGCGAACAGGAAGGCTGACTCGACGGGTTCGCCAGGCCGTGCCCCGCCGGCTGCCGTCACGGTCGAGGGTACCCGGCACAGACCGCGCCGGAACCCGCCCCCGCGGACCGGAACCAGGCAGCACCGCCGCGCCCAAGCGCATTCGCTGTGTTTAGCGAAGGGG
>Ga0308411_10001457_pt1 | contig 16114 bp, 14 predicted proteins | sample HotsprottomLayer_2_FD_203530 | JGI IMG/M metagenome (GOLD analysis project Ga0308411, IMG submission 203530) | Hot spring phototrophic mat microbial communities from Octopus Spring, Yellowstone National Park, Wyoming, United States -... | ecosystem: Environmental > Aquatic > Thermal springs >...
ACGCGAGCCATTCACGGCTGCCTCCACTGGCGAAACCGCTCGTAGCGTATCTCCACGAGCTCAGGCGCAGCCCGCAGGTGCAACCGCTGAGGCACGACGATGCGAGAACCGTGCAAACCGTGAATCGCGTGCTCGGGCGTATCGGGCACGGTGTGCGCGGCGTCCAGCAAGGCCTCCACCCGTAGCCTACAAGACGCCCACTGTCCCTGGTACGCTGCAAGGACCCGTTCGCGGAACAGCCGCTGGTGAAGGCGAACGCGCACGGTCGCGGTTACATGCGCCCGACGAGCCGTGACAGCCTTCATGCACGCCGACTACGTCCTCGCCGCCGGTGTCGGCGCCTGCATATGCCGCATCGTCCCCTCTCGGGCCTCACCGCGGAGGCCCCTCCAACAGGAACTCGATCCACGCGCGCGCCGGGACACCGATCTGCCGTGCCACGCCCTCACCTCCCGGCCGCGTCACGACAAGCGGCCGGAACCGAGGGTGGCGTCGCGTGAACTCGAGCACCCCCCGGAGGTCGTGCGCGTCGAAGACCCCGGCTTTGACCTCGACCGCCCAGGCTCCCCAACTGCCTTCAAGGATCCCGTCCACCTCGTACGGCTCCTCGCGCCAGTAGCCCACCCGCTGCCCCGCGTTCCAGGCGTGAGCCAGACAGGCATTCTCCACCCACGTGCCGTGGCGCTCCGGCTCACGCTCGGGATCGGGCGCGCCCCGAGGGTCCGTGGCGGCCAGGAACGCGTTGCTGAGGACCACGAGCTTGGGCGGCGCCGCCCGCCGGCGCAGCGCCCGCGGCGAGTACTTCTCGAGGGCTGCGATCAGGTAGGTTTCCTCGAGGACGGCGAGGTAGTGGGCCACGGTCTCGAGCGCCGTGCCCTCACCGATCTGCCCCCGCAGCTTCTGCAGCGACACGACCTGCGCGGGCAAGCTCACGGCGAGCGCGAACACCTGCCGGAAGAGGGCCGGCCGCCGGACGACGCCCAGCGCGAGACTGTCCCTGCCCACGGCGGGCTCGATGATGGCGTCGCGCACGTAGGCGCGCCAGCGCCCGGGGTCGCCCAACAGTGCCACCGCGCCGGGATAGGAGCCGGCCCGCACGTAGGTCCGCGCCGCCTCCTCGGGCGACATGCCAAAGGTCGCGCTCAGCGCCGCGGCGGGCCAATGCGCAAGGGTCAGCCGCTCGAAACGCCCAGCAAGACTCTCCCTCGCGCCGGCCCCGAGGCGGAGCGCTGACGACCCGGTGACCACGACGTGCAGCGGAACTCTGCGGCGGCGCACGCGATCCCACTCCGCTTTGAGCCTGACCGACCAGTCCGCAATGTGTTGAATCTCGTCGAGGAGGAGGACGGCGCGTCCGTGGTCCCTGGCAAGCTGCGCACCGCGCTCCCAGACCCGGCTCCAGAACCCCGGCAGGCCGGCGTCGGGACCATCGCACGCTGCGTAGAGGGCGCGAGGCTCCCAGCGGGCCGCCAGCTCCAGCAAGAGCGTGGTCTTGCCGACCTGCCGGGGCCCGGTCAGGATCTGGATCCTGCCCGGCGGGGGCTCGTCGAGGCGGGCGCTCACGTGCGCCAGGCAACCAGCCCTGTCGAGCCGGAACATGCTGTCGTTCATAGTCTAATAATTATTAGATCATACCCGACATGTCAATGGCGCCGCCGGGCACTCCGCCTGGTCCGACCTCCCCGAAGACCCAGGCCATGGCCTCCCGTACCGGAGCCTCCCGACCCATCCCCCGCCCACCGCCGCCCGCGGCCCGCGGCGGCAGCGTCGCGCCGATCTTCACCGTCACGCGCCCCGGCCTGGGGAACCTGGCCCCCAGCGGGAACACGCGCCCGCTCCCCACCACCGCCACCGGCAGGATCGGGACGCCGGCCGCCGCGGCGAGCCTGCCCGCGCCCGGGCGCAGCGGCCCGGGCGCCGGGCTCACGCGCCCCTCCGGGAAGACGCCCACCTTGACGCCCGCCTCGAGCGCGCGCAGCGCGCGGCGGACGGCCGCGGCGTCCACCGCCCCGCGCCGCACCGGGATGCACCCGTAGGCGCGCATCGCCCACCCGATCAGCGGCCACGCCAGGAACTCGCGCGCCGCGAGGAAGAGCACGCGGTCGGGCAGGGCCGCAGCGATGAACATCGGGTCGAGCGCGCTCGGGTGGTTCGCGACGATGACCGCGGGGCCGGCCGGATAGCGGCCGGCGCCCTCGACGCGGAATCGGCACCACAGCCGCAGCAGCCCGCGCACGACCAGCCGCGTCGCGCGAAACAGCGGGGTGAGCCGAAGGACGGCGGGCGCCCCGGGCTCAGGCGTCTCCATCGCGTCCCGGTCGGGGGGGACCGGCCGGATCGGCCCATCCGGGCGGCCGCCGGCCGCGCAGTGCGCTCGCGGCGCTTGCGACGCCGCGGGCCAGCAGACGCGCGCTCCACCCCACCGGGGTCAGGAGCCACCGTACCCTCCCCATCCCGACGGCCAGCAGGGGCGGCAGCCACCGCATGCGGCGGCCGAGCGCCTGCGCGGGGGCTAGGCGCGCGTAGAGCAGGCAGACCGCCAGCGTGCCGACCGAGACGAGGAACTTCTGCCCGTGCGTGAGGGGGACATCGAGGAACTCCTCGGCCATCAACTGGAGCCCGATGGCCAGCACCAGCAGGTAGGCCGCGGCCTCGAGCATCGGCTCGCGCTGGATCAGCCTCACGAAGATGCCGGCCGCGAACCGCATGGTGACGATGCCCAGGAACACGCCGGTCAGGACGACCCACATCTCGCGCGAGAGGGCCACGGCCGCCACGATGTTGTCCAGGCTGAACGCCAGGTCGGCGAGCTCCACGTTGAGGACCACCGTCCAGAACGCGCCCCCCGCGGGCACGACGTGGCCTCGCGACGGCGCGACCACCGCCTCGGCGCGCGCGGCGAAGTGGGAGAGCGCCAGGTAGACGAGGTAGAGCCCCCCGACGACGAGCAGCCAGCGATTGCGCACGACATGCGCCGCCAGGAAGAGCATGGACCCGCGGCCCAGGTACGCGCCGAGCAGGCCGATCTTGAGCGCGGCGATGCGCTGGCCACCCAGCAGCCGGTGCACCGGCCGTCCAAGGAACCCTAGCGGCCGCGGCCACGGAATCGCCTCGTCGCGCGGCAGACGGGAAACCATCGCGCCCAGCACGGCGGCGTTGTCGATGGACAGGATGCCCTCCAGGTACACGAGCTGCAGGATGATGAGGCCAACGGCCCCGTCAACGGCCATAGACGCTCCGGAGCGTTCCTGGTCGGCGCGTTCCCCATGGGGTTCCCCGCGACGGCCGGGGCATCCCTGCCGCCGTCGGGGCACGGGCAGGCAGCCGGCCGGCGGAGGGGGAAAGATAGACGCGAGCGCCGGGGGACCGCGGCTTCCGGGAGGGGCCCGGCGCCAGGAGGCACGCCGAGTCATGGGCAAGGACACGCTGACCATCACGGACAACCGGACGGGCAAGACCTACGAGATCCCCATCGCCTACGGCACCTACCCCACCTACGGCGCCTACATCAAGACCGCCGACCTGCGCCAGATCCGCGTCTCCGACGACGACTTCGGGCTGATGGGCTACGACCCGTCGTTCGGGAACACCGCCTCGTGCCGCAGCGCGATCACGTTCATCGACGGCGAGCGCGGCATCCTGCGCTACCGCGGGTATCCGATCGAGCAGCTCGCGGAGCACTCGACCTACCTCGAAACTGCCTACCTCATCCTCCACGGGGAGTTGCCGACGCAACGGGAGCTCGACGCCTGGACGGCCGAGGTGACCCACCACACCCTCATCCACGAGTCCATCAAGAAGTTCCTGGACGGCTTCCACCACGACGCGCACCCGATGGGCATGCTCATCGGCACGGTCGGCGCGCTCTCCACGTTCTACCCCGAGGCGAAGGCGATCGCCGACGCGGCCACGCGCCGCAAGCAGATCGTCCGGCTGATCGCCAAGACCCCGACGATCGCCGCGTTCGCCTACCGGCACATGCGCGGGCTCCCCTACGCCTACCCCGACAACGACCTGAGCTACACCGGCAACTTCTTGAACATGCTCTTCAAGACGACCGAGCTCAAGTATGCGCCCGACCCCGTGCTCGAGCGCGCGCTGGATGTCCTGTTCATCCTGCACGCCGACCACGAGCAGAACTGCAGCAGCACCGCGATGCGCACGATCGGCAGCTCGCACGCCGACCCTTACTCCGCCCTCGCCGGCGCGGCGGGCGGGCTCTATGGCCCGCTCCACGGCGGCGCCAACGAGCAGGTGCTGCGCATGCTGCAGGAGATCGGCTCGAAGGACCGGGTCCCGGCGTACATCAAGCGGGTCAAGGAGGGCGAGGTCCTGCTGATGGGCTTCGGCCACCGGGTCTACAAGAACTACGACCCCCGCGCGACGATCATCAAGAAGATCGCCGACCAGGTCTTCCAGGTGACCGGCACCAACCCGCTGCTGGAGATCGCGCTCGAGCTCGAGCGGATCGCGCTGCAGGAGGACTACTTCATCAAGCGGCGGCTCTACCCCAACGTGGACTTCTACTCGGGGATCATCTACCAGGCGATGGGCTTTCCGGTGGAGATGTTCCCCGTGCTGTTCGCCGTGCCCCGCACCTCGGGGTGGATGGCCCAGTGGGAGGAGATGCTGACCGACCCCGAGCAGCGCATCAGCCGGCCGCGCCAGGTCTACACGGGCGCCGACGTCCGCGACTACGTCCCGATGGCGCAGCGCGGCGGGGCGCGGGTCGCCTGAGGCCTGGCCCGGGGATCTCAGGGCGCATCGGGCCGCCGAGCCGCCCGCCGCACCAGCAGCGGCAGGATGTCCACCCCGCGCAGGTGCCCCAGCGCGCCCTTCGCCGCCACGCGCTCGGTGAACCGGCCGGCGCCGTCGGCCTCGCCGTTGCCGCCCCAGACCAGCAGCGGCACCGGGTCGGCGGCGTGGCCGCGCAGCTCGCACGGGGTCGCGTGATCCGCGGTGACGGCCAGCACGGTCCGACCCCGCTCGATGCCCGGCAGCAGCGTTCCGAAGAAGCCGGCGTCGATCTCTTCGATGACTCGGCGCTTCGCGAGCGCGTCGCCATCGTGCCCGGGCTCGTCCGGCCCCTTGAGGTGCAGGTAGAGCCCGTCGTAGTCGGGCAACACCTCGAGCGCCCGCCGCGCCCAGGCCTCGTAGGTCTCGGCGCGGTCCGCGCCGGGCCGGGGCGGGACCTCGACGATGCCCATGCCGAGCACCTTCGCGATCCCGCGCTCCACGGGCATCTCCACGAAGCACCCGAGCCTCACACCGAATCGCTCCTTCATCGAGGGGACCCGCGGCACGTGGTCGCCGCCGTCGCGGAGCAGAATCAGGTTCGCGGGCAGCTTCCCCTCGGCGCGCCGGGCCGCGTTGACCGGATGGTCGTCGAGGACCGCCCGCGCCCGCTCCGTGAACGCGTTGACCAGCGCGGCCGCGGCCCTGGCCTCGGGCGAGCCGTCGAGCGGCTCGCAGGCCACGACCTCCTCGACGAAGGACGTCTTCGCCACGCCGAGCCCGCCCAGGCGGCCGTAGGCCGGGTCGGTGTTGGAGACCTGCGCGCTCAACCGTCCCCGCTCCGGGTGGATGACCACCACGCACCGGTGCGCGACGGTCGCGGCGACCGTGACCCGCGCGCCCTCGAGCCGGACCTGCCGCGTGACGGCCGCGGCCAGCGCGCGCGCCTCCCCCGAGGTGAGGTTGCGGCCGACGCGGCGGTCCACGATCGCCCGGCCCTCGCCGCCCGTCGCGAAGTTGCCGCGCAGCGCCAGGTCGCCGTCGCCGAAGGCCACCCCGGCGCCCAGCGCCTCCAGCGGCCCGCGGCCGGTGTGGTAGACCGTGGGGTCGTAGCCGAGCACCGCCATCACCGCGACGTCCGACTCGGGTGCGATGCCCTCGCCGACGGTGGTGACCAGCCCCTGCTGCCCCGAGGCGGCGAGCCGGTCCAGGTTCGGGGTGCTCGCGGCCTCGAGCGGCGTGCGGCCCGCCAGCGCCTCGACCGGGCGGTCGCCCAGGCCGTCGAGGATGACGTAGAGGATCTTCGGGTTCATGCGCCCTCCCCGCCGACCGCGGCGACGAGGTCGGCGCTCAGCGCGCCGGTGTACACCTCGGTCGCCGGGCCGGTCATGCGGATGCTCCAGTCGTCGCCCACCGCGATCTGGAGGTCGCCGCCGGGCGCGGAGACGGTGAGCGCGCGATCGGTGAGCCCCCGGCGCACAGCGGCGGCAGCCACGGCGCTGGCGCTGGTGCCCGAGGCCATCGTCTCGCCGGCGCCGCGCTCCCAGATGAGGATGCGGACCCGGTCGCGGGCGACGACCTGCGCGAACTGCACGTTCGTGCGGTTGGGAAAGCGCCGGTGCACTTCGAGCCGAGGGCCCAGGCTCCGGAGGTCCACGCGCCCGAGGTCCGCCACGAAGATCACGCAGTGGGGATTCCCCACCGACACGCCCGTGAAGAGGAATTGGGCGCCGTCAACCTCGATCGCCTCGTCGACCACCTCGCGTGGGGGTCCGGTGACCGGGATCTCTGTGCTCATGAACGTCGCCCGGCCCACGTCCACGGTCAGCGCGTCGACGCGGCCGCCCGCCAGGTGGAGCTCGATGTCCGCGACGCCGCCCGGCGTCTCCACGGTGAACGCGGTGGTCCGCGCGTAGCCGTGGTCGTAGAGGAACTTTCCGAAGATGCGCAGCCCGTTCCCGCTCTTCTCCGCCTCGCTGCCGTCGGGGTTGTAGATGCGCAGGCCGAAGTCCGCGCGCGACGACGGGGCGAGCGCCAGGATGCCGTCCGAGCCGACGCCCAGGTGACGGTGGCAGAGCAGCCGGATCGCCTCGGGCGACAGCGGGAACGTGAGCGCCGCCGGGTCGACCACCAGGTAGTCGTTCCCCAGCGCGTGCGACTTGACGATCCAGTTCCGGCCGGCGAGCGGGCTCATGCCGTGGGCACCCGCGGTGCGGCACGGCCGGCCCGCCGCCGGGCGGCCTCGATCAGCCGCTCGACCAGCGTCGGGAACGCGATGCCGGCGGCCTGCGCGGCCTTCGGAAACAGACTCCCCTCGGTGAGTCCCGGGATGGTGTTCACCTCCAGCACGACCACGTCCGCCTCGCGCACGAACAGATCCACGCGGCCAAAGTCGGCGCAGCCGAGCACGCGGTACGCCCGCAGCGCCGCCGACTGCGCGCGCCAGACCGCGGGCGCCGGCAGCCGCGCTGGGCAGATCTCCTCGGCGGCGCCGGGCGTGTACTTGGCCTCGTAGTCGAAGAACTCCCGCCGCGGCACGATCTCCACCAACGGCAGGGCGACGGGCTCGCCCCGGTCCGCGTCGTCGAGGATCGCGCAGGTGAGCTCGACCCCGTGCAGGTGCTCTTCGATGAGCGCGAGGTCGCCGAGCGCGAAGGCCCGGTCGAGCGCCGGGCCCAACCCCCCGGCGTCGTGGACCAGCGTCACGCCGATGCTGCTCCCCTGGGCGTTGGGCTTGACCACGCACGGGAACCCGAGCGTGCGCCGGACGTCCTCGGCCAGCCCCGCCTCACGCGCGGGCCGCTCCTCGCGCCGCAGCGTCAGGTAGCCCGGCGTCGGGATGCCGTTGAACCCGAACAGCTGGCGCGACCGGCGCTTGTCCATCGCGAGCGCGCTGGCGAGCACGCCCGAGCCGGTGTAGGGGATGCCCGCCATCTCGAGCGCGCCCTGGATCGCGCCGTCCTCGCCCGCCGGACCGTGGAGCGCCACGAACGCCACGTCCAGGTCCAACGGCGGGGCCCACGGGCCGCGGCGCGGCACGACCACCGGCACCGCCTCGTAGCGCGCCGGGTCGAGCGCCTCGACCACGCGGCGGCCCGAGGCCAGCGAGACCTCGTGCTCGGGCGAGGGCCCGCCCATGAGCACGCCGACGCGCGGCCGGCTCACCGCGCGGCTCCCCGAGGCAGGCACGCCGTCACGCCGGCACCGCCAGCGCCCCCCGCCGCGCGCGCCAGGCGGCGATCCGCTCGTGGAGCAGCGCGACCGCGCCCTCGCTCAACACGCTGGCGAAGGGGATGACGCGCACCTGCGGCGGGACCGCCTCGCGCACCCGGTCGAGCACGCGCGGCGCGGCGAGCAGCACGTCCGACCGCGCGAGCAGCAGCCCGAGCCCCGGGTCGTCGAGCGTGGCGCTCCGAAGGCGCGGCGTCCGCAGCCCCACCGCCGCGAGCGAGCGCGCCTTGCTGGTGGCGCCCTCCCGGGTGGCGCACACCAGCGCTACCCGCAGCGTCCGCGGCAGCCGCGCGACCTCGTCGAGCGTGGTGAAGTCGGGGAGGGCCATGAGCCCCACGACCTCCACCCCGCGCGCAGCCCGCCGCGCCTCCTCCGCGTGGAAGAAGGTCGTGGCGACCAGGTCCACCTCGGCCAGCCGCCGCGGCAGCTCCTCGAGCAACATGGGCACGACCGGCACCTCCACCGCGTCGCGCACCAGCCGCGAGAAGTACGCGAGGTCCACCGGGTTGCACTCGACGAACCCGAGCCGCGGCCGGCCCGCCTCCCGCCGCCGGCTGGCGCGGACCGTGAGCATGGCGATCAGGTCGTCGAGGGCCACCCCAGCGTCGTCGGCCGCTGCGAGCAGGCGGTCGATCCGCGCGGCGAGCAGTCGCGAGCCGCGCGGCGAGGCGGCGCGGGCGGCCACGCGCGTGCCGCGACCGGGCCGCGCGTCCAGGACGCCCTCGGCTTCGAGCCCGGCGTAGGCGCGGGCGACGGTATTGCGGTTGACCCGGAGGAACCCGGCCAGCGTCCGCACCGTCGGCAGACGCGCCCCGGCCGGCAGGCGGCCCGAGGCGACCTGGTAGCGGATCTGCGCCTTGAGCTGGGCGACCAGCGGGACCGTGCCGCCGCGATCCAGGGAGAGGCGCATGGCGATTGTCCTATTCTCAATAGGACAATCGGACTCCTGCCCCCGACGCCCCGACTAGGGGTCGACTTCTGCCAGGCCGTCCTGGACGACCGCCTTGCCCTGGGGGTTGGTCACCTCGAAGCCGAATCGGCGCCGGCCGGCCGCCTCACCGGCGGGCCAGATGTGGGTGGTGATGGTCTGCCCGGGCAGGACCGGCCGCGCGAACCGCACGGCCAGCCGCCGCAGGCGCGCCGGGTCGCCGCCGGCGACCCCGAGGACGGCCCGGCCGACGAACGCCATGGTGCACAACCCGTGGACGATGATCCCCGGCAGGCCGAGCGCCCGCGCGACCGCGGGGTCGAGGTGGATGGGGTTGTGGTCGCCCGAGGCCTCGGCGTAGCGGATGGTCTGGTCGGGGTCGAGTGTCTGCTCCACGTGCGCCATCCGCCCCGCGGCCCTCGCCGCCTCCCGCGCCTCGGCCGGGAGCCGGTGGTCCGGCGCGGGCGCCCCGACCGCCTCGCGCAGCCGGCGGCGGCTGAACAAGGTCACGTACTGCTCGTTCACCACCGCACCGTCGCTGCGGGTCTCGACCTTGATGACGAGCTCCGCGCCGAGGCGCCGGGGCTGCACGCCGATCGACGCCGCGCGCACCCGCAGCGTCATCCCCGGGACCAGGACGCGATGAAGGTGCAGGTCGTGCGCGACGTGCAGGCCCATGCGGCGCTCCTCGTCCGTGATGAGCCCGGCCACCGCCGGCGCGATCAGTCCGACCGCGGGGACGCACGCGAACAGCGGCGGGGCGAGGATGCCAGCCTCGTAGCGGGGGTCGGCGTCGTTGGTGGCGGCGGCGTAGGCCCGGGCGCGCGCGGCGTCCACCACGAGCACGTGCTCGTCGGTCCACCGCCCGAGCAGGCTCGTGTCCAGATCGGGCGCGTGCATGGGGGTCGCATCCACGGCGCCCCTGCCTTCTGTGCGCCTTCGTCATCCTCCTGCGGTGCGTGTGGCGTATAATGGCCGCTGTATGCGGCAGCCTCCCGGCCCGGCCCGGCTCGCCGGCGTCATCTTCGACCTCGGCGGCACCCTCATCGCTCCGTCCACGACGGACGAGGACTGCATCCGCCAGCTGACCGGCTGGCTCACCGAGCAGGGCTGGCCGGACGCCGTCGGGGAGGCGATCCGCGAGGCGCGCCGGTGGGTGCTCCAGTCCACGGCGACGACCGGGCGGCAGCACACCATGCAGGAAGGGATCCGGCGCGCCTTGCGGCGGTTCCCGGACCGCGCGCCCGGCCCGGCCTTCATCGAGGCCGCGGAGCACGTCTTCTTCGAGCCCGAGCTCGCAGGCTACCGGCCGTTCCCGGGCGCGGTGCGCGTCCTGCACCAGCTCGCGCGCGCCGGCCTGTCGCTGGCGTGCGTCTCCAACGCGACCTCGCACTGGCTCGTCCAGCGCATCGTGGAGGGCATGGGCTTCGCGCCGTTCTTCGACCCGGTCGTCTCCTCGGCCGGCTTCGGACGGCCCAAGCCCGACCCGGCGATCTTCCACTCGGTCCTCCAGCAGTGGAACCTGCTCCCGGAGCGGGCGGCGGTGGTCGGCGATACGCTGGCCGCGGACATCGCGGGCGCGCGCGGCGCGGGGATGCGGTCGGTCTACGTCACGATGCGGCCGAACCCGGAGAACGCGCAGCACCCGCACATCCGCGCCGACGCCGAGGCCAGGACCCTGGCCGAGGCCGGGCGGATCCTGCTGCAGTGGGCGCAAGAGGGCTAGGCCGACCGGGCAGGTCTGGGCCGGGCGGGAACTGGTCACATACAGATTCCGGTGGTGTATCATGACAGACGCGAGTCACTCGCGCCAGCGAAGGAGGATCACCATGCGCCCATGCATCGTCGCCCTGATCGTCACCGCGCTCGTCGCCGGCACGAGCCTGCCCGCGGCGGCGCAGAACACGAACTTCCAGACCACGTTCCAGCTCCGCTACTGGGGGAGCGGCCTCGCCTTCGGCAACCCGGCGCCGCCCACGGCGACCGACTCCGGCTCCGGGTGGGGCGCGACGCTCCGCCTGGACTCGCGCAACTCGCCCTGGGGGTTCAGCGCACGCTACGACTCCCTGAGCATCACGCCGACCAACTGGGTCTGGAACGGTGCCACGCTCTACGACGCGAACGTGCACTACCGCTTCGGCCCCAGCCTCAATCAGTATCTCGGCATCTTCGCCGGCTACGGCTATGTGTCTCCGGCTGACACGACCGGGCTCGCGGTCAACATCGGCTCGGCGTCCGGCCTGCGGTACGGCGTCGAGTTCCTGGTACGGCAACCCTCGGGCCTGTACCTGACCGGCGATGTCGCCTTCGGGTCCTGGAGCACGGTCGGCGGCGCCGGGTGGGGTCCGAGCAGCGTCACCGACTATCGCGCCGCCATCGGCTACGACTTCCAGGGCGGATGGGGCCTGGAGGCCGGCTACCGCTTCGTGTCCTGGCGGGTCGGCGCAGGCGGTGGATGCGGCGGAGTCGGGTGCGAGTGGCAGTTCAGCGGGCTGACCGCTGCCCTGACCTTCAGGCGCTAGTCGCAGGGACGACACGACCGGTCAGAGGGGCGGCGCGTTGGCGCCGCCCCTCGACGGTCACTCGCGCCGTCGCAGCCTAGCCCCGCGCGACCGCGGCCGCCGCGCGCAACGCCTGGTCGAAGTCGGCGATCAGGTCCTCGACGTCCTCGATCCCGACCGAGACCCGGATCAGCCCGTCGGTGATCCCGGCGCGCTCCCGCTCCGCCTTCGGAATGCCGACGCTCGTGGTGGACGCCGGGTGCGCGACCAGCGTCTCCACCCCGCCCAAACTGACCGCCAGCAGGCAGGTCCGCAGCGCCTCTGCGCACCGCACGCCGGCGTCGTAGCCGCCGCGCACCTCGAACGACAGCATCCCACCGAACCCCCGCATCTGGCGCGCGGCGACCCCATGCCGGGGGTGCGTCGGTAACCCTGGGTAGTGCACCGCGGCCACCTGCGGGTGGCCCGCCAGGAACTCCGCCAGCCGCATCGCGTTGTGGTTGTGCCGCTCGACGCGCACGCCCAGCGTCTTCAGCCCCCGGAGCAGCAGCCACGCCGCCATCGGGTCGAGCACCGGGCCCAGGATGCGGAACAGGCGCCTGGCCGCGGCGATCCGCTCGCGGCTCCCGACGATGACCCCGGCCGTGACGTCGGCGTGACCGCCCAGGTACTTCGTCGCGCTGTGCACCACCAGGTCGGCGCCCAGATCGAGCGGCCGCTGGTTGAACGGCGAGGCGAAGGTGTTGTCCGCGATCGTGACGGCGCCGATGCGACGCGCCAGCGCGACGATCGCCGCGATGTCACCCACCTGCAGCAGGGGATTGTTGGGCGTTTCGATGTAGAGGAGGCGGGTGATCGGCCGGAGCGCGCGCTCGTAGGCCTCGACGTCCATGCCGTCGATGAAGGTCACCTCGACGCCCTCGCGGGGCGCGACCAGCCGGAAGAGCTCGGAGGTCGCCTGGTAGACCGCGCGCGGGGCGACCACGTGCGCGCCGGGCTCGAGCACACTCAGCACCGCGGTGCTGATCGCCCCCATGCCCGAGCCCGTGGCGAGGGCGTCCTCGCCGCCCTCGAGCAGCGCGACGCGCTCCTCGAACAGGCGCGTGGTCGGGTTGCCCCACCGCGTGTAGTACCATCCCTCCCCGCGGTCGGCGCCGAGCGCGGCGCCCTCGGCGACGGTGTCGAACCGGAACGTCGAGCTCTCGTAAATCGGAAAGGTGACGGCCCGCAGCCCGTCGCGCACCGCGCCGCCGTGAATCGCCCGGGTCTGGAACCCCCTGCCGTCCTTCATCGCCGCTCCTCCTCGACCACCGGCCCGGCTTCTGCGAGCACGATCCCCCCGAGGATCAGCAGCGCGCCGAGGGCCTGTCGCGCGGCCAGGACCTCGCCCAGCAGCGCGTACGCCGCGACCGCCGCGGCCACCGGTTCGAACGTGAACATGAGGCCCACGTGGGACGGCGGGGTGAACCGCTGGGCCCACGTCTGCACCAGCAGCGCCCCGACCGTGGCGGTCGCCGCCATGAACGCGACCATCGCCCAGACGCCCGCCGGCGCCGCGCCCAGCGCGGCGAGCGGCCGCTCGGGGAGCGCCGCCAGCGTGCTCAGCGTCATCACGGTCACGACCTGCGCGGCTGCGAATGCCGGCGGGGCGATGGATGTCGCCAGCCGGCCGACGAAAACGATGTGCAGCGCGAAGCACAGGGCCCCGACCAGCACGAGCAGGTCGCCCGTCTGGACCGCGGCCGGGCCGTCGAGCGTGAGCAGGCCGAGGCCGACCGTCGCCGCCGCGATGCCGAGCCACACCGCCGGCGGCGGGGTGCGTCGCAGCCAGACGGCGCCGATCACCGGCACCAGCACCACCGAGAGCCCGGTGATGAACGCGGCCTTCGACGCGGTCGTCAGGCGCAGCCCCAGCGTCTGGAACGCGTAGCCCAGGAAGAACACCGCGCCGACCGCAGCAGCGCTCCACCGGCGCGGCTCGGGCTCCCGGGTCGCGGCATAGCCGGCGGCGAGCAGCACGGCGCCGATCGTGAACCGCGCCGCCAGGTAGGTGAACGGCGGCAGCGCGTCGAGGACGACCTTCCCGAAGGGAAACGTCAGCCCCCAGAAGCCGGCGACGACGAGCAACGCGAGGTCTGCGGCCAGGCGGGGGGCGGGACGCGCCTGCGCCATGATGCCCCAAGGATAGAAAGGCCACCCGGCGGTGTCAATCGAACTGCTCCAGCGGGCCGCGCGTACGCGCGGCCCGCCGCCGAATGACCACCGAGGGCTGGACCGCCGTCGCCATCCTCGCCGCCGCCGTGGCCGCGTTCGCCTGGGGCCGGCTGCGCCCGGAGCTGATCGCCATGGCCGCGGTGCTGGCGTTGGGGATGACCCGCCTGCTCTCGCCGGCCGCGGCGTTCGCCGGATTCGGCGACCCCAACGTGCTGACGATCGCCGCGATCTTCGTCCTGAGCGCCGGGCTCGAGCGCACCGGCGTGGCGGTGCGGCTCGCGCGGTGGCTGCTGCGCGCGGTCGGCGGCCACGAGGGCGCACTGCTCGCGGCGTTGATGGGCCTCGCCGGCGCGCTGTCGGGCGTCATGAACGTCTTCGGCGCGATCGCGATGCTGCTGCCGGTGACCATCGCGGTGAGCCGCGAGGCGGGGGTGAGCCCGGCCCGACTGCTCATGCCGCTCGCGATCGGCGGGCGCCTGGGCGGCGCCCTGACCCTGATCGGCAAACCGTCCAACCTGGTCGCCAACGGGCTGCTCACCGAGAGCGGCGCCCCGCCGCTGGAGTTCTTCAGCTTCTTCCCGGTGGGGGCCGCGATGCTGGCCGTCGGCACGGTCTTCATGGCGACCGTGGGCCGCCGCCTGCTGCCCGCGCAGGCCGAGGTCCCGGCGCGCACGTCCGCTGTGCGCCGCGGGGGCCTGGCCGAGACCTACCAGCTCGCCGAGCGGCTCTACCGCATCCGCGTGCCCGAGGGCTCGCCGCTGGTGGGCCGACCCATCGCCGACACATCGCTGAGCGCCGAGTTCGGCATCATCGTCCTGGCGCTCCGGCGGCACCGGCGTTGGATCCAGGCCCCGGGCCCCGAGGAACGGCTGGCCGCCGGCGACACCCTGGTGGTCGAGGCGCGCCCCGACGATGCGGCCCGGCTGCGCGAGGGCAACGGCGTCGAGGTCACGCCCGAGGCCGAGGCCGCGCGCCCCTCGCTGGAGAGCGAGAACATCGGACTGGCCGAGGTGGTGCTGGCGCCGCGCTCCGACCTGATCGGCAAGAGCCTGCGCGAGCTGGAGTTCCGACAGCGCTACGGGCTGACGGTGGCCGCGATCTGGCGCGAAGGCCGTCCGCGGCGGACCTGGCTCGCCGACCTCCCGCTCCAGTACGGCGACGCGCTGCTCGTCCAGGGACCGCGGGAGCGCATCCGCTTCCTCCGGCAGGACCCCAACTACATCTCGCTGGACGAGACGCCCGCGCTGCGCGAGTCGCGCGCGCCCGTGGCGGTGACCGCCGCGGCGGCCCTCGTCGTCCTCGCCACGTCCGGGGCGCTGCCGCTCAGCCTCGCGGCGCTGCTGGCCGCGGGGATCGTGGTGGCCGGCGGCTGCGTCACCAGCCAGGAAGCGTTCCAGGCGATCGACTGGCCGGTCGTGGTCGTCACCGGCGGCCTGCTGCCGCTGGGCAGCGTGCTGCAGGCCACCGGCGTCGCGGGTGCCGTCGCGGAGGCGGTCGTGCCGCTGGCCGGCGCGAACCCGCTGGCCGTGCTGGCGATCGTCGTGCTGCTGGCGGTCGCACTGGGACACATCGTCACCAGCGTCCCCAACACGATCATCATGATGCCGATCGCCCTGGCCGCGGCCGCCGCCGTGGGCGCGCCGCCGGCGCCGTTCGCGATCGCGGTGGCCTCGGCGACCTCGGTGACGCTGCTCACCCCGATCAGTCACCCGGTCTCCCTGATGGTCATGGGGCCGGGCGGGTACCGCTTCGCCGACTACACGCGCGTCGGGGCACCGCTCGCGGTGCTGCTCACCGCGACGATGCTCGCGGTGATCGCCCTGCGCTGGCCGCTCTGAGGCGGCACGCAGGGCCGCCCGGCCGGCCGGAGAATCGGTGCGACGATGGTCCTCGGCGCGCACGTGTCGATCGGCGGCTCGCTGGACCTGGCGGTGGACCGGGCCTGCGCGCTGGGCTGCGAGTGCCTGCAGATCTTCTACGGGTCGCCGCGGCAGTGGCGGATCGCGACCTATCCCGACGTCGTGGTCGCACGGTTCGTCGAGAAGCGCGCCCGCGCGGGGCTCGACCCCCTCGTCGGCCACGCGGCCTACCTGGTGAACCTGGCCGCGGCCGCGGGCCCCGACCGGCGACGCTCGATCGCCTCGCTGCGTGCCACCGCCGCGGGCATCGCCCGGCTGCGCGGACTGGGCGCGGTCACCCACCTGGGCAGCCGGCGGGACGGCGCGCGTGCGCCGGCGCTACGGCGGGTCGCGGCGTCCGTCCGCGCGGTGCTCGACGCGGTCCCGAGCGTCATGGTGCTGCTGGAGAACGGAGCGGGCGCCGGCGACACCCTCGGCGCGTCGTTCGACGACCTGGCGGCCGTGCTCGCGCACCTCGACGGCCACCCGCGCGTCGGCGTCTGCCTGGACAGCGCGCACCTCTTCGCCGCGGGGTGGGACCTCCGCACCCCCCAGGGCGTGGAGGCCATGGTCCGGGCCGCCGACCGGGCCTTCGGGTGGGACCGGGT
>Ga0308411_10001459_pt1 | contig 16101 bp, 4 predicted proteins | sample HotsprottomLayer_2_FD_203530 | JGI IMG/M metagenome (GOLD analysis project Ga0308411, IMG submission 203530) | Hot spring phototrophic mat microbial communities from Octopus Spring, Yellowstone National Park, Wyoming, United States -... | ecosystem: Environmental > Aquatic > Thermal springs >...
CCCAGCTCCCGAGAAACTGCATCAAATTCTCTATTGTCAAGGAAGACAAGAAAAAAGTCGCGTTCAAGAATGTATTGTATAGGTATCTCTCTGGTAGAACCGCATTGTGCGTTCTCACAAGTATGTACGACGGGCATTATAGGATGCGTGATATAGTAGTAATAATCCAGCAGCTGGTAAGCCGTATCGTGTGTAGCTTCTTTGATGAACTGTTCTGCTGCCATGGGGTTTTGATCGTATAGTTCTAATGACATCATAAGGACGGCGACATCAAACGGTAGTATAAAACCCCTAGCTCTGTTTACATAATCTGATATTTTCTTTTCCATTTCTGCGCCTCTTCTGAACCACCCTTTGAAATGGCCATTAGGTGTGTCTATAATAAACCCAGGGCCTCCGTAAGGTTTGAATGCAATGTCTTCCAATCCTACTCTCAGTTTATTGTTGTGTCTGCAATTATTACATGTATAGTTTATATTTATCCCGAAGTCGGCGCTGACAGAAAGCGCCCACATAAGATAGTTAACGTATAACAAGTCTGGCCATAATAACTGACCACTTTGAGGCACCTTCCGCCTCATTAGCTGCATATTATACATGAAAAACTCATAATCAGCTATAATACCACTACTACTAGGTCTATTTCTAACATAATCGATAATATCCACAAAAGTCAGTGGGTAGACATCTACAAATCCAAAGTCATAAAGCTGACTACTTGTCGGCGCCCCACCTAGTGGTAATGAGCTTACAGCAATCTTTCTTCCTGTTCCTTCTGAATGTGTCACAAAATGATTTTCTATCGAAACTAAAAAAGCCGTAGCTGTGTGATAGTTTGTTCTATATTCTTTTTGCCGATTTTTATATATTTTGGGTTTATGTCTACACACATATAATTATGGTTATTTTCTTTAGCTACAACTCCAACGGTACATATTCCTGCAAATGGGTCTAGTATGGTTAGTGGTTTTCTGGGTATTAGCGCTTCAGCTATGGTGAGGAGTCTTTTGACGATTTCTAGTGTAAATGGAGCTGGATGTTCTGTTTTGTTTTCATCGGGTCTTATAGTCCAAACCCCCTTCCAGCTAGCTATATAAAGTGGTAGTTCAGGCGGAGGTTGTTTTACAAGCCAGTATATTCGTTCGTCGGTCTCATATAGCCGCCATCCACGAATGTTGCCTGCGATCATCTTATCCCAAACAATCTCTTGCCAGATAATAAAAGGCGATTTAAGTAAAAATGACACAGGATGATACATCTGTTTTTTATAGTATCTTACCTTATGATTATAGAATACATGCCCATCAGTTTTGACCACGCGATATAATTCGTTCAAAACTTGAAGCTGCCATCTTACATAATCCTCTTCAGGCATGTTGTCACTATAAACTTCGTAATCTATGCGTTTAACTAATTTACCTCCAGCGTAGTGCTTATTATAGGGTGGCGAGGTGATTATTACATCAACGCTTTCGTCGGGTAGTTCTCTTAAGACTTCCAAACAATCGGCTGTAATAAGAGTATTGAGATAGCTTTCCATCTACGAAGTGTTATTCATCGTATCGGTTGTATGCACGACTCCCGTGAAGGGGCAGAAAGGGATTCTGGAAAAGCCACCCTTAGGTTGTGCATTACTGGTATCTGGAAGTCCAGGCACATATATTTTCTGTCCAGCTACGATGTTAATCTCTTTACTCTCGTAATCAGCTTTATCTTCTGTGAATTTGATGAAAGTATTTTGTTTGTAAGATATTTCTAGTCCCTCTTCTGTCATGTGTAGTAAGGCATCTTTATGTTTTATGCTTAAGTCATTTTCTGTTATATCTATTGTACTTTCCGGTGTAAAGTGTAGTTTTATTTTACTTAGTCCGTGTTCTGTTTTGTCGGATAGTGGAATGAAGTAGGCGTTTGTGATAGCGATATTAGCTGGGATTAGGATTATTACTTTGTCTTCTACTTCTATGTTATGTGGCGTGAAAAGAAGGGTACCTGTAAATGTGCCGTGCCCATAGTCGGATGTGGCTGTTATGATCCTTTTATTGGCATCTACTATGGAGGTCACGGTGCCTTTTAGTATCATTACACTCACTGCACTACGGGCATTACAAGTATCTGGACGTGCGAGCGGTTGTCCTCATCATCGTAGAAAAAGGCTATAGGATGGTTAGGGTTCTGTATTCCAATTCTAATTTCTTCAACAGCAGTAATATTACTAAGTATCTCAGAAATCCTATTAACGGACAATGCTAATTCAATTTCACCACCAGACCACCTTTCTATCTCTATAACCTCACTACCTTCACCAAAACTATAAGAATTTTGTATCAGAGTCATCGTATTATTCTTGATGCTAACCTTAAAAGTTTGTTCTTTACTATCCGATATCTTCTGAAACCTTTTAATTACTTCCATAATTTTGTCCTTATTTATAACTAATATATTGTACTCGCTTTCTGGTTTTACTATACCATCAACAGAAGGGAACGGATAGTTTATAACGTAGCTGTAAATAGAATTTTTTTCGTCTGAAAAACCCACTATTCTGAGCTGCTCGTCTTTATCGTAAATTAATGTTATCTTGATTAGATTTTGCTCCTTAGTGCTAAAGAAGTTTTTTATAGTCTCTACGGTGTCGTTAGGTAATGTAAAAGACATGGAATTAGGTATGGCTGTATCTATAGGTTCTATGACGCACATAGCCAGTGTGACGGCATCGGTTCCGATAATTCTGATTTTGTTACCGCTGATATTGAAGTTTATCCCGTTTAGACTCTCTCTGACGTCTTCTTTAGCGGCAGCGAAAGCGACCTTCTGTATGCCGGAAATAAGTAAAGAAGCCGGTATGGAAAATTCTAGAGTCTCACCATCTGCTTTTGTGTCTAACCCACTCCACTCCTCTGGATATCCGCACTTTATGCTGTACTTCGAAGTATCATTAGATTGTATCAATAGTTGACCGTTGTATTGTTCTGTTTGTGCATGAGTCTCGTCCGTATCGGAAGTTTTAACATGTCTGAATGATAAAATACTATCATCGTTATATGTACTGATAAGGTCTTTGAGGGCCTTCTTAGGTGCTAGGACTTGTAGTTCGCCGCCGTTGGGTATCGGTAATACCTGGAAGCAGCTTGTGATATATACGTTGCCAGTTCGTGCTTCCCAAATGCCCATATCGTTATCTTGCTTTATGCTCATGTGGTTTTGCAGAATATCGGGCATTAGTGCTCTGCGGTCTCCACCACTCTGTGCAATAGCTTTTATAATACGCTTGACGTCACCTGCTCTTACTGTGAATGCCATACATATCCATGCATCGAAACGCTTTCTTTTCGTATATTTACACTAACTATGTGGCTATCCAGAATCAAAACTGCCGTTATCTTATTATTGACGATCTTGTTACTTTCCTGCAGTGGCGAGAAACGAGCGGTCAAGAAAATCAGCAAAGCTGTAGAACTAACCAGCCCAGAATTTGTGTACAGTTACTTAGTAAACACGTATAAGCTACCAGAAACACCATACGATAGCTCTGAAACACTAACAATAATTCGCGATAGCATAAAATTAGATACCATAATCCGTATAGATACCTTGAAAAAATCAGATACAATCCAAATCAAAAACGATAGAATGCAAATTAAAATCATTAGACAGAACGATACAATATACGTCAAAGGCGATTGTGTTACGGATACAATAATAAGAGAAAAAACAGTGTACATAACAAGATACGCAGAACCTAAGAAATCTTTTGATAAAAATAAGTTTTATGATGATTTCATTACAATAGCATTCATAGTATTCGTCATAATCTTTCTTATAATTGCCATGGTGAGAGGTATTAGAAGTTATATAAAAAATAACCTATGAGAAAAATACTTGAAATAGTTTTATCTCTCATATTATTGTCGTTTTTATTTTTATGTATCAATTCACATGATATTTTCCTTATAGCACCTGTTTCATTTGTATCTACACAACAGATATTGTTGTTATGGAACGGTTTGAAAAATCGCAAGTACGATGGTACTGATGTAAACGCAAGTAATGAGTTTTCGAATCATTTTGATGCTAACATAGTAGAATTAATTGGTAAAGTAAAGGCTCTTGTCAATGATTACATTAATAGTAAGAAAGAAGGAGTACTAACACAGAGCCATGAAGTGGACTTTAATAACCCAACTAAAGATCAGCTTAGGTCGCTGTCTGATGGCAAGTACCTGTGTATTGACCTGAGTAGGTATATTGATGCCGACAAGATAGTTACAGAACAGCTAAATAATGCGTTTTTGGTAATAAAAGGGAAGTATTCTAATAGATTTAAGAGGAGTTATAGTTACACTCAATTAGTTAACGATTCTAAAACTTACGATTTTTCTATATGGCGTCAAAAGCTGGTAGTTGATACTTATAATGTTGGCTCTAACAATCCTAATGCTCTTGATTCTTTTCTGCATAGCTACGATTTAACCAACCAGTTCGAGTATTATGCTTTTGATTACTCATCTAGCGAGCCAGATCACTACTTTAACACAAGCGAGCTTAATACCTACGGACTAAGTGCTAATAGTTATTGGTTTACGGATAACCTGTGCATAGATAGTTACTTGGCTAACGAAAGAACTAAACATGTCAAATCCGAGGTGGCTGACCTACCTTTTATCCCCAATGCTAATAAAAGAGCGTTTGCGTATCATAAACTGATTAAAGAGGGCGTGTTAGATAATATAAAGTTTTACGATTATAATGTCAGAACTATTAAGATACTACGTGCAGCTGAGCATATAGAATTCGGGAATGTCAATCAGGATAACTATCGTAGGGTTTTTATGGATTTGCTTTATAGTAGCATGCCAACTAAAACAGAAACTATTGCAGGAGGTAATTACAAAAGATACATGTATCCATATTTTTATGTTCCTACCGTATTCTACTACGAATCTTTCAGTTTAGATCATCACAACAACGCTTTTAGTTTCCAGCATAGTGCTAATGGGTACGGTTATCTTGACCCGTTAGTGAATCACAATACCTTCCAGAACATGAAGACATACGGTTATTTTTATCCTATGCGTTATAATTATAATAACTCTACTTGGGTTACTATAAATCCTAACTTAAATTCTACATACGATCTGTTTGGTTATACATTTTTGATGCCAGGGCCGGAGGGTGGTACGACGTTTAAGCATGCTGGTTTCGGCGGGTCTTTCAGTTACGGCATGTCATTGAAGTATCAGCCTGATTCTAAGTATCGTTACGGAACTTATTTTACGCCTTATTATACTTCTGATTATATTGTTTCTGGTTATGCTTCTGCGGCGATGATGCACTTCTACGGCTCCAGAGACTTCCTGCATTTCGGATTAAAGACTCCAAAAATATACATGCAAAATGAACTCAACATAAATGGGAAAGACTTTGTAAGTCATAAAACTACAACAATCCCAACTGGCCTTATGCCGATGTACCAAGAGTTTTATCCTATTTATCTCATAGATTCGTATTGTTTTGTAGAGAATAAGAAGGAAGCTATATTGCTGAAACCTCCTACATTCAGTAGATATACCCTAACCCCCAGACAATATAACTTTCACTTTAGGATACCTTTTGGCATACAGGAAAACGAACGTAAGGACAATACGGTTTTGAAAGCTTATGCTCAGGCTAATAGCTATTATCACATTAATCCCTCTACTGTTTTTTCTGAAATAACACCGACTTACGCTTACTTTACAGCACTTTCTGATTATCATACTATGCTTCCTCCGTTCAATAGACAAATGGCTTTTCTATCAGTAAGAGCAGTACAAAATATGAATAATACAATACAATCTGTAAATATATTATCCAATTCATTTTTGGAGAGGCAACTTATAAGTGGTAGAACGCGAAACGCTATACTTACCAACATCTGTAATTGGGTTAACTATCCAGGTACTTATACACCCTTTATGAATGAAAATCAGATACGAGATAATTATTTATTTGCTACTTCGCCTACTAATATTAGAGGGTTGTTATGGAGTAATGTATATTTTAGAAAGTTGATAGACCCAGGGGTTGCTCATGAGTTAGGATTTACTGATTTAACTTTGCCTACAGATAATGATAGTGTAGACACGCGCTTACGCCGTGTGATACCTAATATTCAACCTTTTGGGATTACTAATGCACCTGTAAGGGTAGGTAATCCTGCTGTGGAAACACCTAGAAGGTTGTGGCGGATGAATATTTATAGCGGGGCTATGAGTGGTAACTACATAGGTAATGAATACCTTTTCCAACAACGTGCAATAGCTTTAGCTTTAATGAGTTATACGTTAGCTGTACCTGATTATCCCGATGCGTCGCCGAGCATACCATGGTGCTGGCAGTCTTTTGATAGTATGCTGTCTTATGCTCCAGAACTCGGTGCGCAGGCTAGTAGATACGGGTTAGGTTACGAGTACCGGTTCGCTTACTTTCATAACGACATACACCTTATACCGGGTATGCTATTGTCTTTAGGTAGTACAAGCAGTGACTCATACAGATTGCCACTCCTGACTTATAATCATTTATCGCCATTGTTTTTTGTTGTACTAACCGATAGAAATGGATACTGGCAACAGGGGGAAACGTACCTCAATACGCCTGTTACTGCGATGAATACGACAAACACCGAACTTACTTATTTATATATTGTGCCGCCAGACTATATGTATAATCTTAAACTACCTGGCCCTATTAGGAGTATAAGTACCCATAGACTGACAAGTGAGTCGCTTAGCGATGTTTATACAGTTGCGCGTTACGAGCTTTTTGCACCCTACTTGCCTTTGTACCCATACAGAGATGTAAACACTACATTGCCAAGATTTGATATAAGACCACATCTGAAAGCTTTTAATATTTATCGCGATATACGCCCTACGGATAATGTTCCTGAAAGTCTTCAAGAATCGGGAAGCTACCGTATAAACGATCCTAATAATACTTCAGTTACCGAAATGCTTAGCTTGAGAAGGTATGGCTACTATAATAGTTTTTTAGGCTACTTCTTTGTTGACGTGGGCGGTAGCTTTACAGCCATAGAACGTATTGATAAATTACTAAATAGCGGGTACGAAAACAGAACAATTAGATACTTAGTAATCCCCAGCCCTGATAGTTACGGTAGCTATAGTAGAATATTGGTAGATATTAGCGATCCACTTTGGGGCACTGATTTTAACCCGTTCTACACAGACGCAGGCTCTGTGTTTCTAACTTCCGAGGTTAGGTACGATGTTATAAGAAATAGGACAAATAGTTCGCCAACTACTCTACCAACCGAGCAACAGGGTTACGTTATAACAATGAATGGTTTAACCAATCTTATGTTTACTTATAATAACATTTTTTGGAATGATGGTGCTAAACTATGGTCTACTTTTGATGATTTTAGAAGCTATTATATAAGTAATTATAACATTTTGACGTGGGTAGCAAATTCTTTACAGGATGTTATGTATGCTGCGTATGACTTACAAAAAAGATTCTTTGCTTATAGTGTGTTACGTACTATAGCGTTGACGAATAGGATATTTTTCCCTAATGTGCGGATTAGACCATTATTAAGTATGAATGTTAGCTTTGAAGAGGGGAATAATACCGGAAATGATATAGCGAGGCGACACATAGCTTATTATAAAATATATGATGACATAGTAACCAAAAGCAGTTACTATCAGACTGATTTGTTAACACCTATGTATATAACTTACAACCCGCTCGGGGCATATGTTATGGTACATGAGAAAGATAGGGATTACATTCATAGACTTATGGATTCTAATGTTCTGCCTTCTACTAATAATCCCAATCCTGTACCTCTTAACGCTAGTTTTAATGGTGAAAATTTTTATAACACCATATATGAGAATTACGAACTTATGGGCTCATGGAACTTCCACAATCTATTGTTCCCGACTTTTTCTACGGGCGAGGTGCGGCAGCCGCAAGCGTGGGCATTCTCGCATCCCAGAATGTGGCCTAGACCAATCATGGCTTATTATTACCCTAGCCGTGTAACTCCTAACCCAGCCTACTACCTATCAGGCATAATACAATACGAAGAAAAAACTTACTCAGGAAGAAGACCTTATCATGTCTTAGATTATAGGAATAGAAAAGACTTCGTCGTGGTTATTAGGCTTTACAAATTAAATGATGAAATTGTGGCTGAAAGTCTGAATAATGATTTTGTGTCTGTTTATCACAGTAATAAAGTTTACTTGCGCACGAAAACTCAATTTATAGAACCTATAGTGCCTAGAACATTAAAAGGCACGGGTAGAGTGAGACATAGTCTGACTGACTTAGTAAGTAACGTAAGTAGCCACTTAGGGAAATTTGAAGCTATAGTAGGTGGTAAAGTTTTAGCTGATTTGGTTAGCGATAAATCTGTCGTCGGAGAAAACTATATTACCAAAGACTATCTACATCCTATTGAAGATGGTGTTAGTGCTGGTAGTGCTTACTATATTGTTAACGAGTCTACTATTATAAATTGCTTTGGTGATATTCATCAGGTAAGTAACGACGAGTTGGCTTTCTGTGATAGGACAACCTACCCATATGATAAAGACGAGCAGGACATTGAGATTGTGGTACCCGATGATTACGATTACGAAACCACAACCTTTGGGTGGAGCGAGGCTGTTTACGTGAAGTTTAAAACAGAAGACGTTTTCAATAAAGCTGCTGGTAAGGATTTTGAAGTCAATAAATATAAAGGCAAGATAAACATCGTCCCAGAGCATCCGATATCTTATGGTGTAATAGACAACGTAAACATATTAAAAAAGCAAAGGGATTATATAACAATGATGCTAGATATAAATTATCTTTCTTATGATACAATAGGCAGTGCTAATACTATACCGACTATTAGAAAGGCTGAACATCTTAGTCTAATATCAAATAGATTTGATAATCTATCTGGTTCTAATGTGGTTTATAATTTGCCGAGACCCACTAGTGGCGACGAGTTCTCGACATATTATCAACGGCTTATCTTTGAGATAGACTTGCCAGCCCAGACACTTCAATATAGTCAGTTTAGTGACGCGTTGCGGTATGGCAAACGTGATACAAACACTAGTTATGTTAGCACCTCTGATGGACTTAGTATTTATAACAATAAAGATTTAGCTAATGTAATGCTTCATGAGTTTGAAAGATTTGATGAACCTATGATAGTATATGATAATCTTTACAATCCCCAAAATGTTCTATTTATGTTTATTGATAACTTAACTGCTGAACGAGCTAATGCAGATGTTCTAAACGATAATCCACTAGGCATTATAGGGTCTGACGAGGAGGGCAATATGGTTCGCGAAAATGTTATCAATGTCGGGCCTAATCCTTTTTCTGGTTTTTGGCATATGGAGTATGTTGGTTTCATCACAGACTATGCATGGAACAAGTGGTCGGTGGGATTGGATGCTGAACCTAGACAGGGATTACTACAAAACATGAATATGCTATATGAAGGTTTTAGTAACGTGTATTTTTATAAAGTTGAACTTACAAATTCCGATAGATACGGCAGACACCTAATAACTAATGAGTCGTCTGTAACTTTTGCACAAGATGGTGTTACGTTAGCTGATTATATAAAGCTTCACCGATTCGCAATATCTGCTTTATCACTAAACGCCTTTGCGCCATTCTTAGACTTTGCTATATATAATAACTACTTCGGTGGTACTCCTAAGACTATGTACTACTCAGACGATTACACGCCGAATAATTTATATTTACCATCATCGTATTATAGGAACAACTATCCTGGTAGTCTAAATATTACTGAAATACGTAACTCACTTTATAGATTTAGAGTTGAGGATATAAGTGTGCAAAATCAAAATCAAAGGTTTTTATTCTCTGGTAAAGATATAGTTACGCGTTTGTTTAGCTTTAGATTACCGGTAGTTACTAACATGGTTTTTGTGAAAGACGAAATTCCAAGATATAGGATATATCCGACATCTACATTGCATCCTAATAATGATAGCAATGTGTATGATAAGGGATTTTATGATGTACTTTATAATTATGACTTAGGTAATGTGCCTAGGTGGAGTAGGGTTTCTGGTAGTTTAGGAAGATTTTACGGGAGCAATCAGGCATACTTCTACTACAACGTGATAACACCTGCGACCAATATACAAAACACCCTACGCTCCCAGTTTAATACTATCGCTACAAACTATAATACGGTAGAATATAATTATGATCCACTGGTTACCTCTGTGGGCACTAGTTGGTCTATCGACCCGTCTAAAATGAAGCGGTTAGTTTACGTTGTACCTCCAAAACCTTTTGAGGGTGCGCACGACGTCTTTTATCGTATAGGTAATCTTTTCGCTTGGCCGTACGATTTAATAGGCGCTAATGTACAGGCTGAATGTTATTACAAAAACCCTAATAATAATTCAGGTCTTTTGGACTATAACCTTAAAGCTTGGTATTGGCCATACATTGGCCGTTACGCTGAGAATCTCATGCACTTAAATGCTCAAAGGGCAGCCTTCTCGCCATTCACGGGATACGGCTACTGGATGCGATACTCTAACAATCAACATATTATATCGCCAATGATGGTGTTTTGGTTCAAATCCAATGATCTTATACGTACAGGTGAATTTAGACCTACGCCTGCTCAAATTAAATTCAGCGTTAACTCCGAGTACGGTTATAGTTATGGCCGTGTGGTGAATCCGTATAAAGATTTTATTGCTTACGAAAGACCCTATGGCGAAGACATCGCTTATGGTTATATTGATAATTCATTGATACTGAATAAATACACAAGAAAATTCCCTAACAGTACTAACCCCACACGATTATCAGTTGTTAGTGATGTATATCGTGATAACGTTTTTAATACGATAACTTTGAAGACTTCAGCAGCGATTGAGATACCACAGGGTCTTATCTATAATATGCTTATTAGTAATTACCATCCACCTGTGCCCTTATTTGCTGTTCATGGTGTCCTTAATAGTTATAAACTCCCCGCGAATAGCTTAATGGCACAAGGTATTCGACTAAGAAGGCCAAGCTATGGACGTTGGGCATCAGCTCGGCAGTCATACACTGCTAACTATGTCTGTTTTGATGCCCCACCTTATGGCACACCATTAGGTGGGTCTTTCTACTTACAACAATACATGTTGTCTAATATACCATTATACTACTATTATAACGACAATACTAGAGATGAGAGATTATTTAAAAAAGTAAATTTTAACCAAGAGCTATCACTTAAACATTTCATACCTCCTGAGTTGTATTATTTGATTTCTTATCCTATCTTCTTGACTAACGAGCAGGTTTCCAACCCTAACTTGGACTATCAGTACGAACCATTCTACATGTCTACAGCAAAGCTGAATTTAGTATATGTAGGCACACAAAAGTTTTATCCGCTTGTGCCTTATGGGATACCTTATGTAAAACTATTTTATCCCTTCACTGAATTAATGGCAGAATATAATGTAAAGTCTATAACTGAAAAATTTTCTCCTGATATTATAAGGTATTCTAAAACATTGTATAAGTATCCGCTTAAAAATTTAGGTTATAAGAACAGAGGTATGCCAATGTATAGTATCTATATTGACGGTCAATACGATTTTAACCACACCCCATCAAATGTAAGTGGCAATATGGCCATGAGTCAATCTGCTATGCTATCGTATTTAAGTAAAGATGATGTTAATTACAATGATCCGACCTATACGCCCAGTGGTAATAATATTTTTGATACTGATTTTTATAAAATTTTTACTTATTATGATGCCACTATTGTGAGGGAAGATACTCAGTTTATGTCTTTTTTGGAGAATAATCGTTCTGCTTTAGCTATGGCAGGGGCGATGAATTTCTTAGCTGGGACTAGCCCAAATCTTAAAACATCAGAACTGGTATTGCGGAAACTTTACGACTATTATAGAACCGACACAATGGCATACGACATGATGATGTTGTATTTTCATGCTCACGACGAGGAGCATACAAGTTACCGCTTAGATAGAATAGGAGTACTAGGCCATCCCAAAGACCAAAACACAAAAGTTACAACTAACTTACTAAATATACTTAAATACTCTCCTAATACACTTAGTAATCTCAATAGATTAAACGACCCTAATAATACCTATACAATTGATTACTATAACCTAAGTGGCTCTTATGCTAGTACTAAGATGATTTTGGAACGGGATGTAATCAAGAGGCCGCTGTCCTCTGCTTTCGGGATTTTTTCTAATAGCGCGCTTACACGGCCGAACACTAATATTCGTAACTATTTTTATTTAACTAATAGACTTATCTACGAAGACCTGCTTCTGCAATCTTACCACTATCGTTCGTATGTTCCATTACCTAACGAAGGTATTTATATACCCAATACTTATCTAGAATTCAATCTTATGCTTAATCAAAGTGTATCAGCAAAAGCATTGTTTTTTGTGGGTAATCCTTATTATATTAGGTCTGAACTGGCTAATAAGGCTAACATTTATTTTGCATATAATGATTATAAGGTTTTGTCTCAGTTTTATAAGAAAGCCAAACGGTATCGGTATCGTGTTAGGATGCCGATTGTGGAAGGGCTTAGGGTAAGTGTCGGCGTGATGCCTTTGGGATATAATGCTACGCATGCGTATAGTGTAGGACCTGCAGGTGCGATTGGTGCAAGAAACTACTCCCAATATACCGACCGCCAGTTCGGCGAGTATCACTTGCCCGCTCGGGAGACAACTAACTTTTCATCCAGGGGCAGTATGCTTTCAGACAGCAGTCGCGATGTGCAGATAAATATAAATAATGTAATTAAGAACGAAAATAGCAATTTGTCAATCGCAAAGTACTTGCAATCGCCTAAATCTTTATTCCATACCATTACCAACATTAGACGAGAAGAAAGGGTTATATTCTGGGCCAGAAATCCGTACTTGATAGATGTACTAACTATATACCCTAAACCACTAATTATAGATCCAGTATCTATATATCAGAAAGAAGCTTTAAGCTGTGCGTCTTTGTACTTGAGCGACTACCTTACTTATGTTCCATATGGAGCCTTAGGTACTAATAGTCCCCAAGCCATTTCTGTCTCTTGGGCTGGTAGTGGTATCTATCCTGACCGTAATAGCAACTTTATTGATGGTTCTCTATGGCCAAATGCCGTTATAGATGCTGGCATGGTGGGCGATCTGGTTATTACGAGTAATCAGCAACCATTTTATCTGTCCTATAATGTGGGTAGTGGGACAACCGGAAGTTTACCATTGACGTTCTCTTTCCCGGTGGGTGCTGTTGTTGAAGCTAGCGGCTTGGGCTACGATAAATGGTCGTATCAAGAGTGGATCGTCAGCTACTGGCTTGGCAACACTTTCAGTGGCGCGCAGCATTTGCCTGTACCGCGCCGCTGGCTAAACCACATGGCTATGTACACCAACACTTTGCCGATGCTTACGCAGACTACAGAAAGACGCTATAATCGAGTTCTTAACAACTATTCATATATCACACCAATCATGCAACTACATAACCCTCAAACGTTCTTTCTAAGTATGTATAGTAACCCTACTCATACTATGCTATACCTGTCTCATGTATTAGGTTCGTCAGCTTACAATAACAAAGTTGTTCACGAAATGAGATTTGATATGGAACTGTTACATAACCTTACTGATACTGTGACATATAACAACTATTGGCCTCACATGCAGCATACAGAGGTAAATATGAGGGAAGAAAATAAAAACATTAAAAAATTCCTGATTTCGCCACATCATTACTATACTGTCAAAGCCCTATTAGAAAAGAAATATTACGATATATATAGATTAAATGCTGAAACATTGATTAATTACAATAAATATGATAGTTTAGTTAACTCGAACATATCCCTCACAACAGAAGTAGCTGATGAAGGGATTAATGATAGGACTGATCCTTATTACGATTTATTCTTTCGTAATATTACGCAGGTGCAAAGTTTATACTGGACTAAAAGGGACTTGATGTTCACAACTACGTATAACATACTTGATCATGCTTATAATACAAGTGTGGGCACTTATCCTTTCTATGCTATTGAATCGGTTAGTGGTACGATGCCTTCCTACGGGTACGATTGGCTCGGAGGCTTATACTTCTTACTTAACAGCGATAATTATATCATCAATCATAGCGTCCCGTCCGCACAAGTAAATGCTGCAAGAGTACAACCCAGAATACTCATACCAGAAGCGACCTATGTGCCGGTATTCTACACCTTCAATACTAGTCTATCTACACGACGATTATCGCTATATAGGACTTCTATATTTGCGAGTGATATAGAACCACTGCCTGTGTTCCACTATAAGGGTGAAAGCGCAATTTTTGATAACACCAGCAGTCATACTGGAATAGAATCAGATATACAGATCGCTAACTCAATATTCACTAATAGTGTTTATAATATAGAGTTGGATAATGTTATAGTTAGCAATAGAATGCAAACTCCATTTAATGACATGTACAGAAGAAGTTTTACATTTGATTTATTTTACAATACATCGCCTAATGCTAGTTTCAGATTTAATTACAATATCCCCGATGTTGATTTATTCTACTTAGAGTTTAATGGTTTTGGGAGGTTTGAGTATAATATGAATTATGCTGATTTATTGATTCGTAATCCTGCACCATGGTCTGTTTTTGTTTACCCAGCTTACTGGCCTATAAATAAGTTTCGCATAGGGGCTCAAGATTATAAAATGAGCGCACTCAAACTTTTAGGCGATGATGTTAATATGCTATTCCGCTTCCCGAAAGAAATGAAGATCAATATTACAGGTAGTCTGGATAACTGGGTTGCTTTGAGTGTGCCACCATTATTTGTAAACCAGTACTCTATGTGGGAAGGGACTCATATTGGAATTTTCAGTATAGCAGTAGACGCGTTTAGTCAGATGAGTTATGTAGATGTAGCCAATATGCCCGATGCATCTGGACAGTTAGGTTCATACAATATATTAGGAGTGACTTCGCCTGGGCTAGCACCTACGGCATTTAACATGACTTACAATACAATAAGATATAATATATGGAACTTTACACATCGGATAGATTACTTCTGGTTCTCTTGGGTTTTGGGTGTTCCATTGCAATATAGTACCGCACGCTCGCGTGCATCTATGTTCAAAACGCCATATTCTTTCCCTCATATTAAGCAACCTGTTTTGCGTGCGAACACGCTTTCACACTACATGTATGACCTTCTGTATCTAGATACGGGGCGTGTTTTCATTAGACCTAAACTTTATCAAAGAGAGCAATTGACTGCTAATAATCCTGTATCTGATGAGACGACATCTGATATGCCATTTTTTGTGATTGCAGACGCTATATATATGAATGATCCAGCCCGTTATGTAACAACGGGCTACGTAAGGAATTGGGATCAAGAGCTATATAGTTTTGACCACTTGCGCGACCCGTCTATCCCGGTGCAGTTTTACTATATGAACAGCGATTTTGGCGGTGGCAGTACCGCGCCAGGCCCTACAATCCCGCCGGGGTATCGCACGGGTTCCAATGTGATGACGAGGCCGTATGGCGGATACGACCAAGCGGTCATAAAGCAGGGTACTGGTGCTTCTGTAGCTAACTTCTACCATCTTGTAGAGGCGGAGCCGTCAATGACCCGCCTTTGGAGCATTCAATGCGGTCTGAATACAGCGCCTCTTACGAGAACTGGTGACGAACTGTCTCATGAGTACGGCGTTCCCGTAAGTAATAACCACATGGTGACGTCACACGGACTACACTACGAAGCCACAATAACAGATTACTTCTTAGGTAACATGTTCCTGTATAAAGAGGATGATGCAAAATTATATGAAGGGCATCCGTTACCTCATCCTAACTTCATCATCTTTGGCAAGTCTGATAATATTTACAAGTTTCTTGGTAATCCTGTGCCTGAAGTCACATATAGTGCGCCACCGATGTCTTACACTATAGAGTTAGGTCTTAGACTCTATACTGCCTTAAACAATAACGACGGCA
>Ga0308411_10001466_pt1 | contig 16066 bp, 15 predicted proteins | sample HotsprottomLayer_2_FD_203530 | JGI IMG/M metagenome (GOLD analysis project Ga0308411, IMG submission 203530) | Hot spring phototrophic mat microbial communities from Octopus Spring, Yellowstone National Park, Wyoming, United States -... | ecosystem: Environmental > Aquatic > Thermal springs >...
GCACCGTTCTCAAAGCGCACATACAAAGATGCAATCAATCTTGCAATCATTCGTTGATGTTCTTTGGGTGCTTTGACTCCCATTAGCAAGGCTTCTTCGCGCGTAATCATTTTTGTGAAATGTTAAGGCAGTTTATTTCAAGAGAGTAATAGCATCAGCAGTAAAGTGATTGATGAAACGGTTACAAAAGCGTTGCCAAGTCCAAGTGAAGCGTGTCGCAGAATGAAGGGTTCTGCAAGACTTCGCCGATTCCTTTTTTATACTTGTGCCATTCGTTTTTCTTGTAGTCATAAACAAATCCTTCAATGATTCCATAGTCCCCTTCTGTGATGAGAGCGCGAAGTTTTTTCATGTCTGCATGAACGGTACGAGTGCTTGTAATTTCAATAATCACAGGAACTGTGTCGTTCGTGTGGTCGCAGAGCATCAGGTCAGGAACGGGGCTTGTTTTTGTTTCATCGAGCATCGTTTCGGGAAGAGGTTCGAGCGAAATGGTTTTGAGGTCGTAATACATTGTGCCAAGTCGAGTCATAAGTTTCGCAATAACTCTTTGGTGTTCTACTGGTGCGTTAATGCCTATTGACTTGACTTCTTCGGGTGTAATCATCGTGTTAAGAAGGTGGTTATCAGCAAGGAGTAATTACAAACCATTCGGTTTGCCTTTACCTGCTTTTTCGGCTTCACGGAGCAAGGCATTTGCTTCACGAATCAAGCGTTGTGCTTCAATGCGTGCTTCATCGATAATTTCTTCGGCGCGGCGTTTGGCTTCGTTTTCAATGTCGGCAGGGGTTGCGCCTTCTTTGGGCGGAATGCTGTTCGGAACGGGCATTTCACCAAGCGGAAAATCAGATTGCGGATTCAATCCGGCGTTCAAACTCTCAAGCAATGCGCGACGTATGTCTTCGCCTCTGCGTGGCGCAAAGAGAATCCCCATCACGGTTCCAATGCCTGCGCCGATAAGCGTTCCCCAAAACAGCCCTTTGTAAAAGTCGTTCTTCTGCATCTTTCAAAACTTATTGTTGAAGTTGCTTAATGCTGGCTTTGTAGCCTAATTCACTAATGCCTGCGATGAGTTTTTCTTCGGTGATTTTGGACGCATCAAATTCAACTTCGGCATCGCCAGTTTCTTGGCTAACATTCACCGATTTGACGCCATCAATTTTGGTTAATTTTGACTCAATCGATTTTTCGCAACTGGTGCAAACCATGCCATCAATTTTCAAAGAGACCTTTACAATGGCGGGCTTCGGCGTTTCTTTTTTTTCAGAACCACAACCGATAAAGACGAAAAGCGCAAGAACAAAAACTAAAATCTTCATGTGTTGAGTGTGTTTAAGTTGGAAATAGTGACGAGCGAAATTACAAAAACTAAAACGAATCTTGCTTAAATTCCGCAACTGTTTCAACAAGCAAAAAACGATATGAAGCCGATTTACTACTTCTTGGGCGCAGGAATTTCAATCGCACTCTCAATTTACCTTTTCGTTTTTGCCACAAGCCCCAATCACGAACTTGCAGGCATTTTCGTTGGACTTTGGGCACCAACTATTATCGCTATTGGTATCTACAACGAACTCATCAGCATCTACGAGGAAATTGTCTATCAGCGCAAACAGCGCGAGAACAGAGAATAAATGGGAATGGAACATAACAAATTTTTAACACTGATGCTGATTGCCATCTTTGGTGGCGTAGGCTGTGTTTTGCGCTATCTGATTTCAAGTGGGCTAAACGCATGGCTTGGCAAAGCCTTTCCTTACGGCACGCTGGCGGTGAATGTGATTGGCTCGTTTGTTATCGGAATCATTTTTGAAGTCGCTTTGCGCGGCAGTGTGATTTCGCCAACCTTGCGACTTGCCATCACCACAGGCTTCTTGGGCGGATTAACCACGTTTTCATCATTTAGTTTTGAAACGGTCGAACTTTTCCTGAACGGCAAACATCTTGTCGCACTCCTAAACATTGCCACATCGCTCCTTGTGTGTTTCCTTTCCACATATCTTGGCATTTCGCTTGTGAAGCAACTGTAACGAAAATGACCGTTGAAAATTTCAGATTGCCGAATCGTTGATAGAAACTTTCAAGGAATAGGTTTGTGCATGGTTTTGTGCAGATTTTCTTTAACGGCTTCTGCGTTACGCTTCAGGCGGCGCAATCCTGTTCTGAACACAGGCGTTTCTCCGAACACACGTTTGAAAGAAGATTTTGTCATCTCTAAAATGTCTTGTGTGGAAACTTGTTGGACATCGGGCTTTGGTGCAAATTCGAAAATGTACGTCGGTTTTGAAAAACGATTCCAAGGACAGACCTCTTGACAAATGTCGCACCCAAAGAGCCATTCGCCAAGCATGGATTTTTCTTCGTCTGTAAAATCGCGTTTGAGTTCAATAGTGAGATACGAAATGCACTTGCGTGCGTCGACTTGACCGTCGTGTGTGATGGCGTGCGTCGGGCAGAGGTCAATGCAAGCCGTGCAACTGCCACAGTAGTTTTGCAGATGGGGCGCGTCGTAATCGAGTTCGCAATCAAGCAGTAAGTTGCCGATGAAAAAGAACGAGCCCATGCGGCGTGAAATCAAATTCGTATGCTTGCCAATCCAGCCTAATCCTGACCGTTGTGCAAGGACTTTATCCATCGTGGGGGCGGAGTCAACAAAGGCACGCCCATTCACGCTTCCAACAAGGTCACAAATGAACGAAAAGAGTTCTTGCAATTTTGATTTAATGACACGGTGATAATCTTGCCCTTGCGCATAAATCGAGATTTTGCCACTTGTAGAGTTAGGAAGTTTGTTAGGAAAGTAATTTGCAAGGACAGAAACGACAGATTGGGCTTCGGGCATCAAGGCTTTGGGATTCGTACGCTTTTCAAAATGCTCTTCCATGTAACGCATTTCGCCATGCATTCCTTTCATAAGCCACTGCTCCAACTTTCGGGCTTCATCAGAAAGAACTTCGGCGCGTGAAATACCGACAGCAGAAAAGCCAAGTTCAATCGCGCGCGCTTTGATACGATGAGACCACTCACGCTTTGAAGCCATCATAGAAAAAGCGGTTTTCAAAAAATACAAAAGCGTCTGTTGGTTGCAGACGCTTTTTCAGAAATTAAACGGTCAGAATCAACGAATCAGTTTTGCTCAGGGATTTCAAGAATACGCTCATTGCCGTTGGCATCAAGGAAGCGAACTTTGAACGGACCTGTTTTCGTGCTGGTTGAGGCACTGTTGAGCTCATTTTGTGAGGCTTTTCGCTTGCCTGATTCGCCGTTAGCATTAACGAAAGCTGTTTCACCAGCACCGACAGTGTATTTCTTTCCGTCTCTGGTTTCTAACTCGCCCATTCCTTCGACAATCGTGAGTGAAGAGCCATCGCTATCGCTGATGTATGCGCCGATAGTGCCTTTGATAGACGCGACCGAAGTCGGCGAAGTGAAGCGGAACTGCTCGCCCGGCTTTTGCTTAACGTTGAAACCAAGTTTGCCGAAGTTGATGTCTACAGTCTTTTCCATTTTGCCGTCAGATTTTTCGCCTCGCACTTTGATTTCAGAGTTTTCTTGAACGCGAATCACTGAACCGTCAACAAAGCGGAGAATGGAGAACGACTTTTCGCCTGTTTTAACGGCATCGCCGGAGCTCAAATTTTGTCCGCGTTGTGCTGGTTTGAATGGCATGTTTCCAATTTTTGCTTGGACGTCTTTCACGGTCTTAATAACAATCGCAACATCGGCAACAGGCGTGCGATTGGATTCAGACGATTTCGTCTTGTTGGTGTTCGCAGCGGCAAGGCTCACGGAAAAGAGAAGCGCGAGCGTGCTTAAAATCGTGCGGTTCATAGATGATGTGTTTAGAAGTTTCATCGTTGTTCCTCCAATTACTTGAATTACTTGTTTAGAGCGCGGGCGAGAGCATCGCCATCGGTGCTGTTGGTGTATTCAACGCCTTCAATCGGTCCGTCAAATGAAACGAAGCGGGTGCGCGGGTCACGGAGCCAGTCGGGTGCGTTTGCACCATACTTTTCAAGCAGAAGACGGCGAATCTCGTCTGAAACTGCGGGGCTGTTGGTTGCCGAAGCACTGTTGCCCGAAAGGTTTTCAGACATGCGAAAGACCGCAATTGCTTCAGCACGTCTGCCGCCCGAAACTTCGCCTTCAATCAAAAGGATGTATTGCTGACCGGGCTGTAACTGACGCACACCGCCCGTCGGATATTGGTAGCTCGGTGAAACGACGGTTTCGTCAATCATTGGCACGGTATTGCGAACAAGCGCAATGTTTGCGGAGACGGTCGGGTCTTGGAAAATGCGCACGCGATAAGAGTTCGCATTCCCTTGCCAACGAATTGTCGGATACGGTGTGCTGATTTCCGTCGGTTCAATGCCTGCCGGTGGATAAATTAAGTCAATGTAGGCTTCTTGTTGATTTTGAATCACAAAAGTAATCGGCAGGACATCAACGGCTTGAATGTCGTTGTTGTTTGTGTAGAGTTCAAAAAGTATAGTGTAAGACCCAGATGGAAAACGCCCGCCTGCACTTTGAACAATCTCGCGAAGCAAATCTCTTGCCCCATCGTCAGTCCGACCGCTAAGACGCCATGTGCCACTGGCTAAACTGTTGTTGGTTTGGCGTACATAGCCACGAAAGTTATCAACCCACCTACTCTCACCAGAGCCAATAGGTTGACCGTTTCGGCTAAACTTCATCTTAAGGCGCGTTGGAACAGGTTGACCATCATTGCGGAACGCAATCAGAAACACCGTCAGCGGATTGGAAGGAAGATTTCCGTCAAGAACGATTGATGCAAATGACGCAATCGTGATTTGAGCAGGGTCGACTAAAAGGCGACTTTCGGCACGGTCAAATTGAACCTGTGCAAATGAAGGCACTGCCACTGCCAGCAGAAGCGAAATGAGTTTCAGAAAACGCATCGTTGAATCCTCTCGGTTTAAGTGTGTGAATAGAAAATTATCAGTTAAAGTTACAGAGCAATGTTACGCCAATTTTTTCTTGCCAGCTGTGATAATTATCACAAAGGCGAATCCGCCTACAAGGCTTAAAAGTGCTTGAAAATACAAGGGTTTAGCAATTTTGAAAAATCAACTTGAACTTAAAAATTTCCTGACAGAAAGAAAACTTCCAAACAGCCCCAGAAGCAACCCTAACGCGGCAAGAATCCCATAAACGCGGTAATCGGGCAGAGCAATCGCTTCGTAGAGGTCAGGATACATTTGATAGAGTACAACATTGACAAGCGAAAGTAAGCCAATCGCAAACACGCCGCCTAAAAATCCTTGCAACGCGCCTTCTATCAGAAAGGGTGAGCAGATAAAACTGTTGGTTGCGCCGACAAGCATCATCGTGCGGATAATTTCTTGCTTGTTCATAATAATCAGCCGAATTGTGTTGGAAATTAAGGCAATCGCGGCAACTGAAATCAGCACTCCAATCGCACAAGTGATGTAAAATAAAATGCGGGCGTTGCGGTCAAGCCCTGCCAAAAATTCTTTGTTGTAGCGAGCCTCCAAAACGCCGTTGCGCACTTTGACAGCCGAAACAAATTGCTCTAAACTATCCAGCGTCGCATACTCCGATTTTAATTTCACCTTAATTGAAGCAGGAAGCGGATTCGTGCCGAGAATTGCGACCACATCTTCGCCAAATTCCGACTTGAAAATCTGCGCCGCGCTGTCGGACGAGATATACACCGCGGTCTGAACGGAAGGCTCACTCCGAAGTGAAGCGGCAAGCAGTTTTGCCTCTTTTTCTTTGAGCGATTGGCTTAAAAAAAATTCAACCTCCACGCGCGAGCGAATTTCCGAAAGCACGCGAGACGCATTAAGCGAAAGTGTCGCAAAAATTCCAAGCAACACAAGCGAAATGCTAATGGTGAAAATTGAAATCGCACTGGCAAGTTTGGCGCGCTTAAATCCTGAAACGCTTTCCCTAAAAATGTATCGAAGATTCATTATCCTTAATCAGAGGTTAATTTTCTGCAACTGTTACTTTGCCGATTTAAACATTGCGAGGGCTTTATCGCGCTGAACGGCGTGGTCGACAATCGGAAGCGGATAATCTTTACCGAGTTCAACGCCGAGTTCTTTTAGTGAAAGTGGCGACTTTTTGAGAAGGTCATGCGGCGCGTGAATATACTTTTCAGGCACGGCGCGAAGTTCAGGCACAAAGGTTTTGATAAAGTTGCCGTGCGGGTCAAACTTTTGCGACTGCGAGGCAGGATTAAAAATTCTAAAATAAGGTTGCGCGTCTGTGCCGGTGCTTGCGCTCCACTGCCAACCGCCGTTGTTCGCCGCCATGTCGCCATCAACAAGCCTCTGCATAAAGTATCGCTCGCCCCAACGCCAATCAATCAGCAAATCTTTGGTGAGAAAACTGGCAACAATCATGCGCAAACGGTTGTGCATCCAACCGGTTTGATTGAGCTGACGCATCGCGGCATCGACAATCGGAAAGCCCGTTCTGCCTTGTTTCCACGCCTCAAAATAGTCCTCGCGATTTTCCCAACGCAACTTCCGAAACGATGGCTGAAAACTCTCTCTTTCAACGACAGGGAAATGGTCTAAAATCTGAAAGTAGAAATCACGCCAAACGAGTTCGCTCAAAAAAGTCTCAATGCCAATTTTTTCGGATTCTTTTTTCGTGTCTTCTAAAAGCGAAAACGCTCGATGAACAAGGTCTCGAACGCTAATCGTGCCGAAGCGCAAGTGTGCCGAAAGCAAACTTGTGCCATCAAGAGCGGGAAAGTCGCGGGCTTCTTTGTAGCGTTGAATTTTACGTGAAAGAAATTGTTGGAGTTGAGCGTTGCCTTCGCGTGAGCCGCCTTTAACAAGCAGTGTTTGTGAGCAAGGAAAGCCAAGTTCATCGTTTGAAAGTGGCGGGAGCGAAGGAATGTCTATCGTTGAAAGATGTTTTGGGTGCGGAAGCGGTTTCGGAATCAGATGGGCTTGTGAGAGCCACGCTTTTTTGTAGGGCGTGAAAACCGTGTAAGGCTTGCCTTGTTTCGTAAGAATTTCTTGCTTGGCGAAAAGCACTTGGTCTTTGAAGGCTTTAACTTGCAAGCCAAGTTTGGTGAAAATCTCAATCACATTGGAATCACGGGCTTTGGCGGCGGGCTCGTAATCTTCGTTGAAAAAAATCGCACGGGCTTCGGATTCACGGACAACGTCTTTCAAGACTTCGAGAAAGAAGCCACGTCGCAAAATCAATTTGCCGCCGATGCGTTCATACTGCGAGGCTAAATCGCGGAGCGATTCGGTCATGAACTGAACGCACGCGGGCGAGAAGTCGTCGCGCTGTTTCAAAATGTCGTCGGCGAAAATGAAGAGCGGGAGAATGTCGGTCGTTTCTTTGAGCGCGGCGGAAAGTGCCGTGTTATCGTGGGTGCGCAAATCGCGCCGATGCCAAACAATGATGCGGTTCAAGGCAACAAAAAGTTTGATGACAATTCAGAGTTGACAAATATAGCATGGTAAAGTGGCGCGACATGAGATGTTCATATCGGCGGAAATGTTGTGTAAATTCAATTTATTTTCAAACCGATTCAGCCAGCCATGTTGCTTGTCATTGATAATTACGATTCATTCACCTACAATTTAGTGCAATACTTCGGCGAACTCGGTGCGGAGATGGAGGTTTATCGCAACGATGAACTCACGCTCGAAGCGATTGAAAAAAAACAGCCTGAAAAAATCGTGATTTCGCCCGGACCTTGCACGCCCAACGAAGCCGGCATTTCGCTTGAAGTGATTGAGCGATTTCAATCGCGGATTCCGATTCTCGGCGTGTGTTTGGGACATCAAGCCATCGGACAAGCGTTGGGTGGAAGGGTGATTCGCGCACCGAAGCCTATGCACGGTAAAGTGTCGAAAGTGTATCATGACGGCAAAGGCATTTTTAGGGGCATTGAAAATCCGTTTGATGCAACGCGCTATCACTCGCTCATCGTGGAAAAAGAAACCTTGCCCGAAAGCCTTGTCGTAACGGCGTGGACAGACGACGGCATCATCATGGGGTTAGAATCCAAAGAAAAAAAACTGTATGGTGTGCAATTTCACCCTGAATCGATTATGACCGCCGAAGGCAAAAAAATTCTAAAAAACTTCTTAACCCTTGAACAACAATAAATGAAAAGCACGAAGAAAAAATCGGTAACAAAATTTTCAAGAACAGGCAACATCGTTCTGAAGAAAAGCAATGGCGCGCCGCCGAAGATTGTCAATGCGGCGGAGCAAGCGTCGGAAGCGTTCAGAAGCAAAATGGAAAAGTGGGCGGATTTAAGCCACGATGGCTGGCGCATCTTTCGCATCATGGCAGAGTTCGTTACAGGCTTCGAGAAAATGGCAGAGGCAGGACCATCGGTCGCCATTTTCGGTTCGGCGCGTGTCAAGCCCAACGACAAGTACTACAAAATGGCAGAGCGCATGGCAGAACTCTTGGCACAACACGGACTTGGCGTCATCACAGGTGGCGGACCCGGCATCATGGAAGCCGGCAATAAAGGCGCAAAAAAAGCAGGCGGCGTTTCCGTCGGCTTAAACATCTTATTACCCTTCGAGCAAGAAGCCAATCCTTACATCGACAAAGACCGACTGATTTGGTTCGATTACTTCTTTGTTCGAAAAGTCATGTTCGTCAAGTATTCGCAGGCGTTTATTGTCATGCCTGGCGGATACGGCACAATGGACGAATTCTTCGAAGCCATCACGCTCATTCAAACGCAAAAAATTACCATGTTCCCGGTCATCTTGATTGGCAAAGCGTTTTGGGGCGATTTATGGAATTGGATTAGAAAAACTTTGATGGAAAAGCACAAATACATCGGCGAAAACGACATGGACTTTATTTTTCTCGTTGATTCGCCCGAAGAAGCGATGGAGATTATCAAACAGTTTTATCCTGAAAACCGATACACGCCGAATTTTTAATGTCGCCGTGAAATGAACCCTGAGGAGAAAATTCAGTCGCTTGAAGCACGTCTTACAAAGGTCAAAAGCGAGCAGGAGAGAATCGATGTGCTCAACGACCTTGCCTATCACTTGCGCTCAAAGGATATGGAGCGAGCGGAAGTATTGTGCGAGGAAGCCCTCTCGCAAGCATTACGCTTGCTTCATCGTTACGGCATTGCGACTGGGTATAGAAACAAAGGAGTCTTTGCATACAATCGCGGCAATTATCAGGAAGCACTCAAACATTTGAGCGAAGCCTCGAATTGGTTTCAAAAAATCCAAGATGTACGCGGGCATGCGACTGTGCTCTCCAATAAAGGCTTGGTGTATTGGAAATTAGGAGAGCATAGCAAAGCGATGGAAGCCTATATGGCGGCACTTGCAATCTATCTGCAAATGCACGATAGAGTCAATCAATGCAGCGTGCTTGTCAATATCGGAGGCTTGTATCAAACGATGGGAAATTTGGGTAAAGCCCAAGAGTTTTATGAAGAAGCGTTAGAACTTGCCAAAATCTGCGAACTCTATGTAGAGTGGGGAACAGTGCTCAGCAACATCGGCGCAATTCATTATTACAACAACGATAAGCAAAAAGCCCTCGAGTATTTTTTACAAGCCTTAGAGATTCGTCAAAAAACCAATCAACAGCGAGAAATCAGCGTTTCACTGCTTAATGCGGGAGCCGCTTACTTTGATTTAGGTGAAACGGAAAAAGGCTTGGCGATGATGAAAGAAAGTTTGGAACGATACAGAGCAATGGGCGACAGAAGTGGCGAAGCACATACACTTCAAGCGATTGGACATTCCTTGCTCTCCACGAAACAATATCAAGAAGCACTGCGCTACTTGCACGAGAGTCTAAAAGTTATCCAAGAAATCGGCACAAAACCGCTTGAAAAACAAACGCAACAGTTGCTTTCTAATGCCTACCGAGAACTTGGCGACTATCAAAAAGCCTACGAGCATTTTGTTCGGTTTCACGAACTTGAAAAAATGCTCTTGCTCGAGCAATCCGAAGAAAAAACGAAAAAACTTACGCTCAAATATGAATTAGATAAATCGCAACGCGAAGCCGAACTCTACCGCCTCAAAAACGAAGACTTGGTTAAACTCAATCGTGAACTTCAAGAAGCCAATCAATTAAAAACTGAACTCCTAAGTATTGCAGCGCACGACCTCAAAGGTCCGCTTCAAACCATTATGGGCTTTGCGGAACTGATTGGCGAAGAATCCAAAGAGATGGTGTCTATCCACAAAAAAGCCATGTCAATCCGCCGTGCCTCGCAAAAAATGTTAGGCTTGATTCATGACTTGCTTGAAACAGCGGCAATCGATGCAGGCAAATTGGAGTTGAACAGAAAAAGCACTGACTTGGGCGCGTTAGTTCAAGTGATTAGCGAAAACTTTTACTTGATGGCAGAAGCCAAACGCCAAAAACTTGAAGTGAAGATTGAAGAAAATTGCATAGTTAATGTCGATGCAGAGCGAATGAAAGAAGTCGTTGAAAACTTGATTGGAAATGCAATTAAATACTCGCCATACGACAAAACGATTTGGGTGTCGGTTTGCCGATACGATAAAGATAAAGTTCGCTTCTCGGTCAAAGATGAAGGACAAGGGCTTACGGAAGAGGATATGAAAAAGCTGTTCGGAAAATTTCAGCGACTTTCAGCAAAACCAACGGGCGGGGAAAGTTCAACGGGGCTTGGGCTTTCTATCGTTAAGAAACTGGTCGAAATGCACGGCGGAAAAATTTGGGCAGAGTCGGAAGGCAAAAATAAAGGCGCGACATTTACTGTTGAACTATCGGCTGAACCGACGCAATAAATCACACGCAAATATGTCGAACTATGATGCGAACACAGCCATCAGCAAAGCAGACGCGCTTTGCGATAAAGCCGCTACGTGTTACATCAGCAATCCCAAAGAAGCACTCACTCTGCTTCTGCAAGCCGAAGCTTTGCTGAACAAGCACGAGTCCAACGAGATAACTTACAACAAAATTCTTGCGCGCTGTCTATGCCTGCAAAGTTCCGCCTACCAAAGGCTTTCGGAGTTTGAAAACGCAAACCAAGTCGCCTTGCGCGCCATCTCGATTGCCGAAAAAACTAACGACCACAAAACGATGGCGAATGCGTTTCGCATTTTGGGAAGTGTATCGTTTTTCAGAGGCGAAAGCGAAACGGCATTAAAGATGTATGAAAAAGGATTGGAATATGGTCGGCTTGCAGATGATAAAAAGTCGCTATCTGCGTTGCTCAACAACATCGGCACTGTATATCACCGTCTTGCAGACTACGCCCGCGCCACGCGCTACTACAATCAAAGTTTAGAAATCTACATTGAAATTGGCGACAAGCGCGGCGAAGCCAATGCCTACATAAACATTGGCAACAACTACTACGCACTCGGCGATTACGCCAATGCGCTTGACTATCAATTCAAAGCCATGAAAATCCACGAAGCACTCGGCGATGAACAAGGAAAAAGTATCGCTTACAGTGGATTGGCATTGATTTATGAGAAATTAGGAGAGTATCAAAAATCGATTGAGAATTATCAAAACTGTTTGGAATATGAAAAAAAATCAGGCAATCGGTGGTCAATGGCACTCACGCTCAACAATCTTGGCAATGTCTATGAAGCCATCAACGACTATCCCAACGCCCTTCAACTCTACCAGGAAAGTTTGAACATCAAACGCCAACTGCATGACCGTCAAGGCATTGCACATACATTGAACAATATTGCCGAACTTTACATCAAACAAAGGCAATACGCCGACGCGCTTATCGCCTTGAATGAAAGCTTAGAGACTCTTGAAAGCGTTAGTGATAAAAGCGGCTACGCAATGAGTCTCATAACAATGGCTAAACTCTTTTCAGAAAAAGAATTTGAGCAATATGATTTAGATAAAGCTATCGGGTATCTCCATCGCTCGGTTGAAATTGCACAGGAGATTAAAGCCAAAGGGGTTGTGTCTGACGCTTACCGAATGATGTCGCACCTTTATGAACAGAAGGGAGACGCAATCAACGCGCTGCACTACTACAAATCTTTCCACACTATTGAGCAAGAAATCAAAAGCGAAGAAAGCGAAAAGCGAATCCAAAGTTTGAGCGTTGCTTACGAAACCGAGAAAGCCAAAAAAGAATCAGAACTCCGACGCTTAGAAGCTGAAAAGTATCGCCTCGAGAATGTTGAACTTGCCCAAGCCAATCGGTTCAAAACCGAACTTTTAGCCATCGCCGCGCACGACCTTAAAAATCCCCTTCAATCCATCATGGGCTTTGCGCAACTCATTGAAGAAAGAAAAGGCGACAGCACTGCGATTGAATCGTTTGCAAAAATTATTCAAAACTCATCGGAGCGAATGCTCTCACTCATCAACAATCTGCTCGAAGATGCAAAAGCCGAAATGACCACATTTGAACTCAAACCTGAAACGCTGAATCTCACAGATTTCATCAAACAACTACTTGAAACGAACTTCAACGCACAAGCCCACCGAAAATCGCAAACGATTTTTTTTGAGAGCAATGGAGACATCATACTGAAAGGCGACCGCGAGCGATTAAAACAAGTCTTCGAGAACTTAATCGGAAACGCCATTAAGTATAGCCCCAAAGGCAAAAGAATATGGATTGAACTGCGCAGCAAACAATCGCACACAAATCAAGCCACAAATGAATCAGTCTTAGTCAGCGTCAAAGATGAAGGACAAGGACTCACCGAAGAAGATAAATCAAAACTCTTCGGAAAATTTCAACGGCTTTCGGCAAAGCCAACAGGCGGAGAAAGCTCAACAGGGTTGGGGCTTTCGATTACGAAACAATTAGTAGAAAAACACAACGGACGCATTTGGGCAGAATCCGAAGGAAAAGATAAAGGCACGACGTTTTTTGTTGAATTGCCAATAACTTAAATTCGCTCATCAATCATGACCGTTTTTTATCACCTTTCAATTTTCTACGACAATGAATTTCACGCTCACCGAAGAACACCTCATGATTCAACAAGCCGCACGCGACTTTGCGCAAAATGAAATCAAAGATGCCATTGAGCGCGATGAGAAAGAAGAATTCCCTTACGAGATTGTCAGAAAACTTGGCGAACTCGGCTTTCTCGGCATGATGGTTCCGCCTGAATACGATGGCGCAGGCATGGATACCATTAGTTATGTGCTTGCAATGGAAGAAATTTCCAAAGTCGATGCCAGCGTCGGTGTGATTATGTCGGTCAACAATTCGCTTGTCTGTTGGGGCATTAACGAATACGGCACGCCTGAACAAAAAGAGAAATGGTTGCGTCCGCTTGCCAAAGGCTTGAAAGATGGCAATATGTATATCGGCGCGTTCTGCCTTTCTGAACCGAATGCAGGAAGCGATGCGACCGCACAAACCACAACCGCCGTGCGCGATGGCGACTACTACATTCTTAACGGCACAAAAAATTGGATTACCAACGGCACCACAAGCGAAGTCTATCTTGTCTTCGCAATGACGAACAAAGAGAAAAAGGCGCATGGCATTTCTTGCTTCATTGTTGAGCGAGGCACGCCCGGCTTTGAGATTTTGAAGAAAGAAAAAAAACTTGGCATTCGGTCAAGCGATACTTGCTCACTTGGATTTACAGACTGCCGTATTCCCGCTTCAAATATGCTCGGACCGGAAGGTGAAGGCTTTAAGATTGCCATGCGCAGTTTGGACGGAGGACGAATTGGCATTGCCGCACAAGCACTCGGTATTGCCGCCGCTTCGCTCGACCGCGCACTGAAATACGCCAAAGAACGACACTCTTTCGGCAAAATGATTATCGACCATCAAGCCATTCAAATGAAACTTGCCGATATGGCAACGGAGCTTGCCGCCGCACGACTGCTCACGCTTCAAGCCGCTTGGATGAAAGACCAACACATGAAGTATTCGCGTCAGGCAGGTATGGCGAAACTCTTTGCATCGCGTCTTGCGGTCAAAGCCGCTTTGGAGGCAATTCAAATTCACGGCGGATACGGCTATGTGCAAGAGTATGAAGTCGAGCGATACTTGCGCGATGCCAAAATCACCGAAATTTACGAAGGCACGTCCGAAGTCCAACGCATCGTCATTGCACGCGATTTGCTCCGCGCATAAGTAGGTTCAGAGGTTAGAGGTTGAAGGTTGTAGGTTGAAAGGTTGAGAGTTGAAGTTGAGGTAGGGGCGAGTTCCAAACTTCTGTATTTTGTCAAATAAAGTCTCGCAATAGCGTGGTTGAAGTTGAAGTTGAAGTAGGGGCGGGTTCCAAACTCGCCCTTTTGAGTTCCAAACTCGCCCCTTGTTTTGAAAGTTGAGCAAGTTCCAAACGCGCGCCTTGCTTGTGCCTGTGTCTATTTCCGCCCTTGTTTGTTTTGAGTCCGTTTTCTGCACAAAAACACAAAGGGCGAGATATGCTCGCCCTTCATAGAATCCTGATTACGAAAGAACTTACTTCACAATCATCATCTTTTTCGTTTGGCTGAATCCGCCTGACGAGAGCGTGTAAAAATACACCCCACTGCCAAGCCCTGCCGCATCAAATCTTACCGTGTAATTGCCCGCAGGACGAATCTCGCTCACCAATGTAGCCACTTCACGACCAAGCAAGTCATAGACTTTCAGCGAAACAAAGCCCGCTTCTTTGATTGAAAAGGCGATGTTCGTTGTGGGGTTGAACGGATTAGGATAGTTTTGTTCCAACTTGTAGGTATAAACCACTTTCGGAATTGCAGTTACTTGCACAACGGCAGTGCGGTCAATGTGATGCACTGTGCCGTTGAAATCGACTGAGCGCAAGGTGTAGGTGTAAGTTCTGCCAACTTCCAAACCAGAGGCATCAATGTAGCTATAGGTTTTGGCTTCGGAAGTGGTGCCGCGTCCGCGTAGTTCAGGCGTAGTGTTGTAATGGGCGATTTGCTGTCCATCACGGAAGACAATGAAGCCTGCGTTGTCCTGTTCTGACACAACATTCCAAGCCAGTTCGACGCCACGTGCGGTTGATGTGCCTGTGAAACTCGTAATCTCAACAGGGAGCGGATTGTCGCCGTCGCTCACAGTGAACTCTGAAAAACTGGTGGCGGTAATTGTTAGTGAGCGTGGGTCTAATGATGTGTTAAACGTGCCAGGAATTGGAAACCAAGTTGCGCCGTTATCGGTGCTTTTCCAGGCTTGGAGCGTTGAAAGGTTGCGTCCATTATCCGCACTGGCAGGCCAGTAGAAACTCACAGTTCGAGGAGCAAATGAAGAGGTCGTGGTTGTTATCACCCACTTGCGAGCAATGCCAGTGTTTCCGCCAACCGTTACAGGCGTTGAACTACGCGAAATAGATAGGTTGTTCAGCGCGTCGCCTGCCGCAATGTCAATGCCAATCGCCGCATTCGTGAAGAAAGTGCTTGCAGGCAAGTTGAACGTTGGAAACGCCAAAGTTCCAATGATATTTTGAGGATTTGTAATCGTTCCGCCTACGGTTAAGGCAGAGCTCCCGGTGTTAATCGTACCATTCACGGTCAAATTGCCGTTAATCGTTACAGGGCTGTTAAGCGTGAGCGTTGAACCACTATTGACGGTAACATTGGCATTTGACGCAAAATTGAGCGTGCCTGAATTGGCGAGACTTTGCGAAGTGCCGCCAAAGGTAATGGTGTTTGCTGATGCAGGATTAAATCCAAGCGTTGCGCCACTGCTAACCGACACATTGCCGTTAATCGTAACCCCGCCCGTCAAGTTGATGTTGAACGTGCCTGAGGAAACCGTCAGGTTGTTCATCGCGAGGGGTTGTGTCCCTGTGGAATTGAGAGTTTGTGTGGAAGCGTATTCAAAGTTCGCATAGGTTCGGTTGCTCAACGCGGGCGCGCCCGAAGCGGCGGTAAAGCGGTAGAGGCTTCCCGGCTGCCAAACCACAACAGAATTGGGTGCTGACGCGCCAAACGGATTAGCACCAGCACCGTGGTTATAAATTGACCCGCTTTGAAAGACAACGGAATTAAGATTCGTTGTGCCGAAAAGATTGCCCGTGAAATCAGGAAGCGTGTTGACCGTGCCTGATACCGTGAGAGACGAGGCATCGCTGGCAAGCAAACGATGAGCGGCACCACGTGC
>Ga0308411_10001469_pt1 | contig 16038 bp, 10 predicted proteins | sample HotsprottomLayer_2_FD_203530 | JGI IMG/M metagenome (GOLD analysis project Ga0308411, IMG submission 203530) | Hot spring phototrophic mat microbial communities from Octopus Spring, Yellowstone National Park, Wyoming, United States -... | ecosystem: Environmental > Aquatic > Thermal springs >...
GCGATGTTCGCCCTTGATCCGCAAGCGCAGCAGCACGGGGGCACCTGGCGATTCCGGGGGCAGGATGGCCACCACCTCGCCGGCATCAATACCCTGAACGCGCACGCGAGTGCCCACCTCGACGCCGCGAATTTCCGGAAAGCCCGCTCGCACTTGCAAGGCATCCGTACCGTACCAGCCACGCGAACCGACCGCGAACACGCCAAGGCTGGCAAGCCCCAGAGCCAACAAGAAAATCACACCCAGCCACAACGCTTGCCAGCGAGTGAGAGATCGTGACACGGAGACACCTCTGGCATATCTTGGTAGAATGCTCGATGTTCTAGCCTCTCCGATAGCAGGGGAGGGCCGGAACTCTGTGTATTATACGTTCAAGGCAGGTAATTCTAGAGCAGATGTGCCGAGTTTCTGGCACGACGCACCAACAAAACCGGCCAAAGCGGTTTTTGCTCTTGGCATCTTAGAGGGGAGTTCCTCTATGATGAAGAGCTAACAAGTGAGTCCCATCGGAACAAACCGGAGCGATGATTTGCCCTCGCGTCAGGCGAGGCGGCGCACCCTGAGGTGGAGACCAATCCATGGCAGGCATGAGTTTCAAACAGCAGTGTCCCAGCTGCGAAGCAATGGTCCCGGTGCGCGACCCGGGCCTGATCGGTCGCAAGATCGACTGTCCCAAGTGTAAGTACCGTTTCGTCGTGGAGGAGCCGGAAGGCCAGTCCGATGAGGACAAGCCGGCCGCAAAGAAGGAGGCCAAGGCGGCCGACAAGGCGGGCAAAGCTCCGGCCGCTGCCAAGGCAGACAAGGGCGGGCCTCGCGGCAGCGACGAGAACAAAGCGGCGAAGAAAAAGAAAGCGGAAGGCAGCAACACGGTCGTGCTGGGTGGGGCTCTTGCTGCGGTGGCCTTGATTGCCGTCCTTGGCGGTGCTTGGGGATTGGGATTGTTTGGCGGTGGCCAAACCTCTCCTTCCTCACCCAGTCCCGGTGGAGCAGGCGGCACATCGGTGGCAGCCAGCCCGGCGATGCCAGGGGAAAACCCCGAGCAGGCTGGTGCTGGCCCCGCTGCTCCCGACCAAGCCGCTGCTAACGAACCGACCGTTCTCGTCAACATCACCAACTTGCTGCCCAAAGATGCTGAAGCGGTGATCTCCTACCCCATGCGCTTCACCCTGGGCTCTTCGCTCAGTACCGTGGCCATGAACGAAGCCGAAGCCGGTTTTCGCCCCGAACGCTTCCGCCAGAAGTTTGGCCTATCCCCTGATGACATCAATGGAGTGGTCACGGCTCTCAACGCTCGTGAGAACTGGGTGTTCAGCATTCTCCAGGCCAAGAAGCCCATCCCACGCGAAGCCGTCAAGAAGGAACTACGTCTGGTTCCTCAGCCCAAAATCAAGAGCAAGACGGACAAGACGTATGATTGGTTCCTGATGCAAGGGGATTTCGACAGCCTGGGCAACCTGCTACTCAAGTTCAACCAGCATCGCGAAACCTTCGCTGTTCATTTCCTCGATAACGCAACGATGGTATTCGCCGATGTCGCCCCCATGAAACGCTTCCTCGAGCAGGACGGCAAACCCGAGTATCAGACCAAGGAAGGCACCACGCAAGTAACAATCGGCGGACAGCCCAATCCAGGCGAAGGAGGGCCTTCTCTCGGAGGAGGACGTGGTTCAGGGCCGCTTGCCGGAGTGTCGATGGGACCGCCTGGATCACCGGGTGCGGGTTCGCCTCCAGGCGGCATGATGCCTCCAGGTGGCATGATGCCTCCAGGTGCGGGTTCGCCTCCGGGTGGGATGATGCCTCCGGGTGGCATGATGCCTCCGGTCGGGATGATGCCTCCAGGTGGCATGATGCCTCCAGGTGGCATGATGCCTCCGGGTGGAGATGCTGGGCAAAGCAGTGCGCCTGCACCTTCTTCGTACATGACCATTGACCCAGCTCTCAAGATGGTGATGGATCGTCTAGAACGTATTTATGAAGATCCACAAACCAAAAAGAAGGAACGAGCCTCTGTTGTCACCTTTGCCAGCCTACGGCCCTGGAACGAAATCCAATTCCGCTGGGTGGTGGATCAACTCGGCAAGTTCCAGCCGGCTCTTGTGTCCGTCATGGACTTGCCTGCTGTACGCCGGGTTCGCGAAGCTCCCGTGACCGGGTTCAGCCTGCATCAGTTCAACCAGAGCGATGCCAAGCTCTATGTCGCGATGGCTGCTCGTGATCGTCAGGATGCTGCTGCCGCTGAAAAACTCTACAGCCCACTCCTGGCTCTGACGGTGCCTCTGTTCAAGTCCGGACTGGAACTGAACGTGACTCAGGAGAATGCGCAGCCAAATCCCAACCAGGGCGGTTACCCCGGTGGTTATCCTGGAATGCCGCTCCTGCCTGGTGGGGGAGGCCGCGGTGGCCCGGGCGGGGCGATAGTTCCGCCTGGTGGAATCCCATCGCCACCTCCTGGCGGCATTGGAGGGGGCAGGGATGATGGCGATTCGCCTGGTCTGCCCGGCTCCGGCCAGCCCGGCGGTGGCATGGGAGGAGAAGCTCCTCGCAATGACGGTGTCATTGGCCTGACCGTTGAGGACACCCTCCTCGTCGCCAAATTGGAGCTTCGCCTCACTCCCGAAGCCTACGAAAAGATCATCGCTCCCGCTCGCGAAGCTTTGCAGTGGATCAAGAGCCAAGCCGATCTCAGTTCGCCTCTACCGCGTTACTACGACCTCGGACGGGCTCTGGCCGCCTATGTCGCCGAAAAGGGCCAATTGCCTCCTGGGGCATTGCCTCGCCCCCTCTCCCCGGAACGCGGTCTGCCCTGGCGACCCGATCAGCGCTTGAGTTGGGCAGTCGAATTGCTGCCTTACCTGGGCGAAGAGTATCAGGATTGGATCATCGAACGCGACAAGGGCTGGAACGAAGGGAAGAACGTCTTCGTCGCTTCTCGCGTTGTCGCTCCGCTGCTCGCTCATCGTATCCCCGGGTTGAGTCCAGCCTTGGTGATTTATCCGGATCTTCCCGATTCTCCGGTCGGGGTCACGCACTTCACGGCCATCGCCGGAGTCGGACTCGACGCTGCTGAATATCAGGCGAACGATACCGCTCGCGCTAACAAACTCGGCCTGTTCGGCTACGACCGAATCTGCCGCAAGGCGGATGTCAAGGACGGCCTTGATAAAACGATCGCCTTCCTGCTCATGCCGGGACACAATCGCTCGCCCTGGATGGCCGGTGGTGGGGCCACTCTTCGCGGTATTCCCGACGAAACCGAAGACCCCAATCCGTTAGCAGCGTATGTCTGCATGACGCACGAGGGCAAGCGTGGCACCATCGCCATCATGGGAGATGGCGCGATTCGCTTCGTGCCCGAAAACCTCGATCCAGCGGTCTTCCGTGGCCTGTGTACCATTGCTGGAGGCGAACAACTACCCGACAAGCTGGACAAGCTCCTGCCTCGCCTGGCTGGCAGTGAAACGCCCACGTTGAGTACGCCTGGAAGCGGTGGCGGGCTAGCTGCCGGGAGTTCCGGCCCCAGAACGGGTATTCAGGGCACCTGGCGGATCGAGAAACTGGAAATCGGTGGCGTGCCCGCGCCGTCTCTAGGTGTCCAGACTGTGGCCATCACTCCCGAAACGCTGACCTTCATGGGCGGCACAGGGGCATCAGAACGCTACAGCATCAAGCTCGACGACAGCAAGTCGCCGCGCTGGATCGATCTGACAGCAGTCGAAGGGCCAAACAAGGACAAGACCTTGCTCGGCATCTACGAACTGTCCGGCAACGAACTCAAGTTGTGCTATGCCGGTGTCGGTTCGACCAAGCGGCCGGAGAAGTTCGCTAGCCCGTTGTTGACCTCGACACGCAACATCGTGCTTCGGGCGGTCGATGAGGGCCCAGGCGGATCGCGAGGGCCAACCGTTCTCGGTGCCGCCAAGGTGGACTGGCGCGACTACACACCCGCTTCGGGAGCCTTCAGTGTGCGAATGCCCGGCCCCACTCGGGAATTGAAGCAGGAACTGCCGCTGCCGACGGGCGGCAAACTCACTATGTACGCGCATGTGGCCCAACTGGGCGGAACCAACGGCGGTTGCGTAGTCATGATGCAGGACATGCCCGCTCAGGTGCCTCCCGCTCAGGCCTTCGAGGGCGGCAAGATGGGTGCGCTCCAGAGAGTTCCGGGAGCTAAAATCCTCTCGGAAAAAGAGATCAGCCTTGGCACCCACCCCGGTCGTGAATGGGTAATTTCCTTTCCCGCTGTGGAAGGCAAGAATAAAGCCCGTATCTATCTCGTCGGTACTCGGATGTTCGTACTGATGGCCGGGCCTGACTCGGTAATCAGCGACAGCGATATCGACATCTTCCTGAACTCGTTCAAGCTCGGGAAGTAAAGACACCTCTCCCACTGCTAACGCAGGTGGGCTCGCTGGCGAGTCCACCTACGTTAGCAGAAGGAGATTCTTTATCTCATCTCTCTAGTGTAATTATCTCAGAAGGTCGGGATCATTACCCGCTCGCCGCCCTTCATGGCCGATTGATGGGCGCAGATGCCAACCATCGTCCAGTTGGCACTGGTGGGCGCATCGGGGAAAGCCGGCTTCTCACCCAGACAGGCCAGCAGGAAGTTGTGGGCCAGGTGCGGATGACTGCCGCCGTGCCCACCGCCTTGCAAGAACGACAGATGCTCGGCATCCTGGATGGCCGCTGGCTGCGTGAAGCGTCGAATCGGTTCGGGCAACAGGTGGGCGAAATCGGGCACCTTGACCCGTTGCGGGATCTGATCCTCACGCAAGGGCTTTTCGGGCGTACTCTTGGTGTGGATGACCGGATCCTCGTTCTCGATCTGCTGCCACTCGAACGATTTCTTCGAGCCGTAGGCATCGAAACTCTCGCGGTACTGTCGGGCGGTGTCGAACAGACTGCGAGTGACCTCGGCGACGACATCGCTGCCGCGAATCTTGAACGTGGCCGTCTCGTAGGAGAAGGGACTGCCATACTTGCTGATCAGTTCCTCGCGAATGCGCCCCGAGCCGTGGCAGACAACGCTTTCCGCATGAGCTGGCTGGCCAGGCTTGGAGAGGATGGCCAAGCACGGACTGACACAGTGGGTAGCGTAGTGCATGGGCGGCAGACCGGGCCAGTAGTCGGGCCAGCCGTCCATATCCTGCTGATGGCTGCCGCGGAGGAACTGGAGCCGGCCCAGTTCGCCGCGATCGTACAGATCCTTGACAAACAGGTACTCGCGAGAATAGACGACGGTTTCCATCATCATGTAGACCTTGCCGGTCTGTCGCTGCAATTCGACGATCTGTCGGCACTCGTCGATGGTGGTGGCCATCGGCACCGTACAGGCCACATGCTTGCCGGCTTTCAGGGCAGCAATCGCCTGCGGCGCATGGTCGGGGATCGGGGAGTTGATGTGGACGGCATCGATGTTGGGATCTTTCAACAACTCGTCGTAGTTGTCATAGCGTACCTTGACACCGAAGCGATCGCCGCACTTGTTCAGTTCGGCCCGATTGCGCCGACAGATGGCGTACATCTCGGCATTGGGATGGGCCTGATAGATGGGAATGAACTCGGCACCAAAGCCGAGGCCGATGATCGCCACGCGAATCTTTTTGTCTGGCATAGATGCAAAAACCTCGTTGTGAATGGGACGGATTTAGGAATCACCGCCGGTTCAGCCAGCGGGATGCATCCAGCCCTTACGATAGGGCCGACGCAGGAGTTTGTTGGCCTCGTCGTCACCGGGGATGCGGTGCGTGGCCGGATCGAAGGCCAGCGAGCGACCCAGTTGCATGCTCAGGTTGGCGAGCAGGCAACAAGCGGTCGAGATGTGGCCCTGTTCGATGTCGGCAACCGGCTTGCTGCCCTTGTCGATGGCGAGCAAAAAGTCGCGCATGTGGCCGCGAATCGCCGAGGCGACGTGGCGTTCCAGATCGACCTCGGTTTTATCCTCGGGATATTTGTCTTCTTCAAACAGCGGCAAGCCGCTCAAGGTCGGCTGCTTGGCGTAGAGGGGGAAGAACTCGTACTTGTGGACGCTGGCCTTGAGGGTGCCCTTCTCCCCGTAGAAGAAAGCGGCCCACGGATAGTCCGGGTCGGGCGGCGAGCCATAGGTGCGATGCTGCCAGGTGACTTGCAGATCACCAAAGTCGAATAGGGCAGATTGGGTGTCGGCAATGTTCGACTTGCCGTTCTTTTGCACAAGGATGCCGCCCGTAGAGCTAATGCGTTTGGGCCAGCCCAGATCGAGCATCCAGCGAACCATGTCGAGCATGTGGATGCACATGTCGCCCATGATGCCGTTGCCGTATTCCATGAAGGCACGCCACCAGCGACGGTGCGGCAGGTGTTCGTTGCCGTACTGCTTGTTACGCGGCGTGTCGTAAGGACGCATCGGAGCCGGGCCGCACCACATCTCCCAGTCGAGGAAGTCGGGCACCTTGACGACCGGCCAGTTCTCGTTGGCTCGCATGTGGTAGTAGCAGCAAATATCGACCTGGCCGATCTTGCCCAGTTTGCCTTCGCGGATGACGCGATCTCTGGCTTCGATAAGGTGAGGCGTGCTACGGCGTTGGGTGCCGACCTGCACGACCTTGTTGTGCTTGCGGGCGGCATCGAGCATGGCCTTGCCTTCTAGCACATCGACGCTGATGGGCTTTTGCACATAGACATGCGCTCCCGCCTCGATGGCGGCGATGGTCGGCAAGGCATGCCAGTGATCGGGCGTGGCGACCAGGACGATGTCCAGGTCTTTTTCTTTGAGCATGTCGCGATAGTCGCCGTAGGTACGCGGCTTCTTCTTCGACTTTTGCCGACCGGCCACCTGCTCGGCGGCATCGGCGAGCATTCGCTTATCGACATCGCACAAAGAGACGACCTCGACGGGAGCGACCTGAATTAGACGGAACAGATCGCACTTGCCATACCAGCCGCAACCGATAAGCCCGACGCGGGCCGGCTTACGGTCGGCAAGACTGGTCGCAGACAACGCGAGCCCAGCACTGCTACTGGCGAGAAACTGACGGCGGTTCATGACGACTCCTCCCACGGCACTCAGGGATAGTTAACCGTCAGTCTACCCCGCGTGCCAGGGAGCGGCGAGAGGGAGCGTAGTTAATAGCCGCGAACTCGGGAGATGGCCCATTCGTAGATCTGCTGATACGCCCGCGCCGAGGTCTCCCAAGAATAGTCACTGGTCATGCCCTTGATCTGCATGGCTCGCCAATTTTCTGGATCGAGTCGATAGATCCATAAGGCATCGCAGATGGCTCGCCAGAAACTCTCCCAGTCGTAAGGCCCGAAGGTGAATCCGGTCACGCCACTGCGTACCGTGTCGGCTAGCCCCCCGGTTGCCCGGACGACAGGCACCGAACCGTAACGCATGGCGATCAGTTGTCCCAGACCGCACGGCTCGAACAGCGACGGCATGAGAAACACATCGCTACCTGCATAGATCAGCGGCGCGAGGGCGGCATCGTAGCCAATGAACGCCGTCATGCGGTCGCGATGGAACCCGCTGATGTGCCGCAACATCTGCTCGTACTGCGGCCAGCCGGAGCCTAGGACAACGACTTGGACTTCGCCAGCATGTCCGTTCATGAGCAGATGCAGCGGATGCCCGAGAATGTCGAGTCCCTTTTGAGGGTCGAGTCGGCCAACGAAGGCTAGGATCGGCACATCGTCGCGAATGGGCAAGCCGGCTCGTTCTTGTAAGGCTCGCTTGTTGACCTTACGGGCTTCGAGATTGTTGGCATCAAATCGCATCGGCAGATGCGGATCGGTCGCGGGATTCCACACCTCGTAATCCAGGCCGTTGAGGATGCCGTGAACATCGAAGTGCCGGTAGCGCAGCAAGCCGTCGAGTCCAAACCCGCCCTCGCGCGTCATGATCTCACGGGCATAGGTCGGACTGACCGTGTTAATCATGGTGGCATGCAGAATGCCTCGGGCCATGAAGTTGACTTGATTGGGCTTCTCCTCGTTCATCTTGGGGGTCAACACGCCCAGATAACGGAAGACATCCCAGGGAGCGGTGCCCTGGTGCATGAGGTTGTGGATGGTGAAGACGGTGGGCATGCTGGCGTAGCGAGGATCGACCAAGCCAGAGGTGCCGAGCCAGACAAGGGCCGGGGCTGCGTGCCAGTCGTGGGCATGCACGACATCGGGTCGCCAGCCCTCGGCAGCGATAAAGAAATCTAGTGCCGCTCGACAGAAGAACGCGAAACGGTAGGCATCGTCCTTGAAGCCGTAGATTGCCCAGCGATCGCCGAACAATTTTTTCTCGGCGATGAAGTAGACGGGCACCTGACTGCCAGGGATAGTCGCCTCGAGGACACCGGCCGGGATGTGCAAGCCCATGCCCATCGGCACGTTCAGGGTAGTTGGATGAGCACGAATGCCCATCTCACCCTTGCTCAGAGCCGCCTCGATGGGGCCATAGGCCGGTAGGCTGACCCGCACATCGTGTCCGAGTGCCGCCAGTGCCTTGGGCAGAGATCCGCACACGTCTGCCAGTCCGCCCATCTTGGCAAAGGGGGCCACCTCGGCACTGAGAAACAGCACTTTCAAACTCTGCACGATTGCTCTCCCGCGAACGATTGGCTCAGTTTACTCGCCAGAGGGCCGACTCGACCAGTCAAGCCTACCGCACACGGTGGGCAAAGCGATGCCGAGTTTGCCGATTGTACTTGATGTAGCGGTTGCGCGTTGGCTTGCTAGGATAACTCTCACTGCCGTTGTTGGTACTGGCGGATTCGCAGTTGGCTGACCCGTCTGGTAAACTGAACAGAGGTGACGACCACCTGAAGGAGAGACTGCGATGCCGAATACCGTTACCCTGGAGGAGGCCCAGGCCCGCCTGGCCGACCTGATCAAGCACCTGGCCCCCGGCGAGGAGGTCGTGATCACTCTCGACGACCGGCCCGTCGCCCGGCTGGTTCCTTCTGCCGAGACCAGGCCGCGTCCTCAGTTCGGTAGCTGCAAGGGGATGCTCACCATTGTCAGCGACGACGACGAGCACCTGGAGGACTTCAGGGAGTACATGCCTTGAGGCTGCTTCTGGACACCCACACGTTCCTGTGGTTCACGCTCGGAGACCCGCAGATCAGCCCGGCAGCCCTGGCCGCCATCAACGACCCTGACAACGACAAACTGGTCAGCCCGGCGACCTACTGGGAGATCGCCATCAAGGTGAGCATCGGCAAGCTCGCCCTGGGGCAATCCTATGAGGACTTCCTGCACCGAGGGATCACCCTCAACGGCTTCGGCATCCTGCACGTTGAGCCTCGGCACAGCGCAGTCGTGGCGACGCTACCGTTCCACCACAAGGAGCCGTTCGACCGGTTGCTGATCGCCCAGGCACTATCGGAGGACATCCCGCTGGTCAGCAACGAGGCACTCTTCGATGCCTATGGGGTTCGTCGGCTGTGGTAACCACGCCGATTGTACTTGATGTAGCGGTTGCGCGTTGGCTTGCTAGGATAACTCTCACCGCCGTTGTTGCAACGGATAAGACGACGGATGCCCTAGCGACTCTTCTGGAGGTGACCCATGCAAAGAACGCAATCCCGACTGCAACTGGCTCTGGCCGTCCTCCTGTTGGCCGTCGCGCCCTTGGCGGCAGCAGACAAACTCAAGGTGCTGATCGTCGATGGTCAGAACAATCACAACTGGAAGGCGACCACTCCCATTCTCCGGTCGATTCTGGAACAGTCCGGTCGCTTCACAGTAGATGTCGCCACCTCGCCGCCGCGAGGCGACAAGCAGGGCATGGCCAAGTTCCATCCCGATTTCGCCAAGTACGATGCCGTCGTCCTCAACTATAACGGCGAACCCTGGCCCGCCGCCACGCAGAAGTCGCTGGACGACTTGGTGTCGTCCGGCAAGGTTGGACTGGTCATCATCCACGCGGCCAACAATTCCTTCCCTGGCTGGCGCGAGTACAACCTGATGATCGGCATGGGCTGGCGCGGCAAGGACTTTGGGGATCGGCTCACTCTAGACGATTCCGGCAAGGAGATCATTACCCCCAAGGGCAAGGGGGACGGCTCCGGCCATCGCTACACCGGCCCGTTTGCCATCACCATTCGTGATGCCTCCCACCCGATCACTCAGGGCATGCCGCGTGAGTGGATGCACGTCCGCGATGAACTCTACGACAACATGCGCGGCCCCATCAAGAACGTCCGCGTTCTGGCCACTGCTTATTCGATCAAGGCCAAGGGCGGTACCGGGGAACACGAGCCGATGATCTGGACGGTCGCCTACGGCAAGGGTCGCGTCTTCCACACGCCGATGGGCCACGACGTGCAGGCTATGAAATGTGTGGGCTTTGCGGCCACCGTGCAGCGCGGCACGGAGTGGGCCGCCACCGGCAAGGTCACTTTGCCCTTGCCGAGCGACTTCCCCACGGCGGAGAAGGCCAGTCCGATCAAGTAATCGGCTTATTGCCCTCGCAGTTGCAACAGGCCGAGCGGTTCGGCCTGTTGCCATTGCTTCCACCAGTTCAGGAAGCGACGGCGTTCCTGGAGCAATCGGCGTTGGTGCGAGTGTAGCAAGCCTTCGATCCCAGGACGCAACCGCGACCACTCCTCAGGCCAGTGCCGCAACTGTTTCCGCAACGCGAGTAGCCGACTGGTCGCCACATGGCTATCGTTGGCTCGTCCGAGAATGTCCTGCATGGCCTCGACACGCGGGTAAAAGTCCTCTCGTAGCGACGGAGGGAAACAATCGCTCAGGATCTCCATCGCATAGCGAAGTCGTTTGCCGGCAATGCGAACCTGATGCAACTGTTCGTAGTCGCTCAAATCGCCGGAGGCGGCGGTCTGTAGCATCTGGAGACGGTCGTGCAGGACTTCGTGAGCCAGTTCGCCCAGTTGCTGTGGTTCTCCTTCGTGTGGGGCGTGCAGATCGTTTAGCACCTGGCGGAGGAAATCTTCTAGTTGATCGGACTCCAGAGTTTCGACGGCATCGAGTTGCTGCTGGGCCGCTGCCCGTTGGCCCAGAGCGTAACCGATCAGGAAGTCCAAGCCGGGTAACTGTTTCTGCTCTGCCGTCTTTTGTCGCTGCCGCAACTCTAAGAGAAACACATCCCAGTCTCGAGCGGCTCCGGCGGCCCGGCGCATCTGACGCAGCCGCCTTCGGATCTTGCGATACAAGCGGTGCGGCAAGCAACTGCGAAAGAGACGAACGGCCGCGTCTGCGCGTCGGGTCGCCACACGCAGTTGATGAACCGGCTCGATGTCCTGGTGCGCTAGCTGACGCACTCGAGCCAGTTGCTCCGGCACGATTGGCAGTCGCGTTGCCAGCACCAGCGATGCCGCTTCGAGTACCGGCATGTCGGGACGCAGTCCCGTAATCCATTTGCCATCGGCCATCTTCGGCCTCTCAGTCCCCATAAAGCCCTTCGATGTTCGCAGATTCTTCGCGGCGGTGCAACCAAGTTGCCACCTCGCGTGTCTCCTTGATGACCTTTTCGACACGCCGTCGTTCCTCACGCAACTTGTCGGCTAGATCCCCTGGAACGGCCAGGAAGACTTCTTCCAACTCCTCGCGCACGCGATCTTCGAGTTGCTTGTGGAAGGCATCGCGAATGGCGTTCCAGCGGAGCGGCAGCAGCAGATTGATCAGAATGTGCAGGATGATGCAGACCACCAGCAGGACAATGAACGGCAAGGCAATGTCGAGCAGATGCACCTGATAGCCCTTGCCCTGCGGATCGAAAAATCGCCAGAGCAGGTTGAGCAATGCCGCCAGCAAGGCCAGCGGTGGCACCCAGTCGGCCAGGAAAACCAGAATGCCCTGCACCACACGCCGACTGCCTGTCGGCCGCGTCCATTGCTTCTCGACCTGATCGAGAACCTCGGTCAACGCTCGCGCCCACCGCTGTCTCCAGTCGAGTTTGGCCAGTGCCTCGACAGGATCACTGATGACCGACAGAGGAAAGCCGTGGGAGTCGGCCACGACCAGCAGGCGATTGACTAGGGCTGGGCCGCGACCATCGAGTTGCCGATTTGCCGTCACCTGATTGGCGGCACCGGCGAATCGCGAGACGTTCCAGGCAGCGACGGTTTCCTTTTTGGGCAACGCCCGTGAGACAAATGGGATTCGTTCGCTCAGATTGCTACCGACATAGCGAGCGCGGGTCACCAGATAGAGATACCCTGCCATCAGGCCGTGAAACCGTCGCTGGCCCTCTAGCGCGAAATGGTGTTCGATTTCTCGCTGGAATGGCTCCAGGGTGTTGACCAGCACATCGCTGATGCTTCTCGCTTCTTCGGCGAGGGGCTTCTGCCAGGCACTGCGTACCTTGGCCGCGACCGCGTCCAGATCGGGCGGCGACGATTCTTGCAAGGCCTCCTCGGTGTGCGTCAGCAACTGACTGACTCCCCGCGCCTTGATCGCCTCGATTTCCAGTCGGCTCAATCCCTTTTCGAGCCACGCAACCAGTTCGCTGAACTGTTCGCCCTCGGGCAGAGGCGTTTGCCCATCTGTGCCAGCGGCCCGATCGACCCACGCCTGAGCGCAGGTGCGGAAGAGCAGCGGCTTCTTGAAGCCCTCGGATTCCAGATCGTGCAGCAAATCCTCGTCGGGCCGAATGCCCGTGCCGACACCGAGCAGGCAGCGATCCCACTTGTTGAGAACGAAGGCAAACGCTCGACGCTTTCGCTGTTGCAGGAAGATCTCCCAGACGAGTTGATCGTGATACTTTTCCTGCGAGCCGACATAAAGAACCACGTCGGCGACTGGCAGTAAGCGCAACAACTTGTCGCGATTGGTCAGGTCGTTACTGTCCACATCGGGCGTATCGACAAGGATCTTGTACTGTAGCGCGGGCCGATCGTGAGGCACGAGCCGACAGTGGCGAAGGGCCGGGTCGAGGCGATCAGGCCGCACCGACTCGTGGTAGTAGACGACCGGATCACGAGTGGTGGGTCGGGTGAACGAAGCAGCGGCGATATTGCCACCGGCCAGCGCGTTGAGCAGCGTCGATTTGCCGACCCCCGTTCCGCCCATCAGCATGACCACCAGAAGCGGCCGATCGACATCTAGCATTTCTGAGTTGCGGCGAAGATCGGCCGCAAGACCTTCGAGGTTGGCTCGATGGAGGGTGGAAAGCGGATATTGATGCGGCCCATCCAGCCAGTTACGGACACTGCGTTCCAATCCTCGCAAGGCGGGCGACAGAGTGCGTAGAACGCTGGCCTCCGACGATTTGGCAACAGGATCGCGGCCCGTTTCTGGTGAGGCAGCCGGTTGGATTCCAGGGTCGCTGTGCATCGGGTATTGCCTCCAGAGAGCCGACGACACCAGTCGTCGCCTTGTCCGATCAGGATACAACAAGACGGCTGGCCAGTTGCTGGGTGCGTTGATCGAGTTGGGAGATGGCCTCGGGAACCTGTCGCAGAGTGCGGACGAGTCGCTCGAAGTCAGATCCCCCTGTTGCCGGCCATTGAACGAGCCATTCGGCCAGAGGACGGCTCAGGTGCTGATGGAACAGCACTTGCTGACGTTGTCGGGCCGCCTCACGTTCGGCATCGACCACTTGCTTGCCGAGCAGTTCGCATAACTGATGGGTAATGGAGGCAGCCAGGGGCACGATAATCAGGTCGTGCCAGCCGATGCCACCCGTGACGAGGGTGCCTCCGATGGCGGCGAAATCCAGAGCGAATTTGCTGCCGCGCAGGATATTGAGCTTCACCGGATTTTTTTCCAGTTGCTCGTAGATGTTGCGTGCCGTCCGATCAACTTCCAAGGCTTGCGTAGCCTGAAATTCGCGGTAGATGACGGCGAAGCGTTCGCGTGCTTGCTCAGTGAGTCGGCCCGACTGAAAGCCGGCACTGAGGTGCGTCCACAGCGCATGCTCTCCCGAGCGACGCGAGGCTTCACGACGCAGCAGATCCAGCCAGCCCGTCAGAGCTTCTTCCAGAATCAGTTGTTCCGGTCGAGTGGGAGCATCTGGCCGGGTGACCGCCTTGCTGACCCAACCGGCCAGCAAGCGATAGGGCGTTCGTAGCACCTGCAATGTCCCCGAAATGAGCTGGCCCACTCCCGGCAGTTCGAGCAGTTGCATGAGACGAACCAGAGCCTCATCGAAGCCGCGAAATTTTTCCGAACTGAGATACTCCCTCTGATAGCGTTCCTGGAATTGGCTCTGGCCATCCGTAACGAGGGCGTTCCATTGTTCCAGAGCCAGCACATCGGCGCGAACCAGATCGAGCAACGAATGTTGCTCGGTTGTCAGATAACGACAGGCTCCTAGCACCGTTCGCCGTCGAGCTGCGGCCGGCGGCCCGCCCAGAACGGCCACCTGATTGAGCAAGGGAATGCGCCACTTGGCCGCATGGCGTGGCGGGTCAGCGAGTTGCTCCGCAGTCAAACTGGGAATGGCCAGCACGCCAACGACTCCTCGGGCCAGTTCCTCGGGCAGACCTCCCAAGACCTCTTTCTGGAAATGGGCGATGAGAGCCGGTGCGTCGGCCTCACGCATTTTCATCAGGCAGCAAATGACGGGCTTTCCTGTCTGCAACAGCAATTTGAGGAACTGAGTTGGAACCTCATCATTGTAGCGTTCGTCACTGGCGACGTAAACCAACGCATCGGCCAGGGCGGCGGCCTCGAGTAGCCGTGGGATGTATCCCTCAGCGGCCCAGGTGGTCATGTCCGGGCAATCCCAGACGATCCACTCCCGGAGCAGGTCATGGCTGGTTGGGTCGTGTGGCACGCGACGCACTTGATACACGTCCTGATCGAGACTAGCCGGGCCAGGTTGATTGAGGCGAACCAATGGCCCCAGGAATCCCAGATGTGCCGACCAGTTCAGGGCACCCATTTGACAGGTGTAGGCGATCGGATGGCGTGTGAAGCCGGCCTGAGCGTTGCTTTCGGCAGCGGTGACTCCGGTGAGCAGATTGGCCACAGTACTCTTGCCGGCACCGGCTCCCCCGATCACGACTACGTGCAAGGGCACAGAGGGTTGATCATCAAGGAATGGCCCGATACAGTTCCGCACCAGGGCAGCAGCGAGGCGAACCTTGCCGACCCCTCGACCATCATCGCCTTGCTTGCGGGCGTGCTGTTCCAACCAGGCCAGATCCTCGGCCAGTTGGCTGGTCAAGGCACGTGTCGAAAGGGTGTCCATGATTCTGAGCCCCTGCGGAACAGCGTTCGTCGCGGATCTACCTGTGTTCGATTTTATCGTTTCGACGCTTAGCGAGCCACCTGGCGTCAGCGGCTGGAGGTAGCCAGTCCGGCCGCTGACTCGGGCCGGCTCGCTAGCGAGCCACCTGGCGTCAGCGGCTGGAGTAAGGCCGATCCAGGCGGAAAGGTTCCAGCGACAGCAGATCAGGTAGATCGAGCAGCAGCCGCGCCAGAGCCAGCCCAGAGGCTGCCGACAGTTGCAGTCCCGAGCGGAAATGCCCTGTCGAAACGTACAGATTGTCCCAGCCGGGAACGGCTCCCAGATAGGGCAGGCCATCCGGCGATCCGGGACGCAACCCAGCCCAGATGGCTTCGGGAGTGAGATCGCGGAGCGAGGGCATCAGACGTTGCGCCAGTTCTTGCAATCCCCTGACGCCATCGGGCGTATTGGCGACCTCGAAGCCGACATATTCCTCGGTAGAGCCGGCAAGCAGTCGGCCATCCGTTCGGGGCACCAGATAGCGTTTGCCTTGCAGCAACAGGGGATGAATGCCAGGTCGGCCGGTGTTGTAGAGAAGCATCTGGCCACGCACGGGGTGAATACCGGGTTGCCAGCCGATCTGTTGGAGCAGGTGTTCGGACCAGGCCCCAGCGGTGAGCAAGTATCGACCAGCGGACAGCTTGCCGCGATCCCCTTCCACTGCCAAAACTCGCCCTGCGAAAGTGCGAAGGTGCTGAACGGGCCAATCCGTCAACACCTCAACCCCACGTTGCACGCATCCTTGCCGCAGGGCACGCAGATGCCAGGGGTTGCGCACCTGGGCCATACCAGGCAGCCAGACACCAGAGGTGATGTCTGGATGGAGCAGTGGCTCCAATCGCACTAACGCGGCTCGATCCAGGCTTTCA
>Ga0308411_10001470_pt1 | contig 16033 bp, 11 predicted proteins | sample HotsprottomLayer_2_FD_203530 | JGI IMG/M metagenome (GOLD analysis project Ga0308411, IMG submission 203530) | Hot spring phototrophic mat microbial communities from Octopus Spring, Yellowstone National Park, Wyoming, United States -... | ecosystem: Environmental > Aquatic > Thermal springs >...
GTCCGCCGCTACATCCGCCGGCATCGCGAGGGGAACGCCGTTGCGGCCGACCTCTGGCGCGCGCTGTCGGAAGCGTCGGGACGCGACGTGGCTCGCGTGGCGCAGGCGTGGATCGTGCAGCCAGGCTTTCCGCTCGTGTCGACGCGCCTCGGCGGCGCGCGGACGCCAGCGCTCGCGGTTCGCCAGGAGCGCTTTTTCGCCGATCCGCGCGTTGCCGCCACGAGACGGCGGACGCGCTGGCCGGTCCCGCTGGTGGTCAAGCTTCCCGGCGGCGCGGTGCACCGCGCGTTGGTCGAGGGCGCGCAAGCGACAGTCCGCCTGCCGGGGGCGCGGCCCTCCTGGTACTGCGCGAACGCCGAGGCCGGCGGGTTTTTCCGGGTTCGCTACGATGCCCAGAACCAGGTCGCGCTGCGCGAGCACGCGCAGCAGGCGCTCACGGCGGTGGAGCGGCTCGCGCTCGTCGGCGACCAGTGGGCGCTGGTGCGGGCCGATCGCGAGCAGATCGAGCGCTTCCTCGAGCTGGTGGCGGTCCTGGGCGACGAGCGGGATCACGACGTGCTCGACGGCGTCGCAGCGGCGCTCGCCGTGCTCGACGAGCAGGTGGTGAGCCGCGAGGGGCCCGATCGCGCCGCCCTGCGCGCCTGGATTGTCCGGTGCTTCGGGGAGGCCTTCGCCGCGCTCGGATGGGAGGCGGAGCCAGACGAGCCGGATGCGGTGCGGCTGCGGCGGGCGGCGCTCCTGCGCCTCGTCGGTGGCGTTGCGGAAGCACCGGAGGTGCTCGCAGAGGCGCGGCGGCGCCTCGAGGCGTACCTTGTCGACCGCGGGACGCTCGAGCCGAATCTCGCGGACACCGTGGTGAATCTCGCTGCGCGGGGCGGCGATCTGGCGCTGCACGGACGCTATCGGGAGATGGCGCGGAGCGCAGCCACGCCACAGGAGCAGCGACGCTTCCTGCTCGGCTTGGGGGTATTCCGCGCTCCGGACGCCGTGCGCGCCACCCTGGGGTTGCTGCTAGGGCCGGAGGTCCCGACCCAGGACCTGGCCTTCGTTCTCGTTCGCTTGTTCCAGAACCCCGCGGGAGGCGAGCGTGCCTGGCGCTTCGTGCAGCGCCGCTGGACGACACTGCGCAAGCGCATCCCGCCGCTGATGGTCGCGCGCCTCGTCGAGGCGACACCGGCGTTGCGCGAGCCGCGCCTCGCCCGCGAGCTGCGCGCATTCTTCGCGGCTCGCCCGGTGCCGGAAGCGGCCAGGGCACTGCGCCAGGCGCTCGAACGGTTTCGCCTGTACGCCGAGCTTCGCCGCCGGATCGCTCCGCCGCTGATGCGCTGGCTGTCGACCCACCTGCAGTGACGGCGCTCAGCGCCCACCGCGCTGGGCAGACGGCATGGTCGGACTCGTGTGGACGGCAGCGATGGCCCCCGCCGGATCGACGAGCACCAGGCCTGCCAGCGCGCCGAGACGGCAGCGCAGCATCTCGAGGGCCTCGCGGGCGGCCAGGGGCGGCGCAGCTCCGCCATCGCACCGTGCCAGAGTCGCCTGCGCCAGGCCGAGGCGAATGATGGCTTCGCCGGGACCGGTCGTCGAGATCGCCCCGCGGCGATCGTCGGCGTAGGTCCCCGCGCCGATGACGGCCGAGTCGCCGACGCGCCCGCGCCGCTTGCCGGACACGCCGCCCGTGGAGGTCGCCGCTGCCAGATGCCCACGACGGTCCCGCGCGACCGCCCCGACCGTCTCCCCGAGCCCGCCCCAGCGCTCGCGCCAGCGCTGGCGGGCTGCCGGCGTGACGAGCGCCTCCGGAGGCACGATCCGGAGCGCATGGCGCCGCGCCAGCGCCTCGGCAGCCGCCCCGACGAGCAGCACCTCCCGTCCTTCGCGGAGCACCGCCTGTGCCAGTCGCACCGGGTTCGCAATCCCAGTAACCGCTCCGACAGCCCCCGCGGCGAGCGTGGCGCCGTCCATCACGGAGGCATCGCACTCGACCACCCCCTCCTCGGTCAGGACTGATCCGAGGCCGGCGTTGAAGTGCGGGTCGTCCTCGAGCACCACCACGGCGGCGATCGCGGCATCGAGCGCCGATCCGCCGGCGCGCAGGACAGCCCAGCCCGCGTCCGCGGCACGCTCCACGCCGGTCCGGCGTGCGTCCGCGATGTCCGGCGGCTCGTACCCGGCACCGCCGTGGACGGCGATCGCGCAGGTTTCGGGTGCCGACCTGCTCACGCGCTCTGCGCTAGCGGTGGCCGTGCGGCCCTGGCAAGAGGGGCGTATGGAATTCCATGGCGTCGACGTGAAGACGGTCTTCCGCCGGATGCGCGAGCTGGTGCCCGAGCCCTATCGCAAATGGCTCGAGTTCGAGCGTGCCGCCTTCGCCGATGGGGCGCTGCCGGCCAAGACCAAGGAGCTGATCGCGCTCGGCATCGCCCAGATCACACAGTGCCCCTGGTGCATCGACGTGCACGTCAAGAAGGCGCGGCAGGCGGGCGCCAGCGACGCCGAGATGGCCGAGACCATCTTCGTGGCGATGGCGATGGCGTCCGGGGCCGCCTGGAGCCACGGCGGTCTGTTGCTTCAGGCCGCGCACGAGCACGGGGCGAGCACAGGCGGCAGCTGACTGCCCGTCGCTCACGAGGAGGACACAGTGGCGCTCGCGGCCGGGTAGCCGTCCACGAGCAGCAGAAGACGCACGACGGGAGGGAGCACCGTCGTGCCGAGCGGTACGCGGATCGCCGTCACGATGCCGGCCGCATCGGCGAAGCGCTCGGTCGCGTAGCCGTAGTCCAGAGCGAGCGGTCGGCCCGTCGCCGGATCGATGGCCAGCAGGCCGAGCTGGTGCGATTCCGGACGCAGGCTCGACTCGCCGAGCGTGGCCACGATGGCCTCGCTGCTCGCCGCGAAGGCGACGGTGCCGACCCCGTTCGGGGGGCCCAACGGCGATGCGGGATGGACGTGCAACTCCGCCGCACCGAAGACGTTCATCACGTCGGTCTGCGGGTTGCAGAACCCGAGCTGGCGCAGGAACTGCCCGTAGAAGGTGATGCCGCCGCAGACGGTGAGCACGCTCAGCGCTGGCGGCTCGAGCGCCGTGCCCGAGGCATCGATGCGGGTGGCGAGGCGGAAGAGCTGGAACGGCAGGCGGATGCCGTTGAACTCGATGCTGAAGCCGTCCTGGTTGAGGAGGGTCCAGAGCCCGCCATTGTGGCGGAGCTCGACGGGAAACAGGACGCGCGTGGCCGGATCGGGCACGGTGCGCATGGCGCCCGCGTCGCGTCGCCCGCCGTGGACCCAGCCGATCGCTCGGCCGTCGCCGCTCGATGCGACGAGCGACAGCAAATAGTGCAGGGAGTCGAAGCCGATCTGGTTGTAGCTCGGCAGAATGGTGGGAAGCGGCGTGGCGAAGCGCGAGAGCTCCCACAGCCCGGCGGGGTCGCCCGGCGCTTCCGGCACCGGCAGCGGCAGGGCCCCGCCCGCGGCCGCGGTCGCCACACGGAACCGGAAGCGCTCCCGGAACTCGCCGCCGACGCGCCCTCCGGAAAAGCGCAGCCCCTGGCGCTCGGGGTCAACGAGAAAGCGGCCCGCGATCTCCACCGCGAGCTCGCCCCCCGCAGGGCCGACCCAGCGATCGTCCGGGACGAGCGTGACGAACTTCCGATCGCCCGAGACATCTACGCGGCGGTGCACGTCCGGGTCCGTCGTCACGACCAGGCTCGTCGCGTCGAGGTGGGCGAGCACGGTGTCGCCACCGGCGCGCACGAAGAGCGAGAACGCCAGGGGTTGGTTCGCCTCGATCTGCGCCGGCGGCGGATCCGCGCTTCGACCGAAGCGCGTGGTGAAGTACAGGCGTGCGCCGTCGTGGGGCAGGTCCTCGTCGGGCCCGAGCCGGCACTGCGGGTCGCCGCGTGCCTCGCTTCGCAGACACCAGTCGTAGGGGACGCTGAAGATCTCGCCGCTCTCGCCGGCGAGAACGATGGCGTCGTGCCCGAGGGCGGGCGAGGCGTTCAGATCGTCGCGCGGCTGGTCGATCAGCTGGAGCGACCAGCGCAGCGTGCCGTCGGCCTTGAGCACGACCAAACGGCCCTCGCCCGATCCTACGTACACGTTCCCCTCGGCGTTGATGGCCGGCGACGACCGAATGGCTTCGGGGGTATCGAACTGCCAGCGGACCGCGCCGTTCGCGGGGTCGAGCGCGTAGATCGATCCGTCGGCGGCAGGCTGGACGATCGTGCCATCGGGCAGCAGCCCCGGGCTCGCGTAGATGTGATCGCGGGCGCCGAAGGCCCAGCGCTCCGTTCCGCTCGCCGCCTCGTAGGCGCGGACCCAGCCGTCGAAGCCGCCCACGACGACCAGGGCATCGGGCGTCAGCATCGGACTGGCGGCGATCGTTCCGTCCGTGGCGTGGCTCCAGCGGACAGCGCCGGTGGCTGCGTCGATAGCGAAGGTGTTTGGACCGAGGAGGGCGAGGAGGTTGTTGTTGCCCATGTAGAGCAGGCCACGGTCGACGTCGACGGCGGGCAGCGACCAGGTCTGATCGGCGGTGCGAAATCGCCAGCGGACGGCCCCGGTGTCTGCCCCTATCGCATACGTGAAAAAATTGTCGTTGGGTACGAAGAGGACGCGGTCCGGGCCGATGGCGACGTTGCCCTCGAACCAGTCAATGAACGCGCCGGTCGTGGCGGGCGGATCGGCCTGGAAGGTCCAGAGCGGCTCCCCCGAGTCCGCGCGGCGGGCGTACAGCCGCCCGTCGCCGGAGCCGACGTACACAGCTCCGGCGTCGTCGAGCAATGCGGCCGAGTCGATGATCTCGCCCGTCGCGAACGTCCACGCCATCGCGCCGTCGCGCTCGAGGGCGTAGAAGCTGCGATCGGCCGAGCCGACGTAAACGCGGCCGTCGTGCCCGATGACGGGGCTGCTGAAGATGCCCTTGCCGGTGGGAAACACCCAACGGTGACCTCCGCTGGTCGACGGGCGGACGGGACTGCGGCCGGTCTGCGCGGCGTCGCGCCGAAACTTGGGCCAGGGGCTGCGCGGATCGGTCGGCACACGGTCGCCGAAGGCCGAGCGCGTCGCGCGCAGGCGCGCCTGGCGGATCCGGGGGCGTCCGCCCGCGCCGCCGTCTGCGCGGGCAGCACGCAGCGTCCCCCGGAGACGGCTGCAATCCGGCCCGCGCACCACGGCCACGAGCCGCGTCCGCCCGAGCGGCGGTGTGCACGCTGGCCAGCGCGCGCGGACGACGGTTCCCTGGCGCGTTGTCCGCAGGCGCGTCGCCACCAGTGGGCACAACGGCGAGAGCGCGACGCGTCCCCGATCGAGCCAGACGCTCGTGCCGCCCGCGGCCGCGCCGAGCACGGGCCGGTCCTGCGCGAGCACAAAGCGTCCGTCGGCGCAGGGCCGGCGCGCCGCACCGCCGGCGGTCTCCGGCGCTGCGGCGCGGGGCAGGGCGAGTGCCAGCGCGAGGAGGACAACGCGACCGGCTCGCAGCAGCACGCGCGAGGGCTACCAGGCCCCCAGGATCGGCGTCAACGACGGGCACGTGGGGGTGTGCCGGCGGCGCGCGTCGTGTAGAAGCAGCGGCCGGTCATGATGCGCTCGAGCCGCCTTCTCGCCCCCACGCTTCGCGACGACCCCGCGGACGCCGAGGTCGTCTCGCACCGGCTGCTGGTGCGGGCGGGGATGATCCGCCAGGTGGCACGCGGCATCTACGATCTCCTGCCGCTGGGGCTGCGCGCGGTCCGGCGGGTGGAGCGCATCGTCCGCGAGGAAATGGACCGCACGGGCGCGCAGGAGCTGCTGATGCCCGCCGTCATCCCCGGCGAGCTGTGGCAGGAGAGCGGGCGCTGGGAGCAATATGGCCGCGAGCTACTTCGCATGAAAGATCGCTATGATCGGGACTTCTGCTTCGGCCCGACGCACGAAGAGGTGGTGACCGATCTGGTCCGGCGGGAGATCCGGAGCTACCGCGACCTGCCGAAGACCCTCTACCAGATCCAGGTGAAGTTCCGCGACGAGCTGCGGCCGCGCTTCGGCCTCATGCGCGGCCGCGAGTTCCTCATGAAGGACGCCTACTCCTTCCATGTCGACGCTACGGACGCCCAGCGGGAGTACGCGGCGATGTTCGAGACCTACACGCGCATCTTCGAGCGCTGCGGGCTGGCGTTCCGCGCGGTCGAGGCTGGCAGCGGGGCGATCGGCGGCTCGCAGACGCACGAGTTCCAGGTGCTGGCCGCCTCGGGCGAGGACGCGATCGTCTCCTGCGCGCGCTGCGGCTACGCCGCGAACGTCGAGAAGGCAGCGACGCGGCCCCTCCCGGTCCCCGACCTGCCGGGTGGGCCGCTCGAGCGCGTCGCCACCCCGGGCAGGCGGACCGTGGACGAGGTGAGCGCGTTCCTCGGTGTGCCCCCCGAGCGCTTCGTCAAGACCCTGATCTATCAGACGCCCGGGGGAGCCGCGGTGGCGGTGCTCGTGCGCGGCGATCACGAGGCGTCGGAGACGAAGATCCAGGCCGCCCTCGGCGGGGATCTCGTCCGACTGGCCGACGAGGAGACCGTGGTGCGCATCACCGGGGCTCCGGTGGGATTCGCGGGCCCGGTGGGGCGCGACCTGACGATCCTCTGCGATCACTCGTTGCGCGGGATCCGGGGCGCGGTGACGGGAGCCAACCGCGCGGACGAGCACCTCGTCGGCGTGGACCAGCAGCGGGATTTCCCGGCAGTGCGCTTCGCCGATCTGCGCCAGGCGCGCGGCGGGGATCCGTGCCCACGGTGCGAGGACGGTCACTTCGTCGAGCACCGAGGGATCGAGGTCGGCCAGGTGTTCTACCTCGGGACGAAGTACTCCGAGGCCATGGGGGCGCGCTTCCTCGGGCCCGACGGCCGGGAGCGGCCGATCGAAATGGGATGCTACGGCATTGGCATCACGCGCACCGTGGCGGCAGCGATCGAGCAGCATCACGATGCCGCGGGCATCGTCTGGCCGGCGCCGCTGGCACCCTACGGGGCCCTGGTGGTGCCCGTGAACGTCGGTGACCCGCGGCTGCGCGAGACCGCGGAGCGCGTGGCGGCGGCCTGCGAGGCGGCTGGCGTCGATACCCTGCTCGACGACCGGGACGAACGCCCGGGGGTGAAGTTCAAGGACGCCGATCTGCTCGGGTTCCCCGTGCGGGTGACCGTGGGGCCACGGGGGCTCGAGAGGGGCTGCGTCGAGATCAAGCCCCGCGCCGAACGCGACGGCGTCGAGGTCCCCGTGAGCGAGGCAGCGAGCCGCGTGGCCGCGCTCGTGGGTCCGCGGTGAGCCATCCGCGCGTGCTTGCTCGACCCGGGGTCTCTCGCGCCGCCCTGCGGCGGGCGGCGCGTCGTCTGGTCGTTGCGCTCGATGTCGAACGCCTGGCCGAGGCCCGCAGCCTGGTGCGCGCGCTCTCCGGGACCGTGGGCACCTTCAAGATTGGCAAGCAACTCTTCGTGGCCGAGGGGCCGCGGGCCGTGCGCATGGTCCAGCGGCTTGGCGGGGCGGTGTTCCTCGACCTCAAGTTCCACGACATCCCGGAGACGGTGGCCCGCGCCGCTGTTGAGGCCGCACGCCTCGGCGTGCGCTTCCTCGACGTGCACGCCGCGGGCGGTCTGGCGATGATGGCGCGCACGCGAGCGGCGCTGCGCCAGGTCTGTCGCCGCGAGGGCCTCGTGCGGCCAGCCCTGCTCGGCGTCACGGTGCTCACCAGCCTCGATGATGCCGATCTGCGCGCCATCGGCGTGCCAGGAGGCGCCGCGCGTCAGGTGGTGCGGCTCGGGCGGTTAGCACGATTGGCCGGCCTCGATGGCGTGGTCGCCTCGCCACGGGAAATCGCCGCGCTTCGTCGTCTCGGGGGGCCGCGTTTTTTCATTGTGACGCCAGGGATCCGCCCGCCGGGGGCGAGTCGCGACGATCAGAAACGGGTGCTCGGGCCTGCCGAGGCGCTGCGGGCGGGGGCCAGCCATCTCGTGGTCGGACGGCCCATTCGAGACGCTCGCGACCCCCGAGCGGCGGCCCAGGCCATCGTGCGCGACATGGCGGCTGCCGCCCTGGCCGCTCGGGGACGAGCGGAGTTTACCGTGTAACCGAGGCGTGCTAACGCGTCGTTCCATGGCACGCCTCGTGAAGCGGTACTCGAATCGCAAGCTCTACGACACCAGCGAGAGCCGATACGTGACGCTGGAGGAGATCAGCCGCTGGGTGAAGGCTGGCGAGGAGGTGAAGATCCTCGAGAACGAGACCGGAGAGGATCTCACAGCCGTCACCTTCGCGCAGATCATTCTCGAGGAGGAACGCAAGAAAACCGGCCTGCTCTCTCTGCGTCTCATGCGCGATCTGATCCAGCACGGTGAGGCTGCCCTGGCGCAGCTGGCTGCGCGGGTGGAGAGCGGGATGGAGGCGATCCGGACCGCGCCCGAGCGTGCTGGCCGGCGCCTGCAGGAGCTTACCCAGGTCAGTGAGCGCCTCGCGGAGATGCAGAAGACCATCGACGAGGTCGTGAAACGGGCTGCCGACGCGGTCATCGCCAATCCCACCTTCCAGCAGCAGCTCAAGCGGGTGGAAAAGACCGCGCGTGCGCTCGAGGCACGGCTCTGGCGGCTGCGCGGGACGGAGCCCCCGCCCGCCGGCGCCCCGACGGCCGAGGAACCCCCGCCGCCGGTGGAGCCGCCGCCACCCCCGCCGGCCGAGAGCGGCGGCGTGTGAGGTGCGCGGCCTCCGCCGTCATCGGGCGAGGAAGACGGGGCAGGGCGCGTTGCGGAGCACGAACTCGGTCGTGCTACCGAGAACCATCTCGATGATGCGGGAGTGGCCGTACGCCCCGATGAAACACAGGTCGAATCCCCCGTCTCGCACGAGGTCGACGATCCGCTGGTGCGGGGGGCCGGTGAGCATCTTGGCTGCGGCCTCGATCTGCCACGACGCGAGATAGCGCCGCGCCTCGTCCATGGTGCGGTGCGCCTCGGCATCGCCCTCCCGCCCCACATGGGCCACGGTGAGGGGGAGGCCGAGCGCGCTCGCCAGCTCGGCGGCGGCGTGCATGGCGGCACTGGCACGGGACGAGCCATCGTAGGCGAGCAGTGGGCGCCGCGGTTCCTGGAACTGCGCCGGACAGACGAGCACCGATTTCGGAGATTTGCGGGTGACCGACTCGGTGGTGCTACCGAGGAGCCCGGTCGAGAACTGCTCGTTCACGCCGCGGCGACCCACGAGCACGAGGTCGGCTGTCCGAGCCTGGTCGCAGATCTCGTTGGCGACGATGCCGATGGGGAGAACGGTCTCGCACGGGATCCGGCGTGCCTCGCATCGCGCAGCGAAGGCATCGAGCAGCATCCGCCCGCGTTCCTGGAGCGCCTCGCGCATCTTCGACGAGAAATCCAGATAGGGCTCGAAGCCGAGCGAGCCCGCGACGTCGTGTACGAAGGAGCCCTCGATCGAGACGATGTCGATGACGTGGAGGCCGATGATCCGCGCCCCGAGCCGCTCCGCGAGCCAGAGCGCGTGCTCCAGGGCCCCGTCCGCGTGGCGCGAGCCGTCGAGGGCGACCAGGATGCTCTTGATCATGGCGCCAGCTACCCCCGCCCTCGCGGCGGGCGCAAGCGTGGGAGCCACCTTGCAAATTCCCGGGGGGCTGGTCAGAAGGAGCCCGTGGGACGACGAGACGAGGTCCTGTGCGAGCAACTGAAGGAGCTGGCGACCAAGCTCGGCATCACGGTCCGCGAGGAGGTCCTGCTCCGGGAGGCGGGCTACCGCGTGCGCAGCGGCCTGTGCCGGGTGCGCGGACAGGACGTCTTCTTCCTCGATCGGCATGCACGTGCCGAGGAGAAACTCGATGTCCTGGTGCGGGAGCTGGCCCGGCGTGATCTCGAAGCGGTCTACGTCTCGCCGGAGCTCCGGCGGCTCCTCGAGCGACGAGCACGTGCGGCGGCGTGAGGCGGCGGCCCCGGCGCCCAAGGAGCCGATGCTGCGCTTCGGCCGCGTGTTGCGCGAGCGAGGGCTCAAGTCGACCGCCCAGCGCGACGACATCGCGCGCGTGTTCTTCGCCGCAGGCCAGCACCTGTCGGTGGAGGAGCTGTATGCCGCCGTGAAGAAGGTGAACGCTCGGGTCGGCTATGCCACCGTCTATCGCACGCTCAAGTTGCTCAAGGAGTGCGGGCTGGCGGACGAGCGGCACTTCGACGACGGCCAGGCTCGCTACGAGCCGGCGACCGGCGAAGAGCAGCATCACGACCACCTCATCTGCGAACGCTGCGGGCGGATCGTGGAATTCGCGAGCGCGGAGCTGGAACGCCTCCAGGACCGGATCGCCCGCGAGCTCGGCTTCGCGGTCCATCGGCATCGGATGGAGCTCTACGGGATCTGCGCCGACTGTCGCGAGGGCGGGACGCGCCGCAGGCGGGCGCGAGAGGCGCAGCGGCGGCGGAGCGTGTGACCCCGGCGCTCGGCACGCCAGTGGAGCCTACGGCAGCCGGGACCATGCGGGCGCGGCTCGTCGTTGTCGAGCCCGACGCGCTCGTCGTGCGCGTCGCCGATCGCTTCGGGGAGCGCGACCTCGTGTACCGGAGCCCCGAGCCCGTTTGGGCCGTGCCACCCCCCACCCTGGACTTTGCCGCCATCGCCCTGGCCCAGCTCGCCGCAGCGCGAGGCGAGGACCTGTGGCTCGACGGGCGCGCGAGCCGCGCCCAGCTCGAGCGTCTCGACGAATACCTGCAGATCTGGTCGGTCTGGCGGCCGGATCTGTTCCGGCGCATCCGCGTCGCGGCGGCGGACGAGGTGGACGCGGTGGCGCATGGAGCTCGGGGAGGGGCAGCGATGGGCTTCAGCGGCGGCGTCGATGCCAGCTTCGCCCTCGCGGCGCACGCCACCGGAATGCTCGGCCGTCTGACGCGGTCGATCGATCTCGGCGTGCTCGTCGTGGGCTGGGATCTGCGCCACGGGGATGGCGTGGCGCTCGAGCGGGCATGGGCCGCAGCGCGCGAGAGCCTCGGCGCCTACGGGGCCCGCTGCGCTGTCGTCTCGACCAACTGGCAGCAGGAGTTCTGCGCGGACTGGTTCATGTCGTTCACCGCCGGGCTGGCAGCCGTTCTGCACACCTTCTCCGGGATCTGTTCGGCTGCCGTGCATGCCACCGATCGGAGTTACCGCTCCGAGCTCGGCATGCGGCCCTATGGCTGTCACACGATGATCAACTGCCTCCTCGGGACGCCGCATTTCCCGCTGATCAGCACCGGCGGCACGCACGAGCGCCTCGAGCGCGTGGCCTTCCTCGCCGCCCATCCGACTCTGCTCGAACGGCTGCGCGTGTGCTACCAGGACGGGGCCGCGGGCGGGAACTGCGGGCGCTGCGAGAAATGCATCCGCACGCAGCTCGAGCTGCGCGCCTGTGGCCTGCCGACCCAGCCCCAGTTTCCTCCTGGCCTGCAGCCGGCGGACGTCGAGGCCGTCACGACCGATCTCGAAGGCGCGCTGCGAGCGCTCGAAGAGGCGTACGAGCGCCTTCCCCCGGATGATGTCTACCGGGAGGCCCTCGGTCGCGCCGTACGACGGGAACGCCTGAGGATGGCTCGGCAGCGCGGCGAGGCGATCGCCAGGGTCGCCGACCTGGAGGCGGCGCTGGCCTCGGCGCAGGCCGAGCGAGAGGCCATGCGCGTCTCGAGGTCGTGGCGATTCACGGCCCCGCTGCGGGCGCTGCGCTCCCGGGTCCGTCTGGGCGCGCCGGCGGGAGCGGGTCGTGCGCCGGAGCTCGGGGGCGAGAAGACGGCGCGGAGGGGGTGAGCGGCCACGGGCCAGCTCCCCCGCGCGAGAACGCGTGCTCCCGCGAAGACGACCCAGCTCGCTGCCGCGACATGCGGGAGGGGGCGCGCCAGTGCCCGGAGCGCGGCGGCATCGTCCCCGGTTACGATGACGAGCGGGCTGCCATCGGGGTGCCAGGTGGCCCACGCCCGGCCGCTGCCCCGACCGCTGACCTCGGCCGGGGCGGGGTCCAGGCCTGCTGCGGCGAGCAGACGCGACACGGTAGCGGTGGTCCCCGCGATGACCAGCGGTCCCGGGGGAAGCCCCGTGTCGGTGCTGTGCTCGGACGGCGGGGACTCGAGGAGGGAGCCCACGACCAGTCGGGCCGCCTCGCGGTCGTCGCCGGTATCGCCCAGCACCAGGGCGCGCGTTGAGGGATCCAGCGTCACGTGACGAAGCGCCGGCGGGACCTCGTCGCGCGCGAGCCGGCGCAGCACCCGCGCGTCGGGGTCGATCTCGAGGGCTCGCGGGGGCTCCCGCACCGCGATCGTCACGATGGTGCGCTCGTCGCTGAGCCGGATCGACTGGTGCAGGGGAGCGCCGGTCGTCTCTACGAGCACGGGAACCTCGAGCGACCAGGGCGGCCGCTCTTGCGTTAGGACGAAGCGGAGCCGCCTGCCGTCGGTGCGGGCAGCCTCCAGGCGAAGCCGCGGCGCGCCCGGCCGCTGCACCCACTGGGCGAAGAACGCCGAGAGCTGCTGCCCGCTCGCGGCCTCGAAGGCGGTGCGCAGATTGGACCATCCGGCACGCCGGAAGCGATGGGCCGCGGCAAAGCGGCGGAGCCCCTCGGTGAAGGCCTCCGCGCCGATCCGGTCGCGCAGCATGAGAAACACCAGGGCGCCCTTGTGATACCCGACGACCTGTTCTGCCGTGTGTCCTCGGGCCCGGAAGGCCGCCAGCGGGACGTCGCGCGCCGGCGCGAGGAGCGTCAGGTCGCCGAGCCACCGCCGGCGCAGCTCGCGAGCGGCATCGGGACCCTGCCATTCGACGAAGGTGTAGTCGGCCATGAAGGTCGTCAGGGCCTCCGCCCAGTTGCCTTCCCGCTCGTCGACCGCGATGCCATTGCCCCACCACGCGTGGAGGACCTCGTGCCCGAGCGAGGTGTCACGGATGAAGGGCAGGCGCAGCACGCTCGTGCCGAGGACGGTCATGGCCGGAAAGCCCAGCCCGGCTGGAAACGGCACCGAAACCACATGAAAGGCGGAGTACGGATAGGGGCCGATCCAGGCGCTGTACAAGTCGAGAAAGAAGGCGAGCTTGTCCAGATACGCCGTCGCGAGATCGGCGATCTCGGGGTGCAGCCAGGTGCGCAGGCGGACGGGGCCGAGCTGGCGGTCCTGCATGGCCCAGGGCCCGGCGACGAGCGTGAGGTCCTCCGCGGGCCCGTCGCTCACGTACCGGGCTTGCCAGCGGCCGCCACCTTCCGCCTCGGCTTCGAGGCGGCCTGCGGTGACGGCCCGCTGCGAGGCGGGCACGTCGACGCGGAGGGTGTAGGTGAAGGGGAGGTCCGCGAAGGTCGGATACCAAGCCGCTGCGGCGAGGAACGTCCCGGTGCGGCTCATCGTCGGGCCTTCGGGGACCCGATCGAGCGGCGGCGGGTCGAGCCTGCCGCGGTAGCGCACCCGGATCGTATGCGCCGGGCCCGGGAGCGGCGGCAGCTGCACCTGGCCGTCGGTCCGCGCAGGTGGGACGTCGACGCCATCGATCGTGAGCTGCGTGATCGCCAGACGCGGCAGCAGCGCGAAGGTGCCGGGGCAGGGACAGCGCAGACGCAGGCGATCGCTGGCCACGAGCCGCCGGGTCTCGGGATCGAGGCGTACGCGGAGATCGTGGTGCAGGGAACTCGCGGCGGCGGTGCTGCCTGCGGCGAGGAGCAGGACGGCGGCGGCCAGCATCAGGGCGAGCGCGAGGGGCTCGGCGCGGGAGGGAACTTCGCGATGACGGTGCGCAGTCGTCCGCGGCGTTCGATCTCGAGCGGGACCCAGGTCCCGGGCGAGACGCGCGAGATGGTGAGGCGCAGGTCCTCGGGGGACCGCACGGGCGTGCCGGCGGCGCGCACGACGATGTCGCCAGCACGCAGCCCCGCGGCCGCCGCCACGCTGCGCGGCTGAACCTGCGCGATGCGCCACCGCTCCGCGTCCTGGGCCAGGACAAGGCCAAGCCGCGGCGAGCCGCTGCTGTCCGTATCGCTCCGCGCCGCGGGCGCGATGCCGAAGACCGCGTCGGCGAGGTCTGGCGCGAGCTCCGCGCAGTCGCGGTCCGTGTCCCACGGCAGGAGGACGAAGACATCCCGGATCCCGAGCGCGGCGAGCTGATGCGGGACGCCCAGGCGCCGCTCGAGATGCCCGCTGCCCATGAGGCCGACGACGAGCGCAGTCGGCCGCTCCGCGACCGCCGCGGCGAGCGCCTCGGCCATGGCCCGATCCCAGGTGAGCTGCGCCTCGAGGAAGCGCTCCCGGGCGCCGTCGTCGGCTTGTGCGTCACCCTCGGCATGCAGCTCGAAGACCCGGCCGAGGAGGGTGCGGTACTCGGGCGTGGCCTGCACGGGGAGGCCGACGCCTTCGCGCTCGGCCTCGCTCGTGGCGGCCAGTCCGCGACGGCTCACGGCCGCAATCAGCGTTCGGTCGACGTTGAGCGCGCGCATGGCGAGACGGTTGAGACGAGCGAAGTGAAACAGGGGCAGGTACTGCGCAGGAGGGTACCCCCAGATGCGCTGCCAATCCGTCTCGCGCAGGAACGCCGTCTCGTTCAGCTCGCCGGCGACCCAGCGATCGAGCACGGGCTGCACGCGACGCGGAAAGGGCTCGAAGCCCACGACCAGCTCCGGTCGCAGCGCCTGGAGGGCCGCCAACGTCTGCAGCTGCCAGCGCTGATGGTCGGGGGCGTCGTGCCGTTCGCCGAGCAGGACGATGCGGCGGCGGGCGCTGCGGGCGAGGAGCTCGTGTGGCGCGATCGCCTGGCGCGTCGCCGGGTCGAACCAGCGCCCCGCCGGCACGCAGGGTCCGCCAGGCCCGCTGGGCGGCGTGGCGCTGCGCGATCCCGGCGCCAGTGGGCCGACGCACGCCGCGCCCCCGCAAGCGATCACGAGCAGACTCGCGGCGAGATGGAGCCCGCGGCCGCGCATCGGCTGGCTCAGCCGAGCGCCCCGCTCGCCCGCAGGGCGGCGATGCGTTCGGCGTCCCATCCCAGCACCTCGGCCAGCACCGCTGCGCTGTCGCTCCCCGGCTCGACAGCAGCGCGCCGGGGCACGGGGAGATCGTCGTCGAGCAGCTTGATCGGCGAGGGCATGAGATCGCTTCCCGCCTCGGTGTAGGGGCGCATCGGCATGCGCGCCTGGAACTGGGGGTCGTCGACGATCGAGCGGAGGTCGTTGACGGGCGCGATCGGGGTGTTCACCCGCTGCCCGAAGGCGATCCACTCGGCCGTGGTGCGCGAGGCGAAGATGGCGGCGAGCTCGTGCCGCAGCGCCAGATCGCCGCGGGCGTGGTCGGCGACCTGCGCTCCTGGCTGGCGCGCGAAGAGGTCGGGCCGGCCGATGCCCTCGCAGAAGTTTTTCCAAAACTCGCGCTCGCTCGCCATGAACAGGACGAAGCCATCGCTGGAGCGGTAGTACTGGTAGCGCACGGCGTCGCGCATCGAGCCATCGCCCACGGGGCGGCGAGGTCCCCGGCCATCGCCATCGTTGCCCGTCACCTCGGACTCGGGACGCTCGTAGGCCTTGTTGCCCTCGATGCCGTTCCAGTTGAAGGCGGCGGCGGCGTCGCTCTGCGCCACCTCGAGGCGGCAGCCCTGACCCGTGCTGCGGGCGCGCAGGATAGCCGCGCAGATGCCGAGCGCAGCGTAGAGCGGTCCCGCGTTGATCCCGATCGCGGTGTAGCTCGGGATCGTCGGGAAGCCGTGGGCATCGACGACGGGGCGCGCGACCCCTGCCCAGGCGTCGTAGGCGATGCCATGGCTTGGCATGTCGCGGTATGGCCCCGTGAGCCCGTAGCCCGTGATCGCGCAGTAGACTAGGCGGGGATTCGCCGCGCGCAGGCGCTCCCAGGTGAGCCCGCGACGCGCCAGCGCGCCCGGCCGCATGCCCTCGACGACGGCATCCGCCCGGCTGGCGAGCTCGAGATAGGTCTCGACGGCCTCGGGTCGGCGCAGGTCGAGCACCAGGCTGCGCTTGCCGCGATTGAGGTGCCAGTGCAGCAGCGAGATGCCGTCGACGATGGGGAAGGCCATGCGGCGGACGTAGTCGCCC